>Ga0194111_10008472_pt1 | contig 11321 bp, 10 predicted proteins | sample TA2KigC300mmetaG_FD_146194 | JGI IMG/M metagenome (GOLD analysis project Ga0194111, IMG submission 146194) | Freshwater microbial communities from Lake Tanganyika, Tanzania - TA2015033 Kigoma Deep Cast 300m | ecosystem: Environmental > Aquatic > Freshwater > Lake | place: Tanzania: Lake... | reverse complement strand
CTTATAAGACTTCGGTAAGAAGCACGCTGCCTGATTAAATCCCCATAGCTATCGGGCCGCGGCTTCGTTCAACCGATTGTATCCGGAATTCCGTTTCACTTCACTCCGTATACAATCTTTACCATTATACTTTAAGATGGCAAAAAAATGTTGCGTTTGCAAGATTTAGGATGAGTAAAGAAGGGATCTTAAAACATGACTCTCCAAGAGGCATTTGGGAGATTTCGGAAAAAGGAAGAAAATTCTGGGAAGACAATAAATAATTAAAAGTAATCATCAGCGTATAACACTTATAAGGCCTCCTGTTGTCAATAGGGAAAAGAAATCCAGGTCGAAAAAGTAATTGATTTTCGTTTTAAGAGACATCGACTCTTTTGCCTGTTGGCAGTCGTTCCGACTTGGTTTCTGATCGGGTGCAAGGAGAAGTCCGGCACCAATTGGCTGGAAACGGCGATTCATTGCCGGGCGATCAGATGGCACGTTAGGCTTGCGTAGCAATTTATTTACAGATGGTGTAGAATAAAAATATGAAACAGAGCATTGTCGAAATTTTAAAGGAGGCGCTTAAACTGCCCCCAGAGGCACGGGCGGCTCTTGCAGGAACCTTGCTTGACAGCCTTGACGAAACCGTAGACAGGGATGCGGAGTCGGCGTGGGAAGCTGAAATCGTCATGCGGCTTAAGGAAATTGATGAAGGCAAAGTCAATCTAATTCCCTGGGCCGAAGCCAGAGCAAGAATCGCAGGGCAGTGATGTCCCCTCGACAGATCGATGTTCATCCCGAGGCCGTTGCTGAAGCGCGAGCGGCAGCCCAGTGGTACCGAGAAAGGAGTGCCTTAGCGGCAGATGCCTTTCTTGCAGAACTTGATCGTGCCGTCGAAAGAATTACCGAGAACCCTGAGAGGCACGCGACGTTATCTCCTACAGCGCTTCCCTTTCTATTTGGTATATCGAGAAGTTTTCGGAAAACTTGAGCTTGTTGCGATTGCCCACGGTAGGCGAAAACCCGGATATTGGAAAAAACGTATAGCCTAACGTGTTCCTCCAGCGCCTGCCTGCCGGCAGGCAGGGATGGCTTACAGCCACCGCCGATTTAAAAGGGAGCAGAAAAAGAAGGTTACCTCAGGATAATCGATGAATCAGGTCAAGATTATCTTTACCCCCAGTCCTATTTCGTTCTTGTACAGTTGCCCCGCGAGGCGCAAGAAGCGCTAAGAGTGGCAATCTAAGATATTCCATTTTACCCTACCTGACGCTTCACCTGACCGCTATTTCGCTACGCTCCGGCAGCGGGTCAGCTTTAACGCTATATAAAAACCTTCCTTTAAAATTGCTTGACAAGGGAAATTTATCCGGATAAAATGCCTTTACCATGAAAATTAGAAAAAGACTGTTTGAGCTTAACTTGCCACGAGGGAAATCTGCCTTTCTGTGGGGCCCGCGCAAAGTCGGTAAAACTTACTGGATTTCACACACCCTGTCCGGCGCTGAGATTATTGATCTGTTGAAGACGGATACTTTGGCGGAATACATCTCTCGCCCGGCCCTACTAAGAGAACGCTACCAAAATCACAAAGGGCTGATTGTTATAGACGAAGTGCAAAAGATACCCCCCATTCTTGATGAAGTCCATTGGCTTATTGAAAATAAAGGCCTCTCGTTTTTACTCACCGGCTCCAGCGCGCGTAAAGTGCGCCGCGGCCATGCCAATCTCTTGGGAGGCAGGGCATGGCGTAGGACCATGACCCCTCTATCTTATATGGAGGTAACTGATTTTAATTTAGAGCGAATCATGGTTTCCGGATTGCTGCCCCCCCACTACCTCTCGATCAATCCTGTTGAAGATTTGCGTTCTTACATCGCCGATTATCTAAAAGAAGAGGTCATCGCCGAAGTGCTAACGCAAAAAATTCCGGCATTTAATGAATTTTTACGGGTGGCGGCGATCACTTCCAGCGAGCTTATCAATTACGTAAACATCGGCCGGGAAACAGGGGTTTCGCATAAAGTGGTTCGTACTTATTTTGATATCCTTGAGGATACTTATCTGGGGTTTAGAATTCCACCCTGGAAGAAATCAAGAAACCGGCGTATGATCACTACCGAGAAGTTCTATTTATTTGATGTGGGTGTGGCCAATTACCTTGCCAGGCGCCAACCCAAGATCGGCAGCCAGGAATTTGGCAAAGCTTTCGAACATTATATTTTAATGGAACTAAAAGCATATCAGTCTTACCGTAATCCCGACATGCCCATTACTTTTTGGCGGACATCAACCGGCCGTGAAGTTGACTTCATTCTGGGCGACAAAAAACTGGCGATAGAAATTAAAGGCACATCCCGCATCCATGAAGGCGATATTGGCGCGTTGCAGGCTCTTTTAGAAGACGGGCCAGTTAAAAAATGCTGTATTGTTTGCTTGGAAAAACAGCCCCGCCAGCTGACAAAAAATATTGAGGCGGTACCCTGGCAGATGTTTATCGAACGGTTATGGCACGGTGAATTTGAATGAATATCAATTCAAACTTGAAAGATTCCTTGTTCAACCGGTGTTAGGATTTCGTAGCCGTCCTTTGTAACTGCTACCGTATTTTCAAGTCCCACCGCTCCCTCTCCGGGGAAGACGATCTTCGGCTCTATCGCAAAGGTCATTCCTTCTTCGAGAGGATAAGAATGGCCATGGGCGATAAAAGGTAATTCGTTCAATTCGAGACCGATCCCATGTCCGATGAAATGGGTCTGAAGTCCGGGCGGTCCCAGATAACTGCCTTTATATCCCAATTTTTTGGCCAACCTAAGAGTCTTTGCGAAGATTGCCTCACAATTCGCTCCTGGTTTCACCTCTTCAAGCACCGCATCATGAATCTCACAACACGCTTCATAGGCATTGATCAATTTCTTTTTCATCTTCCCGATTGAAAACATCCGGGTTTGGTCTGCCTGATAACCATGATAGCAGATCCCGAAATCAACGAGGATCGGCTCACGGGCTCTTATCTTTCTCAGGCTTGCCCCAACCGGAAAGGCAGGAGAAAGCCCGAGCCCACCCATTGGAGAATCCGATTGGCTTACAATTCCACCTGTCGGACCGCTCAGGACATGCCAGGTGTAAGCTTCATAATTAAGTGACCTTACCCTGAGAAGTCCTTCATGGCCATACCTCTTTGCAGCCGCCTCTAAGAGACCTCCAAATTCAATCTCCGTCATCCCCTCTTTGAGGATTTTTCTTGCCTCTTGGTAAACCTTTCTTCCGATCTCCCCTGTCCTCCGAATCAAATCAATTTCAACGGGCGATTTTATTTTACGGACCTCCCGGAAAACAGCGGAACTATCCTTCAGGGTGATACCGGGGAAGATCTCCAGAAATTTGAAATAGTCCCTTACCGGAAGAAGATCAAACTCCAGTCCCACATTCCGGGGAAGTTTTCGCCGATGCCTTTGAATGAGCGAAGGAATATCACGGACTGATTTGAATGAGACCACCTCTTCCAGAGGCGATTCCACCCTTGCCCGCTCTAATTCCCTCTTGACCATGAGCAGAGGCTTTCCCTCCAACGGGAGAAAGAGAAAACCATCCTGCGTTGTCCCTGAGAGATAGTAGAAATCCATCTTCTGGATGACGAGGAGTGCCTCGATCCCCTGCTTCTCCATGCCCCCCCTCACCTTTTTGAGACGGTTCTCTATTTCTTTTTCAGGGATATATCGGAAACCGAGTGATTGACTTAATTTCCGGAATTCTTTTTTGATCCAGTTGTTGTGATCCATCGTTCAGAAAATAGATATGAATAGCACAAATGACATCAAATGACACGAATGGGTTTTATTCGCGAAATTCGTTATCATTAGTGTCATTTAAAGGGGCAGGCTGATGGTGAAGTGAGTGCCTTTCCCTTCCTCGCTCTCAACCTTGATCTCTCCGCCGTGATTTTTGATGATCCCGTAACAGACTGAGAGCCCCAGTCCCACCCCTTTGACTTTCTGTTTGGTTGTAAAGAATGCTTCAAAAATCTTTGCCCGGCCCTCTGCCGGAATCCCCACCCCCGTGTCCCGGATATGGATCGTGACTTTATCTTTTTCTTTCCTTGTTCCGATCGTTAAGGTTCCACCCTTTGGCATGGCCTCTTTCGCATTCTTGAACATGTTGAGCATCACCTGTCTTAATTGATTGGTCGAGGCCATCACTTCAGGGGTCTTCTCGTCAAAGTAGGTCTTGACCTTGACATTCGCTTCCTGCATCTGCTTATCCATGATCAGAAGAATCCCCTCGATCAACTCATTCAGATTGATCGGCCGCCGCTGTTCTTCTTCGGGTTTGGAGAAGCTGAGCATGTTTCGTAACATCTCGGCCAGACGGTGGGTTTCGGAAAGGGAAAGCTCTAGAATCCTTCGTCGTTTGCTCTCCGGAGGGATTTCGGTCTTGAGAAGATCCAGGGTATTCATAATGCCGTAGATGGGGTTATTCAACTCATGGGCGATCTGGGAGGTGAGCCTTCCCATGGCCGCTAATTTTTCGGATTGGATAAGAGCCTGCTCGATCTCCTGGATCTCTTTCTCCATCTCCAATTGGTGTCTCAGGTCGGTAAAAATGCCGACGCTGGCCAGTTCCTTTCCCGTTCCATCGTAGATGAGGGCAGCCGAAAGCTGAATGGGAATCTCTTCTCCCTTTTTGTTGACGACATTGAGCTGGGTTGGACTGAACTTCCCAATTCCCCCGAATTCCGGACTTCGGAGTTTCTTCATGATCTCTTTGGCAACTCCCTCCGGATAGATCTGGGTGATGTGGATTTTTCCAATCATTTCTTCGGCGGTATAGCCTGTTAAATTCTCCGCTCCTTTATTAAAGATGATGATATGACCCTTCATATCGGCGGCGATGATCCCATCTACCGAACTCTCGATCAGGTTCATGAAAAACTCATTGGCCTCCCTTAATTCTCTTTCCATTCTCTTCCGATCAGAGATATCAATATTGAGCCCTTCGTATCCGATCACCTCGCCATTCTCATTCCTTTTCGCATGGGCGGTGAGAAGTACGGTAATCTTTTCCCCACTCTTCTTTTTAAATTCCACCTCCAGATCCTTCACATATCCTTGCTCTTCAATCTGCTTTTGAAATTCTCTCCGGTCTTCCTTATTGACATAGAGATCCCTTGGAATATCAATCTTTAAAAACTCCTCTTTATCATCATAGCCAGCCATCTCTGCCAGGGCCTGATTGCAGTCGAGGAAATAACCCTCTGTGGTGCTGATGAAGAGCCCATGTTGGACGCTTTCGAAAAGATTCCGATACTTCTCTTCAGATTCTTTGAGCTCTTTTTCAAATCTTTTTCGCTCTGTGATATCTTGGATATAGGCATAGGTTTTAATCGAGCCCTCCCCTGAACGCGTCGGCGCGATACAGACCTCTACCTCTTTGGTCTGTCCGGAAGGAGTCTGAATCATCATCTCAATACAGACTTTCTGGCCAACCCCTTCTCCCCGGACCACCATCTCCTCCAAAAACTCCTCATCTCTCTTCCCAATCAGAGAGTAAAATTCCCTCCCGAGGATCTGATCTTTGGGGATACTAAGGATTTCGGCGGCCATCTGGTTGGAAAATTCTATCTTCGATTCTTCATCGAAGACGATGATCCCGTCGTCCCCCATCTCTGCGATCTTCTCAAAATGTCTGGTTGCCTCACGAATTTCCCGGGCCATTCTTTTCTGTTCCGTGATGTCCCGTAAGTAGGCATAGACCTTCATTCCACTTTCTTCCGTTTTTGAAATGGCGATGCAGACCTCCGCATTCTTCTTCTGGCCATTGGCTGTCAGCACCTCCATCTCTGTGCAGACCCGCCTGTTCTCGTCCTCTCCCACATCCAAGCGCATCTGATGCAGGTAGCCATTGTCTCTCTCGGTCAGGAGGCTTCGGAAGTCCATTCCTATCAGTTTCTCTTTCGGATAGCCGGTCAATTCGGAGGCAACGGTGTTGGCAAACTCAATCCGATAATTTTCATCAAAGACGATAATGCCATCGTCCCCCATTTCAGCGATCTTTTCGAGGCGTCTTGCCATCTCCCGAAGAGGTTTTTCCACCCCTTTCTGTTCGTATTCCTTCAAACTCTCCTCAAGTTCCACAATCCTTTTTTCCAGGGCTTCTATGTTCATTCCTGGTTCCATACTTTTCTCCTCCTTTGAACGAGCCCTATTTTACATGAAATTTGTAATTTTGGGAACAGTTATTATCAAAAGGAATGCATTCCCCAAACGCAATGTTTGGGTGTGATTGATTAGGATTGGAAACCTGAAACTGGGTGGAAGGAAAAGGACAAGGTCATCCTCCTGATAGAATCGGCATTAAAACCACGGAGTCCTCGTCCTGAATCAAGCTATCGAGACTGCCCGCCTTCTGGTTGATGAGGATGATGATATTGGTTTCGGGAAAACGGGGGGGCAATATCTCCCTTAATGGAACGGGCCTTTCTAAATTCACCTCTTTTCCCCTCGTGCCGACGAAGTCTGAGAGGTAACCGAAAAATTTGAGCTCAGCCATCTTAAATCACCCGTTGCAAAAAAAAATATCGAAACCGGGCGGAGGTACTGAAAAAACCTTGCAGCGGCACCTTTGGAGGCAGTCTATTGGCGTTTCCATGTAAAACCGGGACCTCACCGTAAACTGAAATCCTTTGTTACCCTCAATTTTCCAAAAATCCGCAATTGCAAGGGTTTGTAAGTACCCTTGCCCTGTTTCGATATTGCAACATCTGAATTAACCCATCATCTCCTTCGAGACCTCTTTTAATCCGAGGCGGTCGAGTGTTTCCTTGAGAGGAATTCCATTCTCGTCCCAGCCCCGGAGCTCATAATAGTAGGAAAGCATCTCTTCGTACTTTTCTCTGTCGATTTTCACTCCTTTCATCTTTCCTTGAGAATGGGGGTCTTCAAACCAGCGATCAGGAGGATAATCCCATGTTCGGCCGAAATGAGGAATCTCTCTTTTCCAGTATGCCCGGATCAGGTTATAGATGCGATCCCCGATTTGATAAAGGTCTTCCCAGGTCATGCGATTCCCCGTGATTGCTTCGAGATATTCCGGATACCAGTGAAGGCCGAAACTTACCTCAACCCACGGGAGCCGGCAGACCGTGGCCGACTCAAAAAACCCTCCCCGGATCCTCTGAAACTCGATAAGTTTTTGAACTTTCTCTTTGTTATAGGAAAATCGATCCGTCGATATCTCCCAGGCAATGATCCAGGCATCCTTATGGGAAGCGCCGATGGGAGACGTTCCAAAAGAGAGCGCCATTCCGGGACAGCCATGGCAGTTGTAGGCCGAGATCTCCAACCCCTTCACATGCATAGCCCAGCGATGCGAACCTCTTCCAATCGCCTCCGAAGCCGCCTTCACTCCCTTCGACACCAGGGCTCCTGTCCCTTCTCCCTTTCCAATTTCTTGAACGAGTGTCCGGGCCGCCTCAAAATCCCCCCATCCTATCTTCTCCTTGATCAATCCTCTCTCCGAGGCTTCCATGAGAAAACCAATGCCGCTCCCCAGAGAGATCGTATCCAAACCCCATTCGTCCGCCATCCGGTTGAGCAAAGCCACATGGGGAAGGCTTTTTAAACCGATATTTGGGCCAAGCATTCCGACATTCTCATAATCTAATTCTGCCTGTCGATCCTCGGAATCCTTGATCACATGGCCGCATTGCATGCTGCACATGGGACATCCCTTACGGCCAACATGGAGCTTTTCCAAGATATAGCCATCCATTTCTTTTGAAAATTCAAAAACCCCTTCCTTGAAATTGTAAGTCGGGAGGCATCCATTCTCATTGCACCAATCAAACGCCTGCATCGTCCCCTGACGCATCCAGAAATCAAGATTCTCCTTCGCCTTAATCTCTTCATGCCCTTTTTTCCCAAGTTCTCGAAGTCTGGAATCGTCGAAGTTGGAAATATTCCCGGTCCCTTTGATGACGATGGCTTTCAAATGCTTTGACCCCATCACCGCGCCCATGCCGGGCCGTCCCCCTGCCCTTCCTCGCTGAGACATGACCGTCGAAATGGGGATGAGATTTTCACCTCCAGGCCCGATGAGAAGGATCCCGGAATTCTTACCGTGCTTTTTTTCGAGGAGGTCCTGGGCCTCAAAGGTATCTTTCCCCCATAGCTCGGAAGATTCAACCATCTTCACGTTTTCATCCTCGATGAGCAGGGTGCAGGGTTTCTCCGATTTCCCTTCAACCACCACAACATCATAGCCTGCTTTTCTCAGATGGACGGATGCCATCGTTCCGATATTCCCATCTCCGTAACCGCCCGTAAGAGGACTCTTCGAAGCGATCACCATCTTCCCTGAACTCGGCAGAAGCTGCCCGCTCAAAGGACCTGTTGAAAAAATGATTTTGTTCTTCTCAGACAGGGGATCGATGTGCTTGACCTCATCCCATAACAGTTTTATGGCGAACCCCCTTCCTCCCAGGAAATCCCTCTGGGTGGAATCAGGGATCTCCTCTTTGGACACCTTACCATCAGAAAGATTTACTCTCAGCAATTTCCCCGCATACCCTTTCATCGCTAACCTCCACAAAGGCAACAAAGCTATTTTAGTAGTACCCCGATAGACGGGGTGGCCACGCAGATTTTAAATCTGAAGCATGATAAAACTCTAAACCCTAAATGACTAAATCCTAAATAAACTCAAAACACAAACTAAAAAACTCAAAATATTTGTTTTAAATTTTAAGGCTACCTCTAAAAATGTCATTCCGGCGAAAGCCGGAATCCAGAACTTCTTGAAATAACCGGACTCCTGCTTTCGCAGGAGTGACGAATTTGGAATTATTAGAGGTTCCCTTAAGCTTTGGATTTTGGGTTTGTTTAGAGTTTAGGGTTTCGAGTTTAGGGTTTCGAGTTTAGTGTTTAACTTCTTTGTTTCGTATTTCCTTGTAACCTGTTTGATTCCCGTTATGTCAGGTTAAAACACCTCAATTTTTTGTCCTCTGCCTTCCCGGATGGCTTTTTCGTAAGCATGGTGGGCTGTCACCACATCTTCCATGGCGAATCCTACCGATTTGAAGAAGGTGATCTCTTCATTAGATTCCCTCACCATCTTCCGGCCTGTGACCAGATCTCCGAGGTCGCCACAGACCGCTTCCTTCTTCAGTTTCCCTTCACCCATTGGAATGAGCAGGTCTCCTGCCTCGCTGAGACAGCCCTCAAAGGTATCGACCACGATTTTGGATCGAAGGATGGTCTCGTCATCCACCTCGCGCATATCCGGCCGGAAGGCTCCGATGGCATTGATATGGGCGCCGGGCTTTAAATCCTTCCCTGAAAAGACAGGGGTCTTGGAAGTGGTTGAGGTGACGAGAATGTCGCTTTGCCGCACGGCTTCGGATGGATTTGGTACGGGAGAAACCTTAATATAAGGCGACATACTCTGACAGAAATTCTGAAGCCTCTTCTGATCGACATCAAAAGCCCGGACTTCCTCAATCGGCCTGACCGCCTGAATGGCCCTCACCTGGAAAAAAGATTGAAAACCTGCGCCGATCACTCCAAGAATCTTTGCATCCTTTTTCGCCAGGTAGCGCGTGGCCAGGCCAGATGTTCCTCCCGTCCGGATGCCTGTGAGCGTGGCCCCCTCCATGATGGCGAGCAATTCTCCGGTGGTGGGATCGCTCAACAAGTAGGTTGCATAGATGGTGGGTTTTCCCTTCGAAGTATTCTGCGGAAAGACAGAGACGATCTTCGTTCCGCTCTGTTTCAGCCCAGGGAGAAAGGCAGGCATAAAGAGAAACTGCCCCTGGTACTCTTCGACATTCAAATGGAATCTCACAGGGACAACACATCTCCCCTCTTTGGCCTCTCGGAATCCCTTGGCTAAAACATCCAGAACCTCTTCCATCGGTAGAAGTTCTTCTAAATCTTTCTTATTTAGAATGAGCATTGGACGCCTCCACTCCTTTCGTCCGTCTTCCTTCGTCCATCGTCTTTCACCTAGATCACCTCTTCCTCCAACACCTTTCTTCCTTCAAGAATCCGTTCATAACCAAGCGGACGAACATCAATCGTCTCATACCGTCCCAACTGGATTCTCTCCGAAAGAGCCTTTCCCACTGCAGGCGCCTGTTGAAATCCATGGCCGCTGAAACCCGCGGCCATATAAAAGCCTCTTACCTCTGGATGCTCGCCGATGATCCCGTTAAAGTCCCATTGGTTCATCTCATAGAGCCCAGCCCACCCGCTCATCAATTTCAACTCATCAAAGAGCGGAATGCGATGGCCCAGGGAAGGCCATATCTCCTCATTGAAATAAGTCCGGTCCCATTGCAAATTATATCCAGGGGGCTCCTCTTTTCGGGATTTTCCGGTAAGAATCTGTTTCCCGGCTTCATGAAGGAAATAGACTCCAGAGGTATCAATTACAAGGGGAAGATCGTAGTCAAAGAGCCGCGACGGTTTAACAAGATAGACCATTCTTCGGACAGGGACTACTGGAATCTCAATCCCTGCCATCCTACCCACCTCTCCGGCATAGGGCCCGGCCGTATTGACAATCGAACTGGATACGTAGGTGGTCCCATCTTTGGTCTTCACTCCCTCGAGCCGATCTCCTTTACGCAAGATCTCTACCACTTCCTGATGGATATACTCCACGCCCAGATGTCTCGCCTTCTTCACGAACCCCTGGAGCACGCTGTGCGGATCCATATATCCATCCCCAGCGGAGAAAGAAGAGCCGACGAGGTCCTCCGTGTTGAGATCGGGAATAAGCTGAAGAGTTTCTTTAACATTGAGGAGCTGTGTCTCAACGCCGAGCAACTTTTGAAAGGCCTGATGCCTCACAAGAATAGGCCAGTTCTTCTCGCTTCCGAGGAAGAGATACCCCCTTGGCTTAAAGTCAATCTCCGGCCGCCCCCCCTCTGTCTCCATCCTTTCTCCGAACTCTTGATAGAAAGCAAGGCTATATTTAGAGAGCCGGACATTGACCTCTGTGCTGAACTGCCTACGGATTCCCCCCACACTGAGGACGGTCGAAGACCTTTCATACGTGGGATCTTTTTCAAAGACTCCAATTCGGCCATCAAATCCGTCATTGGCCAGATGATAGGCGATGCTCGATCCAATCACCCCACCGCCGATGATGAGAAGATCGAAAGTCCGTTCTCGGTTCATCTGAGAGACTCCCGCTCCTATTTTTTTAACCCTTATCTACTTAAGTAACAGATTCGGAAGCCACAAGGCAATCTGAGGGAAAAAGAAGAGGAGGATCAGACCAATCACCTGGAGGACCATAAATTCGGCCATCCCCTTATAGATATCGAGTAAATCCCA
>Ga0194111_10008457_pt1 | contig 11330 bp, 8 predicted proteins | sample TA2KigC300mmetaG_FD_146194 | JGI IMG/M metagenome (GOLD analysis project Ga0194111, IMG submission 146194) | Freshwater microbial communities from Lake Tanganyika, Tanzania - TA2015033 Kigoma Deep Cast 300m | ecosystem: Environmental > Aquatic > Freshwater > Lake | place: Tanzania: Lake... | reverse complement strand
AGGACTCGAATGTACCATTGAATACAAAAGCGCCACCTGCTCCGGGTCCACTGGTTGCATTATTAATACGAACAACAGTTCCGGCAAAAGCTAGATCCCACTTAGTTGAATTAGAGTCTGCATTGGAAATCCATTGTCCGGTTTCCAAACTGAAAAAACTGTATCGGCCAGCACCTACGGGTTGTCCAATAGAATTAGTACCGATAATTGTATCAGCAGGTAGATTCTTTACGGTAGTAATTTTACCGATTGTTTCAACTGCATACGCTCTTTGGTCTACTGTTTTTGGTAATTTGTCTTTTTCACAGGATGTAATACTTAGTAATACAGCTGCAGAAACTAGAATAGCTCTCATACATGTTTAATTTAAGGGTGATTATTTTTTTGATTGTTTTGATTCAAGTGTTGCCCGAAGCGTAACAAACACAGTTCTGCCTGCCACATTAGGCAGATAAAAAACATCTTGATAGTTCAGTACGTTGTCAATACCTGCTTGAAGTGCAATAGTGTTACTTAATGGCAGGCCACCTGTTATGTGTAATTGCATGAAGCCTTTGGCATATTCATCTTGCACATCATGCACGCCATTCCCATTGCTATTTGCTACCGTCCATCTACTTCTGTAGAGTAAGCGCATGTATACGTATCGACTTTCCTTGTCTTCGTATTTAATTTTGAGTTGTGCTTGCTGTTTACTTCTGTTAGGCAAGCCGATGTAATCTTTTTTGTTCATCACCCGGCTACTCCCATTTGATTCTCTGATGTATTCTTTTCCTTGTTTAATTCGCTCCCATTCTTCTTTATCACCAGTTAGTAGTAACTGATAGCCTGCGTTGATTGACCATTTTTTTTGCAATTGCCATTGGAAAGAAGTTTCTACACCTTGTGTAAATGCTCGATTTACATTCAAATAGCTGAATAACTGTGAGCCATCTACTCTGGTTGCAACTTGCCGAACATCAATTAATGATTGAATATCGTTTCTAAATATTGATACCTGCCAAGTGATAGCTGGAGTAGGAGTATATTGCGCACTTACATTAATCCCGGTAGCATGCTCGGGACTAAGGGTAGTTAATTTTGTAAAGTCAGGTTTGAGTTCTGCGATTTGTCCTAAACGGTTTAACGCATTGATCACTCGGATGGCATCTTGCGTACCAAATACGGAGTATCCGCCGGCTACTGTGTTGGTGAAGTTTAAATAAAGCTGTCTGAAGTCCGGGGCTTTAAATCCTTGTCCAACAGAGGCTGTAAATGAGAGGGATGGTTTGGCTTTATAACGCAAAGACCATTTAGGTGTAACGGCCCCTGAAAAAAGGGTATGATGATCATATCTGGCTCCCAAAATGCTAATCCATTTGTCTCCGCCTTTTAATTCCCATTGGGCAAAGACATAACTAACATTATTTTGCTTTTGATTAGCTAATGCATCATATCTAGTTGAATTAGCTTGTTCTACCTGATAACCCACACCCGCTGTAATAGTGTAATTTTCTTTTTTGAAGTCTATCTGCTCTTCGATACGGAACAACCGTTGTTCAAAGCGATCTCGGTAACTGCTATCAGGCTTTTGCACAAAACGAAGCAGTTGATCACCACTATAGCTAGTCAGGTATCCTCTTGTATGTAATCGAATTTTTTCTGAAAGCCGAAAGAAAAGAGTGGGCTGTATGTTTAACTCATTATTTAATTCACGTCCGTAGGAATCAATGATCATTCCGTTATTACTAACAGAAAATTCCTGTTGGAACCTGTCTTGATTAATTCGGCCAAGTATTTTTAATCCAGCTTTATTTCCCAGGTTTTGTTGGATACTTGTTTGATGTGTGATGCGGTGAATAGGTCTAGGAACCCGAACCTGTGAAAAAGGCCGGAAGCTAACACCATCTGCAAAAAGTAAATTATTGTTATGCTTTACTTTCAATTTTCTTATACTGTAACTGGCATCAACCGTTGCCTCTGTTTGCTGAAAACTGTTATTTTTAAATGGCACACCCCAACCTTGATCCGGATCTGCTACGCCATAGCGGAGTGAAGCTTCCAACAAGGGTAGACTTGGATTTTCTGTTATAAGATTGATGACACCTGCCATGGCTTCAGAGCCATAGAGGCTGGAAGAGGGGCCTTTTACAATTTCAATTCTTTTTATTCCAGCAACTGCAATCCGACTCACATCCAATACACCTGAGGTGCGTCCAATTAGCGGTTGTCCATCTAATAGGATCAACGTATGCTCCGGGTTTAACCCTTGCATTTGAATTCCCGTACCAAAGTTTGAAGTAAGTTGTATGCCGGGTTGCTCCTGTAAAATATCTTTTAAGCGTAGGGACCCGGCTTGCTGAATTATTCTTCGTTGAATAAGATTTACCGGTATAGTTATATTTCCTAAACGTCTTTCTTGTCGGGTGGCAGTCACCACCACTTCTTCCAGTGAAAGAAGTGTATCAGCTTGCGCCATTACTTGCGTAGCGGCTATTAATAAAAGTAAAACTGCACTTGTCCGCATGGGTACGCAAAATTGCGATGCAGTTGGTTTCTATTTATCATGCTTTTGTAAAACGTCAATTCCCATTTTAAATTTTACAATTAGATGACATGCAGCCCTTGATTTACGGAATCAGGAAAATCATTTACGAAAACAGAAAATTAATACATGAAATGCTATTGCAAACATGGGATGAAAGAAATTTGCGCCCATGAAAAGTAGATTTATTTTGTTTATGCTGCTTAGCCTATTAGTTAGCGGCATACTTGCACAAAATGTCCCGACTGTTGATAGTGCACACGTAAAGTATCTAGCTGAAATTACTTTAGTTGGAAGAGCTAACCGCTCTGATCTTCAGCAGATCCCTGAAATTGTTGGAACGGCTATATATGCAGGGAAAAAGTCTAGTTTATTAGTAATGAAGAACGTGGAAGGGAATATCACTGCTAATATTATGCGACAGGTGATGGCAAAAATTCCTGGCATTCATATTTGGGAAAATGATGGTAGCGGAATTCAAATTGGAATAGCAACAAGGGGATTAAGCCCTAATAGAAGTTGGGAATTCAATGTTCGTCAGAATGGTTACGATATTTCCGCTGATCCTTATGGCTATCCCGAAGCATATTACAATCCACAATTGCAAGCCGTACAAAGAATAGAAATTATCCGAGGACATGGAGCCCTTCAGTATGGCCCTCAATTTGGGGGTATGGTAAATTATATTTTGCGTGATGGAAGTGAGTTTAAAAAATCATTTCAGGTGGAAACGCAGCAGACCGTAGGCACGTACGGTCTGTCAAATCTATATGCCGGAGCAGGTGGTCAAAAAGGAAAGTGGAACTACTTTGCTTTTTTTGATCGTAGACAAGCCGATGGATATCGCGCTAATAGTCAATACTATACCAATGCTGCTTTTATGACTGTTACCTATCGACCAACAAAAAAAATTACTACTACATTGGAATATATGCGTTCGCACATCAGAAGTCAGCAGCCCGGTGGATTAAGTGATTTGCAGATCCAGCAAAATAATCGTCATAGCCTTCGTCATCGAAACTGGATGGATATTGAATGGTCAACTTTTGCCTGGCGTTCTCGCTACGAATTGAGTACCAATTCCCGAATGGAGTTAAAGTTATTTGGTTTGTTGGGTGATCGAAATAGTGTTGGTTTTTTACCAGCTGCGGGAATCATACAGCCAGATACCATACAACTTGCTACGGGTAGTTTTGCCCCACGGAATGTCAATATTGATCTTTATAGAAATTGGGGTGGGGAGTGGAGATGGATCACCGATTATAAAATCAATAAATCCACTGCTACCTTAGCTATTGGTTTGCGCCGCTTTGCTGGTCATACTAATCGGTTGGTTGCAGATGGTAAGGGGGATGTGGGTGCAGCATACTCTCTACAAATACAAAATAATACCTGGCTTCGCGATATAGATTTTAGCAGTGCCAACTACGCATTGTTTGCTGAGCAAATAATTAGATGGGGAGATCGGCTTTTGATCATACCTGGTTTTCGATACGAGTGGGTGAGTGGTGCAGCCAGTGGGCAACATAATTTGCAAAATGGCGTACCCGTTTACTTGGTTCGCCAGGAAAAAATAAGAGGGTTTTTCCTGGGCGGTATAGGGGTGGAGTATCATATCAATAGTAAAGTGGAAGTATATACAAATTTTACAGAGGCATATCGCCCTGTTCTGTTTTCTGATTTAACGACCCCTCCTCGATCTGACCGAATTGATCCTTCTTTAAATGATGCAAGAGGTTATAATGCTGATGTAGGATTAAGAGGTAAACTCAGCAAGCAATTTTATGTAGATGCCAGTGTATATCTGTTACATTACGGAAATCGTATTGGCACCATATTGCAAGAAGAAGCTCCCGGTGTACGATATAACTTACGAACCAATATTGGATCCAGTAATGCAAAAGGGTTAGACCTATTTGGCGAGTACCAGGGACGGCTTGGTAAGCCAGTAAATACTCCTTGGCGTTGGAGTCAATATATTTCTTATGCCTTTACGGATGCCCGCTATAGTCAATTTCAACTTACAAGAGTAGTCAATAACCAAGTGGTTAAAACCGATCTTAGAAATAACAAAGTTGAAAATGCACCTGGTCATACGTTTCGTGCCGGATCTACAATACAATACAATACCGTAAAACTTACCGGACAATTTAGCTATACAAGCGGAACATTTAGTGATGCTAATAATACTAAACAAGCTACACTCAATGCGCAAAACGGGTGGATACCTGCTTATTCAGTTATGGATCTCACCCTATCTTTTCCTATTGACAAAAACTGGTCACTCTCCATGGGTGTCAATAACTTGACTAATGCTGTATATTTTACAAGAAGAGCAGGTGGCTATCCGGGTCCTGGCGCTATGCCTGCAGATGGAAGAACAGCTTTTGTAACACTTCGGAGTCAGTTATAACAACTTAATTTAACACTGCTAAGATAATTCGATCTTTTGAAGGCAGTGCAGGGATATTTAAATGCTTTCCGTTGAAGTAAATCTGATGCCTTTTATTTTTTGCGGCCGAAAGTACTAAGTCTACGCCTCCAATAAAAGGTGCTACTGTAAATTGCTTTAAGATTTTTCCTGAGCTTATCCCATCTCCATCATCAAATATAAAACTTGTGATTATTGTTTTTGCCGCGGGTGTAAGCTCTTTGCTGCAAATTGGATATCCATTTACAGTTACTGAATCTCGACCACCTACCAGTGCACCTGTAGCAGCATACAGTACAAGTGCTGATTGTTTTTCTTCCTCAGGAAATTTTCCAAGGAGGCTGCTGATCCGATTCCCTTCAGGGAATCCTCGTAGATATATGAGAGAATTATTTTGTTCAAAGGAACTGAAAAAATATGACACCTTTTTTTTACCAGTCTCACCGGGTTGTAGTTCAATTTCATACGGAATACCTGCCTCTAAAAAAATCGGTCCCCAAGCTCCATTTTCAAGAGTCAATATGTTTATCCCATGATTACGTGTTCGTTTTCCATTTTTTCTGCTGATCTTATAAATAGTAACAGTAGCATTTTTCATTGGCATATTATCACCTAGTAATACTGCTTTACCAGAAATTTCTACTTTCTTGCTTGTTTTTTGTGATTCAGTTACTGCTATTTTGCCAGGGGCTAAAAAATTTAATATACCCGTAAGGGCCTTGGTGCTAGTTGCCACCTGGTAATGATCCTCCTCATTCAATACAAAATTTTTTGCACCATCAACTGGGCCGGCTGCAGTTCCTGCCACACGATCCTCAGTTGAAAAAATGTTTAAACATCTCTCATTTGAAAACCATGGGTAGCTCTCAGTCCATTTGCGACTACCAATATGAACATAGTGTGCTATATTACTTGACTGCGCACTATCTTTAAGATAACTCCTTGCTAATCCACCACCTGCAGAGTGTCCAATTAAATCAACTTGTATCGCTCCCGTTTCTTTTTTTACCTGTTGTATGAATTGCCCCAGTAATTGTTCATTTTGTTTTCCATTTCCGCCCACACTGTTCCAATCAAAAGCAAACAGCCTGTTATTGCAGTATCCGGCCTGTTGGAAAAACTTTGCTGCATTTGACCAAGTATCTCCGGATGCTAAAAAACCGTGTATGAAAATAACCGGTCTTTGCTCAATGTCACATTGGGCATTTAGATTGAGGGCTAACAAAAGCAGAGGAAGGCAAAAAGATTGTTTCATAAGCATTTACTAAAATAAGACTTGAAAGTAAGATTGCCTGTCACAATATCATTACGTCTAAAGTTGCTTACGATTAGTCCTATTGAAGTTACAGCTAATTAGGCAGATCTGATTTATTTTTGAAGTTTATACTGTTGTATATCTATTTTGTTACAATTTTATTTTTCCTCTGATAGTAATGATAAACTGGTGTGAAAAAGGGGTTTACTGCACAAGCAATTGATTTCATGGCATCATATAATGGTCATGCATAGCCACTTGTATATATTGCTGCATATCTACAAAATTCCGGTCACTGCAGGTGTAAATTACTGTGCTTTGATCTCTAAAATTCTCCCAGGCCCTTCAATGGCAACGTAGATTGAACCATTTGGTGCTTGTCCCACATGACGAACTCTTCCGTTAATGCCGTCCACTATGGTTGCATCAGATATCGAACTGCCATTCACCACGCAGCGGTAAAGTTTTTGTGTGGCTAGCCCGCCCACCAATAAATTTCCTTTCCAAGCCTTGAAGGATTTATGTGTAATAAAGGCTATGCCAGACACGCCCACCGAAGGAGTCCAAGAAAATACAGGTGCTACAACTCCTGGCGCGGTGTGTCCCTGCGAAATTATGGTGTTGTCGTAATTAGTGCCTAACGAATAAAATGGCCATCCATAATTAGCTCCCTTGGTAATTAGGTTGATCTCGTCTCCTCCTTTAGGTCCATGCTCCGACTCCCAAATGGTCCCCGAGGTGGGATGAATGAACATCCCCTGAGGATTACGAATGCCATATGAAAAAACAGTAGATGCTGAAGTTTGTCCTGGTAGCACTGGGTTATCAGCAGGAATCCCGCCAGTGGCTGTCATTCTGTGAACCTTTCCCCAATTAGAGGTAGTATTTGATGAGTTTCTGTTACTGGCCGTTGGTCCTCCGTAGCTACCATTGCCCCCTTCACCCACTGAAAGATAGAGCATGCGGTTTGCATCGAAAAAAATACGCGATCCATAATGACCACTCCAGGTGTTACCGCCACCGCTTTGAAAAATAGTTTCAATGTTTTGAATGGAACTACCTGCAATCTTGAAACGAATCAACCTCAATTCACCGCTTCCATCTGTCGCATTAGCGGCATAACAGGCATAAACCCACCCATTACTAGAATAATCTGGATGAACCCGCACATCTAATAACCCTCCCTGACCAGAGGCTCGTACTGCCGGCAATCCGGTGAGTTCAGTTATTATGCTATTACTGTAGCGATAAATTTTTCCTCGCTTCTCGGTGAATAGAAGATCCCCATTAGGAAGAAAATCGAACCCCCAAATAATCTCATAATTTGTAAGCAGTGTGCTGATTGTCAATTGTGGTGGTGTGGTTGTATCGTCAGGTGGCGGTATATTTTTTTTATCACAGGCTAGAACCAAAAATCCTACGAAAAAAAAAATTATTGAAGGTCGAAGAAAATTCATAATAATTTATTTAATAGTTATTTTTTTCTCAAGTTCATTGCCATTTTGTGAATTTACAAGTAGGCCTGATTACCGTTGGTTCTAACGAAGTTAGGGCTGATTTGACTGCCCTAATCGAATTTTAATGGTCTATATGTTATTTTTTAAGCCCATTATTATTTTCTAAAATAACAAGTATGCCTGAATACCCTTGTTTCTAACGAGGTTAGGGTGGACCTTGAAGAGGTGAGATACCTGACAAGGGAATGGATAGAAGAATACAACTACCGAAGGCCTTACGAAGCCTTGAACAATCTAACACCGGATGAATGGAAAAGGAAACTAGAAATTACCGAATTGGGCAATATGAGCTCTTTTAATGTAATTTCAAATAGGTTGAGTTCAGGGACGATTCGGAAGTATGAAACCATTTTGTGCCCTGCTTTTGCCAAGCCGATGTTAGCTGACAACAAACGAACAGTAAAACGACAGACACATTAACAACTTAGAGGATAAATCTAAAATGAAAAAAATGAAAGCAGTTATTTGCACGAAATACGGAACACCTGATGTTTTGCATATTCAGGAAGTCAATAAGCCTATTCCAAAAGACAATGAAATTCTTGTCCGAATAGTTTCTACAGCAGTAAATTCTGGAGACACTAGAGTAAGAGGACTTGCAGTTGAAGGTTTTATGAAAATTATAATGCGATTAGTATTGGGATTTTCAAAACCTAGAAAACCTATTTTAGGAACAGTTTATGCTGGCATTGTTGAAGATGTGGGTACCAAAGTTTTTAAGTTTAAGAAGGGAGATAAAGTATTTGGTATGACAGGCTTTAATTTTGGTACATACGCTGAGTATATTACTATTAAAGAAAAAGACAATATTTCCTTAATGCCGGTAAACGCAACTTATGACGAAGCTGCTTCACTAATTTTTGGTGGACAAACTGCAATCTATTTCATTGAAAAAGCAAAGTTACCAGAAAAGAAAGCACCAAAAATATTAGTTATTGGCGCTACTGGCTCGGTAGGAACTGCTGCTATTCAAATTGCTCTATACTACGAAGCAGATGTAACTGCAGTTTGTAGTTCCTATGGAAAGGATTTAGTAAAAAGTTTAGGTATTTCAAAAACTGTCTTGTACGATAAAGAAGATTTCAGCAAACAAACCATTCAATATGATTTTATCTTTGACGCTGTTGGTAAAACAACTAAGAAGCAATGTCAGCATCTTTTGAAAAAGGAAGGGGTTTATAAAACAGTTGGAGGTTTAGAATACGCAGGTGAATCTCAACAACAATTAGAATTTCTTAAAATGTTATTTGAGAATGGAAAATTAAAAGCCACCATTGACAGAACATATCCATTAGACAAAGTAGTTGAAGCTCACGAGTATGTTGATACTGGAAGAAAGAAAGGCAATGTAATTCTAAAAGTAACCGAATGACAAGAACACCAGCCACCAACGCGGGTTTTGCGTAAGGTGGGGTGACGTGCAAACTTGGAGCTTTGTGCTTCGTATCAAGTTTAGTGCTGGCAGACAGTTTTGTGCTTTGTATTCGCCACCTTCGCCAAGCCCCGAACCGTTAGCGGTAATCCGTAGAACTCCCAAATTGAAGTGGGTTTGGTAGACTTGATTACCGTTGGTTCTAACGAAGTTAGGGCTGATTTGACTGCCCTGATCAGATTTTAATGGCCTCAATCCGACTTTAGTAGTCTATATTTTTCGTCAGAGTATGATTTCGCTAGATAGTAAAGCACCTTCAATATCGTTGATCACTGCTGTTTCTGAACCAATTGAAATAGGCTTTCCTTTTTTATTAATTGTATACTGTCTGAGTTTTCCTTTAATTTTCACCCGATTATCTTTATCAGTTATTTTTTCAACAATTATCTTCCAACCGGTTCTATCATCTAAATATACTGGTACAAATGCACCTTCATTAATTTTACTCACATGGTCGTAGTAGTAAGTCATTAAACTTTTTTTTGTTGGCTTGCTTAATGTGAGGGTATCCCCTATAAAAATTTTATTGTGCATGTTGTTGCTGGAAATCAACTTCTGATCTTTGATATAGAGAGTATCATTTTCAAAAATTATGCTTTGTGAAAAGATTGTATTTGTAAACAAAAAGCAAATGATAAAATAAGCATATTTCATTTGAATCATTTTTATTAATTTATATTGACTAGATATAAAATTTTTATTCATAGTTTTAATTTAAATCCGATGCAAACTTTAAAAAAGTCCATCTAAAACCTGTTTTTCCTGTCCTACATCTATCTTATTTTAATTCCACTAATCAATTTTTGATTGGACTTATGCCCAGATTCTTTGAGCAAAATTAATACTCGATTGAATTTGCTTGTTACTTCTTCCCGATGCAACCGAAGATCATCTTCAGGCCAATTGGTGTACGTTATTCACGTGTACATAAAATGTGGGTCAATATCTAACTATCATTTACCATTTTACTACTTTATTTTATTGTTGCAAAAGTTCAATGTATTACAAAATTTAGCTACATACGGGTAATTCTTTTGTAAGAGACCAGTTTTAAAATATCAAGTTCGCAAATGTAACTCGTACTTTAATTGGATATTACAACAATATAGGTTAATTCGTTTGAACAAAAAGTTCAACCATATTTTTCTTGGTGTCGAAATTGATTTTTGATGGATTGATTACCGACGTGGTAGTATTTTTAGATAATGTGATGTCATAGGCTTTTCTGTCATACTTCATTACTGCTCCTGACAAAGCGTCGATTCCCCATCCTAATAAATTTCCTAAATTAAGAACACTGAGAACATTGAATTCTTTGTCAAGTGTAATTAATCTTGTTTCATAACCGTCTAATTTGTACTCAATGTCAGTATCACCTAAATTCCGTTTTACACGGATTGTACAAGGTGTTTTACATTGCTCAACTCCATCTTTGTAGATAATTGCTCCTGTTGGTTTGCTGTTGAATGTAATTGTGTCTTTGGTTCCTGTAAGAAGCGTCGCACAACCAGACATTATCAGAATGAGGATGGGAAGTGTTAAGATAATCTTTTTCATTTTAGGTGATTTATAATTCCTACTCATATGGCTTTTCGGTATCGCCCCGTTTTGGTGGTTTCTGGTCTCCACTATATTGGAAAAATCCTTACATGAATATACTGATTGTATACCCACAAACCAAATTTAATTTTAAGGTTCTTACTCTATAGAGTTTACAGGCTTTTGCAGCTGAAAAGACTGCAGCTAGTTGATTTTTGCACTTTAGGACAGCAAAAACAAGTGCAGAAAAAACTATAAGGTAAAATAATTCCGGTTGCTTCTTTAATCCGCAATTGTAGTAAGGCTTTGGTTTTTATTGGATTACCAAGAAAAGTAACAATTACAATATTTGATCTTTCCTGAGGGGGTGTTGTATAGTAAGAAAGATGATGAAGTTCTAACCACCAGAATCAATACGCTCTTCGGTCAAATCGCCGTGCTATCAAGGAATTCAGGAAAAAACAAAAAAGGCAAACCTGAAACGGAATGCCTTTTTGGAAGTCGTGTAGTCCCGACAGGAATCGAACCTGTATCAAAAGTTTAGGAAACTTCTATTCTATCCATTGAACTACGGGACCGATAATCCAGCTCTGCGGCTGTTTATCAAGGGGTCAAAGATAACACCAAAAACT
>Ga0194111_10008446_pt1 | contig 11341 bp, 9 predicted proteins | sample TA2KigC300mmetaG_FD_146194 | JGI IMG/M metagenome (GOLD analysis project Ga0194111, IMG submission 146194) | Freshwater microbial communities from Lake Tanganyika, Tanzania - TA2015033 Kigoma Deep Cast 300m | ecosystem: Environmental > Aquatic > Freshwater > Lake | place: Tanzania: Lake... | reverse complement strand
TGCTCCGCCGCTGCCACGAGTTCCTGGCTCTCGGCTGTCCCATCCTCGTCGGGCCCTCGCGAAAAGCGTTCGTCGGCCACGTGCTGGGTGACAAACAGGCCGACCGCACGGCCGGCACCGTCGGCGTCGCGCTCGCGATGGCCGCACAGGGCATTCACGTCCTGCGTTTGCACGACGTGAAGCCGGTCCGGCAAGCACTGCACCTGTTCGTGGCAGCGGGCGGCCTGCCCGACGGCGAGCCGACAGCGTAAGCTGTCGGGTAATTCACCACTGGCAATCGTGTCCCCTCGCCCTGGCGCGGCCGGCCGGACGATCGGGGCCACACGCCCGAACCCCCCATCGCCAAGTGGTTTTCCAGAAAGCACTTGCAATCGACGGGCGGCTGGCGGAAAGCGGGCGAACGCCATTGACTTGCTGGGGCGATTGCAAGATACTCTGCCGGCTGCCGGTCGGTCGGGCGGGCGGTGGTCCTGCCACGGGGGAGCGGCGCAATCTGGGGAATTGGCGAGGTCGGGCGATGAATGGGGAGAGCCAAAGCGAGTTGCGAGCGTACTGTGTGGATGTCGCGCGCCGTGCCGCGGCTGCCGCCGAGGTGTTGGCGTTGTTGGACAGCCCGTTGAAGAACCGCTGGCTACTCGCTTCGGCCGGCGCCGTGCGGGGGAACGTGCCGGCGATCCTGGAGGCCAATGGCCGCGACTTGGCGGCCGCAAAGGACGGCGGGTTGAGCGCGGCGCACGTGGACCGGTTGCGGCTCACCGCCGCACGAATCGACGACATCGCCCGCGCAATCGAGGAAGTGGCAGCGTTGCCGGACCCGATCGGCGAGACCATCGAACGCGTGCGGCGGCCCAACGGTTTGGAGATCGCCAAGGTCCGCGTTCCGTTGGGAGTGGTGTTGTTCATCTACGAGTCCCGGCCGAATGTCACGGCCGACGCGGCGGCGCTGTGCCTCAAGAGCGGCAACGCGGTGATCCTGCGCGGAGGCAAGGAAGCGCGTCACTCGAGCCAGGCGATCGTGGACGTGTTGCGGGCAACGGCCGCGGAACAAGGGTTGCCGGAAGACGGGATTCAGCTGGTAAGCCCTGCGGATCGGGCGGCCATTAGCCGGTTTCTGGAGTTGGATGAGTACATCGACGTGGCCATTCCGCGCGGCGGCGAGGCGCTTATCCGGCTGGTGGCGGACGAGGCCAGAATGCCGGTCATGAAGCATTTCCGGGGCAACTGCCACGTGTACGTGGACGCCTGGGCCGATCTGCGGATGGCGCGCGACATCACGGTGAATTCGAAATGCCAACGCATGGGCGTCTGCAACGCCTGCGAATCGCTGCTCGTGCACGCCGAGATTGCCGAGCAGTTCCTGCCGGAAATGGCCGGACTCCTGAACCAACACGGCGTGGAGGTCCGGGGCGACGAACGCGTGTGCCGGCTCGTGCCGTCGGCCACAGCCGCGGCGGAGGAGGATTACTACGCCGAGTTCCTTGGCCCGATCATCTCGGTGAAGATCGTGGAATGCCTGGACGACGCGATCCGGCACATCAACCACTACGGTTCGCACCACACGGACGCGATTGTCACCGAGCACCTCTCCGCCGCTCGCCGATTCGCCGCGGAAGTCGATAGCTCGGCCGTCATGATCAACGCCAGCACCCGCTTGAACGACGGCGGCCAATTCGGACTCGGCGCGGAGATCGGCATCAGCACGGACAAGTTCCACGCGCGGGGACCCTGCGGCGTGCGGGAACTGACCAGCTACAAGTATGTCGTTTCCGGTAACGGCCATTTGCGCCTCTGAAACACACCGCTGTCGACGGAGTGACGGATGTCAAACGACGTGCTCAACCAGAACGAAGTGGAAAGCCTTCTGAGCGCGATGGAGAGCAAGGCGGCCGAAGCATCGACGCGCGCGGACGCATTGGTTTCCACTAACCCGTCCCGGACGCGAGAAAAGATCACGCCGTACGATTTCAAACGGCCGGAACGCGTCGGCAAGGAACAGATGCGCGCCCTGCAGTCGCTCCATGAAGGATTCGGCCGGACCTTCGGCGCGGCGATCTCCGCACTGCTACGCACTATCGTGGAAGTCAAGCTGACCAGTGTGGACCAGTTGACGTACAGCGAGTTCATTTTCAGCCTGGACAATCCCACCTGCCTCAACCTGCTCACCGCCCAGCCGCTGGAAGGCAATCTCATCCTGGACATCAATCCGTCGATTCTCTATCCGATCATCAACCGGCTGCTCGGCGGCGGCGCGGACTTCGGTTCCGTGGCAAGACGACCGTTGACGGAAATCGAACTGCGCCTGGTCGGCCGAATCACCGACCTGTTCCTCAAGGCGCTCAAACGCGCCTGGTCGAACATCCTGTCGCTGGATTTCGGGGTCGAGCGCGTGGAGAGCAATCCGCAGTTGGTCCAGATCGTGCCGCCCAACGAAGTCGTCGTGCTGATCAGCTTCGAACTGACGCTCGGCGACGTACGCGGCATGATGAACCTCTGCATTCCGTTCAACGCCATCGAGCGGATCGCCAACCGCCTGAGCACGAACAACTGGGTGGCCTACACGAGTGCCTCGCCCACGAACGAGTCGATCAAGCGCGTCAGTTCGCGGTTGCACGGCGCTACGGTCGAGTTGGTTGCCACGTTGGCGCGCTCGCGCATCACGACGTCGGATCTGTTGGAACTGCGCGTCGGCGACATCATCACGACGGAACACGATGTCCACGCGCCCATGGACGTGGCCGTGGAGGGCATCGTGAAGTTCCACGCGAGTCCCGGCGCCCTCAAAGGACAGAAAGCCCTCCAGATCGAGGGGCCGGTCACGAACATGGATGGACGTGACCCTCACGGCCCGTGACCGCCCACGCAGTTTGTAGTGACCCGATTCATCGGGTCGCAGCTTGTGGTGACCCGATTCATCGGGTCGCCGACGTTCCGCCGCCGCCGCCGCCGTTGAGCACGCTGGGCGCCTGCGGTTCAGGTCCTATAATGCGGTCTGAAACCGTTGACGGGCATCCCTCCCGCCCCGTCGGGCGCCCCGCCAGAAGCTCCCCGTGAGCCGTTCCGCCAGAGATGTCGGCGCGTTCCGGCGGCCCGACGGACCTTGGGGTATGCGACCTGATGAAGGCAAGGAAAGGAACCCTCTGAATGACCGAGCGAGTTGTGATCATTGGAAGCGGTCCGGCCGGGTGGTCCGCCGCGATCTATGCGGCGCGCGCCAACCTGAATCCGCTCCTGTTCGAAGGTGCCGTCACCGAGGAAAACCGGGTCAACGGGACCCTGCCGCTGGGCCAATTGTCGCTGACGACGGAGGTCGAGAACTACGCGGGTTTCCCCGCCGGGCGACTGGATGTCTTCATCAAGAGCGCCATCGCCGACGATCGGCTCCCGTATATGCCTCCCCTGGCGGAAGAGCAGCACGCGGTGACCGGCCCGGAATTGATGGAACTGATGCGGCAACAGGCGCGGAATTTCGGCACGCGCATCGTCACCGACGACGTCGTAAGCGTGGATCTGTCCGGCCGTCCGCTGCAGATCGTCTCCAGCGAGGGCATGACCTTGGCGACCCACGCGCTGATCGTGGCCACCGGCGCGCGGGCCAACTACCTGGGATTGCCTTCGGAGGAGGCGTTCAAGAACCGCGGGGTCAGTGCGTGTGCGATCTGTGACGGAGCATTGCCCAGGTTCCGCAATCGGCCGCTGGTGGTCGTCGGTGGCGGCGATTCGGCGGTGGAAGAAGCGAGCTACCTGACGAAATTCGCGTCGGTCGTGCACCTGGTGCATCGCCGCGACCAGTTGCGGGCGTCCCGCATCATGCAGCAGCGTGCCGCGGACGACCCCAAGATCGACATCGTCTGGAACCACGTGGTGGACGAGGTGCTAGGCAACGACCGGGAGGGTGTCACTTCGGTCCGGCTGAAAAGCACCGTGGACCAATCGACGCGAGAGCTTCCGTGCGGCGGCATGTTCCTCGCCGTCGGCCACACGCCCAACACGACGTTCCTCCGCGGCCAGTTGGAAATGACGCCCAAAGGGTACATCCGCTGGACGCGCCCGTTTCGCACGGTCACCAGCGTGGAAGGCGTCTTTGCCGCGGGCGACGTGGCGGACGACTACTATCGCCAAGCCATCACCTCCGCCGGCACCGGCTGCATGGCCGCGTTGGACGCCGAGCGGTATCTGGCCGAGAAAGGACTGGAGTGAATCCGCTGGCACGCGGCGGGCCTCGATGCGCGGCCGCAAGCCACGCGCGAACTCGGCCCCCACCGGCGAGTCCTTGACGCGTTCATCCGCCACCCTGCGTGGCATTTCGAGGCATTGACGGAGTCCTCTTCATGCAGAACATCCGAGTAGTCCTCGCTCGCCGGCCCGACCAGATCGGTGAGCGTGTGCGCGTCAACGGCTGGGTGCGCACGCGGCGCGACTCCAAGGCCGGATTCAGCTTCCTGGAAATCAACGACGGGTCGTGCATGGCCAACCTGCAGGTGATCGCCGACCGGCAACTGGCCAACTATGAATCCGATGTGGCGCGGCTCTCGGCCGGTTGCTGCGTGACCGTGGAGGGCGAGATCCGGGAATCCCTTGGCAAGGGCCAGGCCACGGAACTCCACGCCAGCCAGGTGCTCGTCCACGGATGGGCGGACCCCGAGTCGTATCCGCTGCAGAAGAAACGCCACTCGTTTGAAAAACTCCGCGAGTGGGCTCACCTCCGCCCCCGCACCAATACCTTCGGAGCAATCGCCCGCGTCCGCAACCAGGTCTCGCAGTCCATCCACTCGTTCTTCCAGGAGGAAGGTTTCCTGTACGTGCACACGCCGATCATCACCGCCAGCGACTGCGAGGGCGCGGGCCAGATGTTCCGAGTGACAACCCTCGATCTGGAAAACCCTCCGCGCGCCAACGGCACCATCGATTACTCGCTCGATTTCTTCAACCGCCCCAGCTACCTGACTGTCAGCGGGCAGCTCGAGGCCGAGATCTTCGCCACCGCCCTGGGGAGAGTCTACACCTTCGGACCCACGTTTCGCGCGGAGAACTCAAACACTTCGCGGCACTTGGCCGAGTTCTGGATGATCGAACCGGAGATGGCCTTCTTCGACATCTTCGACAACATGGACCTGGCGGAACGGTTCCTCAAACGCATCTTCCGCGATGTGCTGGAACGCTGCCTGGACGACATGACGTTCTTCAACGAACAGATCGACAAGACGACCGTCGAGACGTTGCAGAAGATCATCGAACGGGACTTCGTACGACTGCCCTACACCGAAGCCGTCGCCATCCTGGAACAGAGCGGCGTGCAGTTCGAGTTCCCCGTTTCCTGGGGCACCGACCTGCAGTCGGAGCACGAGCGATATCTCACGGAAAAGAAATTCGACGGCCCGGTCGTGCTCTACGACTACCCCGCCGCGATCAAGCCGTTCTACATGCGCGTCAGCGACGACCCACGCGTGGTCCGCGCCATGGACGTGCTCGTGCCCAAAGTCGGCGAGATCATCGGCGGCAGCCAGCGTGAAGAGCGGCTCGACGTGCTCGTCCAACGCATGCAGTCCCAGCAACTGAACCCCGACGACTACTGGTGGTACCTGGAACTCCGCAAATACGGCACCGTGCCCCACGCCGGTTTCGGCTTGGGCCTGGAACGAATCATCCAGTTCATCACCGGCATGGCCAACATCCGCGATGTCATCCCCTTCCCCCGAACACCGGGAAACGCCGAATTCTAACACGGATCGCGATGTCAGAAGGAGACTGAATAGCACGGATGGCAAGGCCGGAGCACGGATGATCGCCCGGGAAACCGTCACCGCACGATCACTCGGCCGTGCCGGGTGACGACGATCTCCACGGTGTGACCGCAACTCCAGGTGTATTGCGTGATCACGCGGCCGAAGAAACCGCAACGCGTGACGCAACAAGGCTCGCCGGTGCAACAGGCGGGCACGCAGACACACACGTCAATCCAGCAACACGTGCACGGGTCCTTGGCCTTCAATACCATCTTGATCGGTGGCGGGACACAGCAAGGCGTGCATCCGTCCGCCACCATGACCACCTGCGCCTCAGGAACTGGCTGCGCCTGATCATCCGCGTGGACGCCACTACCCGCGACGACCATTGCCCCGGTCACCACCAACGTCACCACCAGAATTCTTGGCTTGGCAAACATCCTCTCGTCCCCCCTAACCGCGACTCAAGGCTACATTCAGGGCTCACGGACCTGCCGACGACACCTGGTCGACGGCAGCGCGCCAGCCCCAGAAAACACAAACAACACTGATGCACTAAACGATTCCACTCCTCTTGGGCGAGCGGCAGGAATTGATTTACCAGTAGGACGGGCACTCTTGCCCGTCGAACACACACCGGACGGGCAAGAGTGCCCGTCCTACGGGTAGCTTTTCAACTGCCGCTCGCCTTGCCGGACAGCGTATTGCCGGAAAAGTCGGTCCGTTCCACCAAGACTGCCCCATTCGCCTGAACGGAAACAATCATACCGTCCCTCCACCGCGGCTTCCATCCAGTCAATCAGGGCATTTACCCCTCCGACAATTTAGCTGTGTGTTTTTCCGTGGGCGGTCGCCGGCGGCCGGTGGTCCCACCGCCACGGAGGCGGCGGGAATCGATTGCGCGGCGGACGTGGCCGTCCCTTCTGCCATGGCGGCAGGCGAAGGGAGTTGCGGATGAACCGTGGATTCCGGTTGTGACGCGGTTTCGTCGCACGCGCGTGCGGTGGAACGGTTTGCGTCAGGGGTCGGACTGACCTAGAGTTCTGATGGCAGACTCCGTTCCGGTAGCGGGGTCGGCCTGTGTTCGCTCGAACTTCGCCGCATTACGCGCACTTTCACGACGTGGACCCGAAATCGTGATCTCCGCAGCTGAAGACATGAACCTGGCCTGGCAGCCTCTTCACGACACGGCGCAAGACCTCCGCAACGGGTGCTCCGAGCTGGAGCGCGTGGTGGAGTCGCTGTTCGAAGAGGTGGATCACCTTCGGGTGGAGCTGCTGCAACGGATGGTGCAGGTGGAGGCGGACTACGGGTTGGTCAAACAGCGTGCACTCCAGGTCGACCAACGCGAAGCCGAGTTGAGCGGCTTGGCTGAACGCTTGGAGCTGCAAGAAGCCGCGCACGAGCAGGGGCTGGCCGATCTGCGGCGTGACCGGGAGGAGTTGGCGCGTGCGCGCGATGCACTGGAAAAAGAACGTGGCGCGGCGCGGGAGCAGTGCGACGCGTTTCAGGAGCAGTTAGACGGACTGCGGCAGGAGCGGGACGAGTTGCAGCGGGGCCGGGGAGCATCGATGGAGCAGCTCGCTGCGCTGCACGACGAGCTGGAGTCGCTGAAACGAGAACGGGAGGGACACTTGCGGGAATTGGCCACGGCCCGCGAAGCGGCCGAGGTCGTTAGCGGCCAAGGCGAGTCCGTGGTCGGCCGTTCCGCCGATCTGGCGGAACTGGAAGAGGAGTTGGCGGAGACGCGCCGCCAATTGGAGGCCGCGCGGCTCACACGCCAATCCGCCAGCGACGATCAGTCCGCCTCGCACGGCTCGGTCCAACTTGAGGACGAGCTGCGCGAGCTGAAACGCGAACGTGATGCGTTGGAGGAGGAGTTGGAGATCGTGCGAGATCGCGCGACGCAACTCAATGAAACGCTGGCAGACCAACAGCACGTACTGACGTTGCAGAAGTCGGAACTCAGCAACGAAGTGCAACAACTGCGCCGGCTGGTCGACAAGCAGGCGGAGTTGATCACGGATCGATCGGATTGTCGGCAGCCACAGACCTCGCCCGCCGACGAACTTGCCCAGCAGCCGACGGCGGATCCGGTGGTGGCTTCCGTGATGGCCCAGTTCGCGAAACTGCAGCGCGACGTGGCTCAGCGCCGCCGCGTGAAGCAATGACGCGGCGACTTTAGGGACGACATAGCACGCGGCTAGTGAAGAGTAACCAAGAGATGGGCAAAAAAACGCACGCGGTGTTCCGATTCGGGTCGGCAATTCTCGTGGCCGTGGCCACCATGATTGCCGGATTCGTCAGCGGCAACTGGTCCATGGTCGCGCTCGCCGTGACCGCTGCCGTGCTGCTGGGCATCCTCGCCCAGTTGCGGTACTCACTGGGGACAATCCCACCACCTCACGAAGCCGCGCCACGAGACGGCTCAACCCTCCCCCGGGTTGAAGCGGCCAGACCCGCGAAGGCGAATTCCGGCAATCGGGACGGCAACCAAGAAGACCTGGTCCGCCGCATGTTGGACCAGGGTCGGTACGCGCTGTTGCTGCGCCCACAGATTGCCACCGGCTTGCGTGGCGACCAATTGCAGACCGCCACATCCGCGCTGGACATCGCCATGGGCATCGTGCCCGCGGGTGACGTCCTGCTGCAACCCTGGAGGGGCGACCACACTGAGGACGAAACGCACGGCCGCCGCGAACGGATCGTGCACGTGGAGGCCGTGTACCTGGATCGCTTCCCGGTCACCAACGCGCAATTCCAGCACTTCGTGGACGACGGCGGATATGCGCAAATGTCGCTGTGGGAACCCAACATCTGGCCCGCGGTGCTCGACTTTGTCGACCGCGCGGGCCATCCAGGCCCTGGCTTCTGGGCCGACGGACAATTTGCCGAGGGCATGGCAGACCATCCGGTCGTGGGCGTGTCTTGGTACGAGTGCGCCGCCTATGCGCGATGGGCTGGCAAACGCCTGCCTTCCGATCCGGAATGGGTCAAGGCCGGGTGTTGGCCGGTGCTGACGCAGGGCACGCGGCCGATTCAGCGCAGGTTCCCATGGGGTGACACCATGGATCGGGAGCTGGCTCGGCTCTGGTCGCACACTGCGCGCGGGACGATTGACGTGCGCTCGCTGTCGGGTGGCGTGAGCGTGGGAGGCGTTTACCACTTGATTGGCAACGTCTGGGAATGGACCACGAGCAGCTTCGGGGTGTGGGACGCCACGGCGCGGAGACTGGAAACATTGACGCCCATGAAGAGCATCCGCGGCGGCGCGTTCGACACGTACTTCGACACGCAGGCGACGTGCCAGTTCCAGAGCGGCGAGAACCCGGTCAATCGCAAACACAACATCGGTTTCCGCTGCGCCTTGGCGCTGTGCGACGTCATCGCCACGGAACTGGCCGACAATGCAAGTCTCGAACCTGAAGGGGCCGTGATCGGCCACAGTGGTCTTGCCGAGGAGGTCGTATCATGAGTGCCAAAGGCGTGCTGCAGTTGGATTCCTTCCGTCTGGCCCAGTACTCGGTCCAGGTCCCCTGTTTCATTTGTGGAAACGGCAACAGCTTCGATTCGGAACTGTGCCGGCACTGCCAGGCGCCGATGGCGCTGGCGCACCAGGCGAACATCCAGAAGGTACCACCCCAACTGGTGGCCGCCCTCGGATCGGCCGGCGCGGGAAAAACCGTCTACCTGGGCATGTTGACCGACATGCTCTCCCAGTCGGGCGGCGAACTGCAATTGCTGGCCCGCGGCGCGTTCTCCGTCTCGCTTCAACAAATGACGATCTCCGCCTTGGCGGACTGCGAATTCCCCGACAAGACACCCAACGAACCCGATCGCTGGAACTGGATTCACTGCCAGGTGCGTTCAGAGAAGAAACGCCATCCGATCGAACTCATCATTCCCGACTTGTCCGGTGAGGCCATCCTGGAAGAGATCGACCACCCCCACACGTACCCAGTGATCCGCGCTTTCCTATCCAAGTGCTCCGGCGTGATGATCCTAGTCGACGCCATTCGGTTGAAGGAAGGCGAAAAGGACCAGAATTTTTTCGCGATGAAGATGATCAGCTACTTGTGCGAGTTGGATGACGATCCGAAACGCGGGTGGCCCACTCGACCGGTGGGAGTTGTCTACACGAAGGCCGACCAGTGCGAACCGTGTTTCAACGACGCGGCCGAGTTCGCGCGGAAACACTCGCCCGGCTTGTGGCAGCATTCGCAGCGATTTTCGCGTTGCCGGTACTTCGCGGCGGGAGTCGCGGGCGCCTGCGCCATGCAGATGGAGTTGGGCGGCCGACGATTGGTTCCGTTGCGCGTCGAACCGCGGGGCGTCATCGAGCCGTTCCAGTGGCTGGTGGGTGAACTCGAGAAATAGCGAAGTGGCGGCATGAGGAGGGTGCTGGTGTGCTCATCGAACACGCGATTTTCACATCCATCCGCAGCAGTCGCAACGAAGGCTACCACCTGGCGGCCCGCAGTCCGGGCGTTTTGGAGGGCGAGGCAGCCGAACTGTCTCAATGGGGCCCCGGACACGAGTCGTTATACGACGAGTGTGCGACCTGGGGGGCCGTCAGTTATCACCGCCTGCAATCCGGCCGCTTGTGCGTGTCGCGCACGGTCCTGGCGGGGCAGGAGTATAGCGGCCGAGGAGGGGCCCGCGTTTCCACGCACAGCTTCCTGGTGCCGGACGCCGTCATGACGCGGTTCGCCAACAATCCGTTTCGCGTGATGGAGGCGTTGGAGGCCGCGGGACGCGTGTGCACGGCCGCGCCGCCGCGGCGTCTGGAACCGGTGCCTCTGGTTGGTCGCGCTTCGGCCGTCAACACCAGGCAGCTGGAACGCGTCACCGACGCGATCGGGGCCGAGAAGCTGGCCACGCTTTTGTGCGCCGCCCTGCGAACGCCATCGATGGGAACAACCGCAACCGGACCGGCCGCCCCGCTGTTCGCCTGCCTGCTGGACCTCGTGCCTCCCACGCACCGGCTGCCGTTCTCATTCAGCACGGGGCTCCGAGTCTCGGCGCGCCGCCCCTATCGACTCGTGATGCTGCCGCGGAACCCCGAAGAACAGCGCACGGCCATTCGGCTCGTCCACCTGACGCCCGTGGACCTGACAAGCGACGTTCCGTCCAAATTCGCGCCCCAATCCGGGTGGGCGCTGAAGGTGTACCAGTTGTTAAAGGCACGCCGCTTCCAGCTGATCAGGACGACCATCGAAGGCCTGGAAACGACGGCGGACAGCGACTTGGATGTGCTGAGCGAACAACTGCGGATCCGTGACGACGAACAGGACGCTCCCGCCAACGTGCTCACGCCGTTCGCTGCATCAGATCGCGGAACTGCCGGAACAGGTATCGGCTGTCATGGGGACCGGCCGATGCCTCCGGGTGGTATTGCACGCTGAACGCGGGCAGGTCACGGTGCCGCAATCCGGCGATTGTCTGGTCGTTCAGATTCCTATGGGTGATGACGAGATGGCTGGGAAGCGTGCTCTCCTCCACCGCGAAACCGTGATTCTGTGCCGTGATTTCCACGGCACCCGATTCCAGGTTGAGCACCGGCTGATTCGCCCCGCGGTGACCGAACTTGAGTTTGAATGTCGTGCCGCCACACGCGA
>Ga0194111_10008426_pt1 | contig 11353 bp, 3 predicted proteins | sample TA2KigC300mmetaG_FD_146194 | JGI IMG/M metagenome (GOLD analysis project Ga0194111, IMG submission 146194) | Freshwater microbial communities from Lake Tanganyika, Tanzania - TA2015033 Kigoma Deep Cast 300m | ecosystem: Environmental > Aquatic > Freshwater > Lake | place: Tanzania: Lake... | reverse complement strand
CGGTCACGCTCAACTCGTTCGAGAGGTGCGTCGTCCGGTAGTGCCCCTGTATCTCCTCTGCGGTCAGCGCCCGGCTGTAGATGCGCACCTCATCCACCTGGCCGCCGAAGTGCGCGCCCTTGGTGAACTCCTCGGTGCCCGCGCTCTTCCCGATCCACAGGTTACCGCCGGCGGTAATATATTTTACATCCGAAATATTTTGTCCCGCGAGGCGGCCGTCAATGTAGAGCTTCATCAGCGCGCCGTCGAAGGTGCCGACGACGTGGTGCCAGACGCCCTGCGACAGCGGCGCCTTGCAGTTGTTGCCGCCCCCGCCGATGTACCACCAACACTGCCCGTCGCGGTAGTAGGTGAGCACATAGCTCCCGTAGTCCTTGCCGACGATCCCGGCCTCACCCGCCGGCAGGGCCTCGGGGTAGACCCACGCCTCGACGCTCACGGTCTCCCGTAGGTCGAGGTCCGCGCTCGCCCCGCAATCGACGAAGTCGTCCTGCCCGTCGAGCTTCAGCGCCCAACCCTCGCCGAACCGGGCATACGTTGCGCCGCTGATCATGCCATCGATGCCTCGTCCACTGGCATCGCGGAACGTTGTGCCTTGCCCCTCATCGCACGGGTAGTGGAGGACCAGGCCGTCCTCCGCCGCCCAACCGACCGTCGCCGACAGTAGCCACACCACCATCACCGGTCTCACCTATCATCCCTCCAGTCCGTCGCCGTCATCCTGCCTCCATCCTGTGTATCCTGTTCACTCGCCGTTGCCTTCAGCGCGCGTACTCCACAGCGACCTCCTCGTCGGTCAGCGCCCGATCCCACAGCTTCACTTCATCCAGCGCGCCGTTCAGCCAGTGCATGCCGCCGTACGTGCCGAGCTTCAGGTCATGCGCGCCGGAGTGGAACGGCTCGTCGAGAGTCCGCTCGCTGACCCGTTCGCCATCCCGGTAGAGGAGCGCAGTAGACGTCTTTCCATCGCTGTGGAAGGCGGCGGCGACGTGATACCAGCGCCCGAGTTCCCACGTCAGCGCTCCGCTCGCGAAGCTGGTCCCCCACTGGTGCTTCTCGTTGCCCACCTCAAGCGTCAGCGCGTAGCTCGGTGGGTAGCCGATCCACCACCAGAAGTGCTGCACCGGCGACTCGGGGCCCTTGTTGACGAGCGTCGCACCGTTGCCCTGCACGGGCAGCGCGTCCAGACGCACCCACGCAGAGAGACTGAAGGCCTTCAGGTTGTTGTAGGCCCAGTTGCTCGGCATCGTCACGGCGCCGCTCTTGCCGTCGAAGCGCACAGCCTGGCCGATCTTGCCGGGCGTCCACTTGGCCCCGCTGATCACGCCATCACACGGCGGCGGCTGTGAGGTGTCGGCGGCGCGGATACCGCTGCCCTCGTCGAGCGGCCAACATCCGATCAGGCCGGGCTTCTTCGTCGCAACCGAGAGCAAGCTCTCCGGCGACGCGCCGAACAGCACCGGCACCCCTTCGAGACGTAAGCCGACGCCCTTCAGCGGCGCATCGCCATCGGGCTTCACCTCGACCGACCACACGCCCGGCTTCACGGCGGGCCGGATCTCCTCATACGCGTCCAGCTCGCCACGCACGCTGCCCGCCTCGCGACCCGTGGGATCGCGGAGCGTCACGACCGCCGCGTTGCCCGGCTTGCGCGCCTGACAGCGCAGGCTGAACTCCTCGGCCCGTTCGGGGACGACGAAGTAGAGCGTCGTCGGCGCCGCCACGCACACCGACGCCGGCGGCTCGTTCTGTGCGCGAGCGATCTCCGCCGGCGCCTCGATGTCGCCGCCCTTGATCTTGCCCTTCCAGGGGACGACGTCGGCCTGCACGAGGTCGCTGCCGCGGCCGGCCTGCTTGAGCGTAGTCTCGATCTCGCGGTTGGCCCAGGCGCAGTCCCGCCAGTAGTCCTCGAAGTATGCGGGCTCGTTCAGATACGCGTGTGTCGCGCCCCAGTCCCGGTACAGGCGATCCCCCGGCCAGTACCACCAGCCCTCGTCGTTCACCGCCAGGTTGTACGCATGGCTCCCCAGGAAGCCCGGCTGGAGCACTCCGGTCCCACTAAACGAGGTCTCGGTCAGGGCTCCAGTCCCGCCGACCCCGCTCGGACGCGTTGGCGGAAAGTGAAGGTCCCACAGCGCGCTGCCTTGCAGCACGTTCGCGCCCCAGTCCTTGAAGCGCTGGTGCGTCTTGTCGAGCCACTCGCGGTCGTAGCCGACGCTGTAGTAGGTGTGCTCGCAGAAGTTGATGACCGGCAGGTCCGGCTCACTCAGCCCGCGCGCCAGGCCCTCACAGAACCAGTTGCCGATCTCCAGCACGTACACGCACCAGAGCAGGTCCGGGTCGATGGCGTGCAGCTCCTCCCGAGACCACGCGGCGATGTCAGCCATCTGGTCTGCAAGCCAGTCGAAGTACTCGCCCTGCAGCTTCTGCGCGACCAGCCAGTCGTAGCGCTCCTTGCCCGTGGTCTTCTCCCGCAGGATCGCTGTATCGAGGCCCTTGCTCTTCAGGAAGCCGCCCAGACAGTGGTCGCAGAAGCACGTCCCGGTCAGCATGTAGTGCCCATAGCTCCAGCACTGGTACATCTCCGGGTCGATCGCGTAGCCGACGACGTATGGGTTGTCCTGCGCGAGCTTCGATACCTCGCGCCCGCGCCGCAGCACGAGGGCTTCCCAGTACTCGCGGCGCAGCGGGCAGGGCGCCAGGGGCTGATCGTCCTTCGGCTCCGTGTAGAGGCCCGGCGGCAGGCCCTCGAAAGCCTCCACCTCGTAGCTCGTGCCGCCGAGGTCGATGGCGACGATCGTCCGCAGCTTCACCTTGGCCGCGTAGTCGGTCCATCGCTTCACAAGACCCGCCCACGCCGCGAGGCCGTCGTCAGCGACGAAGGACTGGCGCAGGCTCTCGACATCAACCATCGCGCAGTTGAACCCGCCGAGCTTCAGGTCGCGCAGGAAGTGGTAGTGCATCGGCGAACGCAGGTACTCGCTTCGCGAGCCGCCGTCGATGGCCCAGTGCGCGTTGCGCACCGTGACCTCCGCCGCGCTCGACGACGCCGGGCCGGAGTCCAGCAGCACCACGTAGTCACCGGGCGCCAGGCCCTTCAGCGCCACGTCTTGGGCGCGGTTCGGGGCAACCAGCCCGGTCTTCAGCTCCTCACCCGCAGGCGAGTACACGGCATAGCTGACCTGCGCGAAGTGCTCCGAACCCTCGACGTTCCGGAGGCGCAACCCGAGCGTGCGCCTCTCATCCACCATCACCCGCAGGTAGTGCCGCCCGCGCAGCACGACCGGCGCGCTCTTGCCCGGCTCGATTCCCGGAACAGCGGGCTGGGTCAGCATGACCGGCATCGGATCGATGTTGGGCTGATGGAACAGCGTCCCTCGCAGCCGCTCCGTCCGCAGCCACTGCGCCGAAGGCTTCAACGCCCCCAGGTCCGCAGCCTGCGCCGTGAGGGAGGTGACCCCGACCAGGATGCTCAGCATAGCCGTGCGCATCGTGCATCCCCTCCTGTGCCGTCTGGCGTTCCTGTTACCTATGGCCCGTTACCTGTTACCTCCCACACGGCAACCGCATCAACCGCCATCGACGCCGCGCCGGACCATTGTATGCGCGTCTCGAAGTTGCCTCCGGGGTGCTCGAACGGGATGACCACCCAGCGGTACTGGTCCAGCGGCAGCTCCTCGGCGCGCAGGAGCCGCAGCCCGGTCTGCGGCGTGCCACCGGCGACGCAGATATCCATCGTCGCCAGGAGGCCTGCGCCCTCGTCGAGGCGTCGCACGCGGAACAGCGCCACGTACTTGCCCGCCGGAAGCGGCGCATAGGGGCCGAAGACGATATGAGTCGCCTCGTCCTGGCCCTTCCGGGCCACCCACTCGTTCCCCTCGCTGGCCTGCGCGTTGGCTTCCTGCTTGCCCGACCGGTGCGCCAGCGTCTCGGCCTCCAGATAGGTCGCGGGAATCAGCCGCGCACCGGCGGGCAGTTCGCCCAGCACCTCATCCCGCGGAATGCGGCGCAGGCGAACCTCCGTCGTCCGCGTGCCGAAGGCGCCTCGCGCCTCCAGTGTGATCGTCTCCCCAGCGGGCCAGCCGACAGCGGTGAGGGTCGTCTCCTGCGCCGGCTTCAGCACCGCGCGCTGCGGGTCCAGGGACGCCCCCTCGAGGCCCGCGCCCACGCTGAGCGCCACGTCCTGCGGGTTCTCGGTCATGTTGCGGACGGAGCCCTCCAAAGCGAGGTCGGTGCCCTCAATGCCGGCCACGACGAACGGCACGCGCAGGAGGATCTGCTGCTTGGCCATCTGCTGCCGCCAGAGCTGCGCAAGGTGATCCGGCCTGACAGCCACGTACTCGGGGCCCAGCTCCTTCAGCACGTCCTGCAGCATCGGCAAGTCCGTGAACCAGTTGAGCGCGAAGACGTGCAGGAACGCCGGGCGCTGCGGCGGCGTCATGCGGCGGACGTCCGCGACGAGGTCCTTGATCCGCTGCTCACGGGTCGCGTCCATCGTCCAGCCGGTGACCGCATGGAACACGGGGACATTCCGGGCCGTCGGGTAGGTCGTCTCCTGGCCCGGCGGCAGGCGGCGCCCGTAGTCCGGGAAGAGCGCTTCCAGGAAGGGGATGCGCCCGGCGTAGCGCGAGATCACCCTCTGCCCTGTTGCGTTCATGATCCAGCACTGCGTCTCGTCCGCTCGCCGCATGTACTCCCCCGTCTGCGCGAGGAACTCATCATAGACGCGCTGCCGGTCGGGGTCGCGATAGCGCTTACCGTACAGGTCCGGGTAGGTGTACCCGACGCCCGACACCGCGCCGAGGAAGTAGTCGCCCTCCGTCGCAGTCGAGTAGTAGTAGTCCACGATATCGGGGATGAGCACGCTCGCCGAGGGCGAGAGCGTCCAGCCGATGGGATACTGCCCGCGCACCTTGTCCTGCCAGAGCTGCGGGAAGTTGCCGCTGGTCAGGACGGGCAGGTTGTCGCCATCGGAGATGATATAGGACAGGTAGACCTTGTCCGGCTGCAACTGCGGCGCCGGCGGCGCGGGCTTCTGGCGGAGCTGCTCGATTCGCATGCCCGAGTGAACCGTGAGGTTCGAGGTGTCAATAGTGCCGACGAGGTACTTGCCGAACTCCGCGAAGAGGCTGACGCCCGGCCCCTCGCCGATGCCGACGTCCTTGCCGGCGTAGGGGTAGCTCATCACCGGGATGTTCACCGGCATCTTCGCCAGCAGCTCCTCCATCAGCCGCACCTCGTCATTGGGCGAGGCGTACTTCCGCGCGCCGTCCAGCGCGCCCGACAGCCAGAAGATGAAGACCTTGTTGGCGACGAGGTAGTCTCTCAGCGCGAGATGGTCCGGCCAGGAGCACGCGATCACGTGGTGGTTGAGCTGCGGCCAGAGGTTGTCGAAGGCCCAGCGATAGGCCTCGACGCTCGTCTGCCAGCGGCCGCGGAGGTCGTCCAGCACGGGCAGCGAGAGCTGCTTCGCGATCCTCGGCGAAACGACGAGGCCGTCCTTCACTGAGGCGATCATCGTCGCGACGTTCTTGCTCGCCGGCAGGTTGGGGTCAGTGATGACGACACCTTTGTACGAGTCCCGGAACCGATCGAGCAACGACATCGGGTCGGCGACGGTCTCCGTGCCCTCGATCCAGCTGCGGTCCTGGATATGCTGCAGCCACTGCGGGTCGATGGGCGTCGCGAGGCAGTACAGGCGCGGCTGCGTGCGGTTCACGAGGCCCTGCAGCGAGTAGATCATCATCCGCACGTCCGTGCGCTCCTTGCGCAGGTCGCACACGAGCAGCGTCCTGGCCGGCGGCGCTGAGCGCGGGAAGACGTCGGGGAACGGGCGCGGCTCCGTGTAGTACGCCAGGTCCTTCGGCTCGCCGCTCGGCACCGCCTCGGGCACGCGCCACAGCCCCTTCGAGACATCCGCGCCCGCGAAGCGGAACAGGCTCACCCGGTCAACCCGCAGCGGTGCATTCCCGTTCCACGTGAAGCGGCATTCGAGCTTGCCTCGCTGGTAAGCGAAGCCCAGCGGCACCTGCACGTACTCCCCGACCGTCAGGTCCTGGGCGCTCACCTCCCACGCGCCCAGCATCTCCTGCGCATACGAAACGCAGGCATCGAGGCCGCCGGCCAGGTCATCATCCGGTGGCGCCAGCAGCTTCATGCGGAAGAAGGCGACATAGCTGCCGGGCTCTACCTCGATGTACGGGCCAAACAGCATTGTCTCCGGTTGGTCGGTGCCGGGCGTGGCCTCCCACGCCTTGCCGCCCTCGGCCTCCGGGTCATCGACCAGGCGGCCCGTGTTGTGCCCAGCCGCCTCAGCCTCCCACTCCTTGGCGAGTGTATAAGTGCCCTTCGGCAGCGACGCGAGGTCCTTCACTTCCGCACCCACGGCCTGCGGCAGCCCCTCCGGCGTCTGCGCCTCGCAGCCAATGCCCGCCAGTCCGAGCAGTGTCGCCACCAGAATCGCTGTGGTGCACGTTCGCATCTCCGTCCCCTTCTCGGCGTCTACCCATCCGCCGTCTTCAGGTTGATGTCGTCGAAGTCGATCTCGCCGGTACACGGCAGCAGGCCGAGGAACAGCGCCATGCGGATCGCGCCCTCGGGCGCCGTGGCAGTCTCGGTGAAGCTGGTCCAGTCGTACGTCCCCTGCGACAGCTCGGGATGATGCTCGCGGTTGAGCAGATACGCCCGCTGGCGGTGCTGGCCGGTCTCGTTGGTGAACTCGAGCCAGATCGCGGGCGAGCCCTTCTCCGTCGGCGTGAGGTCCTTCCCGCGCAGCTTCATCGACACCGTGACCTGCGGCGCCGGGGATGTCCACGATGAGGATGTCCTCCTCGGCCGTGTGACTGCAGTCCACGATGAGGTTGTCCTCGACAATGTGGCCCGGCCCCGCGCCCGAAGCCCCAATCCCGCTGCCGCACAGGTAGAAGTTGCACCGCCGCACGATGCTCGTCCGCCCGTGCAGGAACAGGCCGGCCCGATAGCAGTGCGTGAAGAAGCAGTCCTCCACGACGCAGTCGTTCCCGCACACGTAGATTCCCGTGCCCTGCCAGCTGAACTCGAGGCGCCGGATCACCCACCAGGCGGCCGGCGTCTCGATCTTGAAGAAGGAGTAGGACGCCGGGCGCCGCCCGTATTGCAGTGGGCCGAGCGAGGCGGGGTCCTTGCCGTCCGTGTTCCAGGTCAGCGTGCGGTCAGACTTGCGGTAGGTCGCCCAGTTGAGCTGCTCGTCCTTCGGCGGGCCGTCCTGCATCAGCGTGACGATCCCCTTGCCGTTCGCGATCAGCAGGAAGTCCTCCGGCACGTCCTCGGTCAGCGAGACGCGGAAGCACTTCGTCCCCGCGATCGCCTCCCACGCCCCGGCGGCCGGCAGGGGTCGGGGCTGGTAGCCGATGCGCACGCGGTCGTCCTTCCACGCGCTCAGCGTGATCGGCGCCGCCTGCGTGCCGGCGTTCGTGATCCGCACCACGTCCTCGTAGTCCCCGGCCTTCACCCAGACGGTGTCGCCCGGCTGCGCGGCGTTCACCGCCGGCTGGATCGTCTTGAACGGCTGCTCCTCGGCGCCGGGGTTCGTGTCGGAGGCCTGCGGGTGCTTCTGATCGACGAACAGCTCCTTGGCCTGCGCCCCCAGCGGAATCAGGATGAACATGCACGCCACTCGAAGAGACCGGCAGCTCACGGTCGTCACCTCCCGAATGCGAATCCGCGATCCCCGTCCCCATGTAGGGGCGCGATTCATCGCGCCCAAGTGTAGGGGCGCCATTCATGGCGCCCGCCGCACTCCCAACCGACCGCTCTCTTCGCCTACCGACCGGCTCTCAACCTGCTTCGGAGCAGAGGAGGCCCAGCGCGCGTGGTCGAAGAGGCCAGCCGCTGACTGCTCGACGGGAGGGATACCGATGCTGCGCGCGCTGCTTGCGCTGTTGGGGGTGTTGCTGGTGGCCGCATCCGGGTCTGGTGCTGCCGTCTACCATGTTGCCGTGGATGCTCCCGGTGCCGCCGACGAGAATCCCGGCACCGAGGCGCAGCCGTTCAAGACCATTCAGCACGCGACGGACGTCGCGCAGCCGGGCGATACGATCTACCTCCACGCTGGCCGCTATCCGGAGGCGGTACAGGTGAAGACGGCGGGGCTTCCCGGCGCGCCGATCACGGTCCGGGCCTTCGACGATGACGCAGTGGTGCTCGACGGGGCCGACCCGATCCCGCCCGACCAGTGGCAGCGCGTTGAGGGCTTCGAGCACATCTACTCGATCCCGCTGGAGCGCGATCCGGGCCAGGTGGTGGTAGACGGGAAGCCCATCTACATGAAGCTCGACAAGGTCGCCGACTTCGAGTGGAAGCTCGGGACGCTGACCGACGCGGATGCGGGCCTGTGGCAGTTCGACCCCGATGGCAAGCGCCTGCTGCTGAACCTCGGCGGCGGGAATCCGGCCGAGGGGCACATGGTTGAGGTGCCCGTCCGGCCGCATGCCTTCATACTCGCCGCGAACTGGCGGATCGGCGGGCTGCAGGTCCGACGGTACGCCTCCACCGCGATCTACATGAGCGGTGACGACGACGTTGTAGAGGACTGCCTGGTCACCGACTGCGGGGCGGGCATTGTGGCCTGCGGCTGGGACCGTCGAGGCGCGATCATCCGGCGCAACACGGTCATCGGCATGCTGGGGAACGGCATCTTCCTGCAGGATCGGCCGACCCACTGCCGCGTCGAGGACAACCTCGTGATCCGCTGCACCCTCAACCCCTGGCATCAGGTGTGGTGGATGGGCAGCGTGAAGATGAACTCGGCGAGCGACAGCCTCTTCGCGCACAACGTGGTCCTCGAAGCGGGCAACCCCGAGACGATCAACGGCTGGGACGGCTGGGCGCTCTGGGGCGACATCAACATCGTGCGCGTGATGTACCTGGGCAACACGTGCGCCCACAACAAGGAGGCCGGCATCTACGTCGAGTTCGGGATGGGCGACACGCAGGCGTACTTCAACACGAGCTACCGCGACGGTCACGGGATCACGTGCCGCCAGTCGCAGCGCGGGATGTACATGCGTAACTACATCCAGTCGCCGCGTTCCAGTGGGCTGGCTGTGTGGAGCGGCGCCGAGCCGTACCCCACCGTGGACCACGTCTTCGCGCACAACCTCGTCCGCGACGCCGAGCCCTCGCTTCGCCTGCAGATCGAGCACCCGAACTTCAGCGACTACAACAGCTACCAGCCCCGCGAGAACGCGCTGTTCGCCGACGGCGAACAAGGGCGCAAGTTCGCGACGCTGGAGGAACTGCAGCAGGCCACGGGCCACGAACCCAACGGCGAGGTCGGCGACGTTCAGCCGGCGGACGTGGGGCTGGGGCTCGTGACCTTCCGCGTGTCCGACGCCAAGGACCCGGACGAGCGCCTGATGATGATCGGGAACCTCGGCTGTGAGTTCGAGGACCCGGCCGGCGTGAACCTGCTGCCCTACTTCTGGCGTGCGGCCACGGGCGACGGCGTCGAGCGCCAGTTCGTCTACGCCGCCTACACGGGCCTGCCCGGCGGCGTCGATACATTCGCCTACGGCGGCGCCGGCGGCACGCTGACCCTCCGCGGCGATCCCAAGATCGCCCATGGCGAAAACCGGTGCCTGGAGGTCAACGGCTTCGAGCCCTCACGCATCCCGCCGGAGGGCCTGGGCTTCCGAACCCCCAGCCTGCCCGCTCGGCCGGGCGACACGATCGGCGTGAGCTTCTGGGTGAGTGGGAAGGACCTGGAGCCTCAGGGCGACACCGCGTTGTCCGCCTTCGTGGAGTTCACGGACGCGACCGGCCAGCGCCGCGTGCGCGCCGACGTGACGGGCGGCGTGGTGCTGCGCGGGACCTTCGGCTGGCAGCAGATCGTGGGTACGGTGGTCGTGCCCGAGACCGCGCGGCGGCTGACGCTCTTCTGCGGCCTGGCGCCGGCCACGGGCACGTTGTGGCTCGATGACTTCACCCTTGACGCGCAGTAGCGGAGGCCGACATGAGACTGCACCATGTGTCAGTCCTTGGGCTGTGTCTCGTTCCGCTCTCGGGCCTCTCTGCCCAGGAGCTGCTGAAGAACGGGGACTTCGAGGAGTTCTCCGAGCAGGGGGTGCCCGTCGGCTGGTCACGCTACGGTGGCGGCGTGCCGGAGAGCGTATTGGCGCCCGCCGACGAGGCGCACTCGGGACAGCGCAGCCTCCGCCTGCTGGACACCGGCCCGAACGAGCGCGACGGCCGCTGGTCGATCGGCGTGCAGCAGGATGTGCCCGCGAAGCCGGGCGAGCAGTTCATCGCCTCGGTCTGGGTGAAGCCCATCGCGCGCAACCACGACCAGGCGGTCATCCTGCAGCTCACGTTCCTGCCGATGAATGCGTCGTTCCCGACGTTCATCGCCCCGAAGATCGACGGTCAGTGGCACCAGGTGCGCACGTTCGCCGAGGCGCCGCCCGGCACCGAGTTCGTGCGGCTCTACATCTACACGATGCACTTCTGGACGAGCGAGACGCTGATCGACGGCGCCAGCCTGCGCAAGGCTGACCCGAAGGAGTTTGGTGACATGCTGCCCCTGGCCGCGTGGTCCACGAACGGTCCCGAGAAGGTGCGCGAGGTGCGGCGGCAGTGGCCCGTCATCGCGGACGGCAAGCCGACTGCCGCCATCGTTGCGCCGGATGAGCCCGGCTACCGCGAGGCCGCGCAGGCCCTCGCCGACGCCCTCGCCCGCTGGTGCAATCCCGCGCCGAAGGTGGTCCTCGTCCCACTGCCCGGCCCGGAGCTGCGCGGCTGGAAAGACCACCCCCTGCTCGACCTCGCCGCGCAGGCGCCGACGATCATCGCCATCGGCAACCTGAACACCAACCCCGTCGCCGCGCACATGCGCTTCAACCGCCGTGCGTTCGAGGACTCGCTCCTCCCCGGGCCAGGCGAGTACGCGCTACGCACAATCGCCGACCCGCATCTCTTCCCGGGCGATTCGTGCGTCATCGTTGTCGGCTCCAGCGACGCGGCCGGGGCGCAGGCCGGCGTCCAGGCCCTGACCGACCGCTTGTCAGCCCAGGCTGCCAAGGACGCGGCGAACGTCTCCCTGCCGTGGACGCTCGTCGTCAGCAACGCGAAGCCCCTCACCGACGCGCAGCGCGAGGAGCTGCTCTCGCGCAAGCTCCTCGGCGAGTTCGTGGAGTTCAACGGCTTCGCCGAGCAGTACCTGCGGACCGGCGATGAGGCCTACGCGGAGGCGGCGAAGCGCGCCCTGCTCGCGTGCTGGCGGCGCTACCAGGAAGACCCGCGCCGCGCCGTGACCTGGCCGGAGGAGACGGCCTCGAACCAGATCGGCAGCCTCTGGGCCGCCATCGAGGCCTCACCC
>Ga0194111_10008422_pt1 | contig 11357 bp, 5 predicted proteins | sample TA2KigC300mmetaG_FD_146194 | JGI IMG/M metagenome (GOLD analysis project Ga0194111, IMG submission 146194) | Freshwater microbial communities from Lake Tanganyika, Tanzania - TA2015033 Kigoma Deep Cast 300m | ecosystem: Environmental > Aquatic > Freshwater > Lake | place: Tanzania: Lake... | reverse complement strand
CGCTACAGCGTCGAGGACCCTTCCTTCACGCGCGAGCATTTCTTCGGCGCGGACGAGCGGCTTCGCGCGCTCGTCGCCTCGCTCAGCGACGACGACATCTGGCATCTCCGGCGCGGAGGGCACGACTGCCGGAAGGTGTACGCGGCCTACCGGACGGCGGTCGAGCACGAGGGAGAACCGACGGCGATTCTCGTGAAGACCGTGAAGGGGTGGGCGCTCGGATCCGGCTTCGAGGGGAAGAACGTCGCGCACCAGCTCAAGAAGCTGAACACCGATCAGCTCCGCGCCTTCCGCGACAAGCTGGAGCTTCCGATCCCGGACGAAGATCTCGAGGAGCTGCCTCCCTACTACCATCCGGGCGCCGAAAGTCCGGAGATCCGCTATCTCTGCGAGCGGCGGAAAGCGCTCGGCGGTCCGGTCCCCGAGCGCCGCGCGCAAGCGAAGACGCTCGACCTCCCCGGCGGCGCGCTCTACGACGAGTTCCGCACGGGAACCCCGGAGGGTCAGGAGGTCTCAACGACGATGGCCTTCGTCCGCCTTCTCCGGAAGCTCGTCCGCGACGAGAAGATCGGCAGGCACATCGTTCCTATCATTCCGGACGAGGCGCGCACGTTCGGTATGGAGTCTCTCTTCAAGGACCTCGGCATCTACGCCCCCTTCGGGCAGAGTTACGAACCGGTCGATCACGATTTTCTTCTTCGCTACCGCGAGGCGCCCGACGGGCAGATCCTCGAGGAGGGGATCACCGAGGCGGGGGCTCTCGCGAGCTTCACGGCGGCGGCGACCTCGTACGCCACCCACTCCGTCCCAATGATTCCTTTCTACATCTTCTATTCGATGTTCGGATTTCAACGGGTCGGCGATCTCGTCTGGGCGCTCGGCGACTCGCTCGGGCGAGGCTTCCTTCTCGGCGCGACGGCGGGACGGACCACCCTCGCCGGCGAAGGGCTCCAGCACAACGACGGCCACAGCCACGTCCTCGCCGCAACCGTGCCGAACGTGCGCGCCTACGACCCGGCCTTCGCCTACGAGCTCGCGGCGATCATCCGCGAGGGACTCCGCGCGATGTTCGAGAGGAACGAGGACTGCTTCTACTACATCACCCTCACCAACGAGAACTACTCGATGCCCCTGATGCCCGAAGGATGCGAGGAGGGGATCGTCCGGGGGATCTATCGCGTGCGGCGGGCCCCGGAGAGCTTCGAGCGGCGCGCGACGCTTCTCGGAAGCGGGCCGATCCTTCGCGAGGTCCTCCGCGCGGCCGGGATTCTCGAGGAGCGTTTCCAGGTCGGCGCCGATGTGTGGAGCGTGACGAGCTGGCAGGAGCTTCGCGCGGATGCACTCCAGGCGGAACGGTGGAACCGACTTCATCCGGAGAAGGAACGGCGCGTGCCGTACGTCACGAGAATGCTTAAAGGGGCAACCGGTCCCTTCGTCGCGGCGAGCGACTGGATGAAGCTCGTTCCCGACATGCTCGCCCGCTGGATCCCCGGCGACTTCGTCCCGCTCGGCACGGACGGCTATGGGCTCAGCGATACGCGCGAGGCGCTCCGCCGGCACTTCGAGGTCGACGCGGAGCACATCGCCGCGGCGGTCCTCTCCGCGCTCGCCGCGCGCGGGGAGTGGGACGCTCGCGCCGCCGCCGATGCAATCCGCGCGCTCGGCATCGATACCGACGCGTAGAACGCTCGGTCGCGGGATTACATTCCGCGCGGCTTCTTCTTTCCGGTGTGTGCGGCCCTTGTTCCCTGCGCTTTTTCGATCGACTTCTTCTGAAGAGCAACGAGGCGCTTCTCCACCCGCTCGAAGAGGGTTCCCTCCTGCCACGATCCGTCCGCTCGACGGACACCCGCCTCGATGCCGGTGAGGATCTCGATCCCCTCCTCGACCCGCTTCACCGGATAGATGTGGAAGCGCTTCTCGGCGACCGCGCGTCTCACCTCTTCGTCGAGCATGAGATCAGGAACGTTCGCCTCCGGAATGAGGACCCCCTGCTTCCCGGTGAGACCGCGCTCCGCGCACGTGCGGAAGAACCCCTCGATCTTCTCGTTGACGCCGCAGATCGCCTGGATGTCCCCCTTCTGGTTCACCGATCCGGTGACCGCGAGGTCTTGCCGAAGAGGAACCTCCGAGAGCGCGCTGAGGATCGCGTAGAGCTCCGTCGACGAGGCGCTGTCACCGTCGACGCCGCCGTACGACTGCTCGAAGCAGACGCTCGCGCTCAAGGAGAGCGGGACCTCGCGCGCGAACTCCTCGCGCAGGTATCCGCTCAGGATGAGGACCCCCTTGTCGTGCGTGCTCCCGGAAAGCTTCGCCTCCCGCTCGACGTTGATGATCCCCGCCTTCCCCACGCCGACGGCCGCCGTGATCCGCGTCGGCACGCCGAAGCGGTGCTCCCCGTGCGCGAACACGGCGAGCCCGTTCACCTGTCCGACGCGCGAGCCGTCCGTATCGATGAGGATGATCTTCTCCTTCAGGCGGTCGCGGACCTTCTCCTCGAGGAGCGAGATCCGGTCCCTGCGCGCGTCGATCGCCTTGCGCACCGAGTCGACGCCGACCTTCTCCGACTCCGAAAGCCGCGCCCAGAATTCCGCCTCGCGGATCACGTCGGCGATCTCGCCGAAGCGGCTCGTGATCCGGTTCCGCCTCCCCGCGCGGCGCACGCCGTACTCGATGACGCGCGCCACCGCTTCACACGTGAATGGTCTCAACTTCTCGTTCTCGGCGAGAAACGCGACGAACGAGGCGTATTGCCCGACCGCCTCTCCGTTCAGGGCGATCTCGGTGTCGAAATCGGCCCGAACCTTGAAGATCTTCGCGAAATCCTCGTCGTACGCATGGAGGAGGAAATACAAATGCGGCGGACCGATCAGGATCACCTTCACGTCGATGTCGATCGGCTCCGGCTTCAGGCTCGCGGTCGAGAGCTGGAGGAGCCCCTCGATCCCCTGAATCACGAGCTCGCGGTACGTGAGAACGCGCTTCAGCGTCTTCCACAGACCCGGCTCCGAAAGGGAATCGAGCGCGTTCAACACGAGATATCCGCCGTCCGCCTGCAGCATCGATCCGGCCTTGATCTTCGTGAAGTCGGTGACCGCCTGCCCCCATCGGGTCACCGTCCGCTCGATCGTCCCGAAGACGTTGTTGTAGGTCGGGTTGGTCTCCATGACGACGGGGCACGCGCTCGTCTTCGAGTTGTCCAGAATCACGTTCACCCGGTAGGGAAGATACGGATCGGCCGGCTCCGCCGTCTTCAAAGGATCCGGCGGCCCGTCCCCCTCTCCCCCGGCCGCCTTCAACCGGTCGAGATGCGAAAGGACGTGCTCCTTGAGATCGTCGAGGTACTCGGCGATCCTCGCGTTCTCCTTGTGCGCATGCTTGAGGTCGTCGATGAAGTCGTCGATCAGCCCGTCGACCGCGCTCCGCTCGAGCCCCTCGAGCTTCTCCATCATCTCCGCGTTCAGGCGCCGCGATTCCTTCATCACCTCGCGCATCCGCTTGCGGAACAGGCCGTCCTTCTCCGCGAACCCCTTGAGGGTCGCCCCCTCCGGGAGCTCGATCTGGCCCGACTCGACGAGAAGCGCGAGCTGTTCGTACGGATACGCCTTGTCCCCCACGGGGATCAGGATCTCCGGCCGCGTGACGGGCCCGACCCGGATCTGGCTCAAGATGAAGCCGTTCTTCTTCAGCTCCTCCTCGAACGAGTGAAAGAGCTCCTTCTGCCGCTTGAGGTACGACTCGGCGAGCGCTTCCTTTCTCTCCGCGAACGATCCGCTCTCGAGCGCCGCGGGGAGCTCCTTTTGGAGGATCTGGACGAGACGGCCCATTCGACGGGCAAAAAGACCGCCTCCCCCCTCGGCGAACGTGAGGAGAACCGGGTTGTACGGATTCTTGAAGTTGTAAACATAGCAGAAGTCGCGAGGCCCGGAGCAGCGTGGCCGGATCGTCTCGAGCACCTTCCGCACGGTGCTCGTCTTGCCGGTGCCGGAGACGCCGCTGACGTAGATGTTGTAGCCGGGCGAAAAGAGATCGACGCCGAGGCGAAGCGCCCGGATCGCGCGATCTTGCCCCATGATGTCGTGGAGAGGCTCCACTCCGGAGGTGTCGGCGAAACCGAGCTTCGAGGGATCGCACCGCCAGGTGAGATCGTCCGCCTCCAGACTCGCCCTCGCCGCGGCCGGGCGGAGAGCGGCGAGCCGTTCCCTCTCCGCTCGTCGGGATTCCTTTCGATGCGAAGCTTCCGGCTTCCTCGATCGCGTCTTCTTCTTCTTCGCCGAGCCCCGGACGGCGCGGCCGCCTTTCTTGTCGGATGCCATTCCCTCGATTCCTCTTCTCGCCGCGCGGCCGAAGGAGCGCTCCGCGCGAGGCCTCCTCCCGTTTTCGTTCGAGGATCCGCTCGGGAAACCGATTCTCGTTCCAACCTACCCGAGCCGGCGTCCCCCGTCCAGCACGGAGTCGCGGGGCGAGAAGACGCGCGCGTCCGCAATGGGATCTCTTTGACACGCGCGGCGCGCCGCGCTACATTGCCCGGAGCGGGGAAGCCCCGCGCGGGAACCGGGCGGATCGGAGAGAGGAGGAGTCTCGTGTCCCCGTTGGTCGAACGAATGGTGCGCGCGGCGAAGCTCGATGCCCGACTCTACGAGGAAGTGGAAACGGACACCACCGCCCTCGGACCGGCGACGATCGTCGTGATTCTCTCCGGCCTCGCGGCGGGGATCGGGATGATCTCGGTCCGTGGAATCGGCGGCCTCATCGCCGGCACGGTCGTCGCGGTCGCCGCGTGGTATGTGTGGGCGTACCTGATTTACCTCATCGGCACGCGCGTCCTCCCCGGGCCCGAGACGAAGACCGACCCGGGCGAGCTACTCCGCGCCCTCGGCTTCGCGAGCGCTCCGGGCGTGATCCGCGTGCTCGGGATCGTGCCGTTTCTCCGCGACTTCGTCTTCTTCGTTTCGTCCGTGTGGATGCTCGCCACGATGGTCATCGCGGTCCGCCAGGCGCTCGATTACAAGAGCACGGCGCGCGCGGTCCTCGTGTGCGCGATCGGCTGGCTCGTCCAGCTCGTTCTCCTCTGGCTGTTGCAGGCGCTCTTGCGATAGAAACGGCGCGGCCGCGACTCGCCTCGAGCACGAACCTCGCGGGCGCCCTTTCGCAGCGTCGGAGCCGACCGAAGAAGAAACCGCGCGGATCGCCGGGCTAGCGGATCACAATCACTTTCCGGCTCGAAAGGTCCCGCCCTCCCCCATCAGTCCTCATGAAGTAGACGCCCGAAGGAACCTCTCTTCCCCTCTCGTCCGTACCATCCCACCCGACGACTGCCCCGCTGGGAATCACAAGCTCCCTCACGAGACGCCCGTCGAGCGAGTAGATTCGAAGCGCGGACGCAGGGCCGACCAAACGCCGCGCGGCGAGGCGAAGAGGTCCATGGGTCGGGTGGAAGGGCAAAGGACCGACGACGATTCCAGGACCGGATTCGACGCGCCCGACGACGTCGACGACACCCGTTTCGATTTCCAAGTCGTAGTCGAAATCGACCCAGATCGGGCTCGACCAGGCAACGCCTTGTCCCCCCTCTTCCACGCGCAGGTATAGTAAGCGGTCGTCCCCGCGACGACCGGATCCATGTCGACGAAGGACGCGCTGTCGCTCATCGATCCGACCGGCATCGACACATACCAATCCGGATTGCCGTTCTTGAGGACTTGGACTCGCAACAACGGCCTTGTCCCGACGACCCGGTAGGAAATCGTCGGGGGTTCTTCCGCCACGTGTTCTTCCCCCATCAGATGGTCGTCGATCCGAAAATCGAGGAAGATCTTACGCGAATAAGAAGTCCCGTAGCACCGGCGCGCTCGGAGCGCCTCGAAGATCGCTTCGCGCGTTCCGTTCTCCGCGAGGACCGCGGTGAAGCCGTTCCCGGGGTTGTGGTCCGCCGCCGACACGATGCCGAGGCGAAGACCCTTGCCCCAGGCCGACTGGACCCATCCGGTGTCCGGCTGAACGACTGGAGGCCGATGCTCGAGCGGACACCCCGGATACTCAGAGGAACCTCGGGTCGTCTGAAAGATCTCCACCAGCCGAAGCACGTTCGGGAGGCCGCCTCCCGGGGGGATCAGCTCGTCATAGATCGTGAACCCCGTTCCGATCTTCTCCACCGGGTGATGCGGAATCACCAAGACGTCCTTGTTGCCGAAGTTCGCATAGAAGTCGAGCCAGCGGAAAGGGGTCGTGACAAGGGCATCCCGACTGCTCCATTCGTCCGAACTCAAGTAGAGCGCGTTCTGATCGCCGCGCCCGCCCCACGTGCCGGTGCGCCCGGCTTTCTCAAATCCCGGAAACGTGACGAACTGGCCCGGAATGTGACGGAGATCGATCCACTTGGCGACGAGATTCCAGACGAGCGGCGACCACCACTCCACGTGATCCGCCGGCGCGTACCAGTCGTAGCCCACGCGCTCGTACGCCGCCGAGAACGTCTCCTCGAACGGATAGTCCCAGATCCCGTCATAGGAAAAGTCGCACGTGTGTCGATGGTTCTCGCCGAAATAGACGCCGTAGGTTCCTTCCGAGGTTTGAATCTCGAAGCGAGGCACCGTCCGCGCTTCGCCGGGATTCCACGAGGACGGCCACTGATGCCCGGTGACCGAGAGGGATTGTCCTCCGCCGAACCCGACGAGGAACGTGTCGACCCGAACATCGGAATCGGGACCCAGAATGTTCTCCGTGTCCCGAATCGGTTGGACGTCGCGACGGTCCTTCGTCCAGGCGAGCCAGAGAGTTCCCTCCCCGTCAAGCGCGGCCGCAGGAGCATTCCAGAAGTGCGCGCCCCGAGAGAGAAACACGCGCGGAACATCCGACCAGTGAGTCCCCTCGTAGTACACGCCGAAGATTCCCCAGTACTGATTTCGGTATCCGTTCTCCATGAAATAGCCGTTCATCTTCGAGAAGACCCACAACCGGCCTCGACCGTCGATCAGAAGATGCGGGCGGTAGCCGTACACGCGAATCGGATTCGACGGAACGTAGTAGCCGACCTCCTCCATCGAGGGGCGGGGGACCCGTCCCGACCCGGAAGGGGTGCCATGCGGAACGGCGAGGGAAGCCCCGTCCCAGCCAAGCAAGCGAACCGAGCCGAGATCCGAGGGCTCCGGATCGCTCGATTCGAACTTCCGCCACTCGCGATTGATCCGGTAGTACGCGACCCAGAGGTTCCCCGACGGATCGACGCCGATCGATGGGTAGCGAGACCATGTCATCTGGGAATTCGTCGCGCGGACCGACGGACCGAGGATCCCGGACAACAGCGAACGAAGGCAAATCTCCATGTGTCGATTCCGTATCGATTCCCAGGCGATCCACACCGTTCCGTTCGGAGCGACCGCGACGTCCGGCTCGCCGTCGTTCGCGGGGCTGTCCGCGATCAGATGCTCCTCGGCGACCGTGTCCGCGTCGACACGAGCCAAGAAGACGTCGTATGAGCTCCCGGTCCAACGCTGCCATGCGAGCCAGAACCCCCCCGCCGCGCCGGCGGAACGGACGGCCGGAGCGAAGTCGGCCTCCGGGCTCGGCACGGGGGTGGTCTCGTCGGACCAGCCGTTCGCGAACCTCCGGATCTTAATCTCCGAGTTCGTGCCCTGCAGCTCGACCCAGGAAACGAGAATCCCCTCCGCGTCGGCGGCGATTTGGGGATCGAGATACCGGCCCCTCCCTTCCGAGACCTGCGCGGTGTCCCACCCGGAACCGGTCCACCGCGCCGCGTGGATCGCATCTCCGTTCCCCGACGTGCTCGTGTCCGCGAAGGACGAAACCCAAACAACCCAGGGAGCCCCCGAAGAATCGATCGCGATCGCCGGTTCGTAGTCGTCCCTCACGGGGAACGGAAGAGAAGGAAGAGCGGAAACGGAAGAAACGACTAGAAACAGCGAGAAGAAGGCTGTGGCGGTCGGAAGGCGGAACGGTCGCGCGTAGACGGGAGGCAAGAGGCGGACGGAATGCATGCGAACCCCCGGACACGGGGGATTCCGTTCATGGACGGAGTGTTTGCCCGCGCCCCGTTTGGTTTGTTGGAAGTTCTATCACGAGGCGGTCAAGGGTTCAAGCGCCTCCTTCGAGCGCTCGAAACGCGGGCCCTCTGGACACGGCCGGGTGGAAGCGCTAGTCTGGTGGCTCGCGGGATGAGGCGATCTGCGGCCGCACGGCGGGGAGCCCTGCGGGAGTGAGCGCCGGCCGTGGAGCCCCCTGCCTCGCGTCGTGGGGCGAGGTCCCCGTCCGAACGCACCCTGCAGGAGCGGGAACATGAATCGAACGAATCAGCCTCTGCGCCGTCGTTCCCTTGTCGCGGTTCTCGTTCTTCTTTTCCTCGGGTTCTCGCCTTCCCCAGGTTCGCCCCCCGTCTGGACTCGCGGCGCGGTCGCGTCGGATCACGAGGTCGCTTCGCGCGCCGGTCTCGAGATGCTCCGGAAGGGAGGGAACGCGGTCGATGCGGCGGTTGCGACCGCGTTCGCTCTCTCGGTGGTGCGGCCGTACGCGAGCGGGATCGGAGGCGGGGGGTTTCTGGTCGTCTACCTCGCAAATGAGAACGGCGGCCGGTCGGTCGCGATCGACTACCGCGAGCGCGCCCCGCGGGCGATCACCCCGGACTTCTACGAGCGTCTCGAGGACACGCTCGCCTGCCGTTTCGGCGGCGCCTCCGCCGGGATCCCGGGCGCGACGGCCGGGCTCCTCCACGCGCTCGAGCGCTACGGAACCCTCGACCGCGCGACCGTGCTCGCCCCCGCGATCCGCGCCGCCGAGGAGGGTTTCCTCGCCGATGCGCACTACGTTCTCTCCGCACGCGAGATGATCCCGGTGCTCGAGGCGCTCCCCTCGCTCCGCGCGAGCAACTCCTTTCTATGGGAACGTTTCTTCCGCGAAGGAACGGTCGCCAAGGGGGACACGATCCGCCTTCCCGAGCAGGGGGCGGCGCTTCGTCTCATCGCCGAGCGGGGCGCGGACGCCTTCTACGGCGGGCCGATCGGAGAGGCGCTCGTCCGCGCGGCAGGCGCCTCCGGAGGGGTTCTCGAACTCGAGGATCTCCAGAGCTTCCCCGTCGCGGAACGAACGCCCCTCGAGGGGGAGTTCCGAGGGAAGCGGATCCTCGGGATGCCGCCTCCATCAAGCGGGGGGATCGCGCTTCTTCAGATTCTCGGGATCTTCGACCGGAAGACCGCGGGCGAGGAACCGCCAGCGTGGAACGGCCCGGAGTACGTTCATCTTCTCGCCGAGGCGATGAAGCACGCCTTCGCCGATCGGGCGGAGTGGCCGGGCGATCCGGCGTTCGTCGAGGTCCCGGTCGAGCGGCTCCTCTCCGGCGCGTATCTCGACGAACGCGCCGCCTCCGTGCGGAGGACGAAGACGAGGGGTCCGGATGCGTACGGCACGCGCGCGCCCGGTCCGGACGATCGGGGGACGAGCCATTTCGGCGCCGTCGATCGTTTCGGGAACGCCGTCGGCGGCACCGAGTCGATCAACTACTCGTTCGGCTCGCTCGTTGCGGTCCCCGAATACGGTTTCGTTCTCAACAACACGATGGACGATTTCCTCACGCGGCGCGGGACCGAGAACCTCTTCGGGCTCCGGCAGTCGGAGCGGAACCTCCCCGCGCCGGGAAAGATTCCTCTCTCAAGCATGTCGCCGACGATCGTCCTCGACAAAGACGGGGTCTTCGCGGTAGCCGGCGGATCGGGCGGCCCGCGCATCATCAGCGCGACCGCGGAGGTGCTTCTCGCCGCGATCCTCTTCGATCAAGACGCGGAGGCCGCGGTCGCCGCGCCCCGCTTCCATCACCAATGGATGCCGAACAAGCTCCTTCTCGAGCCCAGCTTCGGGCCGCTCATCGAGGGCGTCCTTCTTCGGATGGAGCACGAGGTCGAGCGAACCGAGACGATCGCCGCCGTCCCGTTCATTCGAAGGGTTCGCGGGGGCTATCAAGCCTCCTCCGATCCGCGCAAGGGAGGCGCCCCGGCGGGATACTGACGCCCGCGAACGCCGCGGCATCTGCTCGGGATGTTCCGCGCGTCTTTCGCCGCGGGCTCGGTTCGCGGCTCGCGCTTGCGACGAGAACGATCGTGCTCCTCGGGCCCGCCCTGTCGGCGAGCGACGCTCCGGAGGATGCGATCGGGGGCTCCCTCCGCGCACGCGGGGCACCGTAAGTCTTGACGCGCGGACCTCTTCGCGGTAAGCTGATCACGGTCGATCGATTCTCCGCGCTTTTCGTCCGCGCCGCGTGAGGAAGACATGAAACGGTCCCTCTTCGTCTTCCCTTCCCCATTCACGACGACGATCTCCGGTCTCCCTGTCCTGCCCAACGACGTCAGGGCGCGGGGGGACACCGGGGGCGAAGGGCGAGACGCGCCCTTCAGGAGGTTTCCGCGATGAAGGCGACAGGTTTCGTTCTGTTGGCGCTCGGTCTCCTCGGTTCGCTCGCGACCGCCTGGGCCGGCCTACCGTGCGCGGCGTACTCGAGCGCGAAGATGGAGTTTGCCCGCATTTCCAATCTCCCCCCGCATTATCCCTGCTCCACGTGCGACCTCGTGTGGGCTCCGAGTGGGACATATGAGGCGATGTGGATTCGCGTCACCGTTCGCGATTGCCTGAGCGACCCGGTTCCCTCTTGCGAGGTTCGGCTCGATCTCTCCGGCCTGTTCGACCCGAACAACGATCTCTTCAGCCCGCAGAACGTCAACGGGCGAATCTGCGGGACGCCTTCCCGCACCGCGGTCACCGGCGCGGACGGGGCGATCGGGTTTCTGATCTCCGGAGGGGGCGCGGGCCGCCACGCGATTCACTGGGTCGTGACCGCCCTTTGCGCCGAGCCGGCGGTCGAGCTTGCTACGAACGACGACACGCTCTGCATCAAATCGTTCGACTTCAACGGGAGCGGGGCCGTCAACTTCCAGGACACCTTTTATTTTATCCCCCAGATTCGGGCTGGCAGTGGATACTCCGGGGACTTCCGGAGCTGCAGTTCAGATAACTCTATAAACTTCGGCGACACGTTTCACTTCGCGTTTAGGTTGAACGGCGGGGATAAGTGCCCGGGCGACGCGTCGCAGAGCTTCCTGCTCACGAGGGTCATCGACGGCCTTCTGCCGGACTGCGACGATATCCATTAGGCGCCTCGGCGGCAAGACGGGGGGGGACCTCGCGGCGAAGACGCGTGCGTCACGGAGGCCGGCCGACACTGCCTCCCGCGCGTTCTCCTTGACTCTTACGCTTCCGAATTGCCATAATCAGACGCACATCCGATCCACAACAACCATCAAGGCGGTGAGCTCATGGGAGTCGGTCTTCCATCCAGCAAGGAGTTCCAGGCTCAT
>Ga0194111_10008420_pt1 | contig 11359 bp, 12 predicted proteins | sample TA2KigC300mmetaG_FD_146194 | JGI IMG/M metagenome (GOLD analysis project Ga0194111, IMG submission 146194) | Freshwater microbial communities from Lake Tanganyika, Tanzania - TA2015033 Kigoma Deep Cast 300m | ecosystem: Environmental > Aquatic > Freshwater > Lake | place: Tanzania: Lake... | reverse complement strand
TTGTCCCGGATGTCCGGCTCGAAGGGCGGCGACTTCCACTCCTCCAGCGGGTCGGCCGGTTGGACGTCGTAGTGCCCGTACAGCAGCAGCGTGGGCTTGTCCGGGGCGCCCAGCCATTCGGCGTACACCAGCGGGTTGCCGGGGCCTTCGATCAGCTCAGCCGACGCCAGGCCGGCGCCGCGCAGTTGGTCCACCAGGAACTCGGCGGCGCGGCGGATATACGGCTTGTGCTCGGGCAGGGTGCTGATGCTGGGAATGCGAAGGAACGCCTTGAGGGTCTCCAGGAACGCAGTGCGGTTCTGCTCGTAGTAGCTCATATTCCTATTGTGCCACTGGGCGGACCTGGTCTCGGGTTAGAATGGTGCCTATGCGGGCAACACTCCACGGGGTCGTCCCGGCCATCATCACGCCCTTCCGCGAGGACGAGCTGATCGACTACCAGGCCTGGCAGGAGCTGATCGACACGCTCATCGCCAGCGGCGTACACGGCTTGTTTATCATCGGCGGGCAGGGGGAGTTCTTTTCGCTCACCGAAGAGGAGCGGGTGGTGGGGACCCGCTTCTGCGTGCAGACGGTGGCCCGGCGCGTGCCCATCTACGCCAACGTGGGCGCGGTGACCACGCGGGAGACCATCCGCCTGGCCGAGCAGGCGGAGACGGAAGGCGTGGACTACATCGTGGTCATCACGCCGTACTACCTGCGGCCATCGCCGGCGGAGCTGGTGGAGCACTACGCGGCGGTGTGCGCGGCCGTGGACCTGCCCGTGCTGGCCTATAACATCCCGGAGCGCACCGGCGTCGAGCTGAGCGCGGACACGCTCCGGCGCATCCGCCAGCGGTGCGACAATTTTGTCGGTCTGAAGGACTCCTCCGGCAAGCTCGAGCTGATTCCGGAGCTGGTGCAAGCGGGCCTGGCCGTGTTCATCGGCCGCGACCACATGATTCTGGAAGGGCTTAAGCGCGGCTGCGTGGGGGCCGTGACCGCCTGCGCCAACGTGGCGCCGCGGGCCTTCGTGGACCTCTACAGCGCCTTCCAGGCCGGGGACCTGGAGCAGGCGGCGCGCCTTCAGAGCCTGGTCGAGCCGCTGCGCCAGGCTTTTTCGCTGGCCACGTTCCCCTCGGTGGTCAAGGAGGCCATGAACATGATCGGGGTGACGGCGGGCCGCTGCCGCCGGCCCGTAGGCCCCATGCCCGAGGAGGCCCGTTCCCAACTGGCCGCGGTCCTTGCGAAACTGGAGGAGGGGGGGTACTTGCCGGTCAAGCCGGCACGCGCCGGGTCGGCCTGAGGGCGGGCGCGAACGCAAACTCAAGAGGAGGCAACAATGCAACGAACTGGAGCAGTGACTCTCAAGGGCAAGCCGCTTACGCTGGCGGGCCCGGAACTTAAGCCGGGGGAGCCGGCGCCGGACTTCAATTGCGTGGACAACGATCTCAAGCCGGTCCGCCTGGCGGATACCGGCAGCGGTGTGCGCATTTTCAGCGTGGTGCCATCGCTGGATACGCCGGTCTGTGATGCCCAGACGCGGCGCTTCAACGAGGAAGCGGCCAGGCTGCCGCAGGTGAGCATCTACGCCATCAGCATGGATTTGCCCTTTGCCCAGCGGCGCTGGTGCGGGGCCTTCGGCATCGACCAGGTCAAGATGCTGTCAGATCATGTGGAGGCGTCCTTCGGGAACGCCTACGGCACCTTGATCCAGGAGCTGCGGCTGGAAAGCCGCGCCATCTTCGTGGTGGACCAGAAGAACACCATCCGCCACGCGCAGTATGTGAAGGAAGTGACCGACTTCCCGGACTACGACGCGGCTCTGGCGGAGGCCCGCTCGCTGGCGGAAGCCGCGGTAGAATAGGCCTCCAGGCCTGTTGGAGTGAAACCGGTCAACAGGCAAGAATGCCTGTTCCGCTGGGCCTCCAGCAGCTAGTGGGGGAGGTCCAGGTTACGGATGGCTTGACACAGTGTTAAGCCTAATCCTATCATGAACTTTGCGGGCCTATCCGTGCCCCGCAGCGGGTGGCCGAGGAGGGTGATTTGATCAAACTGGATATCATCAACGAGGTGGTCAATCGAACCGGCATCACCAAGACCAAGGCCGAGATGGCCGTGGAAACGGTCTTCGAGAGCATGAAGAAGGCTTTGGAGCAGGGGGAACGGATCGAGCTCAGGGGCTTCGGTATCTTCACGGTGAAACCACGCAAGACCGGGATTGGCCGAAATCCCCGCACCGGTGCTGAAGTGGCGATTCCTCCGGGCAAGGCGGTTCGCTTCAAGCCCGGCAAGGAGTTGCAGTCGTTGCAGTAGCCCCGGCGTGTCCATCGAGGACCACTCTCTGTTGCCCGGCCTGCCCGAACCCACCAATGGGGGCGGTTTGCGGGCCCGGGCCTTTGTGTCGCGGCTGGTGAGGCGCCGCCCGTGGCTGCACGGGCTGCTGCTGGCGGCCACCCTGCTGACCACCACCGCAATGGGCGCCCGCATGTGGGAGAATTTTCACCACAACCGCCCGGCGTTCCAACTGGAGCGCGACTGGGCCGCCATGGCGCAAGTATGGAAAGACCCCGCATGGCTAATGGGAGGACTGCCGTTCTCGTTGTGCCTGTTGGGGATCCTGCTGGCGCACGAACTGGGTCACTACCTGACCTGCCGCTTCTATGGGTTGGATGCCAGCCTGCCGTTCTTCCTGCCGGCGCCCACTTTCATCGGCACTTTCGGTGCGTTCATCCGCATACGCTCGCCCATCTTCACGCGGCGGGTGCTCTTCGACGTGGGCATCGCCGGGCCGATGGCCGGTTTCGCGCTCCTGCTCCCGGTGCTGGGCATCGGGCTCGCCTGCTCGAAGGTCATCCCGGGCATCGCGCAGCGCGGCGACCTGGTGTTCGGCACGCCCCTGATGTTGTGGCTGGTGGAGCAGGCGGTCTTCCCGGGGGTTCCAGCCTCCGACATCTACCTTCACCCGGTGGCCCGCGCCGCCTGGGTGGGGCTGTTCGCCACGGCCCTCAACCTGCTCCCGATCGGCCAGTTGGACGGGGGCCACATCCTGTATTCCTTCGTGGGGGAGCGCCACCGGCTGCTGTCGCGCCTGTTCGCGGTCGCGCTGATTCCCATCGGCATCTTCTTCTGGTACGGGTGGCTGTTCTGGGCCGGAGTGCTGCTGTTTTTCGGCATGCGGCATCCCGCCATTCACGACCCCGGCGCCATGGACCGGAGCCGGCGCGCGCTGGGCTGGGTGGCCCTGGCCATGTTCCTGCTGTCGTTCACCCTGTCGCCCATTCAGCCTGGCCACGAGCTGTGATCCCAATGTCACTTGGTTTATCCACGACCGAGCATCTCGGCCCCCACTGGGGCGGCTCCCCGGAGCCGGGGTGCCCTCTGGGCCCGGCCCCCTGGCCGGCGTTTTCGGGCGCCCCAGAAGCCGACCAGGGGGTCGGCTCGCAGGCCGGGGGCCTGCCCCACGAAAAGCCAGGTGACAGTGAGCTGTGAGCGTCCCATGAAGATCTCGGCCACCATCATCGCCTGCGACGAGGAACGGCGCATCGCGCGGGCCATCGAGAGCCTGCGCTGCTCGGACGAGATCATCGTGGTGGACAGCGGCTCGGTGGACCGCACCACGGAAATTGCGGCGCAGCTCGGCGCCCGCGTCATCGAGAGCCCCTGGCAGGGCTACGCCCGGCAGAAAAACCTGGCCGCGGAGAAGGCGGAGCACGACTGGATCCTGTCCATCGACGCCGACGAGGCCTTGAGCGAGGCCCTGGAGGGCGAGATCTGGCAGCTCAAGAAGAGCGGCCCCGACTTCGACGCCTATACCGTCCCGCGGATGGCCCAGTACCTGGGCCGCTGGATTCTGCACTCGGGCTGGCATCCCGACCGCAAGGTGCGCCTCTACGACCGGCGCAAAGCGCACTGGGTGGGCGACTTCGTCCACGAGAGCGTCAAGGTGGAGGGCCGCGTCGGGGAGCTGAAGTCCAGCCTGCTGCACTTCACTTGCGATTCGCTGTCCGAGCACCTGAAGACCATGGACCGCTACACCACCCTGGCGGCGCAGGAGCTGGCGGCCCGCAAACAGCGAATCTCCTGGACCCGGATGATGACCGACCCGCCGTGGACGTTCTTCCGCAGCTACGTCCTTCAGCGCGGTTTTCTGGACGGCTTCGAAGGGCTGGTCATCGCCTACATGGCGGCGCTGTATAACTTCGTGAAGTACGCCAAGGCGCGTAACATGAGCTGAGGAAGGGAGACACGGCATGCTGGAGGCAATCCTGGCGCTGGTAGTGGGGCTGCTTACGGGCAGCTTCCTGAACGTGTGCATCCACCGCTGGCCGCGGGACCTTTCGGTGGTTCGCCCGCGCTCGTACTGCCCCGCCTGCCAGCACGCCCTGGCCTGGTACGACAATGTGCCGCTGGTGAGCTACCTGCTGCTGGGAGGCCGCTGCCGCCACTGCTGCAGCCTGATCTCGTGGCGCTACCCCCTGGTGGAGCTGCTCACGGGCGGGCTGTTCTTCGCGCTGGTGCTCACCCACGGCCCCACCCTGGTGGCCCTGAAATGGTGCGTGTTCAGCGGCCTGCTGATCGGCTTGATCTTCGCCGACCTGGAGCAGCAGATCCTCCCGGACGAGCTCACTCTGACCGGCATCGTGGCCGGGCTGGCGCTGGTCATGCTGGCGCCCGCGCAGGAGGGCATTGTCAGCCTGCTGCTGAGCCGCGAGTGGAGCCCGGCCCGCCGCGCGCTGGTGGAGGCCCTCATCGGCGGGGCCTTCGCCGCCGGGCTGCTGTGGTGGATCGGACTGGTGTACAAGCTGGTGCGCCGCCGGGAGGGTATGGGCTTCGGCGACGTCAAGATGGTGGGCATGATCGGCGTCTTCCTGGGCTTGCAGGGAGCGCTGTTCACCGTGGTGGTGGGATCCATCCTGGGCTCGGTGGCGGGAGTGGCATACACGCTAGCCCGGCGCAAGCCGTTGCTGACTCAGGAACTGCCCTTCGGCACCTTTCTGGGTATCGCGGCGCTGGCCCTGGTGTTCCTCTGGCCGTGAGGGCGGCGCGCTGGAAAGCGGCCGAATCCGCGGTGTACCATAGGGAATCGCTCTCCTCATGCAGGCTCTTCTGGAGTTATTGAAGCCGTCTGATCCCGACTGGGAGCTGGCTCGGGCCGTCGATCCGGAACGGCTGCCGGCGCACATCGCCATCATCATGGACGGCAATGGCCGGTGGGCGCGGCGGCGCCACCTGCCGCGGGTGGCCGGTCACGAGGCCGGCATGAACTCGGTACGGACGATAGTCGAGACCTGCGCCCGCATGGGCATCCCCGTCCTGACCCTCTACGCCTTCTCCACCGAGAACTGGAAGCGCCCGCGCGGCGAGATTGAGACCTTGTGGCGCCTGCTGCGGACCTACCTTCGCCGTGAGCTGCCGGACCTGCTGCGCAACAACATCCGGCTGCGCACGCTGGGCCGAATGGAGGCGCTGCCCGCCTCGGTGCGGGCGGACATAAGTGAGGCGGTCCAGGCCAGCGCCTCCAACCGGGGCTTGTTGCTGAACATGGCCCTCAACTACAGCGGCCGGGCGGAGCTGGTGGATGCGGTGAAGGCCCTGGTCGAGGAAGCTCGTACGCGGGGCCGGCTGGACGCGCTGGAGGTGAGCGAAGAGGCCCTTTCCGCGCACCTGTACACCGCCGGGCTGCCCGACCCCGACCTGCTCATCCGCACATCCGGCGAGATGCGCGTCAGCAACTTCCTGCTCTGGCAGATCGCCTACACCGAGCTCTATGTCACCGAGACCCTGTGGCCCGACTTCACCCGGGCGGAGCTGTTGCGTGCCGTGGTGGATTTCCAGCGGCGCGACCGGCGCTTTGGCGGCCTGAGCCGCGGCTCCGCCGCGCGGCCGTCCCGGGAAGATCTGGTCGGGGCGCTCGGCGCGCCCACCCCATGAAACGGCTGCTTACCGGGCTTCTACTGGCCCCGCTGATCGCCTGGGTGGTGCTGTGGGGCCCCGACCCGGTATTCCTGGCGGTAGTGGCGGCGGTGGCCCTGATATGTTTTCACGAATACTCGGCCCTGGTGGCGGCTTACGGCGTGCGGCTCGCCGGTCTGCCGGGCTACGTGGCCGGACTGCTGGTGCTGCTGTTTCCGCAGGAGCCGTTCCTGCTGGTAGTGATCGTCGCACTGCTGGCCCTGCTGCTGACACTGGGGGAGGACAACCTGGCCAGCGGGCTGCCCCGTGCGGGCGCGTTGCTGGTGGGTGTGCTCTACATCTTCGGTTCGCTCCGATTCGCCGCCGCCCTCCGGGTGAAGAGCCCCCACTGGCTGCTGTTCGCGCTGGCGCTGTGCTGGCTGGGCGATACCGCGGCGTATTACGTGGGCAGGGTTCTGGGCCGGCACAAGATGGCCCCACGCATCAGCCCGGCCAAGTCCTGGGAAGGGGCCGCAGCGTCGTTGATGACCTCGCTGGCTTTCGGCGGACTCTATCTGGCGTGGGTAGTGCCCCGGGTGCCGCTGATCGAGGCCCTGGGACTGTCGCTGGCGGCCAACGTGGCGGGGCAACTCGGCGACCTGGCCGAGTCGGCGCTCAAGCGCGGCTGCGGGGTCAAGGACAGCGGCAACCTGCTGCCCGGCCACGGCGGCTGGCTGGACCGCGTGGACGCCAACCTCTTCAGCGTTCCCACCGTATACGCGCTGCTGGCTCTGCTGGGGCGCCTGTGAGCCGTCACTTCTTAAGCCGCAGCACGCCCGCCTTGACCGCGCGATCCAGCGCCTCATCCACCGCTTTGGCGGTCACCGTGCCGTAGTACCACTCACCTGCGGCCTGGGCTTCGGCGCGCAGGGCCCGGTAGATATCCAGGCAACTACGGCGGCCGTCCACGAAGTTGGGCAGCTCGTAAGCCATCACACCGTGCAGCCCGCCGCCGCGAAGTGAAAACCGCTTGTCGATGTACTCGGCGACTCCCAGGGCGATCTCGGGCACCTTGGCGGCCATGCGTTCCTCCAGATCCGAGAGCTCCTTGCGCGGCGGCTCGGCCTGGGCGGTCAACAAGCGGTAGTGTTCGCCCAGGGCTTTCCGGCGGGCCTCGCCGGCGGCGGGGAGATCCTTCTTCCAGTCCTCAAGCTGCGTCTTCAGGCGCGCCCCGGGCTGGAAGACCTTCAGTGAGTCGAGCGTGGCCGCCGCGCGCAGCGTGGCCTGCTCGATCAGGTTCACACCGTCGTGGTAAGCGCCGGGGCGCATGCTGGGCGGGGCCAGCGCCAGCATCTCGGTGGCGCGCGCCAGGGCGCCGCTCAGGGAGCGGCCCACGCCGGAGTGTACCTGCGCGGCCAGCACCGGGAGGCCTTCCGGCTCCAGGGCCGCCAGATAGTAGCTCGCCGCCGCCACCACGAACGCGTTGCGCTGAAGCTGCGTGGCGTCCACCTGCCACAGATCGTCGTCGCTCGAGTGAATGTACGGATCGGGCCAGTTGGTCAGCGTCACGCCCGGCACGCCGATGATGACGTCGTTGAACACCATGTGGTCGGTGTTGGTGAAGAACGGCACGATCTCGACGCCGTAACGGTCGCGCGTGCCGAAACGCGCCACAATGGGCTTCGAAAACGGCGTCCGGCTGCCCGCCTGCCCGGCGGACAGATACCCGGTGTTGCCCCGCGCCACGGTGAGTGCGATGCTCTCCATGACGTCATTGAGGTAACTGGGCCGCGAGTCTGGCGTGCGCGTGATGTGCTGGATGCGCGCGCCCAGCGACTGCCGGGCCCCCACCATGTCCTGATTGATGTTGGCCAGCACCTTGCCGCGCTCCTCCGGGTGTGCCGCGAAGTACGCGTACTCCCCGCTGATCTCGTTGCACCACCACAAGCGGATGTCCCGCGCCGGACGCGGAAGCCGCCCTTCGCGGATCAGCTTCTGAAGCGCTCGCCCGATCTCCAGCAGGCTGGCCAGCCCGCTGTTGTCGTCGTTGGCCGAGTACTTCTCCTCCTGGATGTGCGCGGTCAGCACGATGGCCTGGTCGTGGATCTTCGTGCCCTTGATCCAGCCCTCGACCATCCACTGATTGGCGTCCTCGGAGAACTCGGAGTTGACCGTGGCCCGCAGCACCACCTTTTGGCCCGCCCGCGAGCCTTCGGCGAAAGTGCCCGGAATGGCCGCGCCCGCGGCGCCCGCGGCCAGGCGCCGCTTCAGCTCCATTCCCGCGCGGTACGAGATCGAGAAACCGAAGGTGACCTGCTTCTCCTTAGGGGCTTGGGTTGGCAGGTGGATCCAGGCGACCTGGTCCGGGTAGTCCAGCCCCCGCGCGACGTTGTAGTAGACCACCCCCAGCGCGCCGCGCTGAAACACCGCCTGCTGCATGACGGCGCCGGGGGAACCCGAACAGAGCACCATCTTGCCCTTGACGTCCTTACCCTTGTAGTCCTCGCCGCGCGTGCCTTCGCCCACATCCACCAGCTCGCCCTCCCACGTGCCGCTGCGGCTGTTGGTGGCGACGGCCACCGCGGCTTCGTCGTAACTGGCCAGCCGGCGATATTCCGGGCTGAGCATGAACAGCTCGGCCGAGACGGCCGTCCACCCTGGCCCGCGCCCCTTGATGTCCTCGATCAGGCGGACGTCTTCCAGGCCCACCTGCTTGGCCTTCTCGAAGATCCAGCGGGTCTTGTCGCGGTAGCCCTTCGAGCCGGAGCCGGGGCTGTGATACAGCGTCAAGTGACGGATGTGGTCATAGGCGATGTCGCCGGAGATCTCTCCGCTCAACAGGCCGAATGCGGGTTGTGGCGCCAGCGGGGTCTCCTGCGGCAGGGCCACGGCAGTCGCGCAGGCGATAAGCAGGAGACAGCGGAGCCAGCTCGGAACGCGGTGGAATGCCATTCCCCGATTCTACGGCACCGGCTCACCGCGGCGCGCCTGATCCTGCGCGCGGATTTCGCGGATGGCGTAAATGCGGCGGCCCTGGCTTTCGAAGTAAGTGCGCATCAGGACCTCGCCCAAGAGGCCGGTGGAGAACATCATCAGGCCGGCCAGCAAGAGGATGCTGCCAGCCAGCATGAGCGGGCCGTGCTCGACCAGGATCTCGTGCCCGGTGAATTTGCGGAACGCCAGGTAGCCGAGAATGGCGCCGCCGACCGAGGTCCCCAGCAGGCCCAGCTTGCCGAAGAAGTGCATGGGGCGGGTGAAGTAGCTCAGCAGAAACTTGATGGTGACGATGTCGAACAGCACGTGCAGGGTACGCCCGATGCCGTAGTGCGAGCTGCCTGCCTGGCGCGCCGTGTTCTGGATGGGCACCTCGGCGATGCGCGCCCCGTAGAAGCTGGCCAGCGCGGGGATGAAGCGGTGCAGCTCGCCGTACAGGTGGATGTCCTTGAGAATCTCCGCGCGGTACGCCTTGAAGGTGGTGCCGAAATCGTGCAGCTCGACGCCCGAAGCCCGGGCCATCAGCCAGTTGGCTGTGCGCGAGGGCAGCCGGCGCGTCAGCGCGTGGTCCACCCGGTTCTTGCGCCAGCCGCTGGCGATGTCGTAGCCTTCGTCGATCTTCTCGAGCAGGGCGGGCAGGTCCTCGGGCGCGTGCTGGAGATCGCCGTCCATGGAGACGATCACCTCGCCCCGGGCCTCGTGAAAACCGGCCGCCAGCGCCGCGGTCTGGCCGAAATTCCGCCGCAGGCGGATCACCTTCACGCGCGGACTTGTCTCCACCAGGTTGCACAGGAGTTCGAAGCTGCGGTCGGTCGAGGCGTCGTCCACGAAGATGATCTCGCAGGGCCGCTGGAGCCGCTCCAAGGTGCGCGTGAGCCGCTCGTACAGTGGTGCAATCGATGGCTCTTCGTTGTGGATGGGGATGACGACGGACAGCATCCGACCTCAGTGTAGCAGGGGGACAGACGGAACGTTCCCCAACGCCGGGGAACGTTCCGTCTGTCCCCGTCAGGCCAGCCGGGCGTCCTGTCCGTTGACCCGCGGCAGGATCACCAGGCGCACATACAGCCGCAGCAGTTGCCAGAAGGTGCGGGCCAGGGAACGCACGCGGAAGAATTGCGAGCGCCCGTGCATGCGGGGGTAGTGGTGCACGCCTACTTCCTCGACGCGGCAGTGGCTCAGCTCCAGCTTGCGCACCAGCTCGACGCAGATGGTGCCGCTGGTGGAGGTCAGCCGGATCTCCTCGAGCAGCCGGCGGCGGATGAGCCGGAAGTCGCAGTCGATGTCCCGGATGCGGATGCGAAACAGCAGCCGCGCCATCGAGTTATACACCTTGCCGATCCAGACACGGTGCCAGGGATCGTGCCGCTGGAGCTTGTAGCCGTTGACCAGCCCCACTTCCGGCGTCATGCGCTCGAGCAGGCGCGGCAGCTCGCCGGGATCGAACTGACCGTCGCCATCGGTGTAGAAGACCAGCTCCTTGGTGGCGGCGGCGAAGCCGCTGCGCAGCGCGCCGCCGTAACCGCGGTTCTCCGGATGGGTCACCACGCGCAGGTGCGGGGCATACTTGCGGCGCAGCTCCGCGAGGACTTCGCCGGTGGCGTCCTGGCTGCCGTCGTTGATCACGATGACCTCGAAGTCCCCGGCGCAGCGCGGCAGCACGGCGAAGGTCTTCTCCAGCAGCGCGGGCAGCGCGGGCGCGTCGTTGTAAGCCGGGAAGAACACGCTCAGACTCACCCCACCGGGTTGCGACATGGGGGACCATTGTACCGAAGTCGGCGCTTCTCAGGAGGGAATCTCGGCAGAGGCTTCCGCCGCGGGCAGGCTGATGATGAAGGTGGTGCCCCTGCCTACCTGGCTTTCCACGCTGATGCTGCCCTGGTGCCGGCGCACGATGCCGTAGGCGATAGAGAGGCCCAGACCGGTGCCGTGACCGCTCTCCTTGGTGGTGAAGAAGGGATCGAAGATGCGCTGGACCTTCTCGGGAGGGATGCCGTGCCCGGTGTCGCAGATACGCACCTCGACGGAACCCTCCTCCGGCAGCCCCCGCGTCACGATGGTGATGGTGCCGCGCTCCTCCATGGCCTGCGCCGCGTTCACCAGGACGTTGATGAACACTTGCTGGAACTCGCTCTTGTCGGCCATCACCGGAGGCAACTGAGGGTCCAGTTGCTTGATCACCTGGACGTTGAAGAACTGCGCCTGCCGGCTCACCAGGGCCAGGGTGTCTTCCAGGATCCGGTTCAGGTCCGCCAGTTCCATGCTGACCCGCGCCTGGCGGGAGAACTCCAGCAGTCCCCGGACAATGTCCCGGCAGCGCTGGGCCTGATGCACCACCTCCTGGAGGTCCTCGCGATTGGGGTCGTCCGGCGGCATGTCCTCGAGAGCCAGCGCGGTCAGCGAGAGGATGCCGCCCAGGGGGTTGTTGATCTCGTGAGCCACGCCGGCGGCCAGCAGGCCCAGGGAGGCCAGGCGCTCGGACTGCGCCACC
>Ga0194111_10008414_pt1 | contig 11363 bp, 9 predicted proteins | sample TA2KigC300mmetaG_FD_146194 | JGI IMG/M metagenome (GOLD analysis project Ga0194111, IMG submission 146194) | Freshwater microbial communities from Lake Tanganyika, Tanzania - TA2015033 Kigoma Deep Cast 300m | ecosystem: Environmental > Aquatic > Freshwater > Lake | place: Tanzania: Lake... | reverse complement strand
TGCGATAGCGACTGCCCGCCTCACCGAGGGCATCAAGGACTCGCTTTCGATCGCGATCGGAAAACGGAGCGTCCAAGAGTGGGAGGGATTCTTGGAGGGCTCCACCGGTGGCGGACAACCACTCAGCCACTTCCTCCGAGATCGCGAAGTCAGCGCAGCCCGGACGCTGCAGAAGCCTGCGCAAAAAGACGACCAATCGGCGCAGATGGCAAAGCGTTACCACGGAAACCCCATGGCCGACCAAGGCGTTGTTGGCATCGTTCCACTCGGGGCGCTGGGTGTTGAGCCACAGTCCAGCTTCGGGAATATAGTTGGCCAGTTTCGCCAGCAAGGAGACGAGAAGTTTCTCGATCAGATTTACCGTAACGACACGATCCGCGCGACCCCACACGAGCTTGCCGTCCGCTCCAGTTCGCGCAACACGTTCGGCGATAACAGCTTCCCGTGCCGTGTCGTAAACCACCGTATCCTTAGGATTAACCAACAGTTCGCGGTAGGGGCGAATCCGGTAAGGCACGTTCGCGTAGGTGAAAATACGGCGACTGAACATGGCCTGCAGTCTGCCAGGACAGAAGTCCTCGAGTAGCTCAAGGAGCTTCAGTAGGTAGATGATTTGGTGGTCTCCCCAGTAACCAATGTAGGACCACGGGTCGTGTGGTTCGATGATTTCCCAGTCAATGCCGTCGCGGGTGATACGGTAAGGGTTGTATCCGTCGACCGTTGAGGCATTGACGAACTTCGCGATCATGCCAGGCAAGAAGGCCGGAAAACTGCGGGCCATCGCTTCCCAGTTCTGGAAGATATCACGCCAGTTGCCGGCGTAGTACAGAGCATCAGTTCCGTCGTCGTTGCGCAGGATGATGGCGAACTTGTTCCATGGGCGACTCGGGTCACCATGGCGGCGACTGAACCCCAGCGGCAGATATTCCAGGCAGATCCTCTGCAGGTCAGCCGAGCCGTCGGCCTCAGCTGCCTCGAGAAGTTCCGCGTAATTCATGGTGTCGGGCAGCGCAGCAAAAAACTTTTCGTGCTCCCTGGCCAGGTTGCCATTCATGTTCCGCGCATGCTTACGCAAATCCTCGGTCGATAAGTCGTGGTTTCGCATGAAGACCCCGCCGCGCATAATGTTAAACAGGACATTCGAAAGATGGCGATTGTCCTGCAGAAGATTTCCGGTCATTTGCCAGCCGTCGGCTGAGGCCACAAGGCGCTCCAATTTGGCCCTGCCCGCCGCCAGGTCGTCGTCAAGGTCGCGGGCGAGTGTTGCTGGGTTATCCAGCGCGACGAGGCTACTCCTCACCGCGGACGCATCCTGCTCGACCGCTGCGGCAAAGCGCCAGCGAGCCGTTTCGCTGGAGGCCAGAGTCAGCGTCTGCACAAGAAAATAGGCACCGCGCTCCGCTCTTACATCGGTTTCTTCCACCGGAGCCTTCCCCCGCCGAAAAGCATCCACCTGCCGTGAGGAAATTAAGCGCACCGCACCCTTCAGCCCAAGAGACCAGACCGTGTTACACTGAAGCGCCTCGCTCGGTTCAGCCCTGTCCACGATGACCGCACTCAGGCTGTAGAGCCCAAGTCCGCAGGTGGCTTCCAGTTCGTTCTTACGGTAAGCATCGACCAGCGTGCTGAAGTTAGCCTGCATGGATTGAGCCACACTGCAGGGCATGATGTTCTGCAAACCATCCAGCACGGTCACGGCAACCTTCCCGGGTGAAATATTTTTCAAGGAGGCTTCGCGAATCAACCCATACTTATCACTGAAGGACCAACCGTAGCGGAAGCGAAGCCCCAAAGCGCTGTTCGTTTCCTCGAAGATGAGGCGGTCGCCGTAGAGGCTTTTATACAAATGGCGCGTGACGGCATAAACCCCCTCGTAGCGCTGCGAGAAGGGTTCCCAGAGAAACTCGTCTTTGCCGCGATGGATGCGCAAGATCGTTTTACTTCCAGTAATATCTTGCGAGTCGTGAATCTTGTCATCCGTGTAATAGGGGAAAATCGCCCGCCCGGGATCGCGCCGCCCTGCGGTTAGGGCACCGTTGCTGGAGATGAATATCCAGTGGTCGGAACCGCTCACCAGACTCATGAAGAAGGGCGGCATCTGGTCGTAATGGCTGATCCGGTAAAATGTCTCGCCATCCTCCATTCGAAGAAATTCGCCCGTAACCTCGCCCCCGTCCTCTGGCCAGGCCACTTCGCCGATCAGCGTCCGTTTTTTAGTCATGGAACAAATCGATGTTGAAAACTAATCTACGCCGAAAGGAACATTTGCGGTGGTGGCTCCCCCTTTTCCGTCCCGCACAATAAGAAAAAGGCGATAGGCTCCCTTATCCCTAGGGAGAGTCACCAAACACTCCCTGTCGGACCCATTTTGAACAGCTTCGGGATAGGAGGCTGGAACGGATTCGGCGTCACCCCCTCCCCGCAAATCCTTGCTCTCGGCCATCACAGACCATTCGTACTGCAAGGAATCCCCATCCCGATCCATCACCTTTGCGGATGCTTTCACTTTTTCCCCGGCCTTTCCCTTTTTCAGGGCGACGGGGAATTCGATCGACTCCACCTTCGGACAACGGTTCGCGGGCCATTTTCCGGACCAACCACGAACCAGGGCGTCGACCGGCGGAAGCTTCTCTCCCGTTGAAAGCAGCATCCCGTACCAGGTGGATGTGGTCTCCTGTTTGTTCCCCCACAAGAACGCATAACTGCCTAGGCAAAGTCCCTCCTTATTTTCCATCAAGGTCGTAAGGGTGGCATAATAGTTGGCCGCTTTCTCGTTCCCGCTTGGTTCGATCGCCGCTCCCCAAGGCGCTTGCGGAGCCTGCCAATGCCCCACCGGTCCGTACTCGGTCATGATAAAGGGCTTCGTCCACCCAAGCCCTTGCAAGGTTCCTCCGGCTCCCCCGGCCCCCAAATAGGCATTGATCCCCAAAATATCGATCGAGGGATAGTACTTCATGATCTCTTTGATTTTTCCTGTGTCAGCGCCCGCAATCACGGTCATCACAGGGTGGTTTGGATCCTCTTGTTTAATCAGCTTGGCCAGCTCCTCAAGTTCCCTCCAAACCCGAATCGCATCCTCCGTCCCCACATAACTTTCCATCTCATTTCCCAAACCCCAGACGAGCACGGCAGGATGATTTTTATATTTTCGGACGGCGCTTACGATTTCTTCCCGCTGCTTCGCTATAAACTTCGGATCACTATATTTAAATCCGTGCCGCTCATGCTGGACCCATATCCCCACACAAACCGTCAGACCCAGCCGAGCCGCCTGATCGATGAAGGATCGCCCTTCGGAATCCTTAAAGGCAAGTTGTTCGATCCCCCACGTCCGGATGGAGTTCGCCCCGATTTCCTTCGCTAACGAAAGGGATCCGGGACCTCCCACGCCACGAACCACAAAAAGCTCACCATTCCGGCGGAGTTCCCACACTCCTTTTTCATTTTTCGATAAAGTAACTTGATGAGTTAAAGTAATCTGGTTTGTATCTGGAGTACCTTTTGCTTGCAAAGCATTCATAAAGAAGGGAATGAACAACAATAACTTGACAGTCATGCCATGGTTCATTCAAAATTTTAGTATGAATCCCATCCTGCCGTCCATTCTCATCCTATCATATGTGTTCCTTCCTGCCCTGGGCTATCGGGCCCTGGCCGCACCCACCAACAGCCATGGGATCACTGAGACCAACCCCGCCGCCCCAGCGGCACCAAGCAGCGTGCCGCTCCCTACCCCAACGAAGGAGGCACCGGCCTCCTCCACCCAGCCTCCGGCGGAAGCCGCCGGTCCCAACTCCTCCGCCGTTCTGACCAGCGAGGCGTGGCAGGCTTTGGAGAAGAAGGATTTTGCCACCGCCAGGGAGCGGATTGCCAAGTGCCGGGAACTGTACGAGGCCAAGGCCGTGGAGATGCAGGCTGGCCTGACGACCCTCCCTGCAACGGACAAGGCTCACTCCTACTGGGCTTTGAACGATGTCGGCACCTGCGTGTTTATTCTTGGCAAAGTGGCCGAAGCAGAGGGAAAGCCGAAGGACGCCCTCAACCATTACCGGGAAGTCACGGATCGATTTGCCATGTCCCAATGCTGGGACAAACAGGGCTGGTTCTGGCAACCCGCGGTGGCTTCCAAGGAGCGCATCGCCGCCCTGACTTTCGAGACAGCTGAGTAAAACCCGCCAGGTTGGCCCAACCCGGTCAACCCCATCCCCATGGTCCATAGTCCCCAGCGCCGGTCTTGGGGGTCCTGGTGGTTGGCTGGCCTTTCTTTGCTGACCATTTCGGGCTGTGCCCCGAAAGCGGATTCCCGCACGGAGGGGCGGGTGGTCCTGGAATATTGGGAAAAGTGGACGGACTTTGAGCGGGAGGCCATGGCCCGCGTGGTGGAGAATTTTAACCGCTCACAAGACCGGATTTTTGTCCGTCTTCTCAGCGTCAGTCGCGTCGATCAGAAGATGATGCTGGCCACCGCCGGGGGCGTCCCCCCGGACATCGCCGGACTGTGGGACATTAACCTTCCTTCCTTCGCGGAAAACAACGCCCTGATGCCGCTCGATCGTCTGGCCCGGGAAGCCGGCTTGCGTCCCGAGGATTACAATCCGGTGTTCTGGAGGTTATGCCAGAGCCGGGGCCATCTTTGGGCTCTGCCGACCACCCCGTCCGTCGTGGCCCTCCACTGGAACAAACGGATGTTCCGCGAGGCTGGCCTGGACCCCGATCGCCCTCCCCGCACGATGGATGAGCTAGAGGCCTTCAATGAAAAACTGACCCGCAAACACCCGGATGGCTCCCTCGCCCAGATCGGACATATGCCCCAGGAACCCGGCTGGTGGATGTGGGATTTCCCCTCCTGGTTTGGCGGACCGGCCTGGGCGGGCGGGGATCGCCTCCTGCTGGATACCCCCTCCAGCCGGAATTTTTTCCATTGGCTCGAATCCTACGCCTCCCGGTTCGGGGGTCCGGAGTTGTTCAAGCTGCGCGGCGGCTTCGGTAACTTTGCCTCACCCGACAATCCCTTTTTCAACGGCAAGGTGGCCATGATTTTGCAGGGGGTCTGGATGGACAATTTTATCCGCAAATTTGCCCCGGAAGGGTTCACCTACGGAGTGGCTCCCTTCCCCGAAACAACGGAGCACCCGAAGGCCCCCCTGACCATCGCCCAAACAGATATTCTGGTGATTCCCGCCGGAGCCCGCCACCCCCGTGAGGCCATGGAATTCATCGCCTTCGTGCAACAGCCAAACAATATGGAGGCTCTCTGTATGGCCCAGCGCAAGCTTTCCCCCCTCGCCCGGGTCAGCCAAGAATTTCTCCAGAATCATCCCCATCCCTACCTTCGGGAGTTTCAACGCCTGGCACAAAGTCCCCGGGCGCAACCCACCCTCTGCCTGCCCACGATAAAGGAATACAGCAACGACATGATGATTTATGCCAATCTGGTTTTATTCGGGCGAAGGAGTGGAGAATCCGCCCGCGAGGAGATGTTGACCCGGCAACAAAAAGCCCTCAACGCGAAGACGGAACGCTGGGCCAGAATCGCGGAAGTGCACCAGGCCGGATGGGAAAAGCAGGTGAACCCATGATCTTCCGCGAGCACCGTGCCACCCTCCACGGACTTTTTTTTATCGCCCCATGGCTGGCGGGATTCCTTGTGCTGAACCTCTACCCGTTTGTCGCCTCGGTCTGGTTTTCCCTCTGTGACTACAGCGTGCTTTCCGAGCCGGTTTATCTGGGCACAAAAAATTTCCAGGATCTGTTTCAGGACCCGGTCTTTTGGAAGGCCCTCCGCAATACCCTGGGATTTGCCGCTGTCTCCATCCCCCTCGGCACGGCTCTCTCCATCGCCTTGGCTATCCTGTTGAACCAGTCGGTGGGAGGTCAGGGATTTTTTCGGACATTGTTTTTCCTGCCCTGCCTCGTTCCCGCGATTTCCCTCGCGATCCTCTGGCAATGGATGCTCAATGGCCAGACCGGACTGGTGAATCTGGCGCTGCGCCCGTGGCTGGAGGGGATCAACGCCCTGCTCGGCTCCTCCCTGAAGACGCCGGATTGGCTGAACGACCCGTCGTGGGCGCTCTGGGGTCTGGTTCTGACCGGCCTTTGGGGGACCGGACAGGCCATGGTGATCTACCTGGCCGGCCTTCAGGAAATTCCTGCCGAACTTTACGAGGCGGCGACCCTGGATGGCACCAGTGCCTGGCAGAGATTTCTCCACGTGACCCTGCCGATGCTCTCCCCGGTGATTTTTTTCAATGTCCTCATGGGAATAATCGGGGCCCTGCAAACTTTTGCCGTACCTTACCTTCTGACCGGGGGAGGCGACGGCCCCGGCCGGTCCTTACTGTTTCTGGCCACGTACATCTACCAAAATGCCTTTGATTTCTGGAACATGGGCTACGCCTCCGCCTTGGCCCTGGTTCTGTTTCTCATGATCGTGATCCTTAGCCTTGCGATCGTTCGCTTGGGGGAAAAAAAGGTCCACTATGAAGGGAGGTAATCCGTGAACCGTATTTCCACGTTTCAAGGTTGGATCTGCCGGATGCTTCTCCTCGGTTTTGGCTTGTGGTTTGCCCTGCCCTTTTTCTGGATGGTTTCGACCTCGCTCAAACCTCTTCGGGAAACCATGAAAATGCCGCCGGTTTGGCTGCCGATCCCTCCTCAATGGCAGAATTATCCAGAGGCCATGGCTGCGATGGGTCCGTTCTGGCTCTATGCGGCCAACAGTCTTGTCCTCGCCTCCCTCAATGTCGTCGGAACTGTCCTCTCCAGCGCCCTGGTGGCCTACGGGTTTTCCAGGCTGGACTGGAAAGGCCGTGATGGACTGTTTTTCGTGCTCCTCATGACCATGATGATTCCTTTCCCGGTAGTGATGGTTCCCCTTTATGGCTTGTTCCGGGAACTGGGCTGGATCGGCACGATGAAACCCCTTTGGGTTCCCGCCTTTCTGGCCGGAGCCTTCAACGTGTTTCTCCTGCGGCAATTTTTTATGACCTTACCCCGCGACCTGACCGAAGCGGCCCGCATGGACGGTTGCAGCGAGTTCCGGATTTTTTGGCAAATCATCCTGCCGCTGGCGAGGCCCGCACTGCTCACCGTGGCGCTTTTCCAGTTTATGGCCACTTGGAATGACTTTCTTGGGCCCCTGATCTTTCTCGCGCGGGAAGACCAATACACGCTCGCCCTGGGCCTCCAGGCCCTGCAAAGCACGATCAGCGGAACCCCGTGGCATCACCTCATGGCCGCCTCCACTCTGGTGGTCCTGCCTGTCGTTTTTCTCTTTTTCCTAACCCAAAAAACCTTTCTGCGGGGAATTGCCGCCACCGGATTGAAGTGAGGACACCATGGCACGGGTAACACTGGAAAATCTCACCAAAGTCTTCTCGGGGGACCGAAAACAGGGCTCCAAAGTCGCGGTGGACAACGTCTCCCTTGAAATCTCCTCCGGGGAATTCGTCGTGCTCGTCGGGCCTTCCGGTTGTGGCAAAACCACCGTTTTGAGAATGATTGCGGGTCTCGAAGACATCTCCGGCGGCAGCATCCGCATCGGGGGCCGACGAATTAACGACATCCCGCCCAAAGACCGGGATATCGCCATGGTGTTCCAAAACTACGCCCTCTATCCCCATATGACCGTGTCACGCAACATGTCCTTCGGGCTGGAAGTACGCGGTTTCCCCAAAGCAGAGATCGCTCGGCGGGTGGATGAAGCCGCCCGCGTCCTGGGACTTCTCCATCCCGACAACCTGCTCAACCGCAGGCCCAAGGCACTTTCCGGAGGACAGCGCCAGCGGGTTGCCCTCGGACGGGCCATGGTTCGCGAGCCACAGGTATTCCTTTTTGATGAACCCCTTTCCAACCTCGACGCCAAAATGCGGGTCGAAACCCGGGCCGAAATCAGCCGCCTACACCGCACTGTGGGATCTACCATGATTTTCGTCACCCATGACCAGACCGAGGCCATGACCATGGCGGACCGGATCGTCGTGATGTCGGAAGGCCGGGTTCAGCAAATCGGCACGCCGGAGGACCTCTACCATCAGCCCGTGAATCGCTTCGTAGCTGGCTTCATCGGAAGTCCGACGATGAACTTCTTTTCTGGTCGGCTGGAAAAGACCCAAGGATCCCTGCGTTTTGTGGAACAAGGCGAAGGTTCCCATGCCGAGCCCTGGGCGATTCGGATGAATCCTGAACTCTCCGCACGTCTAGCGTCCCAAGCCGATCGCCCGATTGTTTTGGGAATCCGCCCGGAACATCTGACCCCGGACTCACCCCAACCCGGAGCGTTGGGGATGATGGTGGAACTCGTCGAGCCCATGGGGGCGGAAACCTATCTCTTTGGGCAGACCGCGGGTCATCCTTGCACCTGTCGGATCACCTTCCACGAAACCAAGGGGTTGGAGGGACAAAAGATTCACCTGATTCCGAATTTCGACCACCTGCATTTCTTCAACCCGACCAGTGGCGAAGAGGTTTCCGGACCCAAAATTCAGCGCATCAAACTACCCCTGCCAGTACCCCACAAAAAGTCTCGAGACCTTTAGCCAGATCTTCCGGCGTCGCCCGGGCGCAGTTCAGCCGGAAACAGGCCTCCTTGGGGGCCTGGGTGAAAAAGATCCCACCCCCGACGACCGCCACCCCTTGTTCCAGGCACTTTTTTCGGACTTCCTCGATCATTCCTGCCCGCCCGCCTCGCACCCAAAGCATATACCCGCCCTTGGGATCATCCGCGCGGACTCCTTCCGGCAAGCCCCGCCGCAGAATTCCCAGCGCCAGGTCCCTTCGTTTCTCATAAACCGTCTTCAGCATCTCCAGATGCCCCCGGAGGCGTCCGGACCGCAAAAACGCCGCGGTCAGATACTCTGGTGGCACCGCTCCGTGGATCGAATGTCGGCACTGCCGGTCGGTTGCTGCCTCCAGCCAGCGGCCAGGCAGGCTGAACCCGATCCGCAACCCCGGGGCCACCGTTTTGGAAAAACTGGTCGCAAAAAGAACCGTCGAACCATCATCAAAGGCCCGCAGGGGCCGGGGACGATCCGGCCCCAACAGATCTCCGTAAATGTCATCCTCCAAAATCGGGACCTTGGCCTTTCGGCAAATTTCCACCAGCTGCTCCCGCCACCCTTCCGGCAGGGTCGCCCCGCTGGGATTGGAAAGGCTCGAGGTGACCACCACCAGCTTCGGCTTTGGCGTAGCCCGGATCGCTTTTTCCCATCTCTTCGGATCCGGCTCCTGCCCCACCGCCGTCGGCACGGACCGAAACCTCACCCCTGCCGCGGAAAGTAATTCCAGCAAGCCGTAATAAGCGGGTGCTTCACAAACCACCGTATCCCCTTTTTTTAGAACCGTTCCGATCACCGCAGCCAAAGCTCCAGAGCAGCCCGCCGTCACCAACACCTGGTCTGGGGAGGCCTTCACCCCCCGGGCCACACAATATTCGCAAATCGCCTCCCGCAACGGAGCCGCCCCTTCCGGTCGGTGGTAGCTAAACATTGCCCGGGCCTGGCTGGCTGCCTCCTGCTCCAAGGCCGCCTTTAAGGCATCCAAGGGCAGAAAGTCAGGCGACGGAATGCCCGCTGCCAAGTTGATCACTTTCGGATCTTCCGTCTGCCGCATCAGATCCAGCAGGCGCACGCGCGAATTCGACATCCGTTTGGTTTACCGATCCCGGCCCCCATCCGCCAGACCGTTGACTCCCTCAAAGCGGTCATTATGTTTTTCCTCCATGTCACAACCCGTCGCGGAGTCCCCTTTGGCCTCCTGTCATCAAGCCGCCGGGGCGCGGATCATTCCCTTTGCTGGTTGGAATTTACCCGTCCAATTCTCCGGTCTCTTGCAGGAACACCACGCCACTCGCCAAGCCGCCGGCCTTTTTGACATTTCCCACATGGGGCAAATCAGGGCGCAGGGACCGGGTATTCTCGCCTGCCTGGAAACCATCCTCGCCAACGATCCGGCCAAACTCACGGATGGCGAGGGCCACTACTCCTTCCTGCCCAACGAGCGGGGTGGAGTCATCGACGACCTCTTTGTCTACCGGCTGGGTGCGGAAGATTTCTTTCTGGTGGTCAACGCCTCGAGGCATCGGGAAGTCCTCGAGCTTCTCAAGAAGAGGGAATCACCTCAGGCCCGCTTCTCCGGATCGCCCGGCTCCGCCGTCGGCATGGCCCTCCAGGGCCCCAAGGCCGCCTCTACCCTCGCCAAGATCCTGCCGACTGGCTCGGCCTTGCCGGAACGCAACCGGATCATCTCCACCCGGCTGGAAGGCGGGGAGGCCTTGGTGGGCCGCACCGGCTACACCGGAGAAGACGGTTTTGAGATTTTCACCGACCTCAAAACCGGCCCAAAAATCTGGAACCGCCTGCTGGAAGTCGGTCAGGCAGACGGCCTTCTGCCTTGCGGATTAGGGTCCCGCGACAGCCTCCGCCTGGAGGCCGGCCTTCCCCTCAATGGTCAGGATCTTTCTTACGAGATCACCCCCGTGGAAGCCGGAATGGGTTTCTTTGTCGATGTGAACCGCCCTCGGGCCTTTCCTGGTCGGGCCACCTTGGAAAAACAGAAGAAAGACGGACCGCCCCGCGTAACCATCGGCTTGATCACCGAACCAGGCCAAGCCCCGCCTAGGCATGGATATCCGGTTTTTCACGGGGGCAAACCAATCGGGGAGATCACCAGCGGTCTTCCCTCACCCACTCTCGGCTACGGCATCGCCCTCGCCTTGGTGTCCGCTCCGGCCCCGGCCTTGGGACAATCGGTTGAATTTGAGGTGCGCGGACGGCGCGTGCCTGCCAAGGTTTCCAAAAGAAAATTCCTGAAAAATCGATGAGCACTCCCGAAGATCTCCGCTACGCCAAGACTCATGAATGGGTCCGCATGGAAAAGGACCGCGCCACCGTGGGGGTGACCGATCATGCCCAAGCCGAATTGAGCGATGTGGTTTTTGTCGACCTTCCCAAACCCGGAAAAAAGGTGAATGCCGGCGACGTCATTGCCACCGTGGAGAGCGTCAAGGCGGCCTCCGACATCTACGCCCCGGTGGGGGGTGAGGTCATCGAAACCAATAGCGCCCTTTCCTCCGATCCCGGCCTCATCAATCGCGAGCCTTATGCGAAGGGCTGGATGTTCCGCCTGAAGCCCGCCGCCCCTTCCACCGACCATCTCCTTTCCGCCAGTCAGTACGGCGCCACCCTGAAGAAATAGCTCCTTGAGCCTCTCCCCGGGTCCGCTCACCCCGCACGGCGAGGGATTCTCCACCTGGCACGCCTACGATCCCTCCTGCAAAGCCGAGCTCTGGTCGACCTCCTTCTCCTCCAACCAGGGCACAGTCCTTTTCGATCCGATCGATTGGCCGAAGGGCACTCCCCTCCCCG
>Ga0194111_10008407_pt1 | contig 11369 bp, 10 predicted proteins | sample TA2KigC300mmetaG_FD_146194 | JGI IMG/M metagenome (GOLD analysis project Ga0194111, IMG submission 146194) | Freshwater microbial communities from Lake Tanganyika, Tanzania - TA2015033 Kigoma Deep Cast 300m | ecosystem: Environmental > Aquatic > Freshwater > Lake | place: Tanzania: Lake... | reverse complement strand
GGAAATTTCGGAAAAATCGAAAAAAATTCCCTGAAAATTACATTTCCTTGATATTTCTGCGAAATATCTCTTGACAGGGGTGACTGAATGTCATATCAGTTTATGCATGACTTCTATAAGCGAGAGAATCAAAGGGCTTCTGAAGGAGCGGGGTTTGAAGGCCAAACCCTTCGCCCTCAAGGCGGGGATCGAACCCACCCAGTTTTCCCGCATGCTCCGGGGCATTCGCCAGTGGACCGTTCCCCATTTGCAAAAGGCGGCCGCGGCTCTCGGGGTGCAGGTGGGCGACCTGACGGATGAGATCAGGGCCGTTCCCATCATCGCTTCCATTAATGCCTATCAGGGATGCCCTTTCCCGGAAAAGATCGACTCGGCTACGGCCCTAGGGTTCGTTCCTTTGCCGCGATTCGGGCTGGAGAAAGGAGAGAACGAACCCTTGCTCAGCAAACTGTACGCCATTCAAATCGAAGACGACAGCTTCATGCCGGCCATCGAGAAAGGAGTGAAGCTAGTCATCCAGAAGGACACCCATGAAGGCCTCCAGGAAGGCAACCTGGTGGTTTATTGCGACGCCACCGGGAAGGCCAATATCGGGCGCCTGTCCTTTTACGACGACCACCTGCTGCTCAAGTCTTTGAACCCCAAAGTTAAAGATTTGATTCTTCCTAAAGCCCACCTCAAGTTGATGGACCGGGTTATCGCCCAGCTATTCGTCTAACCCCGGCGATCCTTTTCACAACTTCTCAAACCTCAGTCAACCAAAAAAGCAAATTCCCGCCATTTTTTTGTTGACAAGGATGACCCTTTGTCATATTACCCAAAGGCGTAAGGTCACCTTCGTCGGGTGGCTTCGCTAGAGGAGGCGGATTTGTTGGAGCGCGTGGGAACTCTCTGGAGCGACGGGAACGGGAAGTCGTTCTCAGGGGTTGTCACCCTGCCCCGCCCCCTGGAGGCGGGACTGACCTGCAAGGCGCTGATCGTGCGCAGTCCGTCCAAGGGGAAGAAGGAAAAATACGAGCTGCACCTGACGCTGCCCCTGCCGCCGCCGCCCCCGGAGCCACCCGGCCCCGACGACATCATTTTCAAAGGAGAGGTTATGGCTCAATACTTCCGTCCTCCCCGGCCTCCGGGGAAGAGGTACAAGATCATGCTCTGGGGGGACTCCGGCTCGGCCAAGACCAAGTCGGCCCTGGAGTTCCCCCAGTGCGCCTACCTGGACAACCACGGCTCCGCGGAACCCTACGAAACCGGCTATCCCCAGCACCTTTATTCCCACCCCGAGGGGCCGGATGACGCCATGGCCGCGGTGACCAGCCTCCTCAGGGACCCCGGCGACCGCTTGACCGTGGTCATGGACGACGCCACCACTTATTGGGACCAGGTGCAGGTCAAGTGGTCCGACTTGTTCCTCAAGCGCCTGCCCCGTTCCAAGGGCCACCACGCCGAATTCTACACCTTCCAGCCCTCGGATTGGGTGCATCCCAAGCGGGAAATGAAGGCCCTCATTCAGCGCCTCATCGCCCTGGACCTGAACGTGGTGGTCGTGGCCCGGGCCAAGAAGGAATACGCCGGGTCCGGGGACGACTTCATGAAGGTCATCGGGGAGATCTTCGCCGGGGAGCGCAACCTGGTCTACGAGTTCGACTACATCTTCCGGTTGAGCCTGGAAGGGGACAAGCGGTTCGCCACCCTGAACAAGCAGCGGGTCCCCGCGGGCGGCAAGCCCTTCCCGGAGCGCTTTGAGTTCGCCATCGATGCCCAGGGGCGTTCCACCTTCTTCCAGGTGTTTCAGCAATACGCCCTGCCGCAGCATTTCACCACGCCGCCCCACCAGGTGGCGGACCCGGTGAAGGAAGCCGCTCTCCCTGAAATGGAACACCCGGAAGCGGGAACCATAAGAACTGCCGGAGCCTTCGACCTTAACCAACTTCCCCAGGGCATCTCCCCCGCCAAACTCGATGAGCTCAAGCAGCTCAAGGACTACTACAGGATGAGCAACGAGGAATGGGGCAAGACCCTGCGCAAGTTTTACAACGTCACCACCGCCAAGGGCCTGACCGAAGAGCAGGCGGACCAGTTCATCAACTACCTGAAAACCCAAAGAGTGCCATTCTAAAGGAGGAGATCATGGCGGAGATTCAGTTTGACGACACCTTGTTGATCACCCAGGAAAACCTGGCCGTGGTGGATTGGGACAACCTGGAATCCTTCGGGTTGCCCGGCGAAGGCCAGCACCGGGCCACCATTAAAAAGGTGGGCGGCTACCTGCACAACTTCAGGGACTACACCGGTCCCCGGGCCAAGGTGCAGTTCCAGATCAAGGAAGGCCCGGACAAGGGCAAGATGGTCTATGACGACATCAACCTCCCCCATCCCCAGGAAAAGGAGGGGAACGTCAAGCGCCGGGTGCTCATCGCGGTGCGCATGGGCCTGGTTCCCCGGGGCAGCCAGGACACCGCCCAGGTGAACTGGAAGCTCCTGGAGGGACGGGACGTGCTGATCACCGTGGTCCACGTCAAGAGCGACAAGGACGGCAAGACCTACAGCAATGTCCCCTTCGACGGTTGGGAGTCCCCCGGCCAGGCTGCCGGCGGCGCCCCCCAGGACCAATACAGCGATATTTAGGCGCTGTAAGGCGTTCTTCAGTTTGGCGAGGTGGGGTAAGGTGCGGTTCGGCACTGCGGGGCAATGCAATGCATGGCTCAGTTTGGTGAACCCCTGTAAGGCGAGGCAAAATTTTAAGCAAAGGTGGGAATATGAGAATCAGCGTGACCATTAAAGGTGTTACCCCTCTTATCATGAACCGTTTCCACGAAGAGAACGAAGTGGCGGTGAGCAGCGGCATTTCTTCGGTTCAGGTCGGTGACAAAGGGCCTCCTAGACTACAGGCTGAGAAAAAATTGTACGTCGATAAGGAAGGGAATCTTTATGTTCCAGGGCCCAATATCTTCGCCTGCCTGATCAACGCCGGGAAGTTCCACAAGGTCGGGAAAAACAAGGTCACCACCCAGAAAACGAGTTTGGTCCCTGCCGGGATTACGGTGGAGGAAATAGTGGTTCCTCTGTCTGATGGCAATGGCGGCAGGGCTGCCTGGGAAGTGGACTCGAGAAGCGTGGTCATTCCTTCCACCGGTGGCAGAATCATGTGTCATCGTCCCCGGGTGGATGAATGGGGAGCCACCTTCACCCTGGAAGTGGACACGGAAATGTTCCAGATCAATTTTGTCCGCAAGCTCATGGACGATGCCGGGAAACGCGTCGGGTTAGGGGATTATCGACCTGACCGCAAGGGACCCTTTGGCCGCTTTGTCGTGGTCGCTTGGCAAGAAGAATAATCGTGTTGATGAATCTGGCGGGGAATGGTGCGGCTGGGTATGGCAATGCAGGGCCGGGTGATGCTGGCTTTGGTCGGGCATAGTTGCGTCTTGCATGGCGTGGCAAGGCACGGCGCTGTAAGGCTGTCTGTGGCGGGCTCCTGCGAGGCATAGTGGCGCGAAGCGAGGTAAGGCATGGAAACCATCCAGGGAACCATTGACATCATTAATTTTGCTCGAAACGGTTTTCTGATTGCCCGTCTAGAGACGGGAGAAACCATTTTGGGGAATTTATCCGAGCCTGTCGAAGGCCAATCTTATACTTTTCGGGGCCAATGGGTAGATAACCCCAAGTTCGGCAAGCAATTCAAATTCGACCATTACCAGGTTGAACTTCCCAAAGATGGTGATGGGATCAGGCGTTATATAACCAGGGCCAAGTGGGTGGGGGTGAAAACTGCCAAAGAGATCGTGGAAGCCTTCGGAGAAAGAACGCTTGAAGTCCTTAAAAACGAACCTGAGCGTGTGGCCGAAACCATATCGGGCCTCACCCTGGGCCGGGCTCAGGAGATTTCCAAAACGCTCAAAGACCAAGAGGACATGGAGAGCGCTATCATAGAGTTGGAACACCTCCTGGGCGGCCACCACTTGCCCAAGAAAACCATTCCCCAGCTCCTGGAAAGATTTAAATCCGACGCTCCGGCCCAAGTGCGCCATAACCCTTATGTCCTGCAAGACGTTCGGGGTGTCGGGTTTCCCACCGCGGACCGGGTGGCCCTGGCCACCGGCATTGACCGCCAAAGCCAGGCCCGCCGCCTGGCCGCCACCATCCATGTCCTCAAGGAGGCCGCCGACAGCCGGGGCCACGTCTGGCTGCCCTTGGAGAAGTACGAAGAAAAACTGCTGAAGCTTATCGGGGCGCCGTCTGACGGCGTGGCCTATAACATGGATAACGTGGTGTTGGAAAAGGAAATGCTGGCCCTGAAGGACCTGGCTGACGACGAGAAAGACGTGGCCGGCATGATCCGAATACTGTCCGACTCCTCCCTCCTTGAGCCGGATGATGAAAACCTGGAAGGCTTGGCCCCGGATCAGCAAGAAGCCCTGTCCCAAGCCCTGTCTCACAAAGTTTTCATCCTCACCGGGGCGCCGGGCACCGGCAAGACCTTCACCCTGCAGCGTCTTATCCGGGAATTCGAAGACCGGGAGATGGTGGTCAAGCTGGCGGCGCCCACCGGCAAGGCCGCCAAGCGCATGAGCGAAGTCATCGGCCAGGAGGCCGTCACCATTCACCGCCTCCTGGAACCTGAGCCTTACCAAACCTCGGAAGGTCTGCGGTTTGCCTTCAGCCGGGGCATCGGCCACCCCATTTTCGCCGACGTAGTGGTGATGGACGAGTTCTCCATGGTGGACGTCTCCCTGGCCGCCAGCCTGCTGCGGGCCCTGGACTCCGGCACCCGGCTCGTCATCGTGGGCGACCATTACCAACTTCCTTCCGTGGGACCGGGGTCGGTGCTGCGGGACCTTTTGGCCGCCGGCGTGCCCTCCTATGAGCTCACCGAAATCAAGCGCAACACCGGGGACATCGTTAAAGCCTGCCATGCCATTAAAGACGGCCGGCCGGTTTCGCCCTCTCCCCACCTGGACCCGGAGCAAGGGTTAAACCTGCGCCACATTGAAGAATCCGACCCTTACCGGATTCAGGAAATCATCCGGGACCTGGTTGTCAACCGACTGCCCCAGCGCGGTTACAACCCGGTGTGGGACGTGCAGGTGCTCTCCCCCATGAACGAAAAGACCTTGCTTTCCTGCCTGCATCTCAACGACATGCTGCAGAAGGCCCTTAACCCAATGGGGAGGGAAGTCAAGGGCACTCCCCTTCGGATCGGAGATAAGGTGATTCAGCGTAAAAACGAGTCCATCGGGGAAGTGTTCGTGGTCAATGGGGACCTGGGGACCCTGACTTTCTTTGACGATAAAGAGGGCCGGAAAGGCAAGAGAGTAATTGAACCCACCTTCAAGCTCACGGTGGAGTTTCAATATCCCGAGCGGGAAGCACAGAATTTCGTTAAAGACCATCACCTGGCCCTGGCCTACTGCCTCACCATTCACAAAATGCAGGGCAGCGAGGCCCCTGTGGTCATCATCCCGGTGCATAGCTCCTTCGGCGTCTTTTTCAACCGTGAACTTATCTACACTGCAATCAGCCGGGCCCGGGATATTTGCATCACCGTGGGCCAATGGGGTGCCCTGGAACAGGCCGCCACCCGCATCGGAAACAACCGGCGCATCACCCGCCTGGCCGAGATAATCAGGGGAGCAAAATGAGAGATTTGGAACGCCTCATGCAAATAAATGATAACGCACAAAGCCCAACCAGGAGCTTACCATGACCTCACTTTTGACTCCCCCCGAGGTGGCACATCTGTTGCAAATTTCCCTGAGAACAGTTTATGCCCAAAGCCGCCGATTGGGCGGTTTCTATCCCGCAGGGATTCGTGCCCTGAGATTTCGTAGGGAGGACATCTATGCCATTATGGAAAGACCTAACCGGACTTTGGAGGTATCAATTTCAACATCGCGGCAAGCGATACAGCCGGACCGGCTTCAAGACCAAGGCCGAAGCCCGGGCCGCCCAGGAAGAGCATCGCAAAGAAATCAAGATGGAGGAAGGGGTACAGCCGATCCCTCCATCGTTGCCGACGCCATCCGCTTTGGACTTAGAGACCCTGATGGTGGAATACCTGCGAGTGGCAGAAAGGGTCTTAGCTCCCAAAACCATACAATATCGAAGGATCGTGTTTAAGCGATTCCTGAAGCACATGGGTAATGTGCCCGCTGATAGCGTCACCACCCGACAAGTGGAAGATTATCTACTCACCCGCCCCACCAACCACAACTTTAATAAGGACCGCACTGAACTTATGCGCTTGTTTTCTTGGAGCCATCGCCGCCAGATGGTCCCTGGCAATCCTGTATTTCTGGTCGACAAGGTGCCGGTTGAGGCTCCCAAAAAAACAATTCCCACACCCAAGCAGATGGCACAAATTCTCTTAGCGGCGGGGCCGGATCGCCCGCTCCTCCAAGTGCTCTTTCACACCATGGCGAGAATAGACGAAGTGCTGCGCCTGAAATGGGAGGACGTGAATTTTGAGCATCGGGCTATCCGCTTGTGGACCCGCAAGCGGCGGGGCGGAAGTTGGGAGAGCGATTGGCTCCCAATGAATGAGGACTTGCAGAAAATCCTATGGGACCTTTATCAGAAGAGGGTTTCCGAGGAGTGGGTTTTTTACAACCCCCAGACCTGCTACCGGTATGTTCACAGGTTCAAGCTCATGCGGTCCATCTGCCGGCGGGCTGGGGTTCCGCAATTTGGCTACCATACTATTCGCCACTTCGTGGCGAGCTTCCTTTTCGATAAGCGGAAGGTGTCTCTCCCGGTGATCTCCAAGCTCTTGCGCCATAAAAATTTGCAGACCACCGAAAGATACTTGCAGGCGATAGACCCTCGTTTCCGAGAAACCATGCGGCTGTTGGAAGGAGACGTTCTAAACCAGCTTATCGACCCCTTCTCCGAGGGCACCTACTCAGAGCCTACTCAGAAAACTACTCAGATGAAAACGGAGTTGATTTGCAGATAAGAGGGTTAAAATTTTTGAACGCTAAGTACCTAAAAATACTTGGCGGAAGTGCATGGGAATCGAACCCACCTGCCCCCTTCCTCAGAAGGCACACCGGATTTGAAGTCCGGGGGCCCCACCAGTGAGCCTGGCACTTCCGTTTTATATTTTAATCACCCAGGCGGGATGGTGTCAACTTATGGAATGGCAATGAGGCGGTTTGGCGGGTTAGCGGGTCAGCGGGTTAGCTATTACAAGCTATTTCAAACCTCGCTTCCCCCAAAAATGTCATTCTGAGCGGAGCGAAGAATCTGGTTAATTCCAAAGACCTAGACCTTCGCGACGCTCAGGTTGACAGTTAAACCTGGTTTTGAAATAGCTTCTAGACGAATATGCCCTTTGCCCTTAATTTATGGCAAAAAGTTAAAAACTAACCGCCAAACCGCCGAACCGCCAAACCGCTACACTTGAGTTTTGCGGCCGAGGGGGTTAAATTAGGCAATTATGCGCTTAAGTTTGAACTGGCTAGCGGATTTTGTGGACGTGACCGCGCCGGCCTCGGAGCTGGCTGAGCGGCTCACCATGGCCGGCCTGGAAGTGGAGGCGGTGGAGGAGATTGCCCCGGACTTTTCCGGCGCGGTGGTGGCCAAGGCCGTCAAGGTGGAGCCCCACCCTCAGGCCGACCTCCTGACCATCGCGGAAGTGGACGCCGGCGGCCGCACCTACCGGCTGGTGTGCGGCGCCCCCAATTTGCAGGAAGGGCGTATTTATCCCTTCGCGCCGCCGGGGGCGGTGCTGTCCCAGGGCCGGAAGCTCAAACCCGCCAAAATCCGGGGGGTGGCCTCCGAAGGCATGCTGCTGGCGGAAGATGAGCTGGGAATCTCCGCGGACCATGCCGGGCTTATGGACATCCCCCAGGACCTGCCCCTGGGCCAGGACGTGGCCGAGGCCCTTAAGTTAGCGGATACGGTCCTGGAGGTGGCGGTCACCCCCAACCGGCCGGATTGCCTGAGCGTCCTGGGGCTGGCCCGGGAGGTGGCGGCCCTGCTGAACCAGCCCCTGCGCCACCCCGAGGTCATCGTGGCCGAAGTGGAAGAGCCCGCCGCGCCTCTGGCCCGGGTCACCATCCTGGACCCGGTGGGCTGCCCCCGGTACGCCGCCCGGCTGCTCCTGGACTTGACGGTTAAGCCTTCCCCCTTCTGGATGCGCCGCCGCCTGCATCTGGCGGGCATCCGGGCCATCAACAACCTGGTGGACGTCACCAACTACGTGCTCCTGGAATACGGCCAGCCCTTGCACGGGTTTGACTTCCGCAAGCTCCGGGGGGGGCAGATCGTGGTGCGGCGGCCCCAGAAAACCGAGAAGACCTTCGTCACCCTGGACGGCGCCGAAAGGGTTTTGGACTCCGAGACCCTGCTCATCTGCGACCGGGACCACCCCGTGGCCCTGGCCGGGATCATGGGGGGCCTGGAATCGGAGATCACCCCGGACACCCGGGAGGTGCTCATTGAAAGCGCCTATTTTCATCCCCCGGTCATCCGCCGCACCGCCAAACGCCTGGGGTTAAGCACTGAGTCCTCCTACCGCTTCGAACGGCGGGTGGACCCGGCCGGGGTGATTCACGCCTTGGAGCGGGCGGCGCAGCTCATGGCCGCGCTGGGAGGCGGGCGGGTGCTCTCCGGCCGCATTGACGAATATCCCGCTCCCATTTACCATCCCCGGCTGACCCTGCGGGTCTCCCGGGCTAATCAGGTTTTAGGCACGGATTTGTCCCGGGACGAAATGGCCGGGTTGCTCAAAAGGCTGCACCTGCCAACGGTGGTCCAGGACGCCGACACCCTGGCGGTGCAGGCCCCCTCCTTCCGGGGCGACCTGGAACGGGAGATCGACCTCATCGAGGAAGTGGCCCGCCTCAGGGGCTATGAGCATATTCCGGTGACCTTGCCCCAAGGGGAAGTGGCCACGCCCCGGCCCGGCTTCGAAGTCCGCCTGCGGGAGCAAAGCCGGCGGCTCCTCTTGGGCCTGGGGTTCTCCGAGGCCATTAACTATTCCTTTCAGTCCGAGCGGCTAAAAGGGGTTCTGGGAGAGGCCGAGGCCGCGGCGCCGGCTCTGCCCCTGGCCAACCCCTTGAGCGAAGAGCAGGCGGTGATGCGGATTTCTCTCCTTCCCGGCTTGCTGGACACCCTGCGGCGCAATATCCACCATCAGGTTCGTAACGTACGCCTATTTGAGCTGTCCAAGATCTTCCGGCCGGAGCCGGAATCGGAACTCCCCCGGGAAGAGCAGTGGCTCACCGGGCTTATGTACGGGGACCGGGCCGAAGCCGCCTGGAACGACCCGGAAGAGCCTCTGGACTTTTTCGATCTCAAGGGCGTGGTGGAAACCTTGCTGGAGGGGTTGCTCATCAACGAGGTTTCCTTTGGGGAAGAGGACCTGCCCCCGTTCTTGCGCCGGGGGGCCAGGGTTTATTCCCGGGGCCGGGAACTGGGAGTTCTGGGGGAGGTGGCGCCGGACGTCAGTGAGAAGCTGGATGTGGACGGCGCCGTCTGGGTATTCAACCTGGACTTCGCGGCCCTGGCGGAAGCAGCCCTGCCCACGCCGCTGTTCACTCCCCTGCCCCGCTACCCTGCGGTTTACCGGGACATCGCCCTGGTGGTGGACGCGGGCCTGCCTGCGGCTCGGGTGATGGAGGCCCTGTTTGAACACGGCAAGCCCTGGCTGAAGGAGGCCAAACTCTTTGACGTGTACACCGGGGACCCCATCCCGGCGGGCAAGCGCAGCCTGGCCTTCCGCCTCATCTACCGGGACCCGGAGCGCACCCTGACGGACGAGGCGGTGAGTCGGCGCCACGACGCCATGGTCCAGGCCCTGGAGAGGGAACTGGGGGCGGAATTGCGGTAGTGGTGGAGCGGTTTGGCGGTTTAGCGGGTTAGCGGGCGAAACCCTGTTTCATTGGCATAATGATGAGCTCAGTCCATAAAACAAGAGCTAATAGCTTGCTTCTAAACCGCTAAACCGCTGAACCGCCAACCCGCCAACCCGCCAAAGGTGACCGGAGGTGGAAGAAGATTTTCCCCGCAAACCCTTTTACACCATCGGCGAGGTGTGCCGCCTCACCGGGGTGAAAGCCCACGTGCTGCGGTATTGGGAAAGCCAGGGGAAGCTCCTCAAACCCCAACGCCGCGGCTCCCGCCATCGCCTCTACCGCTTGAGCGACATCCAGCTCATCTGTGAGATCAAACGCCTCCGGGAAGAAGAGAAGCTCTCCCTGGCGGCCATGCGCCGCCAGTTGCACCCCCCGGCCTCCCTCCCCCCGGCCATGTCCCCTGCGGCCCTGGCCGCTTTGGGCAAGGAAGTCACCGACCTTCTCCGGGATATCCGGGATGAACTGCGGGAATTGAAGGAAACATTGGATGAGGGCGGGGAAGGGGAATAGGAACAAAAAAACAAAGCTATGTTCTATTTATAGAAATCTTTTTTCTCTGTTAGGGACTTGAGATAAATAGCAGGTATAATAATTTAGCCCAAAAGGGGATTGCGTTATGAAAAAAACTAATCCAAATATTCTTGTTTTTGCTTCCGGGACAAAAACCGGTGGTGGGTCCGGATTTGAGACGATGGTAAGAGCTTCGCGGACTAGGCCGCCAATTTTGGACGCTTGGATTTGTGCGGTTATCACTAATCATTTTGGCGGCGGTGTTTGGGATAAGGCAAAAGCGCTCGGGATACATTCCGAATATTGGGTCGGCCCCTATCTTGCCAAGGGCTACCAAAACTTTGTAAAGTATTTCAACGCTGATTATGTCATGCTCTCCGGCTGGCTGAAACTAGTAGCAGGCCTTGACCCGGCGCGTACGATTAATATCCATCCTGGTCCTTTGCCCCGATTTGGTGGGCCGAAACTTTACGGACACTATGTTCACGAAGCGGTTATGGCAGCTTATCACCGCGGGGAAATTACGCACACCGCGGTCACCATGCATTTTGTTGATGCGATGTATGACCACGGCCCGATACTTTTCGCTTTACCTATTCCAATTGAGCCGAGGGATACACCGGAGACATTGGCTGCGAAGGTGAATCGTGCTGAACATGAATGGCAACCCCGTGTCCTCAACTATGTAGTGCACGGACAGGTGCGGTTGGTCGGCAAAGAAGTTGTATATGAGACGGAAGAACTGAAGCGCCTGCTGATGCCAGAAGCGTAGTAAGACAAAAACGTAAAAATTGAGGGGAAGATCTAATCAATCAGGGCAGGTTGCTACTAGGGCCTGCCTTTTTCTTTTACAAAATAAGAGAGTGTTATCCTATAGCGATTGCCAAAAGTTTTTTCCGATAAGGCATTAAAAAAGTTTACAAAAAACTAGACTTTTTATGAAAAATATGTTTTCCTTGATTCGTGCCCGGACGATGCAATGCGCCCAACCTAGAGAAT
>Ga0194111_10008406_pt1 | contig 11370 bp, 7 predicted proteins | sample TA2KigC300mmetaG_FD_146194 | JGI IMG/M metagenome (GOLD analysis project Ga0194111, IMG submission 146194) | Freshwater microbial communities from Lake Tanganyika, Tanzania - TA2015033 Kigoma Deep Cast 300m | ecosystem: Environmental > Aquatic > Freshwater > Lake | place: Tanzania: Lake... | reverse complement strand
ATCTGAACTTTTCTCGGAAGGCGGCGGCAATACTTGGGGATTGGATTTCGATCAAAAAGGCAATGTGATTGCCGGCACGAACTTTGGCGATCAGATCGCGCTGCACCAAGTCCAAGGCGCTTACCATCTGAAGAATTTTGGCAAGCACGGTGAATTGCACAATCCCTATGCTTTCGGTTACTTCGAGCATATCCCCTACAAAGGATTTAAAGGCGGACACGTGACTTGCGGCGGCATTGTTTATCAAGGCGGTTCGTTTCCGGAGTCGTTCCAGAACACTTACGTGGCGGCAAATCTGTTGGCTAACACGGTGTATTGGCACGTTATAGAACCGAAAGGTTCGAGCTTCACCGGCCATTTCGGTGGCGAGTTATTGGTTGCTAATGATAACTGGTTTCGGCCTGTCGATTGCGCGCTTGGCCCTGATGGCGCGGTCTTCGTCGCCGATTGGTGCGACCAGCGCGCCACTCACGTCGATCCCACGGACAATTGGGACCGCAGCAATGGTCGCATCTACAGGATTCAGGCGAAAGGCGCCCAACCGATCAACGCCGTTGCGCCTGAAAAAGCGCGGAACAATAAGGTTCAAGGCAACGCTTCCTCGACGGCGTTTGATTTGAACAAGCTATCCAGCGACGAGTTGGTTCAGCTTTTGGCTCATCCAAACCATTGGTTCGCACGCGAAGCCCGTCGCCTTCTCGCGGAGCGTCGCGATCCGAATGTTGTCGCGAGTCTGCGTGCGGCGATTTTGAATGGGGACGGCAAGCGTCTTGCGTTGGAATCGCTCTGGGCGCTTTACTTGAGTGGTGGATTTGACGAAGCGCTGGGTCAGCAACTTCTCACGCACTCACACGAATACATTAGAAGCTGGGTCATTCGCCTTGTGGGGGACACTCGACGCGTCTCGCCTGGCCTGCACCGAGCTTTGTTGGAGCGCGCGCGCACCGATTCCAGCGCGGTTGTCCGAAGTCAGCTCGCCTGCACGAGCAAACGCCTTCCCGGCGAAGATGCGCTGCCAATCATTCGTGAGCTTTTGCTGCGCGGCGAGGACACGGGCGACATTCATATTCCGCTCTTGTTGTGGTGGGCGCTTGAAAACAAAGCGATCTCACATCGGCAGGCGGTGTTGTCGCTCTTTAGTTCACCGCAGCTTTGGAAAGCGACGATGGTGCGGCAGACCATTATCGAACGCCTCGCGCGCCGATACGCTGCGCAAGGTTCTGAACTCGACTTTCAGTCCTGCGGACAGTTGATTTCTGCGGCGCCGAGCGGAGAGGACGTAACGGTCCTGGTTCGGGGGATGGAGATGGCTCTGGCAGGCCGACGTTTGGCTGAACCAGCACCTGCTCTGACAGCGACGATCGACCGGCTTTGGGATGCGAGCACGGCGACTATGCCGTTGATTCGGCTGGCCCTTCGAGCCGGTCATCGAGGCGCGCAAGTTAAGGCCTTGCAATTGGCCAAGGATCCGAACGTTTCCGAGGCCGAGCGGGTGCGACTGATTGAAGTTCTTGGCCAGACAGCGCAAAGGGATTCCATTGCGCCGCTGGTGGAATTGCTAAAGGGTTCGGAAAAGAAGCCGATTCAATTTGCCGCGCTTCTGGCGCTGCAGCGATTTCCAGATTCACAGGTCGCGAAGGCGGTGTTGGATCTCTACTCCAAGATGCCAATGGATGTTCGGGCGCGGGCTCGAAATCTCTTGTTCAGCCGGCCGTCCTGGGCATTGCAAAGCTTGCAGGCGGTCGATGCCGGCGTAATACAACCGAGCGAAGTAGGCTTGGATCAGCTGCGCCAGATTGCTTTGCACCAGGATACAGAACTGAACAAGTTGGTGCAAAAAAACTGGGGCAAGATTCAGTCGGAAAGTGAAGGAATCAAGCGCGCACGTGTCGGCGGAATTGCGAGTATTCTCGGCCAGGCCAAAGGTGATCCTGCGCGGGGCAAACCGCTGTTTCAGCAGAACTGTGGAATCTGTCACACGTTATTTGGCGAGGGGAATAACATCGGTCCCGACCTCAGCGGCGCGGATCGCAAGAACCGGGATTTAATGCTGACCAGCATCGTCGATCCCAATGTGGTTATTCGAAAGGAGTACATCAATCACGACGTGACGACGAAGGATGATCGAGCCTTGAGCGGATTGTTGGTCGAATCAACTCCGCAGACCATCACGATTCTGGATCGAAACAATCAGCGGACAATCCTTCCGCGCGCCGAGGTGAAGCAACTCCGAGAATCGTCGGTTTCCCTTATGCCCGAAGGCATTCTCGATCTGTTGCAGCCGCAGCAAATTCGCGATCTCCTCAGCTACTTGCAAAGCGATCCGCCAAAACCGTAGGACAGGCGTCCCGCCTGTCTGGAGTGGACCGGACCGACTCCACCTGTTCAAACTTGATCGAAAACTTAATCCTAAACTTCGTCGAAGCGCATTTTGCTTGCGTCGGCTCAATCGCTCAATCGACAAGATGACGACGAAGTGTACGACGAAGGTGTTTTTGAAAGTTCCCTTGGGCATGTGAGGAAGGTGGCAACCGCTGCTGAGACAGGCGGGACGCCTGTCCTGCAACCAATCAGATCCATCGGAGCCGGTCTCGGTTGGTGAAATAGAGCAGGCCAAGAATGCGCATTTCCACGGCCAGAAAATAGAAGGACAAAAAGCCGCCGATGCAATTCGTCACGAGCGGTATTGAACCAATGAGTTTCCGGAGATAAACGTCGCTCGCCATATGAATGCCGGCGACAACTCCAAGGACCGCGCAAGCGACCGCGTATTGAAGAGGCACGCGCAATATCGAGGGCAGAATCACCGCCGGGTTAAGTCCCGAAAGACTTTGCGCTATGGAAACGCCCGTCAGTGCCATCGGGAAGTGTAGGCCGCCGATGATGAGCAACGTCGCGCGCAGGATGGTATTCTGTTCGACGAACAACGGGACAAACAGACCGGGTCCGAAGCAGATCAAAATGGCGCCTGTCGTTTGGACAAAAGGATAGACGATGTCCTGAATAAAGTCTGAGAAGTCCGGCCAAGGCGGCAGTTCATCTTCGCCTTGAGCACTGCTGGTGATGATGGCTTGCATGTACGAGAACAGATAACCGCCGGAAAAGATGGCGATTGGCAAAGCGAATAACATCGCAAACGTCATCAGGAAATTCAGAAAGGCAAAAAAGAGGGTCCCTCCGACGAGCAACAACCATCCGTCTTTCTTAAATGGATAACGAAAAGCGCCCGGCAGTTCGTGAAAGAGCGTGCGTTCTTGTGCAGCTTCCATATGCGCGAGCTCTGGGACTGGCGCCGAAACAGGCCGTCCGGCATTGAGAGCGCGTGGAATGGGGATGTCGGGCGGATGTGGTGAAACGGAATAACGGGCTGGCACAGTCTCATACCCCATCTCTACATTGCCAAGCTGCAATGTCTGGCCAGACTGAAGGACCGCTTCCTGGATCGGAAACTGGTTGATGAATGTGCCGTTTGTCGAACCAATATCCTTCACGAGTGCAGACGTTCCGCCGACCATGAGTTCGCAATGTTCTCCCGACACCGATGGATCATCAATGCGCACATCGCTGCCCAGCGCGCGTCCGAGACGGTTTAAGCCATGCTTCAGTTCAAATACGTCCGGTTGGATGCCGCCGGAAGTGATGATGAGCTTCGCGATAATCGGAAGTGTTGTAACCGTGCGAGTTGACCCTAGAAAACATCCACCCTAACTGCGATTACAATCCCAAACGAAAATCACAACCTTTCCGGAAATCCATTCGAGAAACAGCATAGCCCTCCGACCGGGGCTCATTGTAATGCTATCGCCGAAACGGAAGTTTGAGCGTCTGCGTCAGGCGGCCGAATAACGACGGCTTTTTTGCTTCGGCCGGGGGCGCTTCTTCGACGTTCTCTTCAGTCAGGTATTCGCATTGGGCATTGCACGAGGGACAGAAGATCATGGATTTGCCGCCCGCGAGTCCAAGAACCCGCACACAATTCCCGCAGAACAAATGCTCGCAATGCGTGCATCTGTAATTGGAACGCCGCCCCGGATGATTCAAGCAAGCAGGCGAACCATCGGGCAACAATGTTTGGACCAGCTTCTGTGGGGGCGGGCTAAGGGAGGGGATAGCGACCTGAGGGCGCTGGTTCTCGCACCGGAACTCAGCTTGTCCGAGATGGAGCGTTTGCCCCGCGTGAATGATCGCCTCCTGAATCGGCTCGCGGTTGATGTACGTGCCATTCGTGGATCCTAGGTCCCTGACCAAAACAGAATTGTCTGAAACCACGATTTCACAATGAAAGCTGGACACCGAGGCCTCGGTGACTCGAAAATCATTGGTTGGATTCCGTCCGATCCGGTTTAATCCTGGACGGAGTTCAATGACCCAAGGTTGCGAGACACCGGTCAAAACAAGCGGCGCCATAAAATACGAATTTGGCTCTGGTTTTCGACGGTATGAGTGTAATGAGATTGGTCCGATGCTGTCGAACCTATTCTCGCTTTCCTCTTGGCAAAGCGGGCAGGGAAATTATCTCAAGCTCCGTGAAGAATTGTTCGGCAGCGAAACTGTTGAAAAAGGAACAAAAAGCCTACGTAACTCTGAGCAAAGTGACTGACGAACAGCTCAAAAAGCATGTCACCGACATGAACAAAGCAACGAAGTTTATCGGCATGAAGGTCAAGAACCTTCAGAACGAGAATCTGGGTGAAGTTCAGGAATTGGTGTTTGATCTGGAAACGGGCCGCATCGCGTATGCGGTGCTTTCCGTCGGAGGTTTTCTTGGCGCAAACGAGAAAAACATCGCCGTGCCCATTACAGCTTTGACCCTAGAAACCGCAGTTGTGAACCACGAAAAACACGAAAGACACGAAATGAGAAGAAATTGCCAAGACCATGGAGTTCACCTGCCCAGTGAAGCCGCCTCCTTGCTGAAGCCGCTCTTCTTTCGTGTGTTTCGTGTATTTCGTGGTTTGAACCGCGGATGACGCGGATGAACGCGGATATAGAGCATAAACTGCGATCTCTCAGTTTTTCGCTTCGTTATCGGCGCTATCGGTGAAATCCGCGGTTCCAACAGCCATAGCGAATTAGCCAGGCGCCGCGCGGTTGATACTCATTTCCCATATCCCTGCGCCCGATAAACGGCGGCGCCCCGGAACATCTTGTTGTTTCGGTCACCTCGCGACAACAGGTATGCCATCAGGTCCTGAATCTCTTCCTCGTTCAATGTATTCAATAACCCTTCAGGCATCATGGAAACTTTCGATGCTTCGATCGACTCGACATCTTGACGTTTCACGTTTGTGAAATCGTTTGGAGCAAACATATTTTCAATCATCATCAGATTCTCTCCGCTTAAATTGCCGACGCGGCCCGTGACTACGTCGCCGTTCTTTTTCTTGATGACGATCGCGCCATACTGATCGCTGATTACCTTGTTCGGTTCGACAATCGACTCCAGCAAGTCGCGCGCGCTGAATCTTCCAGCCACGCTCGTAAGATCGGGACCGACCGATGCGCCATCGTTGTCGAAGCGATGACAAGACGCGCAGCCCACGGCGCCGAACAAATTGCGGCCGCGTTCAAAATTGCGTCCGCCTTTGAGTCCACGTTCCACGAGGGGAACCAAATCGTTCACGGTCCATTCCTTGACCAGTTGACGATTCGCCAGCAGTACTTCCAGGGGCGCTTTCTTTTCGGGTTTGGCTTCCAGAACAGGCTTGAGGGCGGCCTTCTCGGTGTCGCTTAAGGTCGCGACGGCATCGTTCTTCATGTCGCGCATAAAACCAGCCAGGCTTGCGCCACCCTTGAAATTCGCCGCCTTGAGGAACCAACGAAAATATTCCTCTCGCAGCGGTTGCGTCCAGTTGGTCTTCAACACTCGGAGCGAGCGCACGTAATCCATTTGCTCTTCCTGCGTTGGCGCGGAACGAAGAGCGGCCATTAACTTCGTCGCCGCGCTCGGCGCTTCAAGGTAAACGAGCATCGGCGCCAGTTCAGAATTCAGCTCACGAGTCGATGCGGGGAAAAAGGGATCGAACTTGGCAATCATGCGCTGCCGAGTGGCCCCGTCCGGTTTTCCGAGCCGCGTGAACGCCAGCGTATAGGCTCGAACTAGATCGAGTTGCTCGTTGTGATTGAGCTTGGACCAATCAATTCGGTCAAGCGCCGTCAGAATTCTCCCTTGCAACGCTGGATCAGGCTGAGGATCGGCTGGCTTCCGATGGAATTGGTCTTTGCTGCTGACGCGCGCAAGCGCGACTAGGGCGGCAATCGCCGTGCGCGGATTTTTTTCGTTGAGCGCCTTCTCGCGCCAGTCACCGACATCCTGCCATTCGAGCGCAACGCGGGCGGCGTAACGGACGGCCCGATCTTTGTCATCGAGATGCGGCCACACTTCTTTGACGGCAGACGAATCTTTGCGGCCATGGAAACTCTCCAATTTCTGGCGAAGTTTCCGTTCCTTCGCGAACCGATTGTCGCCCTTGCTCGGCTTTGTCGATTCTTTGCCGACGTAAGTGACGCGATAGAGCGCCGACTGCGTTTGGCGTCCGCCCACGGCAAAATACATCGCGCCATCTTTTGGATTGACGACAATGTCGGTCAACGCCAGCGGTTGGCCGGTGATGAATTCCTCCGCTTGGCCGGTGTAACTCGCGCCATCCGGAGTTAAATGGACCGCAAATAATTTGCCGAAACTCCAGTCGCACAAATAGAGCGCGTCTTGGTACTTGGCCGGAAACTTCGCGCCGTAACCGAATGTCACGCCAGTGGGACAGCCAGGGCCGATGTTCACCACCGCGCCGAAACTGTCGATGTAATACGCCGGCCACTTCCCCGCGCCGCTGCGCCAGCCGAACTCAGAGCCGCTAATGACGTGATTGACGCGCGTCGGGCGATACCATGCGGCATTGATGTCCCATTCCATGTCGGCGTCATAGGTGAAAAGCTCGCCGTGCCGATTGAACGCAGCATCATATTCATTGCGGAAACCGACTGCGACGAGTTCCCAATTTTTCCCATCGGGATCGAGACGCGCGATCCAGCCGCCGGGACCAAGCACGCCTTTCATGAATCCGTTGCCATCCCATAGCCTAGGCAGCAAATGGTCTTCACTCCAATGCAACGGCACGCGCGACGAATCGTACTCGGCAAGCTTCGTCATGTTGCCGCAAATCACATGGATGCCCTTGCCGTCGGGCGAAGGAAGAATGGCGTGGATGCCGTGTTCCCCGCCGCCTTCAAGTTTGCGGAGCAGCGTCACTTGATCGAACCGGTCGTCGCCATTGGTGTCGCGCACCCGGTAAAGACCGCGCGAGTCCTTGTTCTCATTGACCATGACATAGAGGCTATCGAAGGCGTAAAGAAGACCATGCGCCTGGCCGACCTCTAAATCGATTCGCTCGGGTTGGATCGGTCCATTGCTGCTGGCCGGCGGTGTGAGGATGCGGTAGAGCTTGCCATATTGGTCTGAGACGATGAGGCGGCCTTTGGGATCAACGCACATTGCGACCCAGGAACCCTCGGTTTTCTTCGGCACCGTATAAAGCAGGTCGGCTTTGAAGTCCTTGGCTGCTTTGAGATTCGCCGTGGCGAGTTCGGGTTGGGATTGCTCTTGAGCAATTGGCGTTGCTGCAGAGCAAAGTACGCCAACGCCCAGCATCACCCGCGGTAAAAAGAGACTCACCTTGTCGGACAGTACATCCGTAATTCGCATCAGTGGTAAGATTTGCATGCGCGCAGAATGACAAGCTCCCGCAGTGACGGCAAGTCTCCATCGCAGCATTTTTGTCAGGAGCCAAAGGAATTAGGGAAAGCGGAAAGCGTGAATTCGGTTTCCGCCGCAACCAGGAAATGTTATGACCGCTCCCAACTATGGAATGGAGCAACGGCGATTATTGCGTGAGTGATGATGCGTCGCGGTTAGATGTAGACGTCATTCATACGTTGCTGCGTGGAACGTACTGGGCTGCGAAACGTCCAAAAGCAGCAACCGAACGAAGCCTTGGGCACTCTCTCTCTGTTTCGGGTTGTTTTCCCAAGGCCAGCAGATTGGTTTCAGCCCCGTTATCACCGATTATTCGACGCTCAGTTACCTGTGCGACGTCGTCATCGATCCAAAGCATCGCGGCAAGGGACTGGGCAAATGGCTCATCAAGTGCATCCTTGAATATCCCGCACTCGAAGGAACGCGCGTGTTTCTGGCAACAAAAGATTCGCATGGCCTTTATGAGAAGTTCGGCTTTCGCAAGCACCCTTATGATTGTTTGACGATACCGCCCAAGGAACCTCCCTCCGAGGCCCCAGCGCCAACAAGTTAGCCGATGAGCATGCCTCTTTGGTCTCGATCATATAGCGTTTCTCGAAGTGGACGACGCTTCTGAAGCCCCGGAAAGCGCGAAGCGTTTGGACTGCGTCCGGCTTGCCGGCGCTTTGGCAGTGGTGGACGCGATCAAAAGCGGGAGCAAGCTCAGCCTCGATTTCATGTGGACGCGCATTGGGCCCATGAACTGGTTGGGGTATGGGTCCGCGCGACAGCGTCTTGGACTGCGGCAGTCCTCTGCCGCTTTGGATTGGTCCCTCCGAAAGCGCCAGAGGACTGGCGCAGTCCAAAACCTGGCGGCCTCAGATCGCTCCGGTTCATAGGGAGCCTCCAGGTAAATGTTGCGCGCATTGGGACCATGAACCTGAAGGTAGGGCGCGTCACTCCGTGCGCGCCGGGCACAACCATGAAACAAGCCTTTTGCGGCGCGCACGGAGTGACGCGCCCGCCTCTTTTTCCTCGGCCCATCCGATGGGGAGAGGGGCTGCTTTTTGCCTTCGCCAGCCACAGTTCACAAGCAGGTTCATGAGGAGCCTGCGCCGAATCCCCTATCGCATCCCGCGACGCAACCGGCCGTTCAGCTCGTGAACCTTCGTGATTATTCTCTCTTCGAGCGTCGGCGACCACGGGCCGGGATGAACTTCGCTGTAGAAGATGGATGTCAGCGGTTCGTATCCGCCTTCGCTCAGCAGGCGCGCACTGGGAATATAACCCATAACGTCGTTGGAGTAGCCAGCAAGCCACAAGGCGGGACCAGCCAGTTCCTTTTTCAAGCGGGTCGAATAATCCACGACCGTCTCGCCGCCGAGGGCGATCAAAGTCAGGTCATCTGCGAATTGGATGACTTGAACGGGAAAGGAATATTTCTCAGGCAGCTTCTCGCCGCTCGCCAATCGTTCGAGCATCCGTTGGGCGTGCCGCACTTCGGAACCGTTGGACGATTTGAGCTTCGACTCGTAATCGGCTTGAGTCGGAGGGCCAGCGTAATTGAGTATGACCTCATCATAGGCCAATCGTAACGGACCTGCCAGCGAGCGACCGCGAGTGAGCAGCGCTGCTTCGACCGAGGCGGCCAGCGTGCGTCCGTGGAGTTGAGCTAGTTCGACGGTGCCGCGCGGATACGGGTTTTGATCTCCGCCGCAACCGAGGAGAAAGAGGGCGGTTGCTCCTGGGTTAGATTCCTGAAGGTACTGCTGGGCATAACCAGCGTAATCTCCGGAGAGTTGATATGAGGAGAGCGTTGTATTATGGCAGGCGTAACCGAAGAGCAGCGCGCGGAGCTTGCCCTCCGCGCCATCGACGCGCAACACTGGCACGTCATGGTCGACGGGGCCCTCGGGATTGGGGAAGTTGTTGTAATTGGTCCCGACCAGCGTGCGGCGGTTCATGGCAAAGCCGCAACGCGCATGTTGATAAGCCAATTTGGCCGGCGCGCGGTTGGCCAGCGCTTGGCGCACGAGCGTAATCACCTTTTCCTGCAACTCGCGTCCGTACTCCTCGCCGCTCTTGCCGCCCGGCACTGGTTCCTTGCCAAACATCGCCCAATCTTTGGGACCGCGACCGATCCGGAATTCAGGTCCGCTATGCGTGTGCGAGCAATTCATCAAGAGTCCTTCCCGCGGCAGCGCGTGTTCCTTCAACAGTGCGGCTTCGACTGGCGCTCGCAATGAGCGCGGAACCGCGATGAGATCGAGCGTCACAATGACCAGGCGCGTCCCGCGATCGTCCTCTAAGGCCAGCGCTTTCGCGTAAAGGTCTTGGGCGGTTCCTTGAGAAACATTGGTGCGACTGGCATAGCCAGCCATCCAAATCGGTCGGTCCGGAGTGATCACAGTCGAACTCACACCCGCTTTCCACGACAGTGCGTTGGTTGCCCCGAACAGAGGCGATGCCATCAGCAAACAGAGAAACGCAATAAGGCGGTTGGCTTTCATGGCCGCAAAGCATGCGCTGCGATGTCCGCTTCGGCAAGTCTCAGAAGGCGTGCCGGAGTGCGCCGTGGGCATCTTGCCGCCACCCGCCCGGAAAGGCCGGAACCGCAGCGCAGAGTTTCCGCAAGCTCGGACACGCTGGAGAAGCTGAGAGCGCTGCCGACTGCAAGTCGGCGATACAGCAGACTACAAGTCAGCGCTACGAGGAAGGCATCTCACCCTCGGAAGCAACGGTGGCGGGCGCGCTCCGCTGCTACGATCAGCTTTCGACCGAAAGATGTTCAGCGGGCCTTTAGATATTTGTCCAGGAATTCCAAGGTCGCGCGATATCCAGTGAGTTGATTCTTCTTCTTCGAGAAACCGTGGCCTTCGTCGTCGAAAACGATGTATTCCACCGGAACACCATTCTTTTTCACGGCCGCGACGATGTCGTCAGATTCGGCTTTGAGCACGCGCGGATCGTTGGCGCCTTGAAGGACCAGCAGCGGCTTGCGGATTTTGTCGGCGTGAAACACCGGCGATACCGCGCGCAACATCTCACGATCTTTTGAGGGGTCGCCCATTTCCTGATAAAGCGCCTTTTTGAACGACTCCCACCACGGCGGCATGTTTTCGAGTGTGCGCAGCCAATTAGCAACCCCAAAGATATCGACGCCAGCGTTGAAAACATCCGGTTGGAAGGCGAGCGCTGCGAGGACCATGTAACCGCCGTAGCTGCCGCCGATAATCCCGATACGGTTCGGATCGACGTAGGACAGCGCAGCCAAATACTTCTTGGCTTCGACGCAATCCCAGAGCGGTTCGCGTCCGTGCTTTTGGTCATCGGCGGTGAAAAAGGTTTTGCCGTAACCGGAGCTGCCACGGTTGTTGATGCCGAGGACGACGTAACCGTGATTGACGAGGTATTGAATCTGCGCGCTGTAGCCTTTGCGCGTTTGACCGCCAGGGCCGCCATGCACCCAGACCAGAGCAGGCGCTTTGTTTTTCGCGGAGGCTTGGTGGGGTTTGTACAAGATGTTCGGGATGGCGAGGCCGTCGAACGATTTGAAGCGCACGACATCGGAAATGACGAGATCGTTCGGATCGATTTTCTTCGTTAAGGCATCCGTGAGCTTCTTAACCGTGCTGGTG
>Ga0194111_10008404_pt1 | contig 11370 bp, 12 predicted proteins | sample TA2KigC300mmetaG_FD_146194 | JGI IMG/M metagenome (GOLD analysis project Ga0194111, IMG submission 146194) | Freshwater microbial communities from Lake Tanganyika, Tanzania - TA2015033 Kigoma Deep Cast 300m | ecosystem: Environmental > Aquatic > Freshwater > Lake | place: Tanzania: Lake... | reverse complement strand
CATGCTCTCGAATTTCTTTTACTTCACTTAAACTGCGTATCTTATCTCTTAACTTGGGAACATCCTGCGGATGGTTTAGATAAGCCTTTATGATCTCTATTTTTTTGCCAAGATCCTTTTTTGTAAGTTTTTCAACGTTTTTTATGTCCATTTCATCCAGTTGCTGGATACAAAGATGCATATCATTGGGAATAACATAAATGTAGGGTTTAAAATTTTTATCAAGGGCGATTATGGATTCTGCACTGGAATTTCCACATTCCCTGCCAAATAATCGCACCACAGGCTTATTATTTTCAGTTACATAATCAATGTCTAGAAGTACAAATTTTTTAGTTTCCATATAAATTTTATTTTGTATTATGAATTTTATATAAGTTGTCAAATAATAAGGCCACAACATAATCCACATAAATTTCAAATAAAAATAGGATTAAAAAGTTCGGATAAGATAATACAGCCAAAGAGGTTATATTGGGAATGATATTTGAAAAAATGGATCTAGAAAGACATGATCCCTATAAAGTAGCTGAATTGATATATGCGGCCGATGTGGATACTTTCAATTTTTTCTTTAAAAATAAAGCAAGTGCAGTTGAGAAAATTGAGAAACTGGTAGAGAGCGGTAACAATTCTCTGGGTCATGAAAAGATTTACGTGGTGAGTAATGAAGGTGGTAATCATATTTTAGGTATATTGATATCTTGTGAGGGAGGTAGAGTAAATAGATGGCAGGAATTAAAGCTAATTTTCAAGATTTTTAATATTCAGGATACCTTTAAACTTATTCTATTGGATCTTATAGATGGACTGTTTTTATCGGATTTAGGCCCTGATGATTACTATCTAGTGGTTATAGCGGTGGATGAAGATTTCAGGGGGAGGGGAATTGGCACTTTAATCCTGAATAATGGATTAGAACTTGCCAAGGAGAAAGGATTTAAGAGAGTGGTTTTGGACGTTGATTTGGATAATGAGGGGGCCAAGAAGTTGTATGAAAGGTTTGGTTTTAGAGTTTTTGGTGAAAAGAGTTATCCCTGGATTAGAGGTAGAGTTGGAGCTTTTAATATGGAATATTTGGTTAGAAGTTGAATTTTTTAAATTTATTTTAAATTTAGTGAATAAATATTTCATAAATTGGGACAAATCCGAAATAAATTTAAAATTATTATACTGGCATGAATTCAAAAAATAGAAATTTTTAGATAATATATTACACAAAAATATATTTGTAAATGAAATAATCCCCTTCCACTTCAATGAACAATTTCAAAGACTTTTTGACAGAATTGGGGGTAAAAATATGGTAAAAATTGGATATAAGCTCACAAGCGAATTGCATGGTCCTCTGGATCTGGTGCGCTATGCTAAACATGCTGAAGAGGCGGGTTTTGATTTTGCTGCCATCTCTGACCACTACCATCCCTGGATCGATAAACAAGGTCAAAGTCCTTTTGTTTGGTGCACTATAGGGGGCATATCTCAGGTAACAGAAAAATTAATCATAGCTACAGGTGTAACATGCCCCACAATAAGAATACATCCAGCTATTATAGCTCAAGCTGCTGCCACAGCAGCCACTATGCTGCCCGGTAGATTTATTTTGGGTGTAGGTTCTGGGGAGAATTTAAATGAACATATTTTAGGCGATGTTTGGCCTTCAGCCCCGGTTAGGATTGACATGCTGGAAGAGGCTGTTGATGTCATCAGGACCCTGTGGAAAGGTGGCATGCAGGACTATGAGGGCTGCTATTATAGGGTTGTTAATGCTCGAATTCACACTTTACCAGAGGAATTACCACCTATATTCGTTGCTGCTTCTGGGGTGATAGCAGCTGAAACAGCAGGTAGAATAGGGGACGGATTAATAACTACGGGTGGAAAAAGAAAAAAAGAGTTAGTAGATATATTTAAATCATCTGGTGGTGAGGGTAAACCCTGTTTATCTGAGGTTTCACTTTGCTGGGCAGAAAGTGATGAAGAAGCTATAAACACTGTTTATGAATACTGGCCTTTAATTGTGATTAAAGGCGGGTTAAGCTGGGAAATTCCAACACAAACACATTTCCAACAGCTCGCTCAAATTGTGGAAAGAGAAGATATAGCCAAAAGTACGTTGTGCAGTTCTGATCCTCAAAAACATATAGATAAAATCAAAGAAAGCATTGATGCAGGTTTCGATCATGTCTGTGTCCACCAGATAGGCCCAAATCAGGATGAGTTCATAGAATTCTTCAAAGAAGAAGTACTGCCTGAGTGTCAAAGTGATTGAGTTGGGGTTTGGGGCGTTTTACATTTATAAATGGTTTATAAAATCTCTTAAAAATCCTATAAATTGTCAAAGTAAGCCATAATCTCATTTTAAAGGTTCGAATGTTATCTGGAGATTTGTGAATTCTCGAATAAGACACATTCCACAAGCCATTTTTTTTTGATGATCTACAAACCATTTTAAAGCATTTTTAATATCTTCATCTTCTTTGAGAAGTCCGATGAACGAAAGTGAATCAAGTGCAGATATTATGTTGGTCCACCAGAAAGGAAACTGGAATCTTATCCAGTTATCAGGGTGCTGATACGAAGTCCAGTTGTCTCTCCTAAAAAATTTTGATTTTAATAGTTTAGCAGCGGTTAATGCATATTCAGACTTTTTATATGTTGGATGAACTGCAAATGCTCTTATTACCATCCCAGTTCCAGCAGCAGAAAAAGGTTTTGATTTATCAAATACTTTCATTGTTTTTCTATTTATATTTGAGGTTAAAGCGTTTAATTCTTCTCTTGAGATATTTTTTATGCCAATTATACCCGGGCTTCCAATTACCCAGCCATCATCATCTTGTTTCATTTTAATGAGCCATTTAAACCCTTTTTCTATTCTTGGATCATTTTCATAGCCCGCTTTTATTAAAAGATACATTATTGCTCCAGTATAGTAAGGAGCGTATTGATTTGCTAAAATTCCCCTGATATCTCCTTCATCAGTTTGGTATGAAAATAGATACTCAGAAGCTAGTTCAATTGCCGAATGCGTCTTGTTCATCTCATATTGTTGGATTAAATACCGAAAATGTCTCCATGTTTCAATTAATGAGTATTTCACTCCAGAATTTTCATCTTTTTTACCTCTGGGTTTCCATGAACCGGCTTTCTGCTGTTTTTTTAATATATTCTGGACTTCAGGCAAATTCCATACATATTCTATGGTTCCCACTTTCTCTTCTAATAGATCTCTTTTAGTAAAATAAATAATTGACTCGTTTCCTGATTCAAGAAGTGGTTTTATTGGATTATATTTGAATTCTATCTGCCAATCAGCCATTTAAGTTCCCTCAACTTTTAAAAACATATATTAGAATTTCTTGTTATATTTTATTACATAAAGCACCAATTATTATATTCTTTTATAAACATAAATTAATTGAGGTTTTTTCATGTCAAATTATGTTTTAGTACATGGAGGCAGTGTTGACAAGTCTGTCTGGGATAAGGTTGTTCCATATCTTGAGGAGATGGGGCACAAAGTTTTTGCTCTGACTTTATCAGATGAAAGAACCAGTAGTTTGACAAATCATATCTTAGAGGTATGTAAATTGATAGAAGGTGAAGGGATAGATGATGTGATCCTCGTTGGTCACAGTTATGGGGGGCTGGTTATAACTGGTGTTGCCGATAGAACTCATGAGAAGATTCATCACTTAATATACGTTGATACACTTATTCCTATGAATGGAAAATCGCTATTTGACTATTTTGAATTCTATAATGTAGGCAAAGACATAGTAGCTGGCCTTGATCCGTTCCCACCGTTTATTGAACCATTATACTTTGACGAGAAGGAAATAAAAAAGATTCCAAAAACCCATATACGCTGCAAGCAGAGCGAATTCATCGAGATCAGCAGAAAATCTTGTAAAGACTTGGATGCTAAGGCTAAAGAGGATAACTGGGAGACCTTTGAATTGGACACAGTGCACAATTGCATGCTTACTCAGCCAAAAGAAGTGGCTGAGATACTTTTAAAGATAAGATGAATGATGTTCTGATCTTTTTCATTTTTTTAAAGCTTTATAATCTTTTAATCTAATAAATATACTCACACAGCGCATTCTGCACAGGAATAACATCAAAAAATTTAAATATTATTATATTTATATTGATTGATATCAGTCAAATTGGAGGGATGAGTCTATTCGCGTTACCAAAAATCCAGAAGTAATACGCAAAGAACTCATGGATATAGCTAAAAATTTATTTCTTGAGAAGGTTATGACGAGACTATGGTTTCAGACGATAGTAAGCAAACCATGTCAACAAATATTGGGGTTAGAAAATGAAAATACTTTTACCAGTTATTGGGGTGCGAGGTGACGTGCAAGTTTTCCTTGCACTGGCAAAAGCACTAACTGATGAAGGATATGAAGCAACTGTGGCTGTAAATAAAAAATTCCTAAGATTAGCTGAATCTTATGGAATTAATTGTTATTCTCTTGAAGGCAATCCTGACGACGGAGTAAATGAATTGCAAGAGATAATGCGGGCAAAAACCACCATGGAAGCAGCAAAACTTGGGACGAAATTTTTTTTTAAGGGAGTTAGAGAGCAAACAAAAATCTTACAGGGACTGTCTCCTGATTATGATTTGATTATAGGCTATGGGAGTTTCGGTTTAGCTGAAGCCGATAAAGCCAATAAACCTTTCATAAGCGTAGTTATTGATCCTTCGATGGCAGAAAAGAAATTCTCAAAAAATATGAGATTAAATATGGGATTTATAGTCGAAAAAATCGCCCTATATTTCATGATGGGGAGAAAATATGAACAATTCAGGAAAGAAATTGGCGCTCCCCCCTCCAGTAAATCAAGCAACCCTCAATTGATACTTTTACCAATGAGTAAGCATGTAGTTAAACAAACTGATAACTGGACATCCAGAAATGTGATTTCTGGTTATTGGTATTTGGAAGCTCCTCCAAGCTATTCTCCACCTGAAGATCTTCAAGAGTTTATTGAAACCAGCGAAAAACCAATATTCATTAGCTTCGGATCAGCAAGTGGGAGTGAAAAAGATAATGTTTCTTTTATGAAGTTTCTTTTTGAAGGAGTCCAGAAAGCAGGAGCAAGGGCTATTATTTTGAATACAGAAGGCTATGTTAATGAAATACCAGATCATATCTATTTGGTTCAAGAGATTCCCTATGATTGGTTATTAAGCCATGTTTCGTGTGTTGTTCATCACTGTGGTCTGGGCACGACTGCTGAAGTTCTAAAAGCAGGATTGCCTTCTATTCCAGTGCCACATATGATTGACCAGTTTGCCTGGGCCGATCGGATTCATTTTCTAGGGGTTGCAACGCACCCTATTCCTAGAAAGGAGCTTACCGTGGAAAAATTGTCTAAGGCAATTGGTGAAGGCCGGGAAAATTCCATAATGAAGGAGAATGCTAAGAATTTAGGCCATAAAATACGAAAAGAAAAAGGTTTGAAGAGTGCAGTTATGGCAATCGAATCGACAATAAATAAAACTCGAAAATAACCCCCATCAGTCAATAGTCACAGTCAAAATGGAGGAATGATTCTATTCGTGTTACCAAAAGTCCAGAAGAAAGACGCAAAGAACTCATGGATATAGCTGAACAATTATTTCTCGAGAAAGGCTACGAGAATACCATGGTCACAGACATCGTAAAAAAAGCCGGTGTCGCTCAGGGCACTTTCTACTATTATTTCAAATCCAAAGAAGCAATTCTGGATGAAATAACTGATAAATATATCAATGTCATCGTTGAAAGTATGGAAAAAATTTCAAAACAGGAGAATCTAAATGCTTTAGAAAAACTGGTAAAAATATTTCAGTTTTCTTTATCCTTTAGGAATGATACTGGAGGTATCATGCAGTACGTCCATGATGAAAAGAACGTTCACTTGCATCGTAAATTTGAACAAAGGATTCCGCATGAAACAGTAGGGCCTTTAGCCCATATATTTAAAGAGGGTGTTGTGGAAGGCATTTTCAACACCCAATACCCGGAAGATGCTGCCAAAGCATTTAATGGAATCTCAGCTATGGTTTTGCAGGGAATAGATAGTGCTGATCATAATTCAGAGGAATTTAGAAGGAAATTCATGGCAATTTTCGATTTTATTGAACGAATTTTGGGCACAGAAAGTGGGGCTATTATCAATGTTTATAGGGAAAAAGGTGGAATTATATGAATATTTTTAAACCATTGGTGTTAAAGGATTCGGTGGAGATAAAAACTACGCCTGAAAAGATTTGGGCTTTCTTTTACAACCTGGAAGAGAATTATAAGGCCTGGCATCCTGAAGAACATGTTCTATTCAAATGGACCAAGGGAAAACCAATGGAAACAGGTTCGGGCTATTATGCTGAAGAATACATTCATGGTAAGTTAAGAAAGTTTTATGGAACTATTGGTGAAGTCGTTCCTTATAGAAAAATTGTATTCAACCACGGTTTTCCTATTTCCTTAGCATCTGCTGGTTTTGAATTGCATATTGAACCTAAAGATTCTAATTCTGTTTTTACTTCTGTATCTTATATCAGAGCTGAAAAATTGATGCGTGTATTAGTAAAATTTTCAGAGTACAAAGAAATGGAGAATTTAATTAAAATTGGTCAAAAACATACCCGGGAAGAGGGAGAAAATCTTAAAAAGATTTTAGAAGGTAAAAATGATTAATATCCAATTTAATTTATTAGCTATGAATTGGGGGAGATATTATGGAAAAAACTGAATTCAAATTTCCAGTAGGATACTATGAGTTCCACAAAGATCAGCTCTTCAATTATCAACTAAATCGCTGGTATTCATTTGGATATACTAGGTTTGAAGATATGAAAGAAGCTGGCCAGAAAATCAATAATTTTGAAGACTGGAAAAATGAAATGCTGAAAATGGCGAAAAAAGCCGTTTCCGAAAATAGGCTGATTAATGCGGCATTTTATTATCGGGCAGCTGAATTTTATTTGCTATACGACGATCCTGATAAAGAAAATTTATATGACAAATTCATTGACCTTTTCAACAAAGCCTTTCAAAATGATGATATTGAAAGATTTAAAGTACCCTACAATGAAACTTTCCTGCCCGCAATGAAAATACCTGCTATTGGCGAGAGGAAGGGCATCATTGTCATGCATGGAGGTTTCGATTCATTTATAGAGGAATTTTATTTTTGGATGAGATATTTCTCTGCTCAGGGTTATGACGTGGTTGCCTTTGAAGGTCCTGGACAGGGTGCTGCTCGGAAAAAATATGGAATTCCTTTTAATTGGCAATGGGAAAAATCTGCCGGCGCTATTTTAGACTATTTCAATCTGGATGATGTTACATGGTTGGGGATATCCATGGGCGGATGGTTATGTTTCAGGGCTGCAGCATTTGAACCACGAATAAAAAAGGTAATGGCATCTGGCATTGCTTTTGACTATATGAAGTTTCCCAATTATTTTGCTCAATTATTGGGGAAATTATTTTTCCACCATTTTAGAAATTTTTCCAATAAAGTATCCCTGAAGCAAATTAAAAAAGGAGGCGTTGATGGATGGAGTATCAGTAACTTGATGTACATTACTGATAAGAAAACACCCATGGAAGCTTTTGATGTGGCGGAGCAGATGAGTGATAAAAATATTCATTCTGAAATGGTAAAACAGGATGTTCTGATTCTAACAGGGAGAGAAGATCATTTCATTCCTTTTAAAATGCATAAAATGCAGGTAAAAGCGTTGACCAACGCTAATTCTGTAACGGCACGAGTTTTCACTCGTGAGGATCAGGCCCAGAATCATTGCCAGATCGGGAACATAGGGCTGGCCCTTGATGTAATGGTTAAATGGATTGAAGAAAAATCATAGTATAAGAAAAACAAAAATAACAAAGGATAAAATTTTGAATTAGATATAATACTTACCTATATGCTTACTCAACCAAAGGAAGTGGCTGAATTTTTCTTACCTGAACAAATGACGAAGATATGAATATAACAAAATAATTTTATAAAAAGAGAAGCTGAAATAAATAATCAAACGAGTTTTCACTCATAATTGAAATTTTTTTGCATAACAAATCATTGATTAGGAAGTTTATTATGAGTAAAGTTGAAATTTACTATTTTTCAGGTACAGGGAATTCTCTGGTTGTAGCAAAGGATATCGCAGAAAAGATTAATGGAAAATTGATATCCATACCTTCCATAATGGATAGAAATAGCATAAAAACCGATGCAGATGTGATGGGGGTTGTGTTTCCGGTTTATTATGAACCTTATGGTGGTGTTCCGCTTATAGTCAGGAGATTTATCAGGAAATTGGAGGGCATCGGGTCAAAATATATATTTGCTATCTGTACATATGGAAGCGGATCTTTTGTGACATTAAAATATTTAGAAAAGATTATCAAGTCGCGTGGTGGTAAACTCGCGGCAGGATTTACAGTGAATATGCCCAATATCATGGCAGGACCGAACCTTAACAATACAAAAAAACAGCAAAAGATGTTCGAAATCTGGAAGAAAAACATTGAAGTTATATATGAATATGTTAATACCCGAAAAGAGGGTAAATTCGATGCACCCAATGCATTGGTTGGCAAAGTCTATGGATTGATCAAATTAATTATTACTCCCCTTATTTTTCTTTTTAAACCCTTAACATTACGACATTTAAAGAGATATTCTGATTCATCAAAGCTGCCTTATGAAGAACTTTTACAATTTATGGACAGAAGTTTCCATACAAACGAGAAATGCGTTGGCTGCGGAAATTGCTCAAGAATCTGTCCTGTAGGTAATATTAAAATGGTTGATGACAGGCCTTCATGGCAGCATCACTGCGAGTTTTGCCTGGCATGCTTTCACTGGTGCCCAAAAAAGGCAATTGAAAGCAGAGAACTAAAAGACACGGTAAGATATCACCATCCTGATGTGAAAATTTCAGACATGTTGAGGGAAAAAAATTAATACTTGATTAAATCTGATTAATATTGGGGTATCATGAATAAAACTGAGATTTATTATTTTTCAGGAACAGGAAATTCCCTGGCTGTAGCAAGGGATATTGCAGGAAAAACTAATGGAAAACTTATACCAATAGCTTCTCTGATGGATAAAGAAAGCATAAAAACCGATGCAGATGTGATCGGGATTGTTTTCCCGGTTCATTTTGCATCAATTAAGGGTATCCCGGGCATAGTCCAAAGATTTGCTAAGAAACTGGGAAACATGAATTCAAAGTACGTAATTGCAGTTTGCACTTGTGGGGGTTTTTCTGGGTCAACAATAGAAAATTTAGGCAAAATTATACAATCAAGCGGTGGTAAGCTTGCTACAGGGTTCACTGTGCAAATGCCAAGTAATATAGAAGCAGTATCAGAAGAAGAAAAACAAAAATTGTTTGATAATTGGAAAAAGAAGCTTGAATTTATCTATGAATATGTTAATGCCCGAAATGAGGGTGAATTTGAAACCATGGGATTACCTCTTAAAATAATATTGGCTCCGATTTTTTTCTATTATAAATCCAAGACCTTAAACTTCTTTAAAAAAATTTCAAATTCATCAGATTTGCCTTTTGATGAATTGTTACCATTAACTGACAGACGTTTTTATACTGACGAGAATTGTGAAAGTTGCGGAACTTGCGCGAGAGTTTGTCCCGTGAATAACATAAAAATTGTCGAGGGGAGGTCTGAATGGCAGCATCACTGTGTAGAGTGTCTTGCATGTTTAAACTGGTGTCCCAATGGAGCAATTCATGGGAAATGGATGTTCGAGGAAGTTAGGTATCATCATCCAGAAATTAAAATGTCTGACATGATACTAAAGAATTAATATGTGGTATTATGTATAATGATAAAAAAACAAAAAGCAGAATACGGGCAGAAAATGAGAATGACCGGTCGCCAGTGAAATCTATCCTGGTACTGTATTCATACCATCATCATAATACTGAAAAAATAGCTAAAGTCTTTGCAAAAGTTCTTGACGCAGAAATAAAATGGCCAAAAGAGATTAATCCTGAAGAACTTCAGGAATATGATCTAGTTGGATTTGGTTCGGGGATTTATAGTTCAAAGCACCATGAATCTCTCCTTGAACTTGTTGATAAATTGCCAGAGGTCACAGACAAGAAAGCATTTATTTTTTCAACTTCTGGAGCCCCAATAGCCATTGGCGGCCAAAAAACACTCGATGATTATGCAATAAAGTGCCATTCGTTGCTTAGAGAAAAATTAAAAGCTAAAGGCTACCGGATTATTGATGAATTTATTTGTGCAGGTTTTAACACTAATAGTTTTCTTAAACTGTTTGGGGGGATAAATAAGGGTAGACCAAATGTTGAAGACCTCAAAAATGCAGAAGAATTTGCTCAGAACCTAAAACAGGGCACAAACGGTTCATAGCTGTCATTCATAAAAAAAGAGGCTGAATCATGGAAGATGTGAGAATAATCCTTTCAGGATTATGGGTAGCTTTGATGTTAACTTATCTGTTGGGAGATGTGTTGAGAATATTTAGCGGCGACTTTAAAGCGGGAGAAATAGCAGGTCAGAAGATAAGTCAGAAAATGCTGCTAGGAATGGCTGTATTAATGCTTATACCGATAATTATGGTTATCATGTCCTTAACATTACCTTATCCTGTGAATAGATGGACAAACATCATCGCAGCAGTATTCTGTTTGTTTTCAATATAATTGGATTACCCACCTACCCTTCTCTCTATGACAAATTTTTGATAGTTGTAGGGCTTGTGTTTAATGTAGTGACAGTTTGGTTTGCATGGAATTGGGTCTAAACTGTAAAGAAAACATAAGTCGGAATGATTGACCGAGTAACATATATTGCGATGCAAAAAGCTAACATAAGCGAAATATACATTTTCGATAAACATTTCGATCGATTTCCTGATGTCAATCGACTAATTGAGTGAATAAAATAAACCTCTGAGCCTACTAGTTTCTTGTATTATAAAATCTATGCCCTTAGAAAAAAATACTCTATAATTCCTTTTAACCATTAATATCGATTTTTATTTCTAATTTTCATTATATCTTAAAGATACCGGCCATTTGGCTAAAGATAGCCAAGTTTAACGAAGTTAAATAATTAAAATCTACCTCAAAATAAACATCTAATAGTAAGATTAGTGGAATTAAGAAATATCTGAGTATAAATCTCTCAAAAAGTCTTATTTCATTTATGATAATGAAATCATTCCTCTATTCTATAGCGATACATTCCCAAGGTTGAGCTTCCGTATCAATAGTGGCGAATAAATCTTTTTCTACATCCTGGAATAAATCCTCACAATTGAATTTTAAATCTGCAGATTTTTTAACAGGGT
>Ga0194111_10008403_pt1 | contig 11373 bp, 7 predicted proteins | sample TA2KigC300mmetaG_FD_146194 | JGI IMG/M metagenome (GOLD analysis project Ga0194111, IMG submission 146194) | Freshwater microbial communities from Lake Tanganyika, Tanzania - TA2015033 Kigoma Deep Cast 300m | ecosystem: Environmental > Aquatic > Freshwater > Lake | place: Tanzania: Lake... | reverse complement strand
ACATGAGGTCAATCGAGCGTGGGCAATCGGACCATTCACCTGACTCTATTCGCTTGACCCCATTCGCTTGTTCCCATTCGCTTGTTCCCATTCGCTTGTTCCCATTCGCTTGTTCCCATTCGCTTGACCCCTGTGGCCTCAACGAGTCATGCGGGTCTCCTGGACGGACACGTCAATTCGCCAGTGGCAGCCAGACTCGCATGTGCGGTTCGCCACGGTTGTTCCAGGCGAAGTACGGAATCAAGGTGACCGTCTCCCGCCGCGCGGAATGCTGACTGGCCGGGCCGTACAGCGGCGCCGTGCGGCTCAAGTTGAGGCCTGACTGCACGACGACTTCGCCCCGCAGTCCGGGCGTCCGGTCCAGCGGAGATGGAAGGGAGACCAGTTCGAGCGACGCGTCGCGGGGCAGACGCACCTCGTGCACGGCAGTGCCCGGCGGCAAGTCCGGCGATTCGAGGCAGTACACGATTGGGCCCCGCATCACCGCAGCCTGGTTGACCGTCGACTCGACCAGCGGGTTGGCTTCGATCAGCCGCGGCTTCATGGGGAGGCTGAGTTCGACCGTATCGCCGGGTTTCCAGTGACGCCTTAGCGCGAGGTAGCTGCCGGGCTGGGGGGCGTCGGAATCACGATGACCATTGATTGTCACTTCAGCGCCCCGTGCCCAGGCGGGAACGCGAAGTCGGAACGCGGTTTCACCGTCCGGTGCCGTTTTCCAGACGAATCGCACCTGGCCCGACCACGGATAGTCCGTGGTCTGTTCAAGTTCCACGCGGCCGCGGCCGGGCAGGTCCGCCCGGAGCGTGCTGCCGCCGTAGAGATGCACCCATACGTCGTCACCGCGCGTTCCGTAGACCCAGCGGTGCAATTGGCCGAACACGCGGGCCACCTGGGGCGGGCAGCAGTAACAGTTCCAATCGGTCCAGCGCTCGCGCGCGTCGTTAGAGAGCAGCTTCTGCTCCGGGCCGTGCCAAGCCAGGGGATTGGCATAAAAGAACCGCTCGCCGTCGAGCGAGACGGCCGCGAGGCATGCGTTGAAGAGCGTCTGTTCCATCCAATCGGCATACCGCGCGTCGCCGGTCGCCTCCAGCAAGCGCCGGCAGAACATGGCGAAGCCGAAGCTGGAACACGTTTCGTTGTAAGCGTGTGCCAGCGGCAGGTCGTAGGCGTTGGCGAGCGCCTCGTGGACATCATCGCCGCGTGGCGAGTGTCCGCGATGGTAGGCCGCGACGCCGCCGGTGATGTAGAGCTTGGAGCCGAGGATGTCGTCCATGACGCGCGCCAAGGCGCTAAGCAGCTCGCGATCGCCCGTTTCCCGCGCCAGGTCCGCCGCGCCGCAATACAAATAGGTCGCTGTCACGGCGTGCCCGACGGCCTCGGTCTCTTTGCGCAACGGCCGCCGCAACTGGTTCTGATCGCCGGGGTGCGGTTCGACCGCGGTGGGAAATCGGGGCACCGGCCGGGTGCCGCGCGCGTCGACGAACGTGCGGCACAGGCCCAGATAACGCCGGTCGCCCGTGGCGTTATAAAGGTCGATCAGGCCCATCATGTGCGAGGGGTTCCAGCCGAAGTTGGCCGCGCTCGCGGGTTGATCATGGAACTCGGCGAACAGCAGATCGGCGGCGCGGCGGGCCACGGCCAACAGGTTCGTCTTGCCCGTCACGGCGTGATGCACCGCGGCGGCGGTGAACAGGTGCCCGAAGTTGTAGTCCTCGTGATTGAAACGGATCGCCAGCGGGAAGGAGGACGGCGCGAGCTGGTTCACCGTGTGCAGGTAGCCGTTGGCCTGCTGGGCCTTCGCGATCACCGCGATCCGCTCGTCGAGTTCGCGATCGATTGCGGCATCGCTCGTCGCGGCCAGCGCGTAAGACAGAGCCTCAAGATACTTGTACACGTCGCCGTCACCCCAACGGCAATCGCCCTTGGCTTCCTGCGACAGGCCGGCGATCAGCTTGAAGTTGGTGAAAGCCGCCTTGCTGCCGGGTTTGTCAATCACGCCGCGCACGCTGGGAATCGTCCGCGTGAAGCACAACTCCTGATGCCGCGCCCAATGTCCTTCCGTCCAGCGTGTCTCCTGCAGACCGAACGGTTGGATGTAGGCCGGGATTACGGCGTCCGATTCCGCGCCTGACACGGCAGCAGCGCGAGCGATGCCCGTGGCCGCGGCCAGGCCTATGAGGAGAGGGGCGAGTTTCATGGGTTGCTACTCCTCAACGGAGAAAGAGAAGACACGGAGGAACCTGTCCGACAGGCTTGACCATGATGGTCAGTCAGTTGAGTGCCTGTGTCAAGTGGCGAGACCCGCCTCGCCCGACGGTGCGGCGCGGTTTGAGTGGATCCGGCGATTAAGATACGTCGTGAAACCCCGCGGACCGACCAATTTTCGGCGCAAGAAATGCTGTATCCGTTCCGACGTGACGAGCATGCTCGCGTGTTCACGGCGGTTTCGGCGTGGGCGGCCGCTCCGCGGCGCCGAATGCGGGACCTTGGTCGGGCCTGCGCGCCGGCCGCAATCCATGGCGGGGCGGAAAATGGGGAATCTGAGCGGGCCGCACGTGCAGAAATTTCGCGCCGCGGCCCGCGCGCGGTGAGAAGATCTTGCAAAGCGCGAGAACGGACACGTGCAAGAGCCCCACACCCCGCCTCTCAAACACTCAAAGGGAGGGCGACACGATGAAACGGACGATGAATTGTGCAGCGTACGCCTTGGCGATCGCTTGCTGGATGGCGCCCCACACCGCCTGGGCACAACGCGGCGTGGGCGATACGGTGGGCGTCGCTCAGCGGATGGTCAAGCCGGACGTTGTCTCGCTTGCTGGGGAATTGACGGAGATAACGACTGGTCCGTGCGAGAACACAACGGGTCGGTCCCTGTTGGGCACCCATCTCGTAATCACGACCAAGAACGGCGACACCTTGAACGTCCATCTCGGCCCAGCCGTGCACGTGGAACCGCTCGTCACAGATCTGTCCATCGGTGATCAGGTCGAGATCGAGGGCTTTCGAACGGACGCGATGAAAGACGGCCATTATGTGGCTCGGACGGTCAGCCATGGGGACGGAACCGTGCATCTACGGGACGAGTTACTCAGACCGGTTTGGGCGGGCGCGCGCGGAAGGGCCGCAACCACGGCGGGTGCAGGTGCGGGGTTTGGTAGGGGGCGCGGCCCAGGCGCCGCCGGTTACGAATGCCCGCGTGGCCGCGGCTTCGGCGGCGGTTATGGCCGCCAACGCGGCCGCGGAGCCGGCTGGGGATGGTGAGGCCGCGGACAATCCGGACGGCAACGATGGGCCGTTAGGCGAGCGGCAGCTGAGAAGCTACCCGTAAGACGGGCACTCCTGCCCGTCCGGTGCATGTTCGACGGGCAAGAGTGCCCGTCCTACTGGTAAACAAATTCCTGTCGCTCGCCTTATGGACCGACCAAACAGGTTGAGCGTCAGCTTCCGGACTGGGGTGGTGGTTTTGCCATGCGTTTGATCACCTATGGGCTGGCCACTGTGGGACTGGCCCGATCAATACGTTCCACGTGGACTTGGTGATACGTCGCGGCGTCCGCGCGCGACTAGTGACGCGAGAACAACCGCGCGTTGCCGTCGCTGAACGGCTGCATCCAGTTCGCCTTGACCAGATCTCTGAGCGAGTTATACTTTCGGTATGAAAACCGCTGTATCAATCCCGGATGACGTGTTTCAGGATGCGGAACGACTAGCGGGTCGATTGCGGACTTCGCGTAGTCAGCTGTACGCACGAGCTTTGGCCGAGTATCTGGCTCGACACGACGACGACCACGTCACGTCCGCCATGAACATGGTGGTCGATGAGGTGGGGAGTGCGCCCAACGACTTTAGCCGTGAGGCCGCACATCAAACGATTCGGCGGGTGGAATGGTGATTTCTCAGGGCGAGATTTGGTGGGCCGACATTGGCGAACCGATCGGATTGGCACCCGGTTTCAGGCGCCCTGTTGTGGTAGTGCAGTGCGACGCGATGAATCGAAGCCGGATCGGAACGGTCGTTTGCGTTCCGTTGACAAGCAATCTCAAGTGGGCGAACGCTCCCGGGAACGTTTCGCTGAAGGCTAGCCTGACGGGTCTCCCAAAGGACTCAGTGGCGAATGTTTCCCTGATTGTTGCGTTGGACAAGAACCAACTCACCGACCGTAGCGGCAAGCTTCCTCGCCGGAAATTGACGGCGATTCTCAGTGGCATCGATGTGATGCTCGGTCGGTAATCGGGCCGTGGCGCCGAACCGCCGGACGAACCCGCCCTGGGCTCGCCCCAGCACGCTGCGGCCTTGCCATCCGTGCTAACCCCGGACGCGGGGGTTTTCCGACAGCCGCGGCAGCAGTGGAATTTGGCGACGTTGTTGGCTTCTGCTGCTGTCCGGAAGCGAGCGATCGGGTACCATGTGGATGATTTCCGAGGCACAGGCACGATCTGCTGGAGGAGGATTCATGGCGTTAGGTCATCCGAAAGGGCTGTTCCCGCTGTTCTTCACCGAGATGTGGGAGCGGCTCGCGTTTTACACGGTGGTGGGGATTCTGTTGCTTTATGCCACGGACGTGGAGCGTGGCGGGCTTGGCCTGCTCTCGGCGCAAGGCAACGAGATCTACGGGTTGTACCTGGCGTTCGTGTACTTCACGCCGTTTCTTGGGGGCATGATCGCGGACCGGTTCCTCGGTTATCGGCGGTCGGTGCTGCTGGGTGGACTGCTGATGGCGGGCGGCCTGTTCTTGATGGGGACGCCGGGCTTCTTGCCGTTCACGTTGGGCCTGGTGGCGTTGATTCTTGGCAACGGGTTCTTCAAGCCGAACATCTCGGTGATGGTCGGTAACTTGTACGAGCCGGGCGATCACCGGCGGGACGCGGGCTTCAACATCTTTTACATGGGGATCAACATCGGGGCGTTTTTGGCGACGTTCTACGTTGCACCGACGGTGCGGAACGAGTTCGGATGGCTGTGGACGTTCCGTGCCGCCGGCATCGGCTTGCTCGTCTCCGTGGCGATCCTGTTGGCGACCTGGAAGGGGCTGGCGCGCGCCGACCGGGTTCCCGAGCGAGACCCGGAGGACACGGGATTTGGCACGGTGTTTCTCAAGATCCTGCTGCCGGCGTTCGTCGTCGGCATCGCGGGTTACTTCCTGGCGAAGGCCTATCTGCCGGCTTCCGTGCCCTTGCGGCCGGCCGTATGTGGATTCATGGCCGGCATGATTCCCGTGATCATTTTCTTCGTGCGCTTGGCGGTGACGGCTCGCGCGGAGGAAAAGCCGGGTTTGATGTCGCTGCTGCCGATTTACGTAGCAGGCGCGTCCTTCTTCATGATCCTGCATCTCAATGGCTCCGCCATGACGCAGTGGGCTCGCGACGACACGAACCGTCAGGTGGAGGGCTCCAACCGTGTCATCCGATCGCTCAATCCCTGGGCCGAACAGGACGCGTTGCCGAACTACTATCGGAACGCGGGCGAAACCACGCCGCGGCCGGACCCGCGGACGCTGTTGGTCGTGGACGACTATTTGCCCGCCGGGGAGGTGACGGCCGACATGGTCGCTCGCATGTACGGCCAGCAGCGGATGGATGGCGAGGTGGTCGAGACGCTGGCGGCGTCAGTGCGTGACGCCTTGCAGGTCAAGCAGTATCCGGCCGGGCAGACTGTGCCGCCCGCGTGGGCGCCCCGGGCAGCCAACGTGTACCCACCTGGCGAGGTGCGCGTGGCAACGATCACGGACAGTCATGGAGCACCCACGGTCACCGTCGAGGTTCGCGACGGGGTCAGACCCGTGGGTTCGGTCGTGTTCCTGCGCGAGGTGGGCGGGCAGTTGATCGCCACCTTGCTCATCGACCGGGCGACTTTCGATTCCTTGTACGACGGATACCGCAAACGGTTTGGCCACGATCCGCCTCTCTTGCCGCCCGGCGAGTTCCTGGCGGTCATCAACCCGGAGGTGTATCAAAGCTGGAACGCGATCTTCGTCGTGATCCTCACTCCGATCGTGGTGGCGTTTTTCTCGTGGCGCGTGAACAGGAACAGGCCGATTTCCACCGCTCGCAAGTTGCTCTACGGCATGCTGATGACCATGGGCTCGCTGCTGATCATGGCCGTGGCCGGGTTGGCGACCGATCACGGCACGCAGAAGGTATCTGGGCTGTGGTTGGCGAGTTTCTACGGACTGGTGACGTTGGGCGAATTGTGTTTGTCGCCGATGGGTCTCTCGCTGGTCACGAAACTGTCTCCCAAGCGACTGGTGGGATTGACCATGGGCGGCTGGTTCCTGGCGACGGCATTTGGCAACAATCTGTCAGGGTTTTTCGGTGGCGTGCAGGGCACGATGTCACCGGTCGGGTTCTTCGTGCTGCTGTCGGCCCTCTCTGGATTGGCGGTACTGTTCCTGCTGGTATTGCAGCCGAAACTCAACGCCGCCATGCGCAAGTACGGCGCGTGATCCTTACAGCACGGCGTGTGATGGCGAGCCGCCGGTGTGAACCGGCGAATAGACGAGAGCTGATGAAAACGGCGGGCAGAAATCGTCCCCTCTCCCCCGTCACGTGTTGCGACGTTGGATCCTCCAGTGCGTGCTCGGCAGATCGCAACACGTGATGGAGGAGAGGGTTAGGGCGAGGGGGCGAACGAGCTTCCATGTGCAACGGCCGCAGCGAAGCGATGACTTCATCCCACGCGTCTGTTCATCAGCCCAGGGCAGACGCGGAGCTGTAAGCGCCACGTATCACGGTGGAAGCGCCACCGTCTGCCATCCCTGCCGACCAAGTTGAATGTCACGCTCGGCGAATTCCCAGATGACGACCTTCTTGCCGTCGAAGATCTCGGCGTTCATATTCAACCGTTGACGCACCTCCGTGGCAGCGCCGCCGTCGCTGATGATGTAGTCGACGGGAGCCTGGAGGGTGAAGGCCAACAGCGACGGGAAACCGGCCGAGCCGGGCAGCAACCGTCCCGTGGAGTGGCCGTTCGAATCGGCATGGTTCGGACGCCCGCTACGCGCGGCATCGCGAAGGGACTGACCGGATGCGTGTTCGCCGTCGCCCGCGGGTTCCCATCCGTCCACGACTTCGCCCAGCGAGGCAGGTTCGGCGATCTGATAGATCCGGCTGAAACTATCGCCCAGGAGCAGGAGCGAGGCTTGCATCGGCGTATCCACCAGGTGTCCGTGCATGTACGTGCCGTGCGGGTCGGTCGAGTCGGGCACAAGGGGTCCGGAGAAGAAGGGGTCGATCACCTGGTCGCACTCGACGACGGTGGCGGCCAACCGACTGGCGGTGCCCGACATCCGCATCATCTGCGGGATGTCGCCAGACCGCCTGACGCGGAAGGGCTTCGTGGCATACGGATACGGGACTTCCGGGACCCAGTTCAATTGCCGCAGTTTCGCGGCGACGGTTTCCGCCGCCAAACGAGCTCCGGCCGGCGTCCAGTGCGTGTCGTGGGCAAGGTAGTACGGTCGCTCGAGCCGCACGGCGGCGTCCTTTTCTCGAGCGTCGCGGAACGCGGCGAAGAGGTCCACCGTCTCAACGTTCAGTGAATGAAGGTCCGCTAGCAGGCCTTCGGTCGGCGACCGGAATTCGTGCCAGCGGTTCGCGGCCCGCAGCGACAGTCTGTCCGGATAAACGCTCGCCTTGTCGGGGACCGGAACGACCAGCAGCTGGACGCCGCGCTGCCGCAGCTGATCGCGGAAATGCACGATCGCCTTCACGACGCTTTCACGCGACGTTTCACCCGGCTCGGGGTCGACCCACGCGGACCCTGCCTCGCGCGGCCTCGGTCGATCGGCCAGGAACAGGGCTTCCACACCGCTCCGGTAGAACAACCAGCCCTCACGTCCTGTTACAACTGGATTGCCGGCGTCGCGAAGCGTCGCGAACAGGGCGCGCTGCAGGGGAGGTCGCACCGCATCGTTCAACCAGGACGTGTCTTCCAGCGACTGCTCGAACCGGCGCAGGTTGTCCGTCGTGGGTGAGTGACGAAACAGGTCGGTGCAACGCACCGGCTCGCCCCGGCGCAATTCAATCCCTGTCTGCACCAACGGTACGCCGGCGATCACCGTCAGAAACCCGACGATCAACAGTGCCTGAGGAAACCGGTCGCTGCGATTCACGATGCCACGTGCCTTGTTCAGAACTGGAAATACAGGAACGGATTAAGGGACTGTGTGGACATGACGGCCAGCGCCGCCACAAACAGCACCAGCAGACCAACAACGCCGGGAACGCGCAGCGGTCTGGACGACCAGTCGAAAGCCTGCCTGGGTTGAACGACAACGGCCACGCAGGCCGCCATGGCCAGCAGGTGGACCGGCGAGTAGATGGAGGCGGCCAGGAGCCAGCTCCCGGATGGCGTCTCGGCCAGACCGAACATGGCCGCCAGGAAGTCCCCGGCGTCCGACAGGCTGTCGGCTCGAAAGAACACCCACGAAACCAGCACCAAGCCGAACGTCAGGGCGACACGCACCGGCCTGGGGAAGGCGGCATACCAGGGCTTCTTGTCCATCGCGCGTTCCCAGATCAGCAGCGCTCCGTGCATGGCTCCCCAGACAACGAACGTCCAATTCGCGCCGTGCCACAGCCCGCCGAAGAGCATGACGGTTGCCAGGTTGACGTAGGTGCGCGCCGGCCCCTTTCGATTTCCGCCCAAGGGAACGTAGAGGTAATCGCGCAGGAAGGTGGAGAGCGAAATGTGCCAGCGCCGCCAGAAGTCGGTGATGCTGTCGGCCAGGTACGGCGCGTTGAAGTTGCGCGGGAACTCGAAGCCCACAATCCGCCCCAACCCGACTGCCATATCGGAATATGCCGAGAAGTCGAAGTAGATCTGGAACGCATACGCCACCACGCCGAACCAGGCGTCCTGTGGCAGCGGAGATGCCGATCGGAACACCTCGTCCGAAATTCCGCCCACGGTGTTCGCCAGCAGGATCTTTTTGGCGAAACCCACGATGAACAACGTGATGCCCGACGCCACGCGCGACGACGTGTGTTGGCGGGCCACCAGCTGTTCCGCCACCGTGTGGTAGCGGAGGATGGGGCCGGCGATCAGTTGCGGGAACAGTGACACGAAGCATGCGAAATCCACCAGCGAGCGGGCCGGCCGCGCGTCGCCGCGATACACGTCGACCGTGTAACTCAAGGCTTGAAACGTGTAGAACGAGATGCCGATCGGCAGGGTCACGCGGAGGACGGGCAGTTGCGGTTCGCACCACGCCAGCAGCGAATTCACGCTGTGGGTGAGGAACATGAAGTACTTGAAGAACGCCAGCAGCCCCAGACTCGCGACCACCGATCCGATCAGCGCGGTTCGTCGCGCCCGCCTGCTCGCTCCCGGCCGGCAAATGACCTGCCCGCACCCGTAGTTGACCAGCGTCGCCAGCAGCATCAGTGACATGAAGTACGGGTTCCACCAACCGTAGAACAGGTAACTGACTACGACCAACAGCGCGTTTCGCGCGCGGTGCGGGAAGTTGAAGTAAACCACCAGCAACAGCGGCAGGAAGTAGTAGACGAAGATATGCGAGGAGAAGACCATGCCTGTCCTGCCGCGTCCGGTCCGAAATCAACGCGCCCCATTGTGCGACGACACGGGATTCGTCCAGACGGCGAAGAAGCGGTGCAGCTCGCGCGGGGAGCAGTAGTCCAACGCACCGCTCGGCGCGAGGTTCGCCAGTTCGTAGTCCAACGCCATGCGATGCACGTCACCCTGGACGATCTGAGCGAGTTTACCACCGAGCGGCTTGTTGCCCCAGTCGGCGTCCTGAATGCGGTAGCGCGGCAGACGCGGTTTGTAGTGCCCCACGCAGATGCGGTCGCCAACGCTCAGCACGTAGTTCCCGGCCGGATCCTGACGGTGTATCTTCACGACTTCATACTTCACGACGTACGTATAGCGGTAGGCGCCCAGATCGGGAAACTCCGCCGGACATTCGATCAACTTCGCCGTGACTTCCACCCGTCCGAGCGCTGTCACTGCCTCGTCGGCCCCATCGTTGCCGCGACCGTGCTGTGCCAGGAGCCATGCAATGGCGGCCAAGGCGAGTACGACGACGGTTGCGCGCGCGGCACCGGGGCCCGCCGGCTCCCCCGACGTGTCCGGACGCGGCTCGAACCGGTCGGCCGATGCGGATGACGGTTGGCCCGCACGTCGATCGGCCCGCCAGAGACGTGTCCATCGCTTCACGGCCGCGCCCCGATCTCGCTGTAGGTCCAGTGCGGCTCGAACCCGCGAAGCGGAACACCGTTGGAGAGTTTCAGGTCGAACACGGGTCCTTCCTTGGCGTTCGGGTAGAGACGCTTCAGGCTCTTGAGCGCCGGCGGGATGATGGGGGCGTCCGCCAACCGCAAAACACGCAGCTCGCCGACCACGATCTCGTCCGTGGGATCGTCAGCAAACACCACGTACCGGTCGTCCGGGGACGTGCAGCCGTAGTAGCAGTGCTTCCAGGCGTTGGCGTAGATCAGGTCGCGGCGGCTGCCGTCCGCGGTCGCGCGCATCAGAATGGTGAAGCCGTACTCATTGTACTGCCGGCGGAAGAGATCCGGATTCCGATTGGAGAAAATGACCTGCTGGCTGTCGCCCTGGAACCAGTCGGGCGTGCAGCTGAAGGCCCTTGTCAGCAGCGAGAACTTCCGTGTCTCGAGATCCACGGTCACCACGTTCCACGGCCGACCCACGATCAAGGCGGTGCCCGCGAGTTGCTTCCCGTCGGGAGACCAGTGCAGTTGCTGGAAGATCCCCTGGTTCGGCAGTTCCCGGACCAGTTGTTTCGTGGCAAGGTCGAAGATCCTCATCTTGCCCTGCTGTCTGTAAAGGCAGGCGATCTGCTTCCCATCGGGACTCATCGACGCCCAGGGGAATTCTCCGGGCGCGCCGTGGACGACCGGGTTGGAACCATCGGCATCGGCGATCACAAGTCTGCCGGGCGCGCCCCACTGGTCGTGATTGATGACCGTCTCGCGCGGCAGTTGATGATAGAGCAGACGCTTGCCGTCGGGAGAGAAGCGGCCGCCCACCTCGTGCAGCTCGGCCGTGTTGGTGATGTTGCGGAGCCCGGAGCCGTCGGGCCGAACCAGATACAGGTCAAGTTGTCCGCGTTCCTGCATGTTTTGAATCAGTTGTCCGCCGTCGATCTCGGCAGGGTGTCCCGCGAACACGATCCAGCCGCGCGCGGCAAGCTCCTTTGCCAGAGCGGCCACGCCGGTGTCGTCGGCGTCGTCGGCGTCGCCGGCGTCGTCGGCCGCTCGAATCGAAGCAGCTGTGGCGATTACCGCCAAAAACGCGGTGACGGCCGCTAACCGCAGGTTTCCATGCCTCTTCTCGACGTGAACACTCAGCGGATCATCGGCAGAGCCACCGACCTCGCGCACGTTTGTC
>Ga0194111_10008402_pt1 | contig 11373 bp, 4 predicted proteins | sample TA2KigC300mmetaG_FD_146194 | JGI IMG/M metagenome (GOLD analysis project Ga0194111, IMG submission 146194) | Freshwater microbial communities from Lake Tanganyika, Tanzania - TA2015033 Kigoma Deep Cast 300m | ecosystem: Environmental > Aquatic > Freshwater > Lake | place: Tanzania: Lake... | reverse complement strand
TTCACGACCATCACCGCGCCTACGTCTTTGGCGCGAACCCCTACGGCATTCAGTTCGACGGCGTCTGGACGGAAGGACAGAGCACCGAGGATCCGGACTCCAGCTTCGATACGCTGTGGCACTCCGAAGGCCGGCTGACGGCGGAGGGATTCGCCGTCTGGATGTCCATCCCCTTCAAGAGCCTACGCTTCCCGAGCGGCGCTTCGCAGACCTGGGGACTGGCGCTGGGCCGCTCGATCTCGCGCAACAACGAATTCTCGGTGTGGCCCTATGTGACCAGCCGGGTGGACAACTTCGTCGAGCAAATGGCGCACCTGGAGGGGCTGGAGCGGATCTCGCCGGGCCGCAACCTGCAATTCATTCCCTACGGGATCTTCAGCCGGGCGCGCTACCTGGATGAGAGTGTGCCGGCGTTCCGCAGTGACTCCGAGGCTCGGGCGGGCCTGGACGCCAAGGTGGTGTTGCGCGACGCGCTCACCGTGGATGTGGCGCTGCGGCCGGATTTCAGCCAGGTTGAGTCCGACGAGCCGCAGGTGACGGTCAACCAGCGTTACGAGGTGTTTTTCCCTGAGAAACGGCCGTTTTTCATCGAGAACGCGGGTTTTTTCGAGACCCCCATCAACGCACAGGGCTTCTTCGAGCCGGCGCTGAGCCTGTGGTTCTCGCGCCGGATCGCGGATCCGGAGTACGGCGTGCGCCTGACGGGAAAGGTAGGACCGTGGGTTGTGGGGGCGCTGGCCATGGACGACCGCGCGCCGGGGCAGCGCCTGGCGGCCTCGCACGCCTGGCATGAGCGGCGAGCGGGCGCCGGCGTGTTGCGGCTGCGGCGGGATTTCGCCGGGGGGTCGAGCGTAGGCTTTCTGGCGCTCAGCCGGGACTTCGGGGAGACCTGGAACCGGTTGTGGTCGGTGGACGCGCGGCTGCGGCTCAATCCCAACTGGACGGTGAGCGGCCAGGCGCTGCGCAGCTACACGCGGGAACAGGACGGGCGCCGCCTGGCCGGGCCTGGCTACTACGCGCGGCTGGACCACAGCGGCCGCCACTTCCGCTACTTCTCCCGCTACCTGGACCTCAGCCCCAACTTCCGCTCGGAGCTGGGCTTCATCCGCCGGGTGGACCTCCGCCAGACCGAGCACTTCGCTGAGTACCTGTGGCGCCCCGAGAAGCGCCGCGTGCTGGCGCTGGGGCCGTCAGTCGCGGCGCTGGCCAACTGGGACCGCCAGGGACGTCTGGTGGACTGGATCGCTGGCGCGGGGTTCAACACGGAGCTGGCCGGGCAGACCAAGCTCGGCGGCGGCTACAACGAGACCTGGGAGGTGTACCGCGGCGACGGGTTCCGCGGCAATTCCGGCGGGGTGGCCTTCGAGACCGAGTGGCTGAGGTGGCTGGGCGTTAGGGCGCAGCACCTCCGCAACAAGACCATCAACTACCACCCCGCGGCGGGGCTGCGACCCTTCCGCGCTGTCTCGCAGGACAGCCAGGCGGGCATCGTGCTGCGGCCCACCGCCGCACTGCGCCTCAGCCCGAGCTACCTGCACAGCCGTCTGATGCGGGCTAGCGACTCGGCGGTCATCTTCAACAACCACATCCTGCGCACCAAGGTGAACTACCAGTTCACCCGGCCGCTGTCGGCGCGGGCCATACTGGACTACGACGCCGTGCTGCCGAATCCCGCGCTGGTGGCCCGCGAGCTCTCCAAGCGGTTCACCGCCGATGTCCTGGTCACTTACCTGGTGAACCCGGGCACCGCCGTCTACGCGGGCTACACCGACCGCTACGACAACCTGGAACTCGTGCCGGGCCTGCCGGCGGCGCTGCGCCGCGTGCGCCTGCCGGGCTTGGCGACGGGGCGGCAGTTCTTCGTGAAGCTAAGCTACTTGTTACGCTACTAGGGGAGAAAGAAATGCGCGTTCTGTCCCTCTTGTTGTTGTGCAGCCTCGTGTGGGCCGCGGGCCCCGCCGCCGAGACCGGCGAGATCAACGGGGCGCAGTTTCGCATCGAAGTGCCGGAGAAATGGAACGGCGTGCTGGTGATGTACTGCCACGGCTACAGCGCCACGCCGGGCCGCTTCGACAGCGTCAAGCCCAACCCGCTGCTGACCGCCTGGTTGAAGGAAGGGTACGCAGTGGCCATGTCGGGCTACGCCGCCGGCGGCTGGGCCATTCCCGAAGCGGTGCAGGACACGGAAGCCCTGCGGCGCCACTTCATCCGCAAGTACGGCGCGCCGAAGGAAACTTACGTGACGGGCCACTCTATGGGCGGTTTTCTCACCATGGTCATGGTCGAGCAGTTTCCCAACGCCTACGACGGCGGGCTGGCGCATTGCGGGCCGCTGGCCGCGGCGAACTGGTTCATGTCGCGCCGCGTGTTCGACCTGCGCGTGGTCTTCGACTACTACTTCCCCGGCGTGCTGCCGTCGCCGGTTAAGGTCCCCGCGGACTACAGTCGGACCTCGGAGCGCGTCAAGGAGCTTCAGAAGACGCTCGAAGGTACGCCCGAGCAGGCCGAGATCGTGCGGCGCTGGTCGGGGATCCGCAACAACGTGGAACTGGCCGGCACGCTGGTGTTCTTCACCGAGATCCTGCGGGAGCTTCAGCAGCGCACCAGCGGCAATCCGTTCGACAACCGCAACACTATCTACGACGGCACTCCCGACGACAACGCGCTCAACGACGGCGTGGCCCGCTACAGCGCCGACCCGCGCGCGTCCGAGTATCTGCGCACCTGGTACACCCCCACCGCGCGGCTCTCCCGCCCGCTGCTGGCCATCCACAACACCTACGACGCGCTGATTCCGCCCTGGGTCGCGAACGCGTACTCGACGCTCAGCGAGCTGGCCGGCTCCTCGCACCTATTCGTGCAGCAGTGGGTCAAGCGCGCCGGCCACTGCGCCATCACGCCGGAGGAAAGCACGCGCGGCCTGGTCCAGTTGCGCCAGTGGGCGGCGGGCGGAGCGCGCCCCCCGGCCGGCGCGGTCTCAGCCAAGTAACGCAAGCTTCAGCTTGCGGGGCAACCGGCTGAAGCCGGCCCCACCGGCGCTAAAACTCGACCCGCAGGCCGAACTGGATCCAGCGGCTGCCGTCCACCCGGTTGGGCGGGGTGAACTGCGTGGTGATGACCCCGAAGCCGCGCGGGTTGTTGAGATCCAGACTGGGGTTAGCGTAGTCCACCTTGTTGAGAATGTTGAAGAAGTCGAAGCTGAAGCGCGCCGCGATCCGCTCGGTGATATGGGTTCGCTTGCCCAGCGAAGTGTCCACGTTCCAGCGGGTCGGGCCCCGCAAGGGGTTGGCCCGCCCGGCGCGCCCGTCGCGGCTGATCTCGACGCGGCGGAAGCTGTTGTGGACCTGCTCGGGGTTGGCGTACAGATTCAGCCCGCTGCCGCGGTTGGCGGGGTCGCTATTGGTCCCTATGTTGTTCGAGCCGCGCACGTCGCGCTGGATTTGGTTGCCGAAGCTGGAGGGTTTCACCGTCGGAATGGCGCCAGAGTTGAAGCCCAGGTACAGGGCGCCGCCCCAGACCTGGCTCCCCTGGGTGACCGTCAGCGCGTCACCGCCGCGCGCCGTGACGATCCCCGACACCTCCCACCCGTTGATCAACTGCTTTAGCACCGGCAGGTCCGTCCGGAAGGGCAGTTGGTAGAGCCAGAAGCCGTTGAACATGTGTGTGATGTCGAAGGTGGAAGGCCCGTATTCGACGTTCTGTTCGAAGCTGTTGGGCGACTGGCTGGCGGCGTTCTGCCACGCGCCAAGTTGATCGAGCGATTTCGACCAGGTGTAGTTCAGGTCGAACTGGAAGCCGCGCGAGAGACGCTTCCGCAAGGTAGCCAGCAGGGCGTTGTAATTGGACCGGCCGTTGCTGGTCTTCATCAACATCATCTGCGACATGTAGTTGTTGAACGGCTGGAGGTTGTTGCGCATCCGCTGCTGATCCAGAGTGAGGAACAGGGAGTTGATGTTGCCGGCGATGAAGCTGGCCCGGGCGGTCTGCACCATGTAGGCGGTCCCGCCGGGGACATTGTTGTCGAACCAGGGCTGGTTGGCGGCTGTTCCGCCCTGGCGCAGGGCGATGGCCACGTTGTCGAAGGCTTGAGCAAAAGTCTGCCCCGAGGCCTTATCCAAGTGAATGTAAGGCGCCTGCAACAGGTTCACGCTCTGCTGCAACTTGCGCGCCATCCGCCCGGCGTAAGCCAGTTCGAGGATCATATCGCCCTTGATTTCCCGCTGGATGGTGAAATCGAGCGAATGGTGGCGGCCCTGCTTGAGGGAGGGATCGACCTGGAAGGAGAGCACCTCGGGGAAGGTAACCAGGCGGCCACCGACCATGCCCCAGGCCGGCGAGACGGGCACCGTCTGCTGGGGGACCACCGGGCGGGGGATGGCGCCGTCGATGCCGACACGAAAGACACTGGCCGCCGGGTTCGAGCTCGAGGGGTTGCAGCCGGGGCCGCCCGCCCCGCTGGCGTTGCAGGCCGGCATTGTGACGTTGAGCGTCTGCGCGAAGCCGATGCCCAGCGACGGCACGATTACACTGGAGACCGTGTTCAGGCGATCATAGACCAGGGCGTAGCCGCCCCGCACCACCGTCCTTCTGTCGCCCAGCAGCCGTCCCAGCCAGCCGCCCTTCAGGGACGGGTTCCAGGCCGCCGCGGCGCGCGGCCCAAGGTTCTTCCAGTCGATGTTGAATACCGGCTGGCCCTTGGCTGACTGAATGGGCAGGAAGGCAAAATTCGGGTTGTACATCTCGCCGCGGAGGGCGGCGTTCTTCCGGGCCCCCACATGCTCGTCGGCGCTGATGATCTTCCCGCTGGCAGCATCGACCTGCAAGGTATAGCGGCCGAGCCGCTCGTTGGGCGGCGTCTGCCAGCCGTAGTTGAGACCGTAAGTGAGCGTCAGCGAAGAGGTGATGCGCCAGACGTCCTGGAAGTAGAACTCCGGCGCCCGGATCCCCTTGGTGTCAGATTCCAGCAGCTCGCCGTAAGGCAGGGGCTTGAAGCTGCCGTCGCGCACCGCCAGCACGCTGACGTTGTCGATCAGGCCCGCCATGCCGGCATACAGACGGTTCCACTGTTGCACATCGCCGGTTTGAAGACACCCGGTGGTCCGGCCGGCGCCGCACACCGGCGGCGCCATCGACGCAGGCAGGATCAAGGAGCCGAGCTGGGCATCGATCTGGGCCACCAGTGAACCGAGGGAGCCCACCACCTTGTCGTCGCGCCGGTGCAGCGTGGGCAGATGGCGGATGTGGGCCCCGAACTGGAAGGAGTGAGTGCGCTTGATCCAGTTCAAGTCCGCGTTGTATTGGTAAACCCGAGCATCGTTCTGCTGCTTGCGGGCCAACTGGGTGTCCACGTCGAAGGGTTCTGACAGCACGTTCTGGGCGCCGCCGCGCGCGCCGATGTCCAAGGCGATGGCCCCGTCGGGGGTGCTGGCGCCAGGGATGCCCAGGATGGTGGCTGAGGCGCTGGGGCGCAGCACGTCCGTGGCGGCGCGGTGGCGCACGCGCCCGAAGCGGAACTCGGCGGTCAGGTTAGGCCGGAAGGCACCGCTCAAGGCCACCGTCTCCATGTTCTGCCGCGTGGGGAAGCTCCGGATGCTAGCGATGTTGCCGCCGCGAATGTCCAGTGAGCCGTTGTTCTGGTCAAGCTGCCGGAAGTAGCGAAGGGAAGCCTCCAGGCGCCAGCTCTGGGTCAAATGGTGATCCAGGCGTGCCAGGTAGAACCCGCTGTTGATGGGGTAGAAAACGGTTCCGGTGAAGCCGATGGTGTTCAGGCCGTCACCCTGGCTGGTGTCGTTGCCCGCCGGCATCTTCTGCCACAGCGCAGCGATCGCGGGACTCTGCCCCAGACCCCGCGGGTCGCACCGCTCCGTGCCCTCCGCCCCGCAAGCCGTCGAGGTCGCCAGCGGGTAGGAATTGATGTTCCCCGCGGCGTCCCGAAAGCGCAGGACGCCTTGCCGCAGGCTCTCCGTGGGCACGTTCCGGGACACCGTGCCCGAGCGCGGGAAGCGCCGGCCCTCGTAGTTGGCCATCAGGAAGGTCTTGTCCTTCCAGGCCGGGCCGGAGGCCAAGAACCCGAAGCGGTTGTCCTTGAGCTCTGGCTTCTTGATACGGCTGCGGTTGTTGGTCCAGTTGTTGGCGTTCAGGTTGTCATTCTGGTGGTACCAGAAGGCCGAGCCGTGCAGGTCGTTGGTCCCCCGCCGGCTGACCATGGAGACCTGCCCGCCAGCCCCGCGTCCGAACGAGGCGTTGGGGTTGGTCACCCCCACCCGGAATTCCGAGACACCCTCTACTCCCAGGTACATGTACGCGGTCTGGCCGCCCACCGACTGGTTGGTCACGTCGATGCCATCCAGCGAGTAGGTGCTCTGATCGGTACGTGCCCCGGTGACTTCCCCGCTCGGCGTGGCCCCTGGCTGGAGCGACAACAGCTCGATGAGCTGTCGCGTGAAGGTGGGCAGCACCGGCAGGGATGCCGAGGACAGGACGTTGCCCACCGTCGCGTCCACCATTTGCAGCTCGGCTACCGCCTGCGCCGCCACCACGACGGATTCGGTGATCTGGCCCACCTCCAAGGTGACGTTCTGCACGTAGCTCCTGGTCACCTCGACCCGCAGGCCGCCCACCACGAACTGCCGGAAGCCCGCGGCGGTCACCCGAAGCTCGTAGCTGCCCGGCGGTACACTCGCAAGCACGAACTGCCCCGCCGCGTTCGTGGTTTGCGACAAGGTAAGCCCGGTCCGGTCGTTCTTCATCTCGACCGCCGCCGAAGGAACTGAAGCGCCGGACGGATCAGTAACCAGGCCGGAAACCAGCCCGGTAGTGGCGGTTTGTGCCGCGAGCGTAGACGCCCCAAGCACACTCAGGACCGCCAGGAAAAGTGCAACCCGCTCTTCCCGCTCAACCATGTGACTCCTCCCCCAACCAGGTTCACCAGGAGTCAGGTATCACCCTCCCGGTGCTGGATAGTATACACCCAAGTGCCCGCACTGGAACCCTTTTTTTGGAGAGGAGTTACGGCCCGTGTCTTGTCTTGCTGCCAGCCTGACCAGAAACGGTTCGCGCGGGACGGTTATCTCATTGATTTGCCTGGCGTTACTGGCTGTCTGCTAAAGACGTGTTGCTAGTGTGCTGTCTCGCAAGTTCGTTGGCAATCGGCACTGCGCGGCCGACAGGCTGAAGGCCTGTCCCACGAGGCAGTATGGTAAAGGGATTTGCAGGACAGCACATTAGGCCTTACCGGCGTACAACTCCGCGATGGTGTCGCGGAACTGCTCCAGCAGGCGGCTGCGCCGGAGCTTGAGGGTTGCGGTCAGCTCACCCTCGTCGATCGAGAAATCGCGCTCCAGGATGCGGTAGCGGCGGATTTGCTCGAACGGGGCCAGGCGCTGGTTCACCCGGCGGACGGCGCGCTCGACCTCGGCCAGCACCGGCGCGGCGCGGGCGATCTCGGCGGCCGGCCGCCCCTTGAAGTCCTCCATGCCGTCCAGGGCCTCGGCCGCCGCGCGGTTCACGGTCAACAGGGCGGTGACGTAGGGCTGCCGGTCGCCCGCCAGCAGGGCATGGCTGATGATAGGCTCCGTGCGGAAGTAGCTCTCCACCAGGGCGGGGAAGACCTTCTGGCCGCTCGAGGCCACGATAAGCTCCTTCTTGCGGCCGGTGATATAGAGGTAGCCGTCAGCGTCGATGGTGGCGGTGTCGCCAGTACGAAGCCAGCCTTCCCGCAGGACCTCCGCGCTAGCTTCGGGATCCTGGTGGTAGCCGGAGAACAGGGTGGGGCTGTGCAGCAGCAGCTCCCCGTCCTCTCCCAGCCGGGCCTCGACGCCGGGCAGGGGCTTCCCGATGCTTCCCGCGCGCGGGCGATGCAACGGATTCAAGGTCACCACGCCGCCCTCAGTCAGCCCGTAGCCTTCCACCAGCGGCAGTCCCACGGCGGTGAAGAACTCGGCCAGCTCGCGGCCCAGCGGCGCGGAGCCGGAGCCGCACACGCGGATGCGCCGCCCGAAGCGCCGGCGCACCTTGGCGAAGACCAGCCGGCCTGCCAGGCCGAGCAGCAACCGCCGCAACGCGCCCACCCTTTCGCCGCGCTCCCTGCATCGGTTAGCCTCGCGGCCCAGCGCCAGCGCCGCCGCGAACAGCCGCCGCGCCAGCCGCGACCGCTTGCCCAGCTCGATCCAGATGCTGGTGTGGACGCGCTCCCACAGCCGCGGCGGGGCCACGAAGATGGTCGGTTCGACCGTCCGCAGCTCCTCGGGAAGCCGCAGCAGGCTCTCCGAGAACCACACCGGGATTCCGCAGCGGATGGGCAGCAGCTCCATCACCACTCGCTGGGTAATGTGCGCCGAGGGCAGGAACGCCAGCATTGAATCCTGCGGCGTCGTGCCCAGCACCGGCGGCCCCATGCCGATGTTGGAGACCAGCGCGTGGTGGTTTACCAGCGCCATCTTGGGCCGGCCGGTGGCGCCGGAGGTCAGATACAGGATGGCGGGATCGGAGGGCGCGATTTCAGCCTGAAGGCGTTCCACCACGTCGGGATCCTCCGCCAGGGAACTGGCGCCCTCGCGGCGCAGTCCCGCCAGGCTCATGGCGTCCGCGGCTTCCCCGGTCAGCAGGATCCACTGTGCTTCCAGGTCCGCTGTCCTCAACTGGGCCAACCTCTTCGAGTCTTCGACGAAGATCGCGCTAGGGTTCAACTCCCGCAGCGTGCGGATCTGCTCCTCGACCGGGTAGTCGGTGTAGAGCGCCGCGGCCACCGCGCCCGCCGCCAGTATCCCCAGGTCGGCCAGGTACAACTCCGCCCGCGTGGTTGATACCAGCGCCACGAAGTCCCCTCGCCGAATCCCCATGCGCAGGAGGCCCGCGGCGATCTCCTCGGCGGCGCGGCGGTAGTCCTTCCAGGAGTACACGCAGTACTTGGGGTCGCCGCCCGTAGGCTGGTACAGCGCTGGCGCGTCGCCGTATTGCCGGGCGGCTTCCTCGAGGACCTGGAACATGGTGCGCTCGGGCATGACGATCAGCACCAGCGTAGCACCTGGGGCTGCTAGGATGGCCTCATGGGACGGTGGATGGGCCGGGGCCTGTGGCTGCTGCCGGTGTTGGCCTTGGCGGCTGCGGGTCCCGCGCCGCGCGAGCTGGCGCAGTCGGTCACCATCTACCGGGACACCTATGGCGTTCCGCACATCTATGGTCCCACCGATGCCGCAGTGGTCTTCGGACTGATGTATGCCCAGGCCGAGGACAACTTCTGGCAGATCGAGGAGACCTACATTCGGGCGCTGGGACGGGCGGCCGAACTCTACGGGCCTAGCGGAGTATGGAACGACCTGGGGGTGCGGCTGTACGAGACTACGCGCCGGGCCCAGGAGGAGTACCAGCGCGCCGGGCCGTACCCCCGCGCGATTGCTGAAGCCTTTGCCGCGGGACTTAACTTCTACCTGGAGCGGAACCCGCGGGTGCAGCCGCGACTGATCACCGAATTCGAGCCTTGGCACCTTTTCGCGCGGCACTATTCGCCGGTCGATCCCACCACCGTGGGCATTCCCACAACGGCGGTGGCGGCGGCTTACCCCCGACTGGCCGCCCTGCTGGCCCAGGCGCCGGCGCGCGAGCCCGCGCCTGACCCGCGAGAGGAAGAGGGCTCCAACATGTGGGCCATCGGCCCGCGCAAGAGCGCCACGGGAAACGCCATGCTGTTCCTGAATCCGCACGTGGGTTTTTTCGGCGTCGGTCAGCGCTGCGAGGCGCACCTGCACAGCGACGAGGGCCTGGAGGTCTCCGGGTTCGCCATTGTCGGCGCCCCCTACCTCCATGCCGGCTACAACCAGAGTGTGGGCTGGGCTCACACCAGCAACTACGCAGACACTGTGGATGTGTACCGCGAGGTCTTTGACGACCCGAGGAATCCGCTGGCCTATCGCTATGGGCAAAGCTACCGCCTGGCCACGGAGTGGAGCGACGAGATCAAGGTGAAGACGTCCACCGGCATGGACATCCAGCGCGTGCGCTTACGGAAGACGCACCACGGCCCCCTCGCCGGCGTCCTCAACGGCCAGCCGGTAGCCGTGCGCTCGGCGGCCCTGGAACTTCCAGGACTGCTGGAGCAGCGCTTGGCCATGGCCGGGGCCCGCTCGCTGGAGCAGTTCAAGGCGGCCCTGGCGCGGGGCCGCCTGGCCGGCACGAACACCATGTACGCCGACCGCGACGGCAACATCTACTATCTCCACGGCAACGCTATTCCGCGCCGTTCCACGGCGTACGACTGGTCCCGGCCCGTGGATGGATCCAACCCCGCGACGGAGTGGCAGGGCTTCCACGAACTCGCCGAACTGCCGCAGTTTCTCAACCCGGTGTCCGGCTTCCTTCAGAACTGCAATTCGACCCCCTGGCTGGCGGCTGGGGAAGAGCAGGTGAGTGCGTCCGGCTACCCGGCGTACATGGCGCCCGAGGCCGACAACCTGCGGGCGCAGGTGTCGCGGCGGCTTCTGACCAGCAGGGAGACATTCACCTTCGAGGAATGGGCGCGCGCGGCCCAGGACACCACCGTGCTCAAGGCCGAACAAACTCTGCCCCTGTTGCTGGCGGCCTGGGACCGGTTGCAGGAATCCGACTCGGTGCGGGCCGCATCGCTCAGCGAGCTGGTCGCGGAACTGAGGGTGTGGGACCGGGTCAGCACCGTGGAATCGGTGCCGATGACCTTGTTCATGCGCTGGGACCAGCAGTTGACCACTCTGACTCGGGCGAGAACGGAGGACCCGTTCCTGGAGATTCTGGCGCTGGAACAAGCGCGGGCGCGGCTAGAGGGCGACTTCGCCACCTGGCGCGTGGCCTGGGGCGACGTGAATCGCCTTCAACGAATCCACACCAGCGGGAGTCTGGAGGACTTCAGTGACTACCGCCCCAGCCTTCCGGTTCCGGGAGCCCCCGGCGGCGTCGGCATCATCTTTTGCTTCAACACCCGGACGGCGCCGGGCCTGAAGCGGTCCTACGGATACTCGGGGAACAGCTACACCGGGGTCGTCGAGTTCGGAGCGAAGCTGAACGCGGCGTCCTTGCTGGTGTTCGGGCAGAGCGCCGATCCAAGCTCGCCGCACTTCTTCGATCAGGCGCCGCTGTACTCGGAGGGCCGGTTCAAACCAGTCCGGTTCGATTGGGAAGACGTGGTCAAGAACGCCGAGCGGGTCTACCATCCTGGGGAGTGACGCCGCCGCGTCCGCCTGGCGTACAATGCCCGCATGGCGTTTGAAAGGGAGCTGGAGGTAGCGCGCCGCATCGCCCGCCAGGCCGGCGAGCTGGCGCTGGCGCACCGCGCGCGGGGAGTGCGGGCGGAGGCCAAGAGCGACCTGTCGCCGGTGACCGCCGCGGATCGCGACTGCGAGCGCC
>Ga0194111_10008400_pt1 | contig 11374 bp, 10 predicted proteins | sample TA2KigC300mmetaG_FD_146194 | JGI IMG/M metagenome (GOLD analysis project Ga0194111, IMG submission 146194) | Freshwater microbial communities from Lake Tanganyika, Tanzania - TA2015033 Kigoma Deep Cast 300m | ecosystem: Environmental > Aquatic > Freshwater > Lake | place: Tanzania: Lake... | reverse complement strand
GCCTTCATTAATTACATTATACAGCATGCTGCTATATAATGCAATGATAATCTCTTGAACTACAGCCCGCCTCGACCCCATGGCTAAAGCCAGGGGCTTGCGGCGGGGTTTTGGTCAATATTTCGAGAGGTGAAAAAAGCCAACTTCCCGGGCCGAACATGATTGAGAGGAATGGGATTACCTTGCCTGGCACCCGTGTGATACACCCCGCCGCCGAACGACCATCTCGTAAAGATCACGGCGTCAATACACGGATATTCCTTGGCAGCGAGCAGACCCTTGTTGCCTCTCTGAAAGAGCTGATTGCAGGGATTCTCAGGCTGAGAACACCAAACTTTCTTCTGCCTCCGGATATTAATGTCCCGCCCTGCGGGAGTGCAAGGAGAAGTAAAAGGACCATTTTGGCCATACACCCAGGTAACTTTAAAAGCTACATTGCCGTCTATCATGGTTAATCTCCTTGGATTTGGGCGTCGTTCTTTGTCTTACTCTTTGCCGATATTTTCTTTTTCGGTTTTTCCTTCTGGTCCTCTTGCGTGGGAGTAGGCCTTAAGAAATTGGTAGTGGGTAGATAGAACGGGGGCCAGGGGCCGCGACCGGTAACCATCAACAGAAATTCTCGGGCCGAAGAATAGAGGATGGCGGCGCCGTTGGCCTGCACCAATTTCGGCTGCCGCTCCGCCTCGATTTCCGGCGCCACCATAAAGAACCCCACGGCTTGCAGCTCAAGCGTGTAGGGCAGTTTGGAGGCCTCAGCCGCCATCGTACGGATGGTAAGCTGCACCTGCCAGCGCCGGGGCTCCTCCCGATGTTGGGCCAGCTCCAATATCGTCTCAATGTCCTCGATTTCCAGGTCATGTTCCTGGGGTTGGTAGTCTGTATTGGCCTCTACGAGAACTTTGGTAAAAAAATGGGTCTCAAGCAGCAAGGGCCGCAGCTTCATCGTGTCCTTCCGTAACTTCCTCTGACATAAGGGTTTTATAAGAATCGGCCCGCAGACCCGGCACCGCGGCCGGCCGCGCTGGGCTGTGCCACGGCACCCAGCTGACCTTTTGTTCTTTGGGAGCCAGGTGCAAGTGAAGCTTCCCCCCCACCGCCCGGGCCAGTCGGACCATGGTTTCAACGGTAAAATTCACATCACCCCGAAAGACCTTGGTGATATAAGCCGGGCTGACGCCCAGCCTTCGCGCCAGATCGGCGCGGCTGAGCCCTTTAGCTTCGGCCCGCTTGTGAAGCTCCTCCGTAAAAGTGTAAATTGCGTCGGCCACCCAGTAGGCATCTCGCTGTTTGGCTTCGGCAAAGAGTTCCGCAAAAGATTTCCTGGCCAGATTCTTATTCTTCGGTTTCATCATCGTCCTCGAGATATTCAATCGCCCCGGCCGCCACCGCCTGGTGGTATAATTCGTACACGCCCAAGGCTTTGATGATGTGCTGCTTGGGAGTCTTGGAGGTACCCTTGGTATACCCGTGAGTGCAAATAATTAATTTTCGGGCAGTACCATAAAACCAAAATACCCGCAATTTCCCTACGGTCAATTGCCAAATGGGGCCTTGAATCTGGTGACAGATCTCTACTCGTCTGGGCGGTCCGGTCTGCGCCATTCTTGCCAAGAGCAGCAACATTTTGCTTGCCTGTTTTTGCCGGTCTCCCTGCAACTCATTGAGGAAGTCGAGTAACAAACAATCCCCCCGCGGCGTGCAGGCAGCGTAAATTTCATAATTCCCACGGCTCACCAGAAACAGCTTCATGTACTTATTTATTAACCTTTAAGTTAAGTTTTTTCAAACTAAAAAATTAACCCATGGGTTAAATGTCACTCTTTTTAGCCACCGATTAGGGGCAGGACTTGTGGTCATCACTTCCCCCCGGGTCAACAGTTCCGCCAGATCATAATTGACGCTGGTCACGCCAAAATCAGGTTCACGCTGGAACGGCTGGCGGAGATAATGCACCCGATGTCCATCGCCTGCCAGGAACTCGACAATGGCGAGAATAAAGCAGTTCGTTAGCAACCCGGCCATCTGCGGCCTTATAGGTCAGTTCCAGGGCCTCGGAGCCGAACCACTGGACACTGACCACTGTCACGACCTGGTCAGGTAAAATCCCCCGGACGGCGGCATGGGGCAGAAGGTCTTCAAGATGGATCATGTTCTCGGTTCCGGGGTTTATGCAGCAAACTGGAATTAATTCACTTGTCTGTCAAAGAATTGATCGCCTTCTTGTTCAGGCGTAGCAATGGGTTATCCAGTTTGGCATGGAGTTCTTCCCACGCCTTCAGGTCCTGGTTGTCAGGAGAAGGAAATCTGGTTGCTAATGTATTGAGGCCTCGTTTTTCTAAACGGTAAGCATAAGCGCTCATTTCACTGTTGAGCAGTTGGAGCCAAGCAAAGCCGAGGTTGAGGCGCGTCTTAAAACTTTGGCGAAGCCTACCCAGGTAAACCTGACGGTCTTGCCACTGCACCTTAGCTAATGCCAGCAGGGCTTCTGAATACTCTGGATATTCTAAGACGTATTGAGGAGATAAGCCTTCAGCATATTCGGGATGCTGGTTCATTTCTTCTAATACTTCACGTATCAGCCAAAATCTGCGAATCAGACTCTGCCATGACTGGCGCTCCGCTTCGATCAACGTCTCGTATTGCTGGATAAGCTCGTTCAAGATAGCGGGAGCAGACCGCCAGCGACTTGTGCCATGCACCGCAAACATATTGCTGATTTGTATATGAATAGTGAGCAGACTGCGGGGAGGTGGTGCGTCGAAGAGTTGTTGCCCCTGCCGGAGCAATCCCACGTTTTCCGGGGCATGAACTCCGGTTGCCTGCCCTGCCAGTCTTGTGGCTGCCAGCTCACGAGCCAGGAGCTGTTGGTTATCCCCCCTCTTGGCCTCCACCTGCTGCCACTGCTGGTGGGCCAGTTTTAAGGAACGGGGGGAAAAGCGAGCGATAATGGCTTGCAGCATCAGTGCTTACTCTCGTCCGAGGCATTCGGCTTGGCTTGTTGCAATAATTTTTCCACGTCCACCTTCACTACCAAGTCCACGGTCCGGTACGGCCGGTAGATTTCCTCTATATTATCCCCGGGCCGCAGGGCAACTTCTTGGCCTTTCACTCCCAACCCCACAATGCGTAAATGTTTGCCTAAACCGGGGGCGGCTTTTTCCAGCAGGGCAGCGACGGCAGAGGCTCGGAGGGCAGAAAGCTGGATATTGTCCCGGGGAGGAATGCCTTGATCTCTCATTTCCCGGGGATCAGCGGTGCCGTTGATGAGAATATAAAAGGGCTGATCACGTACCTCATCATAAAGGATGGGTGCCAACAGGGAGAGACGCTGCTTGTCATCATCGGCAAGCTCATAGCGAGCCGTGGCAAAGAAGATTTGCGGTTTTCCTATGATCCTGATCTCCAAAAGATCCAACTTTTGTTCTACGATTAAAATGTTTGTGTCCACTCTGGGTTCCAGACGCGTCCAGATGTCTTGCAGTTTCTGTCTGCCTAAACCTATCACTTCGACAAGTTTGGCTACCTGCTCCTCGAGAGCTTTTATTTTCGTTTTTGCCTCTTGAAGCTGTTGTTCATTGGCGGCCTTGTCCTGTTGGAGTTTTGCTATTACTTCCCTTAAATCGGTGCCAAACCATAAAAGCATTACAAAGACCAGAGTGAAGGCAAAGACATCCACCAGCCCGGGCCAGGCGGGATTGTCTCCTTCTTCCCCTCGCCGCCTACGCATCAGCTTTTTCTCCAGAATCTTTCCCAACGGGAGGAAGCTTCTTTATCCGGAGACGAATCCGCAAACCACTTTCCCATCTGTCCTAATGTATTCTCCAGTTCCTGCAGAGAATTGACGATGTCTCGTAAATAACCATCTTCTTTGGCCGAGAGGACGTTTTGGAAGCCTCGAGTTGTCTGTTCTGCAACCTTGGTGCCTAAGTTTTCCATTTTGATGACAAATCGACCCTCAAGAGTATCCAGGGTATAATTCTGTTTTTGTTGTTCTTTCAGTATTTCCTGCAAGGTTTCAGACCAGTCTGCGGTTTTCGGGGCAATTTCTTTTTCCCACAATTCCTGAAGTTTGGTAGACCAATTTGTCGTAATGGCGTCTCCCGTATTTTTGAGGGCATCCCCCACGGCATACACTAGGGTTTGGGGCAGTTCGCGCAGCACATTCAACTGAGACGCCAGATCCTGCAGGTTCCCAGATAACTCAGTATTCACCTGGACCAATGGTTGAGTGCCCGCAGCCACCTTGTGGGGGATGTCTGCAGCCATCTGAACTATGGCCCCCTCCAGGCTTTGTTGGGCTCTTAGCAATTGAGCAATGATCTCTTCCATTTTATTTAAGGCTGGCTGCACGTTTTTTTGCCAGCCTGTTATCATGCTATCGGTGACGTGAATGGCAACTGCCTCTGGAACGCGGTTCACAGCAGCGATGATGGTCTGATATCCCTCGAGCAGTAAAGATAGCCTGGCGCTTAGGTCTTCAAAGACGGGAGCCACGGTTTGCCGCCAGCCATCCTTAACAGCATCTTGCAGTCCGGTGGCTATAACCTCTTTAATTCCCTGGAAGCGCTTTTGTATTATTTGAGGCAACTCACTTACTGCAGAGACTAACTTCTCGGTGGCCAGGGTCAACCCCCTGGTATTGCCCGGCAAGTCTGCCGCCAGCATTGTCTGCAATAAATTTCCTAACTCTTCTAGCCGCCGTTGCCATTGCTCTATGAGAGGGAGAGTTTTCTGTATAGGTTCGGCTAATTCCCGGAAACGCTCATCTAACCGCTGACTCAAAAGCTCAATTTTTTCATCCTGACTACGCAGAAGCGGAATGATGCCCTCCTCCTCGGTCCGTCGGGCTGCCACCATGTTCTGGACCATGCCCTCGATGGCTTTTCCCAGGCCTTTCATCTCCTGGACTAGTTTTTCGGCTTCTTCACGATGGTGGGCATAGATATCTTCACCCCATTGTTTAAAGTTTCGGCCCACGGCTTCAAGGGCAGCCACCAGTTGTGGATCAACATTCTCAGGGCTCTCGGTCTGGAGGCGACCGAGCGTTTGCGAAACGGCCAGCAGGAGATTATCACTGCGCCAACGCAAGAGAACGTGCACGAGATAAAGGAATGCTGCAAATAAAATGGCCACGGCGTTGAAAGCGTAGACGTAACCGAGAAGGGCAGGTTCTATGCCGGCAATGTTTTTAACGCCCCAAAAGGTGATGGCCAAAACAGATACTGTTCCTAACAATCCTAGAAGAACCGAAAAATAGCTGAGGGAGCGGAGGGCGCGGAGAGGGGCGTCTACGGTGGCAGCCAGGTGCTCTGAGGCCGCTGGCACCGCCTGGGGCATGCCTACGCCGGGCTGCGTGGTGAGTACACAATTGAGGACATAATGCGTCGGCTCAGGGAACCCGCGAATATCATCCAGGGTAAGCGTCCCAATCTTTTCCCGTACATTTTCCCAGTCTTTCTGCTGCCGCACCAGGACCCAGACCTTCCAAGAGTTGCGAACGCCTGGGATGATCACAAAAAAGAAGAGGACAATAACAAAAAGAATAACTTTTATATCCATAAGGAATTTCTCGTTCTGAGGTTTAGGGCTGCGCAGTTCAAAAGGTCAAAGGAGTAAATGCTCCACCGGCACCGGCTCACTGGCAGCCAACAGCAAGGGGGGGCGGCCGGACCAGAGGCGCACGGTGGCACACGTGACGTTCTGGGCGCCATGCCGGATGGTTGGCCCAAGGTTTAGCGAGGTTACCAGGGCCTGGACCTGAACAGGCAGTCCCCCGCGCAAAGAAGCGCTGAAACGCAGCAGGTTCCCGGCTGCCAGGCTATCGGCTACCTCTTGGGCTCTTTTATTGTGAATGTTCCAGCCATGCAGAGCCGCAATGAAGTGACGATTCAGATCCTGTTCTATTTTCCAGGCCAATCGGCTCAACACGTCCAGTTCACTCCATCTTTTTTCAAGACGCTGAATGATCAGATCATGCAGTTCGACGGACCAGTTATTAACAAGCTCCGGGGGCAGAGCAGCGGGGGACCTTGCATAAGTTTGGGCCAGTCGGGTTAATTCCTCCAGGACTTCGGCCATCTTAGTTAGGTTTTTGCTCAAAGCCTCGATTTGCAGGGAATCAGGCCCATGGATTGGGGCCGGCGGGGGGTAGCCGCACCAGGCCCGGAAGCGCTGCCACACCCTGATAAAAACATTACCTTTCTGTTGGTCAGCAGTTGGCTCACGCTGAAGCCGCATTTTTTCCTTGCCAAAAATCCGCTGAGTTTCTGTGAGCAGCGCTGCCACTGGCCATTGCAACCTCCTGGCCTCCCGCATGATGTTATCTTCGATTTGTGCGCTCGTACGTTGCCCGGCCAAAAATTCGCCGAGCCAGTGGGCCAACTTTTTTTCAAAAGCATGTACGATCGCGGCTTCATAGGGTTGTCGCGCGGCCTGGGCAAGCTGAGTCTGTGAAAGGGACTGCGCCAGGTCTTGCAACAGCAGGCCTAAAGGAACCCGAGAAAAGCCTGTTAAGCGGACATGGCCAGGTTGGGCCGGTTGGCGGAAGAAAAAACCGACGAGATGTCCAGGTACTGTTCCTCCTTCCCGCTCTGCCAAAAAAAGTGCATCCAGTAAACTGGAGAAGTGAGCATGGAACTCTTCTGGGCTCAGAGTAAAACCACCGGTGACTTTCCTAGTCAGCAGCCAGGGAAGGGAACGGAGCGAGGCAATCTCGGTAGTATCCAGTTCTCTCGGGGCAGAAGATTCCTGTACAGACAGCAAGGTAGGATGAAGTAAGACCCGGTGTTGTTCCAAAGTAATGGGTTGCTGTTGGATGGCATCGATTTTCTTTTCGGCGTCGGTCCAAGCAAGACCACCTTCCTGCGGAAAGCAGGCGACGACTACGATATTGATCCGGCGTCCTTCCTTTTGCGTTTCCAGGCCGAGCCCTGCTGCCAGCATTGTGTCATCAAAGTTCTGCTGCCGGTAGGTATTGATAATATCGGTAAATTCTTCCCAACAGGAGGCGACCTGAAAAACCATTCGGGCTTTATCAGAGAGCCCATTCTGCCAGCGGCGGACTTGCTCCAAGGCTGCTTGATCTAAAGCCCATCCAATACCTGGCAGGAGCTGCAGACTCATAAGAGGACAATCCCTTCGGCATACTTTTGCGCCAGTTGATAAAAGTCATACAATTTGTCATGAACCTCCTTAGGAAGCTGGCCTGACTCATAGGCATTCTGAAGAGCCTGCCGCCGGGTCGCGACTCCTTCGAGTAGACGATTTTTAAAACCAGCAATATCCTGATTTTCTTCCCTTTTAATAAAAATCTTATATTTAGGTGCCAGGCCTTGCTGCCGGAAAAGGTCAAAGGCTTTTTCCAGACGCTCGCCGATGGTTTCGCCCTCAACAGGAACAATGCCCGAGAACCGCTCGGCCTGAAAAACGATCTCCTGAGCCATAAAATCAATGTCATGCAAAGCCAGGGCCAGTCCGAACCATTGGCGGGCATCTCTCTCTGGCAGAGGTTTGATCTGATGATCTCTGATAGCTGGAATCTGCTTCAATAAGAGGAAAGAATTTTGATAACGTCTCGGGTCCTGTTCCTTGGCCCTCTCTAGAAGTTCCTCCCCGGTACGGATCTCATCAAAGAGCCAGAAGGGCCAGCCGAAGGTCAGATGTAAGATATCATCCCGTAATTCTTCAGCTGTAGGGAAAATTTCATACATCTTTACTCCCCCCAGTCTCAGGTTCTCCTCTCTGGCCCATTGCTGTAACTCCTCTCTATCTTGATCGCTCAAACCGGTCAGGACTATTTTGAGGGGAGTGGACTTCTGGCTATCCTGCATAACTTTGTGAAATTCTGGACCATCAGTGATAATGCGGGCTAAAGGCTCACACTGGGTCATACGATGCTTGATCCTCTGGACATTATCTACTGGCCGCCGGATACGGGTTTGTAGGGCTTTTTCAAGAGAAGATTCGATCCAATAGGAGAGATTTTTGTCTAAAAAACCTTTTTGATAGGTCCGGAGCACATTCAGAGATGTTTCCGCAGCCAAACGAGCGGCGATTTCGTCAGCGCCATGCCGGGCGATGTCCTCGGGTTGCTCATCCAACAAGCCTTGAATATCCTCCGGATTCAGCAGCCAGGCATCTTGGGGGACAGTATCCCCCGGTAGCTGGATATGCTTTAGTTTTTGGACTAAATCACGTATATCTTCCTGGAGGCGTTGGATACCATTGGCACTCTCGTCCATCTTTTTTGCCAGTGCATCGGCCCGGTTGCCGATGACGTTTTGGAGGGCTACCTTAACCGCCTGAAAAGTTTTCTTTTGCGCCCATTCCAAACCAGGTCCGAAGTCCTTTACCCGTCCTAAAAAATTGCATGATTGCTCAACAACGTCGCGATTAGATGATATGGCAAGGTCCAGAGGGGCACTGAGGCGGCGGAGATGCTCGGCCGCTTCTGTAAGAACCCTCCTGGCTCCGCCTAGCCGAAATCTCCGGTCCCTGAACAAGCTTTGAATCATTTCCAGTAACCATACGTCTTCACGAGCAGCCTCCGCAGCTAAAGGAACCTCGCGCCGGATAATCGGGGGCACCAAGTTAGGTAGGTCATTCTCAAAATCATACAAAGCAGCCTCAATCTCTTTTTTCTTCCTGGCATTTTGAATTGTTTCCAATTTTAGGGACAAGGCGGAAAAAGCTGGTTCCGATAAGACCCTCTGTGGCTCTAGTGCTAACAGATCCAAAGCTCTCCGGTATCCATGCAAATCTGAGGACAGCAGCTCCCTAAATGTTCTTAACAGGTCTTCCCGCGGTTCATTGGCCCAATCAAACTCCACTATCAGTTTTCCTAGAAGCTCGGCATGATTTTGACACCAGGCAACACGAAGTTTTTGTTTGGGAACTTCGAGCCACTCCACTCCGAAGGCACCATAGATGGCCCTGAGTCCATCCCCAACCATTCGGGTATCGGGGTTAAAAAATTCTGTCCGATTATCCATTATTGAACGAGCCACTTCGCCGGCTTTCGAAGCAATCTGTCCGAAGATAAAGTGTGCCACTCTCGTGAGAATGTCACGTCGATCTTGAAAGAAAAATCCTCCCATTTTGCGAGCAGTGAATAAGTACGCCTGATTGAACAATGGAGGGGTTGGTTCAAACTGACCCAACGGTTGAGGATAGGTTAAGGAGAATCTTTCTGGCCACCCTTGGAGGAAATCGATTTCTCGAATGGCTGCATTAACGTTCAGTTGTCGTCTTTTTGCCGCTTCCGAAATTGGATCGTGGGTTGACACATTAATGACCGACTCCAATCCTATCACCGCCGTAATATTAATGCCGCCGCTTTCGTAACCCATTTGCGTAAGCAACCGTCGTATTAGCAAAGCCATGTCGATGAGCATGCCGGAGCAGGTTCCTCCGGCTAAGGAGCCGATGATGAAAACCAGAGGTTGACGACTGACTTGACCCAATCCGGCCTCAACAAGCTGTCTCTGAAGATCGTCTGTCAACGGTGCGGTGAAATCCTCAGACAGAATATTGTAAATGGTGGCAATGTCCCGGTAAAAGACGAGCCGTCCCACCGGCCGTTCGGCGTGGGCGCCGGCGCTAATAAATCCTGGAGTTAGCTGATAATCCCACCAACTGTTGATCTGTGGATACAGATGAAGGTGCTGAATGACCTGATTGGCGTCGAATTGGCCCAGTCGGGTAAAGCGACGATATCGAGAGGTTGGTATTTCATAGGGCTCTTCGGCAGCGGTATCGAAAGAGCGGATGCGGATAGTGGGTGGAACCATACCCCAACGGGAGTTTTGAAAACGATCGGCTATCAGAAATGTCACTTCTTGACCGATGCCACCCAGACCGATTATAAAAGTTGGAGTTGTCAAAAAATCCGGCATAGATGAAATTCTCCTCAGTGTGGCTCGCCGTTATGAGAGGCGAGGACTCAATTTGTATTCCACGGTGGAGGTCTGATAAAAACATCGCCAGGTGGTAGGCCTGCGCAGAAGATAGCCCCGGCCTTTTCGGGGAGGCGTTTTTCCGGGAAAACTGGGTTGGCACCAGGACGCCGGTTCAAAAACAATGCCTCGCCGCCACAGGCCGGAGCGGGCCCGGAAAACTCCCGGGTCATTGCAGGGAGCAGGCAAATCATTTGCTGCCACCCGCCCGTGGCGATCTATCCGAAGCACTCGGACCAATTCCTCGCCATTCATTTTTGTCACGATGCGGAGAATGGACCCTTCAACCGAACGGCGAGGAAAAATAAACGTAAGCCCAACAAGTCCGATGCCAATCAACCCGGTAAGAATCGGCAACCACCAGGGGATGAACCGATACTGTCCTTCCCAGATCGGCTCGGACTGCCGGGAAAGGAAAACTGCGGCCTGAAGAAATTCACCGGGCTTGGCCTGGGGAGGCAAGGATAAGGACACCTCCTGGCATTGTCCTCCTTTCCAGATCACTGGCCGGGAGATTGCTTCGCCCTCTCTTCTTGTTACGGAGAACTCTCCTGTTACAGGTGTGTCAGTTTGATTGCAAATCTTCCAGGATAATTGCTTGGTAAAAGGCGCCCATAAAAACTGAGATAACCTCCCGGGAGATCTGACCGTCAGCGGCATGGCCAGGGCCTCCATCTGTCCCTCCGTGGCTAATGTGGGCGAGAGGGGTGCTTTGGCAGTTATCCGGTAGCGCCACGCCCCTGCCGGCAAGCCGGGCACGTAACCACTAAAAAAGCCGTCCCCAGCCTGGCCATCATTATGTTGACTATCATCATAGAGCTGAACCGTAATTTCAGGTTGTCCCTCCCGCCATAGCGTTACGGACATGGCTGTCTGGGTCAGGAAGCGAGGCTGTCCCAAATCTTCGGCAATTGCCGGCCGAATTTGCGCCTGAACCTCAAAAGGGACCCGAGCTGGGACCTTCTTCCCCGCTACCGACTGCAGGACGATCTCTGCTTCGGCATCCAGGAAAAGCATCCCCCCTTCGGCTGGAATGAGGAGATCAACTTTTGGCGCGGCAAGATCAGCAAACATTAGAACCTGATACGACGGGTCGATAATTTCCTGCACTGCGGGTATCTGGGAGCGCATCCGGGCACCCGTTCGGCTCTTGGGTAGATAACAGACTACCAGCCGTTTGGCCCAGGCCGGTGGAGTCAGTTGCACCGGCCCGGCACTAACCGTTTGCTCGCTCAGGGCCCAACGTCTCCCCAGAATACGAGACAGGCCGAAAAAGCCGCGCAACAGGTCAACGTCTCGGTTGATGACACATAAATCGCCGCCGCTCAAGTCGGCCATAGTTCGCAGTAAAACCAGATCGGCCTCAGGTGAAAACCCCACAGCGTGTACTCTTATTCCCAACTTGGCAAGTTCTTTAATTT
>Ga0194111_10008398_pt1 | contig 11376 bp, 8 predicted proteins | sample TA2KigC300mmetaG_FD_146194 | JGI IMG/M metagenome (GOLD analysis project Ga0194111, IMG submission 146194) | Freshwater microbial communities from Lake Tanganyika, Tanzania - TA2015033 Kigoma Deep Cast 300m | ecosystem: Environmental > Aquatic > Freshwater > Lake | place: Tanzania: Lake... | reverse complement strand
CTACCTTCTCCCTGCTGATTTCGGATACATGGACCAGTCCTTCGATCCCTTCTTCCAGCTCAATGAAAGCGCCGAAATCGGTCACATTGGTCACTCGCCCGTTGACCATCTCTCCTTTCCGGTAGCGCCTAGCCACTTCCTTCCAGGGGTCCGGGGCTAACTGTTTAATTCCGAGGGAGAATCGCTCGTTTTTTGGATCGATGCTCAACACCACGGCTTCTACGTCCTGCCCTTTTCTAAAGAGCTCTGCTGGATGTTTAATTTTCTTGGTCCACGACATCTCGGAAACATGGACCAACCCATCGATCCCTTCGCCGAATCCGACGAAGATTCCGAAGTCGGTTATCGTCTTCACCCTTCCCGTCACCCGCATACCAGGCGGATACTTATCGGCGATGAGGTCCCAGGGATTGGGATCAACCTGCTTCATCCCCAGAGAGATCCTGCGTTTCACCGGATCGCAATCAAGAATCATCACCTTCACCTGGTCGCCGATGCGAGCGACCTTGGAAGGATGCTTCATCTTCTTTCCCCAAGTCATTTCAGAGATATGGACCAGCCCTTCGATTCCCTCTTCGAGTTCGACGAAGACCCCATAATCGGTGACGTTGACCACCTTCCCGGAAACGCGCGTTCCAACCGGATAATTCTCCAATGCCGAATTCCAGGGATCAGGGAGGATCTGTTTCAACCCGAGCGAAACCTTTCCCTTCTCCTGATCGAAATGAAGCACTTTTACTTTAAGCTTCTCCCCTATAGCGATTTTTTCTGAAGGGTGCCCAACCCTTCCCCAACTGATATCTGTAATGTGGAGAAGTCCGTCAAGCCCTCCTAAATCGATGAAGGCTCCATAATCGGTGAGGCTCTTGACCATTCCTTCTATTGTCTCCCCCTCTTTGAGATGCTTGAGAGTCTCACCCCTCTGAATCTTTCTCTCTTCTTCCAGGAGAATCCTTCGGGAAAGGACGATATTATTCCGTTTCCGGTTGAACTTGATCACCTTGAAGGCCAACCTCTGCCCAACCAGGTCATCGAGATTTCGAACCGGTTTCAAATCAATTTGTGATCCTGGGAGAAAGCCATAGATACCGCCGATATCCACCGAGAGTCCGCCCTTCACCCTGGAGACAATCTCACCTTCAATCACCTCGCCCTCACGGCAGGAACGGCTGATATCTTTCCAGATATTGACTTTATCCGCTTTCTCTTTCGAGAGGACAAGTAGCCCCCCTTCTCGATTCTTCTTTTCTAAGAGGACATCCACTTGATCTCCCAATTTAACATCCGGCTTCCTGTTCCTCTTCAGGAACTCCTGCATGGGAATCTGTCCTTCACACTTATATCCTACGTCAACGGTGACATGATCAGGCGTAATTTCGATGACCGTTCCCTTGAGAATCTGGCCTTCGGCAATTTCCTTAAAACTTTCCTCATAGAGTGTTTGAAAATTCTCTGGTTCTTCCCGACGAGAGAAGTCCTTGGGTCCCTCTTCTTTTTCTCCTTCAACAGGAGGAGCCTCTTTTAATTCTTCAGAGGCTGTAGTGGATTCGTTTTTAACCATTCAATAAAACCCCCTTTTTCAAGTGTTCCGAACGTTTATACCATACCCACTGAAAAAAAACAATCTTTTAAGAAAGGTCTTGAAAGCTTATTTTCCTCAGTCCTATCGGTCAGTTATGCGTCGTATCTCCTTTTCCACCTCATGGATGATCCATGAGGGAGTCGAAGCGCCAGCAGTGAGACCAATTTTCTCTTTATTAGCCAGCCAATTCGGATTCAATTTGGAGGCTGTTTCGATATGATAGGTCTGGGGCTGTACCTCCCTGCAAATTCCTGATAATCTTTGAGTATTACCACTATTATAACCGCCCGCAACGATCATGCAGTCCACTTTCTTCGCAATCTCCACTGCTTCCTTCTGACGAACCGCCGTCGCATGGCAGATTGTATTGAACACCCTCACCTCTCTTGCCCGATAAAGGCTGGCCGCTACAACTTTTTCGAAGAGTTCAAAAGATTGTGTGGTTTGAGCAATGATTCCTAACTTCTTCCATGGCCCCAGTCGGCTCAATATTTCAGGCTGTTCAACCACCTCTACCTTCTCGTCGAGATAACTCCGTATGGCCTCGACCTCGGGATGATCTTTATCCCCAACGATCAGCAGAAAATAACCGTTCCGGCGGAGGAACTTTGCAAAAAAATGGGCTTTCTTCACAATGGGACATGTTGCATCAATGATCTTCAGCCCCTTCTTTCTTACCTTCTCAAGGTCTCCTGAGGAGACCCCATGAGAGCGCAGGATGACAGTCCCCCGGGTGATCTGTCCCACCTTGTTTTTCACCCTGATTCCCTGTTGTTCCAGATACTCCACCGCCTGAGGATTATGGATAAGAGGCCCAAGCGTATAGAGGGGTGCAGGGTGCTTTTGGCTTGCCGCAAGGGCTATCTCCATGGCTCGCTTGACACCAAAGCAGAACCCTGCCGATTTAGCAATAATCAGTTTCACTCCATCTCCTCTTCTCGGTGGCAATACGGCACATCTCGTTAACAATTTCCTCAACAGACCGACAGGTGGAATCGATGAAGATGGCATCCTCTGCCCTCTTGAGGGGCGAAAGAGATCGGCTCATATCATTTTGGTCCCTCTCCACCACTTCCTTGAGCGTCTTTTTAAAATCAACCTCCATACCCTTCTCTGAAAACTCTCTGTACCTACGTCTCCCCCTCTCCTCCGGATCCGCATCCAGATAAAACTTTACATCCGCATCCGGAAAGACGACCGTACCGATATCTCTCCCATCCAGCACCACTCCTCCCTCTTTCCCAAAATTCCTCTGCATTCTGACGAGCGCCTCCCTCACCACCCTGCCCTTTGAAATCTCTGAGGCAAGGCGGCTGATCTCAGGGGAACGGATGCCATGGGTGATATCCTTGCCATCACAGAAGATACGACTCTCCTCTCCATTGGTGACAAAGGAGATCTGGATGGATGAGACCAGCCGGGAAAGAGCCTCCTCATCCTTGGGTTCGATGGCGCTTTCTTTTACCTTCAGTGCAACTGCACGATACATCGCTCCTGTATCGATATAGAGATAACCCAATCGCTTTGCCAAAGCCTTCCCGACCGTGCTCTTTCCTGCGCCGGTAGGCCCATCAATGGCGATGATCAATCTCTTCTCTTCCAAATGCTATCCTTTGTCTTCAGGTGAGATGATGGTTGCAAAGCCCGTTTGGAACAATGAACGTTAAACGATGAACTCTTTATCATCCTTTTTGTTCATAGTTCATAGTTCATGGTTCATTGTCCATCGTTTATCATATTGAATGAGGATTTTCAAGGACAGGGGAAAAAGGATTGACAGTACAAGACATTCCAAAACTATTGGCGACTCCTTCACAGACGATCTCGCCTTCAATGAGGTTGAGACCTCTGCGCAAGGTTTCATTCTCGGCTAATGCCTTCTGATACCCCTGATCCGCGATCTGAAGGATATAGGGGAAAGTGGCATTGGTTAGGGCAAAAGTGGATGTTCTCGGATAAGCCCCGGGAATATTGGCAACACAGTAATGGACAACCCCTTCCTCAATATAGGTGGGATCTTCATGCGTCGTTGGCCTTGCGGTTTCAAAACAGCCGCCCTGGTCCACCGACACATCAACAATGACAGAGCCGGGCCGCATTCGGCTCAGCATCTGTCGGGTCACCAGTTTCGGGGCCTGGGTCCCTGGGATGAGGACTGCTCCGATGACCAGATCCGCATATGCAATCTCTTCGCCGATGGTCATCCGGTTTGAGATGAAAGTCGTGATATGGCCCTGGGTGATATCGTGGAGGTAACTGAGTCTTTCAGGCCGGACATCGAGAACAGAGACCCTCGCACCCATGCCTACAGCCACCTTGCAGGCATTGGCGCCTACCACCCCTGCACCGAGGATGACGACTTTGCCTGGCGGAACGCCGGATGCCCCGCAAAGCAGAACCCCTCTTCCTCCATGCCTTGCCTCCAGACACATTCCACCCGCAAGAATCGATGCCCTGCCCGCAATCTCACTCATAGGTCTGAGCAAAGGTAGAGAGCCGTCCCGCTCCTGGACCGTTTCATACCCGATTCCGACAATGCGGGAATCCAACAATGCCTTGGTGAGGGGTTTGCTTGCTGCCAGATGGAGATAGGTAAACAAGATCTGTCCCGGTCTCAATAAAGGAAACTCCTGCTCCTGTGGCTCTTTAACCTTAACGATAAGATCTGCTTCTTTCCATATTCGTTTAACATTTTCTGTAAGGATGGCTCCTGCTTTTTCATACTCCCTATCATTGAAGCCGCTTCCCTCTCCGGCGCCCATCTCGACCATAACCTTATGATGATGAGAGACAAGGGCATCCACTCCCTGAGGGGTCATGGCTACCCGTTTCTCACCAATTTTGATCTCTTTGGGGATTCCGATGATCATCTTAGACCTCATTTGCGCCTTAAGGCTAATCGTTTTGCAACAAATTCGACCATTCCCTCGGTGGCTTTAGAAAACTCAGAAGCTGTTGCAATCGTGACAGGATGAGTATTAAACTCTTCATAAGAATAACCATCCTCTTGATAGGCCCTCTCAAAATAGGGAAGACGAAACAGTTTATCTAAAACAGGTTTTGGGACCTCCTCATCAATCTGCGGCCTAAACTCAACTCCATCAAGGAATTCAAATGTCGCTTCGATAAAAGAAGGCGGACAGGTGAAAACAATGTCGCCACCTGCTAACTTCTCCAGATGCCAACAATGTTTTTTACCATCTATTTCCGGACTGATCCTCATCGAACAGATGAGCATCTTGCTCGGATAATTCCTTTCCTTCAGCAATCGGTAAGCCTTTTTGAAGATAGCGATCTCAGCCCAACGGATATCCGCCTCAGAAAGGTTGATCTTCAGAGTCTCTGCCTCTTTCCGGAGATCTCCCAAGTCACCGTAGCGTGCGGTCATATGGGTAATTACAGATCTCCATCGTGTCAAATCAACTCCATTCTTCTTCGCTATCTCAAGCCCCTCCTTGACCGCCTTCGCACAGGCCATCAACTGTGGAAGGACAAAGGTTAGGGTATTGTTCGTTGAGATTCCTTTCGAGGTTAAAAACCGGATGACCTCATATCCTTGCTTGCTTCCAGGGACCTTAATCATCACATTGGGACTGAGGCTTGCTAATTCTAGGGCCTGTGACTTCATCTTCTCCAGATCGGTCAGATTTCGGGGATCGACCTGGCCAGAAAGATATCCATACCGGTATCCGGATTGCTTAAACACTTCCAGATACATCTCGGCTCCCCTTCGGACGATCTCTTTATAGGTCATCCAGAAAAGGGATTCTCTATCAATGCCAGGATTCTGTTCAATCAGACCATCAATGATCTCTGCCACATAGGACTCTCGTGCCTTGATCACTCCGAGAGAAAGAGGAGGATTGGTCGTCACTCCACGAAAGAGGGTTTTCCCTGGTTGTTCGGGATCAAAAAACCTCTTCAATTGTTCCCGTATCTCTTCCACCTTACCTGAAGCGGCCTTTTTCAAAATCCCCTCCATCCATGAAGAATAGATTAGGGGCGAAGAATCCCACCAGATCTCCAGGCCTGGGTGGGTCTTCATCAACTTTTCAAGAGGCGTTAATTTCATGCTCGTTTCTCCTTCTTTCTGTTCTCAAAGAATCGCTTGATTGCTGAGACGCAGAGGGAATTCTCTTCATGTGTGCCTAAACTGATCCGGAAAAAACCGCTCCGGCCACGGAAAGGGGCAAAATATTTGATCATGACCCCTGCCTTCTCAAAGACAAAATCGACCACCTCTTTACCGGTCACCCCTGCATCGGTGGCATCGATCATCACATAATTGCCGTGAGAGAAATACGGTTTAACCCCTGGAAGCTTTGCAAGTTCCTTGCAAACGTATTCTACGCCCGCATTGTTGTAGGCCGCCTTCCGTTTCAACTCCTCTTCTTCTTCGAGAGCTGCCTCTGCTGCAGCAATGGAAAGGAGGCTTGTGTTCCAGGGTACCTGCATCTTGCGGAAGTAACCGATCAGGCTTTCATCGGCTAAGGCATAACCAAATCGAATTCCTGCCATTCCATAGGCCTTGGAGAAGGTGTGAGCAACGATGATATGGTTATAATTTCTGATCAGAGGAGCTTTTGATTCATGTTCTGGATGATACTCCAGATAAGCCTCATCGATCATGGTTGGAATGCCGAGTTCAACAATCTTCATTAGGTCATCATCTGGAATGAAATCTCCTGTGGGGTTGTTGGGAGTGCAGACGATGATCAATTTGGTACGGGGAGTAACAGCGCGTAACATCGCCGGAACGTCATACTGGAGGTCAGATCTTTGGTCCACCGTCACCACACTTCCTCCCACAGTTTTGGCTCGAATGCCATAAAGGGAGAACGTGGGATTGGGAAGAAGCACTTCGTCTCCAGGGGTAACAAAGAGCCTCATCACGATATCGATGATCTCCGAAGAGCCGTGGCTGATATAGACATTCTCCGGTCCGAGGTCGTACTGTTTGGCAATCTTTGCCCGAACACGTGGTCCACTGTCAGGGTAACGGTTCCCCAACTTGGCTGCCTCGGTGATGGCCTGAACGATCTTCTCCGAGGGGACGATCGGATTCTCATTGATCATCATCCGTTTGAGCTCCGGTTTGGACCAGGCGACCACTAGGTCTTCGGTATCATAGGGCTTGATCTGATCAATCCAGGGTACAAGATAACGCTTTAAATCGCTCATAAATCCTCCTTCAGCAAATAATATTTAAATCAGGTTTAGGTTAAGGTTTAGGCTTAGAAGTTAAATCTATTCCCTCAACCTAAATCTCAGCCTTAACCTGAGATGGATCAACCTAACTACCTATCTATACAGGTAACAAGGAAAAAAAAATTTGTCAAGCCTTATTTTTGAGGTTTCCGAAAAGTCCAGAAACCTCTGATGACACCGATTATGAAACGATTACATCGATTAAAATACAGGAAACTTAAAGGGAAATCTGTGAAATCATTTTTTTGAAATCTGTGTAATCAGGGGGGGATTCTTTCACCCCTTCAAATCATACCGGTATTTCCCTGATTCCACCTCGAAGATATATTTATCCCCGCGGTGAAAGGCATGGAGAACCTCCACTGGGATGTTCTTTGAATCGTAGATCACGCTTTCAAGAAAGATCCCTGGCGATTGGGGAGGAACCCCAAATAATTTGGCATCCTCATTGGAGAGAAGAATGGCGCGGAAGGTCTGAATCGACCGGTGAAGCTTCACATGGAACTTTTTGGTCAGGAGATGGTAGAGAGAACCAGTCAGCCTCATCTTTAAAATAGCTTTATACTCCTTATGGGGAAGATAGCTCCGTTCAATCACCAGGGGAATGTCGTTTCCCATCCGGAGCCGTTCTGTGAGAATGACCAGCCTCTCTTTACCCAGCATCAGTTTCTCTGCCACATTCGCAGGTGCTTCGATCACGGACTGGCTGAGGAGCCGGGTCTTCGGGGAAATCCCCATATGGATCATATCATCTGTAAAACTGGAGATGTGCTGGAGGGTATACTTAACAGGTTGGACCGTCTGGCTCATGACAAAAGAGCCCACACCGTTTCGCTTCTGGATGACCCCACGGGTAACCAGGTCGGAAATCGCCTGCCGGACTGTATTGCGATTGACCTGGAACAGCTCTGCCAATTTCGACTCCGATGGCAGCTTGTCGTTCACCGCATAGCGCCCCTTTTCGATCATCTCCATCAGCCAGTGGCTGATCTGCAGATACTTGGGAATGCCCGGATCAAGGTGGAATGTCTCTGGCACGAATCGTCTCTCTTTCCTTTAGAAAATAAGAAGTTCCTTCAACGGTAACGAGGCCCGTATCGTTAATAAAAGGCTACGTTCATCGTCTTTAACTCTTTTTACGTAACCGCTACCCAATTACGAAACGCCTGCCTGCCGGTAGGCAGGGGCTTCGTAACCGTAACCTTAACCCTTATCTACAGACTGTTCTCATGGTTCCCGAAGGCCCTCTACTGACCCAGGGCAATCACTTCGATGAAACCATCCCGCTCAATCCAGAGCGGCCCGTCACCAGTCGCATGACGAGAAGCGCACCGATCACAATGGCAACCACAACTGTACACATCGCATTGGCGCTGGCAGTCCGGCCATCCACATCCAGGAAGATGATTTCAATGGCCGCCAGTTTGATCGTTGCGGAGATGAGAAAGATCACGGCGCTGATCGTCGTCATCGCCCTCATGAAGAAGAAGGTAGCAGTGGAGAGGAAGGCCACTCTCGAAAGGGGAAAGACCACCCTCGTAAAAGTCGAAATGGGCCCTGCCCCGAGGCTGACGGCCGCCTCCTCAATCGATTTGTCGATCTGTTTCAGATTGGCAATGCTGGTTAGCACCCCCAGGGTGAAATTACAGATAATGACGTTGATGATGATGATCCAGATCGTCCCGTAAATGAAAAAGTAAGGTTTGTTAAAGGCCAGGACATATCCGAGTCCCATCACAACACCGGGGATGGCCGCTGGCAAAACGCTCAGCGTGTAGAGGATCTGTTCTCCTCTTGGTTTCTTCTTCTCAATGATATACCCTGCGAGCAATGTCAGAGAGGCGCCGGCAACGGCAACGACGATGGAAACGAGAAGGCTGGTCCAGATCGGCGCATATTTATAAGCGATCATCGTTCGAAATGTACTTTCGGACAGGACCGAGGTCCAGAAGTTTGTCCAGAGAGGGGCATGGGCACCCAGCGATGGGAAGTCGAAATGTCTGAGGGTGAGAGAAAAATCGTATGGCCATGTCTTCACAAATGATCCCAAAAACACAGTGGCAAAGACGACGAGGATGCAGAGGCAGATGAACCCGCAATAGATGGTGAATCCCCACTTCTTGAGAGGCCGGGAGGGGTGCAGAAAAGGCCTTGCCTGACCACTGATCAAGGCATAGCTCTTTCTCGTCAAGTAATAGTTGATGACAAAGGCGCTGATGGAAGGAACGAGGAGAATGACGCTGATGGTTGCCCCCAGGTCGAAACGCTGGAGCCCGAAGACTTGTGAAACAATCTCGGTGGCCAGCACAGAGTAATTTCCTCCGATCACCACAGGGATTCCGAAATCGGTGATGGTGAGGTTGAACGTCAGTGCTGCTGCGCTTGCGATTCCATACTTGGCCGAAGGAAGGGTCACCTTCCAGAAGGTCTTGAGTGCAGAGGCTCCCAGGCTTTGGGCCGCCTCATCCAACCGGGTGTCCACCGCAGACAGAGTGGTGTAGAGGATGAAGAGCGCATTGGGAAAACAGTAGAGACATTCTCCCACGATGATGCCTGTGGCTCCATAGATGTTCCAGCTTGTGCCAAGGAGATACCGGGTGATCAAACCGTTTCTTCCAAAAAGGAGAATGAGGGCCAACGCCTGTATGATGGTTGGGGCAATCAGGGGAAAAGTGGAGATGGTATAGACAATCCCTTTACCCGGCATCGTCGTCCGGGTCAATCCATAGGCGAAAAAGAAGGCTGTCACCGTGGTAATGATCATCGTGATGATGGAAACATAGATGCTATTGGTAAACGATCTAAAGATCCTTGGGCTGGAAAAATAGGCCGCATAGTTTTCCAAGGTCAGTTTTCCTTCTTTTAAGAAACTGAGCCGGCAAATATCGATGACCGGATAGAGAAGAAAAAAGACGAGAACCGCCAGGAAGAAGATAGAGGCCACACCCGTGATGAGTTTGTCCGGACTTATGGCGAGCCATGAAAAGGAGGATGAAACTGGGTAGGAATGATTTATTTTAGGTCGGTTCATGCCAAATCCTCCCCTGCTGGAGGGCTGTGTCTTATTATGAGAAAACCGATTTTTCGAAAGGGGGGAGAGGCAGTCGGGGGAAAAAGATTTAGAGCGGTAACCTTTAACCATTTGGAATGAGGCACGCCAAGAATATGAAGACTTTCGATTTTATACAAGCGCCGATTTCCCATAATCTAAAAGACCCGCATTCTAAATCTTTGGAGCCTGACTGCCTCTCCCCCCTTTGCTTGCGATCATGACTCAGTCTCCGGATAGACGAGAAAGCTTTCAGGAGGAAAGTAGAGGAGGATTTCATCCCCCTGTTTGAATCCCCTCTGCTCAAAAGATTTCTCAATGATATCTGAAATCACTTCCTCCCCATCGATATTGACGACCAATCGAACAGCCGCTCCAAGGAAAGTGACGACATCGATTCTTCCAGGAATCAGATTGGAGAGAACCAAATGATGTGTTGGCTCCCCAGGTCGAAAAACCTCAATTTTCTCAGGTCGGATAGCAAGAATCACCTTCTCCTGGTAGGAAGAGCCTGTCTGAGCAACTGTGAATTCCCATTGTTCTGTCTGGACGCGGTCATCCGTACGTAACCCCTTAAAAAAGTTGGATGTGCCTACAAAATCGGCCACAAAATCGGAACTTGGGCATTTATAGATATCGATGGGTTTTCCCACCTGCCGGAACTGGCCCTTCTCCATCACCACCACCCGATCGGCAATCGAGAGAGCCTCCTCCTGGTCATGGGTGACATAGATCATTGTCTTCTTCAATTCCTGTTGAAAGCGTTTGATCTCTGCCCGGAGACGAACCCGGATTTTGGCATCGAGTGCGCTCAGGGGCTCATCCAAAAGCAGGACCTGTGGATCGGGTGCCAACGCCCGGACCAAGGCCACTCTCTGCTGCTGGCCACCGCTTAACTGAGCTGGGAAAAGTTTTCTCCAGTCCCGAAGCCCGACGAGGTCGAGCATCTGGTCGACCCTCTCACCGATTGCCTGTTTATTCATCTTTCTCATCTTCAGGCCGAAGGCAATATTCTCCTCCACGGTCATATTTGGAAAGAGAGCGTAAGATTGGAAAACGATTCCGAATTCTCTCTTCTGAGGAATAAGATTGTTGATCACCTTTCCATTGAAGAGGACTTTTCCATCGGTCACGGTCTCAAAACCGGTGATCATCCTGAGGACAGTTGTCTTTCCACAGCCGCTCGGCCCAAGAAAGCAGATAAATTCCCCTTCTTCAATTTCAAGATTGACCCGGTCCACAGCGGTCAGCGTTCCATAGCGTTTGGTGAGATTCTCCAATTTGAGGTTTTTACCCATATTCCTTCCTTTTTTTCGAACCTATCCGAGAATTCTTCCCCTCCCCTGGTGGGAGGGGATCGAGGGGAGGGGGGATAAAATCTTTCTCACCCCCACCCTCACCCTCCCCCATCAGAGACTGTGTCACAATGGGGAGGGTGAGGGGTAAGAATTTTTAGCATAACGAATGAAAAAACTCTATCTGTCTCCATATCAATATGATACAATGCAGTCCAACAGAGGAGGACTCCCAATGGCCT
>Ga0194111_10008388_pt1:0-5000 | contig 11384 bp, 7 predicted proteins | sample TA2KigC300mmetaG_FD_146194 | JGI IMG/M metagenome (GOLD analysis project Ga0194111, IMG submission 146194) | Freshwater microbial communities from Lake Tanganyika, Tanzania - TA2015033 Kigoma Deep Cast 300m | ecosystem: Environmental > Aquatic > Freshwater > Lake | place: Tanzania: Lake... | reverse complement strand
ACGATGAATGCAGACTCTCCCGCATCTATGAACAGATATCCTCTCTCGGGATCGGGGCGGAACTGAAAACGCGCCTGCTCGTTGAATGCGTCGCCTTGATCGAAACAGATGCCGCCGCACAGCAGTTTCATATGGAATTGACAGAAGCCGACAGACAATTTCTCCGGATGCTGCAACAGAAACACCCCTCCCTCTCGAAAAAAGAGCTTCGGCTGTGCCTGCTCATCAAGCTCCGCTACAACACAAAAGAGATCGCCAGAGAGACCGGCTTCTCCGTCAGGGGGATGGAAACCACCAGATACCGACTGCACAGCAAACTCGGACTGAAAAAACACCAGTCCATGAAGCAGTATTTCGCCTCGTTCCGGGCCGAATCATAAGAAAGCCCTCGACCGGCGAGCATCTGAAAGCAATTATCAGGTCATTGCGTCCGGGCTTTCAGCTTCGGATTGTCCGATCAGCCGTTCAAGACAGTTGCTGCAGACGCATGTATCGTATCGGGCCGCGAGATACTCGGTGACTGCAGCCGGAACAATCTTCCGGACGCACCAGCAGTCGAGAGACCGCGAGCACTGAAACTCCGCTCCGCATATCGGGCACGCAACCATCTTTCTTTCGCTTCCGCCGGTTGTATGATCGGGCATCATGTTGATGGGAATAATAGTTATCAATCCGTTACGGTCTGACGCATCGCCCTCTGCCAGCCTTCGATCAGCCTGATGCGCTCTCCGTCATCCATGGTCGGACAATACACCGATTCGGTTGCGTTCAGATTCCGAAGTTCATCTGCCGATTGCCAGAACGCTGCCTGCAGCCCCGAAAGAAAGGCGATGCCAAGCGAAGTCGACTCCCTGTTTTGCGGCGTCATAACCTGAATACCCAGCAGATCCGCCTGAAACTGCATGAGGAACTCATTACCGACAGCGCCGCCATCAGCCATCAGCAGCTTCGGCAGCAAGCCGGTATCGGCTTCCATTGCCCTGAAAACGTCGTGCGTCTGATACGCGATGGACTCCAGAGCGGCCCGCACGATGTGGTTGCGGTTCGCTCCCCTCGTCAAACCGGTAATGACCCCTCTCGCATCCATGTTCCAGTGAGGCGCCCCGAGACCGGCGAACGCCGGCACGATATAGACCCCGGCATTCGACTCCACCGATAGAGCCATTGCCGCGGACTCTGAAGCACTCTTCAGAAGCCGCAACTCGTCGCGCAGCCACTGCACAACCGCTCCGCCAATAAAAACCGAACCTTCGAGAGCATAACAGGTATGGCCTCCGCCATCGATTGCAAGCGTCGTAATCAGGCCATTCCGGGATCGGATGCATGAATTCCCGGTATTCATCACCAGAAAACATCCGGTACCATAGGTGTTTTTAACCGAACCCGGCTCAAAACAGCATTGTCCGAACAGCGCGGCCTGCTGGTCTCCAGCCATTGCACAGACGGGAATGCCGTTCAATTCCCGAAGCGCGAGGATTGAACCGAAATCGCCCATCGATGACCGCACCTCCGGAAGCATCGTACGAGGCACGTCAAAGAGGTCGAGCAGTTCGTCGTCCCACCCTTTATTACGAATATTGAACAGCAGGGTACGGGACGCGTTGGTAATATCCGTTGCATGCACCGAACCGTCCGTCAGCTTCCAGAGCAGCCAGGTATCCACCGTACCGAAAAGCAGTTCCTTCCGGTCGAGCTCAGGATATCGATCAAGAATCCACCTGATCTTCGTGGCGCTGAAATACGCATCAAGAGGGAGGCCGGTCTTCTCGGTTATGCGACCCGAATCCCGAAGGTAACGGCGGCAGAGATCGCTGGTACGGCGGCACTGCCAGACAATGGCGTTATGCACGGGCCGCCCTGTATTCCGATCCCATACAACGGTCGTTTCCCTCTGGTTGGTGATTCCGGCAGCGACAACAGGCAAAGAGGCCTGGGGAAGCAGCTCGCCAATACAGGAAACAACGCTCAGCCATATCTCTTCGGGATCATGCTCCACCCAGCCTTCGGCAGGATAGTGCTGCACAAGCTCCCTGTATGACCTTGCATGCACGCGTCCCTCTCGGTCATACAGCGCGCAGGCGGTACCTGTGGTCCCCTGATCGACAGCGAGAATCAGTCCGTTCCGCATCATTGCCCCCTGTATGAATGTAACCTGTTATAGATCCCTGGCCGTTGCCGAAAGCGCCCTGACATGTTTCAGCACGCCTGACACCCGCTCTTCGACGGCGAAAGCCTGATCGAATATCTGGATGCAGGTAAGCCGGTTCGGCACGACGATACAGGGAATTCCAGCCGCATGCGCCGACGAAAGCCCGCGCACGGAGTCCTCCACTGCAAGACACTGCCGAGGTTCGAGCCCAAGCCGTTCAAGCGCTTTGAGGTATGGTTCGGGGTGCGGTTTAGGCCGGGTGATATCATCATCGGTAATGATAACCTCGAAATGACCGAGCAGGCCGTTATCGCGGTGCATCCGTTCAACCTTGTCGCGAGGGCTGCCGGTAACGAGCGCAAGTCTGACCCGACCTGCCAGCGCCCCGATGGTTTCGGAAACATCCGCCAACAGCGGCACAGGCTGCTCAAGGCATTGCCAGAACGCATCGTTCCGCGCATCGATCACACGGCTGGCAAGTTCCGGCGACATTCCCATCTCCAGAGCGATTTCGCTGCTGTGCCTCGCATTGCCAAGATACTCAACTCCCCAGTACCGGCTGTCGAGCGTGTATCCCGCGCTCTCGAAAGCCTTTCGGGTAAGCTCAAAAAAAAGGGCTTCGCTGTCGACAAGCAGGCCATCATTATCCCATAAAATCGCTTCGATCATGCCGTTCCTTCAATTGCCTGGATGAGAGAGACTCAAAGGAAAAAGGTACGGGATTTACCTGCAAGGAACAACTGCGGCTCATGCTGCAAGATCGGAAGTTTTTTTGAATGACCGGGCATAGAGTGCATAGAGTCTGCGAAGCACACTCCAGAAAACCGGATCGCCGGTTATGGAAACAAGCTGTCCGGCCATGCGGCCCGGGTTGTTTCTGATCAGTTCGTTTCTGTAGAGCAGACGCATCAGGCTATCCATTGAAAAGGAAGAAGATGCGGCAACCAGTTCATCGAGCCGGATAACTGCTCCAGCCCGCAAGGAGTCTTCCTTACCGAGCGATAGCGACAGTCTGCGAAGATCACCCTGCTGTTCAATAATAAAACAGACAGCCTCCTTCGGCGAACGCTGCAATGAAACCACAACAGGCGACTTCAGAGGCTTGCCGCCAGGCCCGCACTGATAGCGTATCTCCGGATTCCGGCGCGCATACCGCACAAATGCCCTGTAAATGGCATCGATAATGTTCTGCTCGCTGAGCGTTTTGTTAACCCTCATGAGAAAACAGAGCTGAAAAAGATCTTTCAGCATGGCTATCAGCATGGAGCCGATACTGTCTCTTTTCAGTACCGAACTGTAATTGCAGAATGCCACATTGCAATAGACCATCATCTCGACAAGAGTCGGAGTGTCCATGCTTCTGGTCGAGACAACCGGGCAGAAATTGTTGTACAGATCCCAGTCGAACGAGGTGATTTTGTTTTCGGATTTATACTCGTCGAAAATTTTTGTGCCCGGATAGGGTGTCATCGACATGAACAGTACCTGCCGGAGACCGAGATTTTTCGCAAACTCCGGGTACACAAGCGTATCCTCGACCGACTCCGTATAATGACCGATAATGAAGTAGCCCTCCGTACCGATACCGTTCTCCCTGACAAGCCCGATGGCGCGCGATACATCGTCGAGCACGTTCTTCTTGTTCATCAGCTCAAGCGTCGCAGTATTCGGGCTCTCGATGCCGAGCCCCACTTTGCTCAACCCGATTTTGCGCAGTTTGCCGAGAATCCGCTCGGCCCTTATCAGATCTTTCGCCCTGGTTTCGGTCATGATCCTGAAATTGGTCAGACCCCGCTCGATCATCATGTCGCAGATAGCCTCGGCCCGTCTGATATTGGTCAGAAAATTGGCATCCCAGATCTTGATCAGCTTTTTTCTTTTAGGATCGTGCAATCGGGCAAACTCTTCGACCACGTTTTCAGGGCTTCTGCCCCGCCAGTTTTTGTGCATGGTATCATTTGCGCAGAACGAACACGACCAGGGACAGCCCCTCGACGTATAGATGGTATCGATGGAATAATCCGTGCCATGCTCCCCGTAACGCGCCGGACGGAGACTGCGAAGAGGATAAGGAATAGAATCTATGTCGCCGATGATCGGTCGCGGCCCTGTAGAGGTAATCCCTCCGTTTTCCCTGTATGCCAAACCCGGTACCTCTTTCGAAGGGCCATGCAGAACCAGATCGCGGAAGGTTGCCTCCCCCTCGCCTAAGGCTACGACATCCACGCAGCGGTGCCTGAGCACCTCCTCGGGCAGCGCCGTCGGATGAAATCCCCCCATAACGACGAACGCATCGCGTTCTTTTGCGATTTCGGCAAGCCTCAATGCATTATTGAAACAACCGGTCATCGACGATATCGCGACAAGATCGATTTTCCGCCGTTTCAGCAGTGCCCTGAAGCTGTCGTACAACCCCTCGTTATAGTAGTTTTCAGGGATAACCATGCTTTCGGCATCCTGCTCGACGGCCGCGGCAAGATAGCATATGCCGATGCAGTCGGATATATACCTCGGAAAAGGAGAAATAACGGCCTGCGGCGCCTCGACAAGACAGATGTTTCTGAAAAAAGCCATACCCGGAAATCCTCATTGATTGGTAAACCCATGCGCCGGGAGAAAAAAACGATATCGCGTGATCCCCCGATGTTTTCGAAAACCGCCTCGTTGCTTACGATTTTTCGCGATATGGGTTATTCCCCCTCGCCAACCGGCTCGTTACTGTAGCCTGAGTTGATCGATTCGAAATAAAAAAAGCCCTCACCTATGGGCATAAAGTGTTATCTTGTAATGGGTAACGTTGCAATTACCAGTACAGAACACCAAACCAAATAGGTAGAGAGCTTCATGAGCA
>Ga0194111_10008387_pt1 | contig 11385 bp, 11 predicted proteins | sample TA2KigC300mmetaG_FD_146194 | JGI IMG/M metagenome (GOLD analysis project Ga0194111, IMG submission 146194) | Freshwater microbial communities from Lake Tanganyika, Tanzania - TA2015033 Kigoma Deep Cast 300m | ecosystem: Environmental > Aquatic > Freshwater > Lake | place: Tanzania: Lake... | reverse complement strand
CGCGCTCGGTGGTGTTGCGGCCCTTCCCGCCACTCTCCACCAGGTTGTCGACCGCGCAGCGTCGACAAATCAACGACTTCGCTCGCTCGCTTTCCTCGAGCGACACCATCACGTGCGTAGGTGGTGCCGGCGCCGGCCCCCTGCAGGTGCTGCGTGATTTGGCGCGGGTGCGTGCCTCGACGGTGTGTCGACTGCTCGCGCAACGCGTGCCCGGCGTGCGCACGAAGGTGGACATCGCACTCAGTGGTGAAGTGCAAGTCACCGAGTTGGCACCCGTAACTCCCGTGCCGATTCGTGTTTCGGCGAGCGATCTGTCGCGCCGCGTGCTGGTGGTGGCCCGCCCAAGCAACGGCTAGCCCGAGACAGCCCTTTTGCGGTAGTGGGTTGTGAACCGCCACCGCGGGCTGGCAGACTGAAAGCCTTATGACGCGTCGATGCAGCATCGTGGTCGCCGTCGTAGTAGTTCCGTAAGCGCCGCGTTTCTACGCGCGCGCCAAACCTCCCCAAGGGGAGGTTTTTTTCTACCCAAAAACACCAAGACAAAACACGAAACGAAGAATCCACAGCGAGACTCAAGAAAGAGGAAGCGATGAAAGAAAAACTCACCGGAGCCCAGGCCCTCATCCGCGCGCTGGAGCACGAACACGTCGAAGTGATGTTCGGTCTCCCCGGCGGCTGCATTCTCCCCGCGTACGACCCGTTGATCGAGTCGAAGATTCGCCACATTCTCGTGCGCCACGAACAGGGCGCCGGCCACATGGCCGAGGGCTATGCGCACGTCACCGGCAAACCCGGCGTCGCAATGGTGACCAGCGGTCCAGCCGCCACCAACCTCGTCACGCCGTTGTGTGACGCATATATGGACTCCATCCCGATGGTCGGTATCACCGGTCAGGTGCCCACCGCAGCAATCGGCACCGACGCGTTCCAAGAGTGCGACACCGTCGGCATCACTCGCAGCATCACCAAGCACAACGAACTGGTGATGAGTGCACAAGACATTCCGATGGTGGTGCGTCAGGCGTTTCACATCGCCACCACCGGTCGCCCCGGCCCAACGCTCATCGACCTGCCGAAGGACGTGTTGCAGAACTCGATGGAGTGGTACTGGCCGAGCGACGACGAAGTGCTCGACAGCCTGCCCGGCTACCGCCCCAACGTGAAGGGCCACGCCAAGATGATCAAGGAAGCAGCGCGATTGATTCTCGCCGCCAAGCAACCGTTGCTCTACGTGGGTGGCGGTGTGTTGAAGGCGCGCGCGGCAGATGCATTGCGTGAACTCGCCGAGCTGACACAGATTCCGGTGGTCACCACGTTGATGGCCCGCGGCGCATTCCCCGACTCGCACCCGTTGTGCCTCGGCATGCCCGGTATGCACGGCACCGCAACCGCGGTAACCGCAATGCAAAAGAGCGACCTGCTCATTGCACTCGGCTCGCGATTCGACGATCGAGTCACCGGCAAGGTTGCAGCGTTCGCCCCCGACGCCAAGATCATCCACGTCGACATCGACCCAGCCGAGCAGGGCAAAGTGCGTCGCCCGGATGTGCCGATCGTTGGTGACTGCCGCCTGGTGATCGAAGAAATCATCAAAGCGTTGCGCGACATGTTGCAGTCGGGGGAGAAGCAGGCCGATGTCGGCCCGTGGCGCAGCCGCGTGAGCGGATGGCGCGAGCAGTTCCCGCTCGCCTACGACCAGAGCCAGCCGGGCGCGGCCTTGAAGCCGCAGTTCTGCCTGGAAAAACTGCGCGACGGCGCACCCGAGGGCACCATCGTGGTGTCGGGTGTGGGTCAGCACCAAATGTGGGCGAGTCAGTACTGGCGTTTCGAAGAGCCGTACACCTGGGTGAACTCGGGTGGTCTCGGCACGATGGGTTTTGCCGTGCCGGCTGCCATCGGCGCCAAGGTTGGTCGCCCCGACAAAACAGTGTGGGCGGTGGATGGCGACGGTTGCTTCCAGATGACCGCGCAAGAACTCGTCACTGCATCGTTGGAGAAGATTCCGGTGAAGATTGGCATCCTTAACAACTCGTACCTCGGCATGGTGCGCCAGTGGCAGGAAATGTTCTACGGCGAGCGCTACAGCGAAGTGAATCTCTCTGGCACGTTGCCCGACTTCGTGAAGTGGGCGGAGTCCATGGGTTGCGTCGGCATTCGCGTCGAAGACCCACAGGAAGCCGAAGCAGCAATCGACAAAGCGAACTCGATCAACGACCGACCAGTCGTCGTCGACTTCCGCGTCGAAGAGAACGAGAAAGTGTTCCCGATGGTGCCGGCCGGGCAGAGCAACGACGACGTCATCTTGCATGAGTCGCAAATGGCGCGAAGGGAGTTCCTCAAGTGAGCGGCAACAACCCCTTCGGTCAAGACTCGCAACACCACGTGTTGTCGGTGTTGGTGCAAAACCGCCCGGGCGTGCTTGCGCGGGTGTCGGCGTTGTTTGCGCGACGCGGCTACAACATCTTCTCGCTCGCTGTGGCTCCAACCGAGCACCCCGATTACAGCCGCATCACGATCGTGGTCGACCTGGATAGCGCACCGCTCGAACAGATGACCAAGCAGTTGTTCAAGCTGGTCGATGTCGTGCGCATCAGCGAACTCGACCCGAAGCACTCGGTGGAGCGCGAACTGGTGATGGCCACCGTGAAAGCCACACCGGAGCAGCGTGGTCAAGTGGTCGAACTCACCAACATCTTCGAGGGCAAGATTCTCGCCGTTGGCACCGACGCACTCACCGTGAGCCTCGATGGCAGCCCGTCGAAGATCGATGATTTCATGGCGTTGCTCGATCAGTACGGCATCGTCGAATCGCAGCGCACCGGATTGGTGGCGCTGCCCAAACTCGACCGCACGGCAAAACCGCGTGCGGTGAAAGCACCAAAGGGAAAGGCAAGTTAATGGCAGCGAACGTGTATTACGACAAGGATGCCGACATCTCGATCATCCGCGGCAAGAAAGTGGCGGTCATCGGTTACGGCAGTCAGGGTCATGCGCACGCGCTGAACCTGAAGGAGTCGGGCGTCGATGTGGTCGTCGGTTTGCGCGACGGCTCGTCATCCATCGCCAAGGCGAAAGAAGCCGGCCTCAACGTGAAGTCGATCGCCGACGCTGCAAAATGGGCCGACGTCATCATGATGCTGGCGCCCGACACCGAGCAGAAGAAGATCTACGACGAGTACGTGAAGCAGCACCTCACTGATGGCAAGGCGCTGGCCTTCGCCCACGGGTTCAACATTCGTTTCGAGCGCATCGCACCACCCAAGGGTGTCGATGTGATCATGATTGCGCCGAAGGGCCCGGGTCACCTCGTGCGCCGCACCTACACCGAGGGTGGTGGTGTTCCTGCACTCATCGCCGTATCGCAAGATGCAACGGGCAAGGCAAAGCAAGTCGCGCTCTCGTACGCCTCGGCGATCGGCGGCGGACGAGCGGGCGTCATCGAAACCACATTCCCCGAAGAAACCGAAACCGACTTGTTCGGTGAGCAAGTGGTGCTCTGTGGCGGGCTCACCTCGCTGGTGCAGGCCGGTTACGAAACGCTCGTCGAGGCCGGTTATCAGCCCGAGATGGCGTACTTCGAGTGCCTGCACGAAGTGAAGTTGATCGTCGACCTCATGTACGAAGAGGGCATCGCGGGCATGCGTTACAGCATCAGCGACACCGCCGAGTACGGCGACTTGTCGCGTGGCCCACGCATCATCGACGCCGACACGAAGAAGCGCATGAAGGCGATTCTCGAGGAGATTCAAACCGGCAAGTTCGCCGAAGAGTGGATCGCCGAGAGCGATTCAGGTCGCAAGCGCTTCAGCGAACTGCGCAATGCTGGCAAGAACCACCCGATTGAGAAGGTCGGCTCGCAACTGCGTGCGATGATGCCGTGGATCTCGAAGGGCAAGAAGAAGGTTGCCGAGGTGTCCGGTGGCTGATTCAGGGGCGACTCCCGCTGTCACGATGTACACCACCACCTGGTGCGGCTACTGCAAGCGCCTCAAGCGCATGATGCAAGACGACGGCATCGACTTTGCCGAAGTGGACATCGAACAGACCCCAGGCACGGCTGAAATCGTGGAAAAGGTGAACAACGGCAACCAAACGGTGCCCACCCTGGTGTTCTCTGACGGCACGGCCATGACCAACCCGTCACTGGCCAAGGTGAAAGAGAAACTGGCGTCGCTCTAAAACCCGACTTGACGGGTCAACAATTGACGATAGTCTGCGTGCATGACGAACAATCAATGGGGTTTTGACACACGCCAGATCCACGCCGGGCAGGAGCCCGACCCATCAACCGGTGCACGAGCAGTGCCGATCTACCAAACCACGAGTTACGAATTCCGCGACAGCCAGCACGCCGCAAACCTGTTCGCACTCGCTGAGATCGGCAACATCTACACGCGCATCATGAACCCCACGCAGGGCGTGCTCGAAGCGCGCCTGGCATCACTTGAAGGTGCGACAACGACTGCCGTCGGTCTTCCCGGTGCGTTGGCGGTGTCGAGTGGTCAATCGGCGGAACTGCTCGCCATCCTGACGCTCGCCGAAGCAGGTGACCACATCGTGTCGTCACCGAGTTTGTACGGCGGCACCTACAACCTGTTTCATTACACGCTCCCCAAGATGGGTATCGCGGTGAGTTTCGTCGATGACCCCGACGATCTTGATGAGTGGCGCAAGGCAACCAAGCCGAACACCAAAGCGTTTTACGGCGAGGTGCTCGCCAACCCGCGCAACAACGTGCTCGACATCGAGGGCATCAGCAAGGTCGCGCACGAGGTGGGTGTGCCGCTCATCGTCGACAATACGGTGCCGACGCCATACCTTATCCGCCCCATTGAATGGGGTGCCGATATCGTCGTGCATTCGCTGACCAAGTTCATCGGTGGTCACGGTACGAGCATCGGCGGAGCGATTATCGACGGTGGCACGTTCGACTTCGGGGCTAGCGGTCGCCACAAGAATTTCACCGAACCTGATCCGAGTTATCACGGCTTGGCGTATTGGCCGGCATTGGGTAAGGGTTCGTACATCATCAAGGCTCGTGTGCAGATGTTGCGCGACCTTGGTTCGGCCACTACACCGTTCAATGCGTTTCTCTTTCTCCAAGGTCTCGAGACCTTGTCGTTGCGCATGGATCGTCACTTCTCCAACGCACAGACGGTCGGTGAGTTCTTGGCTGGTCGCGACGAGGTAGAGAGTGTCAATTACCCCGGTTTGCCGTCGAGCCCTTGGCATGCGCGAGCGAAGAAGTACGGCCGTGGTAAGGGCTACGGATCGGTGCTCGCATTCGTGATCAAGGGTGGTCGCGAGGCAGGGCAGAAGTTCGTTGAGGCGCTCGAACTGCACAGTCATGTCGCCAATATCGGCGACGTGCGCAGCCTGGTGATCCACCCGGCGTCCACCACCCACAGCCAGCTAACCGAAGACGAACAGCGGGCCACCGGTGTCGAGCCGGGGTTGGTGCGGCTCTCGGTGGGGTTGGAGTCGATCGACGACATCCTCGCTGACTTAGATGCGGGTTTCCGCGCCGCGAAGGGCTAGCCCCAGAGTAGGCGGCTCACCAGCCCCATAATTCACCTTCCGTTTACCTTTGCGCCAATCCGGCGACAGCCGTAACGGCGAGCATTGGTTTTCGTGGCTACGACGGAGACCCCGGCTCCCCGTCAGATGACGGTGATCTACAACCGCGAAGACAAGATCTTCCGCGGCGTGGTGACCGGTGGAGCGTTGACGTCGCTCATTGTGCTGGGACTCATCGGCGTGTTCCTCTTCATGCGTGGCGCACAGATCTTCGGTGACAAGGGAATCCAATTCATCACCGGCACCAACTGGACGGCAGGCAGTGGCGACGGCGTAATCCCTGATGACTTCTCCATTGGTGCAATGTTGGTCGGAACCATCGTCGTTTCGCTCATTGCTCTCGTGATTGCCGTGCCGTTGGCAATTGGTGGTGCTCTGTATCTCGAGTTTTATGCACCACGTCGAATTCGTCGAACCCTGGTAACGCTGCTCGATTTGGCCGCGTCGATTCCTTCGTTGATCTTCGGTCTGTGGGGAATCGAAATCTTCACCGGGTTTGGTGAGCGCTGGGCCGTACTCATCAACAATTGGCTGGGGTTCATCCCCATCTTCAGCGTGGAGTTCGACAATTTCGGTCGTAGTCCATTCATCGCCGGCTGCGTGCTCGGCTCGCTGATCATCCCGATTACGACGTCGGTTGCTCGCGAGGTGTATTCACGCACTCCGCGTGACCTGGTCGACACGTGTTATGCGCTCGGCGGCAACAAGTGGGGCGCGTTACGTGCCGTCGTCATTCCTTATGGAAAGAGTGGTGTCATCGGTGGGGCAATGCTCGGTCTTGGCCGTGCACTCGGCGAGACCGTCGCCGTGTACTTGCTGCTGAATCTCGTGTTCCGCTACAACTTCCGCATTCTGGAGTCGGAAGGTGGCAACGTAGCGTCGCTGATTGCAACGAAGTTCGGTGAAGCAACCGAATACGAGCTGAACGCACTCGTTGCTGCGGGCTTCGTGCTTTTCTTGCTCACCCTCGTAGTGAACATGACTGCAACCACCATCGTGCAACGGAGTACCCCGCGCGCATGAGCACCACGATGTCATCTGAAACCGCAGCCACGGTCGAACCGCAAACACCCTGGTCAACGCCACGTGCTATCCGAATTCGCACTACAAGTGTGGTGGCGTTGTCAGCAGCATTTGCTGTGGTGGTCGTGTTGTTCACCGGAGTTGCCGGTATTGACGGTTGGGCGATCACGTTCATGGGTCTGTCGATCGTGGTGGTGCTCGCACGAACATCACGTGCCGGAAGCAAGGAACGAAAAGATGCGCTCATGAGAGTGATCATTACGTCTGCAGCAGTGACAGCGTTCGCACCGTGGTTGTCGATCTTCGGATCGGTGATACTCAAGGGCTATCTGGGCATCCGCCCGAACTTCTTTTCGCAGGACATGCGAACCACCACCCCTGACGACTTCCTCGAATTCGGTGGAGCACTGCATGCAATCGTCGGATCACTGCTCATGGTGCTGATAGCAAGTGCCATCACACTGCCACTGGGGATCCTGAGCGGTGTCTATCTCACCGAGGTTCGCGGTCGCCTCACATTTTTGGTGCGGTTCGTTGTGCAGTCGATGAGCGGAGTGCCATCGATTGTAGCCGGACTTTTCATCTACACGACTTGGGTAACTGCGACGGAGTCGTTCAGCGCATTCGCGGGTGCGCTCGCACTCGCCGTGCTGATGTTGCCGACCGTGGCAAGAACCGCCGAGGAAGTCTTGAAACTCGTTCCTGAGGATCTCCGAGCTGCGGGCTATGCGCTTGGTGCAAGACAATGGCGAACTGCATTCATGGTCGTTATTCCGACGGTTCGCAGTGGTCTCACGACAGCTGCAATCCTCGGTGTCGCGCGAGTGATTGGCGAAACTGCGCCGCTACTGCTCACCTCACTTTCCAACTCTGCCCTTCGATTCCATCCATTTGACGGGCCGATTGCCTCTCTGCCCACGTATGTGTTCGGCTATTTGCAAATCGGTACCGAATACGCGATAGCACGAGCCTGGACTGGCTCGCTGGTGCTGCTCGCAATCGTGTTTGTTCTCTTCACTCTGGCGCGCCGATTCGGCGGAAAAGACAAGCGATAACCAATGAACGAAACGTTGCATCTAACATCGGCGAAAGGAACCACGATGAGTAATACCTCAACCACAGTCTCTGCTACGGCAAACGAGACCACTGCGTTTGCCGGATTAGAGACACGTGGTGCTCATGCGTGGTTCGGCAAGCACCATGCACTTCGTGACATTTCATTGACCTTTCCGGCGCGTACCGTGACGGGAATCATCGGGCCATCGGGCTGCGGAAAGTCGACGTTCATTCGGTTGCTCAATCGCATGCACGAGTTCATCCCTGGCGCGGCCATGGCTGGCAGCGTGCTCTTGCACGGCAACGACATCTACGAACCGACGGTTGATGCCGCCGAGGTACGACTCAAGGTCGGCATGGTCTTCCAGAAGCCAAATCCTTTCCCGGCGATGACTATTCGCGAGAACGTGCTTTCCGGTATCAAGTTGGCCCACCTGAAGCGACCCAACCACGACGACATCGTGGAGAACTGCCTCACGCGTGCCGGCCTATGGAAGGAAGTAAAGGATCGACTCGGTGCCTCTGGTGGTTCGCTCTCAGGCGGTCAACAGCAGCGCCTTTGCATTGCCAGATCATTGGCCGTTGAGCCAGAAGTTCTCCTGATGGATGAGCCATGTTCCGCGCTCGACCCGGGCAGCACTCTTCGCATTGAAGAAACCATCAAGGAACTCGCAGAGAAAATCACCGTCATCATCGTGACTCACAACATGCAGCAGGCCAGTCGAGTAAGCGACTACTGCGCATTCTTCCTTACCGATGGTGGTCCTGGATATTTGGTCGAGGCCGACTCGACGCGTAAGATTTTCACCAACCCGTCCGACCCGCGCACTGCGGACTACGTGCAAGGCAAGTTCGGCTGATTTCATGACCATTTGGTCGTTCACTTTGAATTCACCTGGTCGTTGGTTTCTATATGCCCGCAGGTCAGCAACCGTCCAGTTGTAAGACCTAGTTTTCGCGCTGTAATCAACCCGTCACATCACAAGGAGAGGGCAACCTCATGAAGAAGAAATTGTTGAGCAGCGTCTCGCTGGCAGTCGCTGGCGCGCTTGCGTTCGGCACAGTTGCATTGGCCGAGAGCATCAGTGGATCTGGTGCAACGTTCCCGCAGCAATTCCAGGCTTCGGCCACTGCCGCATTCAACGCAGCCACCGGAAACAACGCCACCTATGCGAACCCAGGTGGTGGATCGTCGAAAGGCGTTTCCGACTTTGCAGCAGGTTTGACGGACTTTGGTGGAACTGACTCTGCTGTTTCGTCATCGACCCGCATCAACTTTGACTGGGTCTACGTGCCGTATGTCGGCGGTGCGATTGCCGTTGCCTATCGACTCGACGAACTCGGTGGTGCGACGTTGTCGCTGAGCCCCGCAACGGTGAACGGCATCTTCGGCGGCACCATCACCAAGTGGAATGACCCTTCGATCGTCAACGATCTGAAGAGCAACCCACTATGGGCAAACTCGAAGAAGAAGTCCGACTTGAAAGGCGCGAGTGCACTGATTGCCAACAATGCTCCGGGCTCAGCAGTAGTCACGGTTTCGGCGATCCCGAGCGTGTTGCGCTCGGTAAAGGGAAAGTCCGTTGAGATCGTCGACGCAAAGGCGAAGAAGGTCTTGAAGAAGGCGACGCTGACCAAGGGTGAAGCCTCCGTGACCTTTGGTGCCAAAGAAGGCGTTGACTATTCAGTTCGCTTGAACGGTAAGGAACTTGCGAACTTCCGAGAAGTCGAAGTGAAGATGCCCGACAAAGACATCACAGTCGTCTACCGTTCGGACGGTTCGGGCACGACGAACAACTTCTGCAACTTCATCCGAAATGCTGCGAACATCGACTGGGTTGCGAACAACGCCTTTACGTCGTGCATCCCAGGAGGTTCGAGCCGAGTTTCCTCGTTCGGCTCCCGTTTTCAAGGTCAGAGCGGATCTGCGAACGTATCCAACTACATCGCCAACAACAGTGGTTCCATCGGATACACGGAAGTTTCGTTTGTCTCTGATGCCACTCGTGCAGCAAAAGGCATGAAGGCAGCGAACATTCGAAATGCGGGCGGCAAGTATGTCGCGCCGACTGCAGCAGCGACTTCCTCGTTCCTCTCGGGGTCAACGGTAGATGGGAATGGTTTCGCGACCTTCGACTACAAGCAAGCGACGAACACAACTGCCTATCCGATCGTGGCGATCACCTACGCTTTGGCAAAGACTGCCAAGAACGCAAAGAACGACACTGTCAAGCAGTACTTGGAGTGGATCCTGAACACGTATGCTCCGGCCAATGCCGAGGCCCTTGCGTACGCTCCACTTACTGGCGCACTGAAGACAGCCGCTCTCGCGCAAGTAGCGAAGGTCAACAGCAAGTAATCCCCTCAATACCGCAATACGAATGGGTCCCAGGCTTTAGCCTGGGACCTGTTTCGTTGTGGCGCTAAAGACCGTCGGATGAACGACTCGCAGTTAGCCGCGTAGCAGACGCAACGTTGGTAAAGCAATCGCCAAACCGGCGAGCTGCATGACGATGAAGAGTGGCACCGACTCGGGTGCGATGCCGGCGAAGGAATCGCTGAAGGCACGGGCGATGGTTACTGCAGGATTGGCGAGCGAGGTTGACGAGGTGAACCAGTAGGCACCACCGATCCACACGCCCACGGCCAGCGGCACCGACTCAGCACGATGTTTGCCGATGAGGAAGATGACGCAAAGTAGACCGAAGGTTGCCACCATTTCACCAAGCCAGATGCCACCGCCTTCACGAATCTTCGTCGAAGGGCCGAGCACGTCAAGTTCGAACATCAGATTGGCAATCGCTGCGCCAGAGATGCCACCCGCGGTTTGCGCCACGAAGTACGGAACCACATCGCGCCATGACCTGCCGTTCAACACGCAATCGGCAATGGTGACGACCGGATTGAAATGTGCACCGGAGATCGGGCCGAACATCATGATCAAGGCGATGAGCGCCCCAACCGTGGCACCTGCGTTCGCCAGGAGTTGCACGGCGACATCCTGCGTGAGGTTCATGGCCATGACACCCGACCCGACCACCGCAACGATGAGTAGGGCAGTGCCGAGGGTTTCGGCAAACAATCGGGTTGACAGCGCTCTATTCACTTCGTCTCGATTCCGAGGTCAAGAATTAGACTCTCTACTCTTTTGCGTATCTCGTCACGAATCGGACGCACAGCTTCCACGCCGAGGCCTGCCGGGTCGTCCAGTGCCCAGTCTTCGTAACGCTTGCCAGGGAAGATCGGGCAGGTATCGCCACAACCCATGGTGATGACAACATCGGCGACTTTCACATCAGAAACCGTGAATGCGCGCGGTGCAGACGTAGCGATATTGATTCCAACTTCGCGCATCACCTCGACCGCCGTAGGGTTGAGGGCACTGGCGGGTGCCGAGCCCCCGGAGTACACATCAACACTTCCCTTCGTGAGATGCCGCAGCCAACCTGCTGCCATCTGCGATCTGCCTGCATTATGAACGCAGACGAACAACACTGATAGCCGAGCGTTATCCACTCTGGTCGTCTTGCTCGCGTAGGAAGCGCTCGAATGCTTCGCTGAGGTCGTCAGCCGTGGGTATGGCGGTGTCATTTTGACGGTCGTACTCCTGCTCCAGCATCTGCACATATTCCTGTGTTTGTTCGTCTTCTTCAACCGCAGCGTCATGCAATTCGGTCCACCGCTGGATTTCTTCGTAGAGCCTGGCGTGTTGGGTGGGCACATTAAGCA
>Ga0194111_10008383_pt1 | contig 11388 bp, 12 predicted proteins | sample TA2KigC300mmetaG_FD_146194 | JGI IMG/M metagenome (GOLD analysis project Ga0194111, IMG submission 146194) | Freshwater microbial communities from Lake Tanganyika, Tanzania - TA2015033 Kigoma Deep Cast 300m | ecosystem: Environmental > Aquatic > Freshwater > Lake | place: Tanzania: Lake... | reverse complement strand
CTAGTCGCGATACGCTCTCCGTGGCAACATGGATTCTGCTAGCACCGCGAGAAGAACCAACACCTAGCGCGGCCTCGCTTCGCTCAGCCGCAACCAAACGTTGAAGAAAACAGACGTTGCTCCTGGTAAATTGGTTGTGTCAGAAACATCACTTGGCACACGCTCGCCGGCTGTGGACGCTCGGCAGTCGGTCGCACACCCACGGGGATCAGGGCGGCCGCCGGGTTCTCCTTCGCAGACGATGCGGGAAGGAGGACAGAGAGGTAGGCAGCCACCTTCCGTTCCGTCGAGAGGTCGTCCGGGATCGGAGTCAGCTCCGCCTTCTTCCGAGGAGTGACTGTCGAGAGGTGTACGGTCGTTTGCGGACGGAGCGAGCCGCCGGATGATCGTCGTCCCTTGACGCTCTTGCCGTTGGTGGCGTCGTCACCTCGTTTCACGCGGGGCGGGTCATAGGCGGAATTGACCCCCGGCAAGAGTCAACATAAAGCAGATTATGTTAACTCTCGGGGCACCACAATGACGATGAGTTCGTTCAACTTGCGGAAGTGCCGCAGATATGCTGCAACGTTCGTTAGGGCGACGATGAAAGTTCAAGGAACTGTCGGATCGCTTTCAGCATGTCGTCGGTGTCTTCGTGGCGGCAAACGGAATCACGCGGAACACGCCTGCTGAAGTGTTCGCAGTGCGCGATCACCACGTCGATACCCTCATTGCGCTGGTTCTCGCGGCCGCGTTCCCGTCTTCGGGCGTGGACAATTTCGGGAGGCGGGTCGATCCAGAACACCCGTTCGTCGGAAATGGTAATTCCGAACGTGATGAGGGCGGTGCGAAACGCGAGACGCCAGCCATCATGGAAGAACATCAGAGCTTCAGCAAGCACCGGATCGATCTTCGGCCGCTCGCTCTCCTGAAGTTCGATCTTCGCGAGTCGGCCTTCATAGAGGATCTTGACGGTCGCGCCGTCTTCGACGGCCCGCTGGATGCCGGTGACATCGATGAAGTGGCGTACCAGGTCGAGGAAACGCGCACGCTGAAAGACGCCCTTGAAGAGCACCTCCAACTCCGGCAAGCCCTTCTTGGCGATGGTTTCGCCGTCCAACGTGCGCCAAGGCATGAACCGTTCCCAGTCGGCGGTCAGCGTACCGACGCGCGCGGTGAGCCCGTCACTCGCGACGAGCGCGACGTTGTAGGTCATCAGCGTGGAGAGTTCCTGCTTGTACGTCTGCAACTGCTTGAAGGCCTTGAGGGTCGTAGCGTTCTCGTCGCCGGCATTCTTGAGTTCAATGACGACGAGCGGGATGCCGTTGACGAAGAGCACCACGTCCGGCCGCCGGGTGTGCTTGTCTTCCGTCACCGTGTACTGGTTGAGGGCGAGCCAGTCGTTCTCTTCCGGATGGTCGAAGTCCACGAGCCAGACCTTGTCGTGGACTATGCGCCCGTCGGCATGGTACTCCACGTCGACGCCGTCGATCAGCATCCGGTGGAAGCGATGGTTGTTCTCGTAGAGGTTCGGGGTCTCGGCGTGGGTGACCTTGCGGAACGCGTCGTCGAGGGCGGTGTCGGGAATCTTCGGGTTGAGCTTCGCTAGGGCCGTCCTGAGCCGATCAACGAGCAGAACTTCGGCGTAGGAAGCCCCTTCCTGCGCCGGTTCCCCGGGAGCGATGTCCGGTCCCTGCAAGATGCCGTATTCCAGGCCCTCTGCCCAGTCGAGGAGGGCTTCTTCAACGGTGGATTCCGTGAGAACGGGCATATTAGTTCGTGCCGAAGGCGACTGATTGGTATTAGTGTGACTCGGACGCCTCCGTCGCGCAAACCGGTGAGGAGTGGCCTAATTGAACGGAGGAATATGTGCAGGCAGACCAACACGCATGAAGAATCTGGCGAACGCTTGGGAGAAGTGCTCCAAGTACGGGGACTGGAGACGCCACCGGTCGCCAAGCGAGCCCGCATGCCGGTGCAAGTACTCAATCGGAAGACTGAAGATCTGCCGGAAGTCCACAACTAACGCCATTCTGTTGTTGCCCGGCTGCTCAGGGGAAGCGAGCATATGAAGACCTTCGACGCGGCCTTTCCGGACTTGTTCCCAATGTCCCTTCTTCGCGAAGTCGGGGTTGACTCGCTCGAAGTCGGAAACTGCCTGAATGGGACAAAGCGCTGCGAAGACCCTCTTGGCGTTCTCCAGGTCACAACTTTGGGTAATGACGACGAGATCGCGTTCCTCAACAGCGATCTCTTCCTCAGTGTCTCCGAGCCCGAACTGCTGGCCCGCAATGGGAACTGCACACCGGAAAAGAATATCTCCCTGGAGGAGGTCTGATCCCCGGTGACTGATCCACACGGAATTCATGCGGTCTACTCGTCGAGTGAGTAAGGAAGCGGTTGGCCTTTGCCGACGGTTCGGTACTTCACATGCAAGGTGTAGACGCGGTTCGGAGGCACGGGATTGTACGTGATCTCTTCATCCGTATAGCCGTTTGTCTCGGGAATGCGCTCAGCAGGCTCGTACCAGTGTTTGAGGACTTCCTGGAATTGGCTCTGAAGGAGGTGACCGGCCGAACCTTGAACGAGGGGCCAGTCGTCGATGCCCGAGAGAGGGCGTTGTTCGACCATTGCCGGTTGTGGGGGTAGTGCGTAGACGACCATTACCGAATTAGCTCCCGAGTACGGTCAGTTATACAGGCCTCAAAAACCTCGTTCTTGCGGACGTGTAGCTGCTCAAAAAAACGCCAGACAGCCTCTTCGTCGGTAGGTACATCGGCTGTTCGGAAGAGGTCGATGTCCAGGATGAACGACACCATATTCGGTTGTGAGGGTGGCACGATGGTCTGGTTTACGAGCATCTCACTGAAGAGGTCTTCATGAGGAATGCGAAGTTGCATGAAGAACCCCGCGAGTGCCTGCGGGAGGTCGGGCGATACCTCAGGCATCGTCCTGAAGTAGTCCTTGATGTCAATTCTCTCTGCGGGAATGTCCAAGCGGTTGATGTAACGGACAGCCAATCGCTGAACGGCGAGGGGTTTCAGACGCTCCCTGTACAAGCCCCAGAGCCGTCGGGCTTCGTCGCGGAATGGCTCCCAGCTTTCGTAGGGAGACAAGCGGCTGAAGGTGAAGCCGTTACGTCGGCACTGCCAAATGTACTTGCCATCGGCGGTGGTAAACTTAAAGCCGGTCTGATCCTGACGAGCTGAGGCGGACGCGGACACTCCCACGCGAACTTCCATCATGCCGAGCGCTTCGTAAGTCATCCCCCGATTAGGGTACATCGACTCTTCACCGGAGCGGACGCTGTCGAGTTCGTCGGTTTTCAGATCGGCGCGCGGTTGCACGCGGAGGTCGATGATCGCCTCGGTGATGGGTGCCTTCGGATAGTGCCGCGAGGTACTCATATTCCCCATTCTAGGGTCGAGTCGAACGTAAGGCTATACGCTCGCGTATTTTGCGCTAGTTGGCGGGAAGTTCACCGGACGGCAGCCTCGGCAGAAGCGAGTCACGTGTGGCCGCCAATCGTCTCATCTGGTCTCTGTTCTCGTGAGCGCGGGCAAACCAAGGGCTACAAACGCAGGCGAATCGCTCCAGCATTGCACTACCCTTCGGGACTGAATAGCGGATGGCACCGATCAACGATGGGTTCACAGCAGGATATGCACCTCCGTCGGCGTGGTGGCCAAGGTACTCGAAAACGTCACCGCACGTAAGTGCGCAGGCCAGCCATGACCAGGGGACGGCCTTGGCAGTGAATACCGCGAAACCCGTGGACGCAATAAGGGTCTCTGGCGGGTTCAGGGAGAGGAAGTACGCGCCCCGGTCAGGCCGAACGGTCGAGAGCACGACATCACCGTGGCGCAATCTCCTTCGAGCTCGGCTCGGCTCCTCGCCGCGTTGATACCGTGGAATTGTACCGATGTCGCCGCGCATGACTTCTGAAATCTTGACGTAGTCAATGGAGTCGAGGGCGTCATGCTTGCCGAGAGTCCAGTCATTGATGGCAGCTACTTCATCGATTCGAGCGACCTTCCACCCCGCCGGCATCGGACCGAGCGTCGATTCCTCGAAATGGTCGGGGGACAATTCCGCGATCTCGGCCGCAAGGTTCGGCAATGCCGCCCGCGATACCTGAGCGTCTGTCCACTTCGGATGGTCGCGGTGGACGGCGGCCTTGGCGTGGACCGGATCTGGTACGGAAGAATGTTCTTGGAACGAAGGAACGGGATTCCGGCAGGAACATACTCCGACGCCATCGGTCCGACGTAGCCGACGGTAACGTCATCGGCGACGTCCTCGAGCTGGACGACATCCCAACACGCAGTTTTCATGCTTCGTCCCCGGAACGTGGCGGCTTCGGCTTCTTCTTGGTGGACTTCTGCGTCGGCCTCTTCTTGGGCTTCGGTAGCTTCGTCTGTTCGATCCGCTTCAGTTTGTCAAGCGTCTGCTCGAAGTGCCGATCGACTGGCTGGGGCAGCGCCGCCTGGGCCTGCCGGTACTTCTCGAACTGGATCCCGGCTTTCTCGACCGCCTGCTCATGGGAAATCCTGCCCGCGTGGGTCAGAATGTCGCGGTCGCTCAATCGCAGGAAGTCGTCGAGCTTGGCGATCCATTCAGCCATGTGCATCGGCCGGCGGTTTATGGCCTGCAACTCGGCGAATTCCAGGTAGGCCGTGACGATGCGGTTGAGGGCGTCGATCTCCTCGACGTTGAGGTAGTTCTTGGTGATCGCCACGTCGGTCTTGCGCGGACGATCACCCGTCCAGGAAGTGAGGCCCATGTTGGGCTGTGAAGCATCAACGCGGCTGTGGATCACTTCGGCCGCAGTATGGCCGTGCGCCGCCCAGTGCATCTTGTTCTGCACGGTTTTGAAGAAGAGCTGGGATGCCTCGGCGCTCGGGTCGTAGTCGATGCTGGTGGCGTAGATGTCGAGCACCTTGCGCCAGAAGACCCGTTCGGAAGAACGGATGTCGCGGATGCGAGCCAGCAGTTCCTCGAAGTAGTCCCCGCCGCCGGCCCGCTTGAGGCGGTCGTCGTCCATCGCGAATCCCTTGATGAGGTACTCGCGGAGCCGCTCGGTGGCCCAGATACGAAACTGCGTGCCGCGGGGGGATCGCACGCGATAGCCGACGGCGATGATGGCTTCGAGGTTGTAGTGGTCGACGTGCCGCGTGACCTCCCGCTGGCCCTCGGTCTGAACTACTAAGTAACGCTTAATAGTTGCCTCGGGCGAGAGCTCGCCCTCGTCGTAGATAGCCTTCAGGTGCTGGTTTACGTTCGGCACGGTGGTCTGGAACAGTTCCGCCATGGCCCGCTGCGGCAGCCAAACGCTGTCGCCTTCCATCCGCACCTCAATCCGGTTGGTGCCGTCCCGGGACTGATACAGGATGACCTGACCGGACGGTTCGGGGACCGGGATTGGTAGGTTGTCGGTCATGTTGGCTCCTTCGGAGAGAACCCCAGGCTGGCGAGGTTCTTCATGATGGCCTTCTCCAGGTTCGCCGACTCCTTGAACTGCGAGGCAAGCGTATTCGTCAGCCGCTGCATCTTCTCGTCGAAGGGCTCACCGTCGTCTTCCATTTCCTCGGCTCCGACGTACCGGCCGGGGGTGAGGACGAAGCCGTGGCCGGTGATCTCCTCGGTGGTGGCGCTCTTGCAGAAGCCGGGCACGTCCGCGTACTTGCCCGCGCCCTTCTCACCCCGCCAAGCGTGATAGGTCTTGCCGATGCGGGCGATCTCCTCGTCGGTCAGTTCCCGGTGCGTGCGATCGACGAGTTGGCCGAGCTTGCGGGCGTCGATGAAGAGCATGTGCTCCCGGCGATCGCGGAACTTCCCGTTCTTCTTGCTGCGGGCGAGGAACCAGAGGCAGACCGGAATCTGCGTCGTGTAGAAGAGCTGTCCGGGCAGCGCGATCATGCAGTCCACGAGGTCGTGCTCGACGAGCTGCCGCCGGATGTCGCCCTCGCCGGACTGGTTAGTGGACATGGAGCCGTTGGCGAGCACGAACCCGGCGATCCCGGAGGGGGCGAGGTGGTGGACCATGTGCTGCACCCACGCGAAGTTGGCGTTGCCCACGGGCGGCGTACCGTACTTCCACCGCACGTCCTCGCGGAGCCGTTCCCCGCCCCATTCGGAGATATTGAACGGCGGATTGGCGAGGATGTAATCGGCCTTGAGGTCCTTGTGGAGGTCACCGTGGAACGTGTCGCCGATCTGCGAAAACAGACCGAGCAGTTCGCCAAGGACGCCGGACGTCCCGTCCAGTATTTGGATCGCAAGCTCGACGTGGACGCGCCGTTGTCGTCGCTCACGGACAAGCTCTGTCGGCCGGTGGAGGTGACGACGACGCCGGCGGCCGGGAGGGAGCGAAAGCGCCGGCATCGGGCGTTGCGACCTTTTGATCCGGAGGAGGTGCGTTTGCAGGAGACGGTGAGTCGCGGGGAACACGAGATCGCGGGCTTTCGGAACCGCGACATCCGCGTGGCGTTGTACGGCGGCAGCCTAACTCCGGCGCGTGATGAGACCGCGGAGGCGGCCACGGCTCGTCGTCGCGACGCGGGCCGAGTGAGTCGTCAGCTTGGGATGCTGCGTGCCCACGGCCTGATCAAGAAGGTTCCGCGCACGCACCGTTATCGGTTAACCGACCAAGGCCACATCGCGATTGCGGCCATCTTAGCGGCCCGCAACGTCACACCACAGAAACTCGCCGCAGCGTGAAATCCGCGCAAAAAAACAAGAGACGGGGCGATAACTGATGTAGGGTGAAGGTGACGCTCCCGCCGCGCGAACGCAGGGGCTTCCGCACCCCGCACCCCGCACCCCGAAGCCTGAAGCCTGAAGCCTGAAGCCTGAAGCCTGAAGCCTGAAGCCTGAAGCCTAAAGCCTATTCTTCAGATGAATTCGCGGACGATTTCCGGGCGGGGGGCCGGGATGACGACCTTGTCGACCAGCAGTCCTTTCCGCTGGATGACGGAGGCGGCCACTGCCACGGCTTCTTCCACTGCCGCGACATCGCCGGTCACCGAAACGAAGCCCTTTCCGCCGATGGCCATCGCCAGGTGGATGCTGACGAACTGCACGGGCGCCGACTTGATGGCGGCATCCGCCGCCTCGATGACCGATGCCATACTGAAGGCCTCGATGACGCCGAGCGCTTTCAGTTCAGGCACGTGCTCCACTCCGCTGATGGCGGGAAAGACCGCGGGGTGCACGTTGGGAATGACGAACGAGTCCACGACGGCATGTGCGCCGACGCGCAAGCCGGCCTCAATGCTCGATTGGACCGCGTCCACATCACCGCCCACAAGCACCACATACTTGCCCGGGCACACCGTGCGGTTGAGCACGATTTCGACGTTCGCGGCCTTGAGGATCGTGTCCGCAATCTCAAAACCCCTCGCGATGCTCGATGTTTCCACAATGCCGATTGCCGCGCCCTTCTTCATACGCTCGCCCTGCTCATTTGGTCGCAATGTCGATATGCGTCTGTCCGATCGAGGTGATTCGCCCATCGATGCTGGCATGCACCGGGCAGCCAAGTTTCTCAGGATCCACCTCGCCAATCACGTCCCCGCGGCGCACGAAATCCCCCACACGCACGGTGGCGCGAGCCGGTTGGCCCATGTGCGTGTTCAACGGAACGCTCACGGAATCGGGGTTCCATTGCCGTTCGACGAACTTCGCCTTCCGATCGTAGGCCTTAAGTCCCAAACGCTGGTAGAGCGTCACGATCGGTACCGCGCGACCGTGCCTCACCGGGTGGGGCGCGCGGAACAACTGCTTCAACTCGGCTTCCGTATGTTTGACATTCATCTGGCGAAGCAGCGCCTTCGCATCCACGCAGATGTTCTTCGGGTCCAATTGCTCGGGGCAAGCAACGTACGAGCACACGTTACATTCGCAGCAGAACTGCGCCCACAAGCTGCCGCGGTTCTTCGCTTCACCGGTCATCAAGAGCGTCCGCATCACTCGGTGAGGCTCAATGGGATACCCCAGGATGTATCGTGGGCAGAGTTCCGTACAGAGCGAGCACTGGTCGCACTGCCCATGGCCGATGCGCGTGTAGGTCGCTCGCGTTGCCGTCTTCCGTCGGACCAAATAGTGGTCGCTCGGCAACACAATCAGGCCGGCCGTTGTCTTCGTAATCGGAGCAGTCATGTCGCGCCCCACGCCACCCATCATCACGCCGCTGATCAGGATGGTGGGATCGTCGGTAGTACATCCGCCGGCCGCTTCGATGCAGGCACCAAAGGAAGTCCCGATCGGGACGACCGTCGTGTACGGCGACTTGACCGCGCCCGTGATCGTCACATACTTCTCGGTGACGGGCGTGCCGTCAACCGACTTACCTACGTTGATGATCGTCTCCACGTTGTTGACGACACAACCGACGTGCAGCGGCAATCCGCCGGGCGGAATCTGCCGGCCGGTGATTTCGTACACGAGCACATATTCATCACCGGCCGGATAGATGTCGTCGTAGACAAACAGCTCATATCCGGCCTTCCCGGCCGCGGGACGCATCAGATCGGCCACGTCCTCGTTCTTGTGTTTCACGGCGATCGTGACGCGCTCCGCGCCCGTGACCTGCCGCATGACGTCCAATCCGCGAAGGAACTCGCTCGTCTCGCGCAGCATCGACTCGCGGTCCTTCTGCAGCAACGGCTCACACTCCGCCCCGTTCGCGATAATGTGCGAAACCCGCGCGTCCAGCTTCTTGTAGGTCGGGAACCCAGCCCCTCCCGCACCTACAATCCCCGCCTCGCGAATGGACTTCAACAACTCAGGGATACCCACGTCAACACGCTCCCAGACAATCACAGCCTGTCACACCCGGACTCCGCCCGCACGCTTGCCAGGAGTCCGGCCGTCATCCGTGACCAACCGCATTCGACCCATGCCGCCCATCCGTCCGATCATCAAAACTGTAGCATTTCCTCGTCAGCCGCTCACCCCCCTCTCCACACCGAATCGGTTCGGCTGGCAACGCCCCCCCTCTCTTGAGGAGCAATCCGCCCAGTCGTAATCATCACTATCATGCGCCGCCGGGGACTGGGCCATGAGGCTACTTGCCCTCAGTCTTCGGACCGAGTCCGACAGGTGGCACGAACGGGCGTGGCTTGTGCTCGTAGTCCTTCCCCATCAGTCCGCGGATCTTCCGCTGCTGTTCCTCCGTCAGGACCGACATGACTTCATTCTGTGCTTCCTTGCGCAGCTCCTCCAGCTTCTTCCGCAGTTTCTCCTCCACCTCTTTCTGCTTTTCTCGCAAGGACTCCAGCTGTTCCTGGGTGATGCCCAACTCTTTCATCAGCTCGTCACGTTCCAGTGCGCCGACTCCCATGCCGCGCATGCGTGACTGGAACTGAATTTCCTTCAGCCGCTTCTTCTGGTGGGGCAGCAAAACCTGCTCGACCTGCTTGTCCACGTTCGCCACCAGAAGCTCTCCAAACTCCTTCACAAAATCACCACGCTTTTCCGGCTTCACCGTGCGGAAAAAGTCGAAGAAATCGCGCCTTCGCTGCACGACCTCTTCGCGAATGCGATCCAGTTCGGCACGCTGTTCCTCCACGATGCCCAACTCGTTCAACAGGTCTTCGTCGTTCAGCCAGTTGACCGAGTCGGCCCAAGCGCCGCCGGCACCCGGCCCGGCAAAACTGAATGCCATCTGGCCAACGGACGGCGACGGCAACATCATCATCGGCGCGTCCAAGCCGAACGCTTCCACTTGAAACACACCGCCGCCATCGGACTGACCGGCCACGATAATCGCCGACCGTACCGGCTCCGGCACAGCCTTCTCCGGCTCTTGTCCGGTCGCCACTAGCGCCATGACGGCAAGAAGAACGATCGCTGACGGAAACCGCACGGAACTGCTGGACCGAACCATCTTTCTCCTCCCGCACAACGAGCGTCTGCAAAACGTCGCCTCACATTTTTCCAATGACGGGGCCTCACTGCTTCCGAATGAGAAGCCCTTCCACACCCGACGACTATAGACGATGGTACACGATTGGAATAGACTCAAGCCAGGTTCCACCTCATCCACCGGCCGCGTCACGGCAAAGGCGAGCCGCCAGCGTGAGCTGGCCGGGTGGGGGCGGGTATCAGATTCAACCGGGCGGGCTTACGCCCGCCGCTCACAACCGGGCGGGCTTACGCACGCCGCTCGCAACCGGGCGGGCTTACGCACGCCGCTCGCCCGCGTCAGGAAGGAAGGCAACTCGTGGAAATGCAGTTCGACCACATCGGGATTCCAACGGACTCGCCGCAACCAACCGAGTTCTGGGTGCCGCAGAGCGAATGTTGGGTCACCAACCCTCGCACCAACCCGCAGCGGATCGAGTTCCTGAGATTCAAGAACAAACCCGAGACCGATCCGCGGTCGCCGGCATGGAAACTGTGGAATATGCCCCACATCGCCTACCGGGTCGAGAACATCGACGCGGCCATCCAAGGCGAGGAAGTGATCTACGGGCCGTTCCAACCGGCGGATTTCGCCACCGTCGTCTTCATCCACAAACATGGTGTCGTGATCGAATACCTGCAGTATCACGACACCAGTTCCTGGTTCGGACAACCCACGGCGTGGTCGCCGCCATAAGGCGAGCGGCAGCTGAGAAGCTACCGGTAGGTCGGGCACTCTTGCCCGTCCTGTGCGTGTTCGACGGGCAAGAGTGCCCGTCCTACTGGTAAACAAATTCCTGCCGCTCGCCTAAACCGAGTCACCCGTCGGGCCGGCTGCGTCAGCGCCGGACCTTCTTCTTCGGCTTCGCACCGCTCAGGACCTGTTCGCCCTTTTTCGGATCGTCCACTCGGATGAAGATCAAGGCATTCGGCCCGTCTGATGTGCCGTACGCGTAGGAGATGTTCACCTTGCCCCGCGCGAATTCCTGGGCGATCTGTCCGAGCGCGCCCGGTTTGTCCGACAACTCGACCGCCAGCACGTCGTCCTCCACAACAAACGTGTTATGTTCACCCAGGATGTGAAGTGCCTTGTCCGGATCGCTGACGATCATCCGGACCATTGAGTGATCGACGGTGTCCGAGACGGACAGGCCACGAATGTTGATTCCCTGCTCCGCCAACGTCTTGCAGACTTCGGCCAATACGCCTGGCTTGTTATCCAGGAACAGCGACAACTGTTTCTCGATCATCGAGTGTTCTCCCCGTGAAAATGGAGTTATTGGGGCGCGTGGGCGGCCCGGCAACCGCTGTGCCCGGCCGCCGTGGTGACGTCTACCAGACGATGGTTGATTCTAGTGTGTCATGACGCGATGGGGTACTGACGGAGGGAAAAATGCCCGCCTCTGATTGAAGTCGGCAGTCCGGGCCGGCGGCGAGCCGTGCGTGCAAGGTGATGGGGCATCGGTTGAATGGTGAATTACCCGCCAGCTTACGCTGGCGGCT
>Ga0194111_10008373_pt1 | contig 11397 bp, 1 predicted proteins | sample TA2KigC300mmetaG_FD_146194 | JGI IMG/M metagenome (GOLD analysis project Ga0194111, IMG submission 146194) | Freshwater microbial communities from Lake Tanganyika, Tanzania - TA2015033 Kigoma Deep Cast 300m | ecosystem: Environmental > Aquatic > Freshwater > Lake | place: Tanzania: Lake... | reverse complement strand
CATCCAGCATCGGCAACAGCCGTCCCTTCTTGACACGACGTCTGGACAGCATCCGGAGTATCTGTGCTCTGCCCCTCCGCATAAACCACAGATGTCCATGACAAAGCCATCACCAACGACAAAACCATCAACGCGCACAAACGCAATGGCACAGTCAAGTCTTTGTGACTTTTTCGCCCCTGAGCAGCAGTGGGTTTGGCGATCATGGTCAACATAAAAAAATAATGAAGTTGGTCGTTTCGTTAGTGCAATATTAAAGGCACATTTTGGAGCCCTATCATGAACTGGCGAGCCAGGTTTTGAGGAATATAGGCATATCCTTGCTGGACAGCCCGAACAGCTTCCATAAGTTCGCTGAAAGAGGTCTGGTCATTGATGAAACCTCTCACCCCAGCAGCGATAGCCTGGAGAGTATATTCATAACTAGGTTTTTTTGCGCGCCCAATTATAGGCGCACTGGGATATTCACTGCGGATCTTCATCAGGGTATCCAATCCATCGAAGGACTCATTTCGAATATCTATGATCAGCACATCCGGTTGATGGGTGCGGATCAATTCCAGGGCAACTCCTGCATTGGCAGCAGTGCCAACGATCTCTACCCCGCAAGATGTTCTGCAAAGAGCATTCCTCACATAATGCGAGAATATCGGTGTTTCGATCATCACGACACGCGTACCGGCCATTTACAATACTCCACCCTTATCCTAACATAATTGTTAGCCAGGTAGAATAGCAAAACGTTTATCTTCGCGTAAACGTTTCGTTTAATTTTTTTACTGTGCGGTAGTCTCCCGATTAAGTGTGGCTAACTTAAAAGAGTCCACTGAAAAAACTACGTGTAGAGGATTCGGGGCGGCATATATGGGGGTGCGTGCTGTGCACGCACCCCCATATATGCCGCCCCGCCCCCTCGTTCAGGAGTTTTTTCAGTGAACTCTTAAAAGCATATCATCTCAATATTCTTTGGTCAGAAATTCCATCTTTTATCAAAAAATCTGCGTTCACCTGTGTTTATCCGTGGTTTCCATAGCCATTCTGGAAAAAAGGCGAAACTCCAGAATCTTATTCTCTTTGTGGATTTCTGAACACCCAGATAAGCTACTGCACCACTACCATGATGTAGGTACCAGGCTGGTCTACATATAAGATAAGATAATTGTCGACGCGCGTAGCCTGGATGAGCTGCCATCCCAATGTTGGATGATAATAAGCGATCATCAGGATAGCGCCCTCCGGCAATACAAGGTCGGCAGGGATGGTGAACAGCAGCCTGATCAGGCCGCTTGCCCGGGTGATCGTGTCACCAGTGAATGTCATGAACTGGAGCGTGATCGCCGCGCCTACGAACGAGATCTGCCTAGACAACCCTTGCTGATAACCCGGCACCCCAGGAATGCGGATTTGTGACGGCAGTGTCGGCAACTGCGCTGATGATTGGACGATAAACCTGACCAGGCTACCGAATGGCAGCGCATTCGGGGCAACCGTCACAGTGATACCATAGGCCTGAGCATAGAATACCGTTGGGGTAGAACCGCCCACCGGATAGGTGACACAACCCAACCCTGGCACTACCGTGCCAAGTGGGCAACCCATATCAATGAGAAAAACAGGCAGGTAGGCCGCAAGCAAGTAAGTCAACTGCTCGATGCTGATCAGGGTGTCGAACGGGCCTGGGTAGAGGGCGGTGTCGTTCCCAGGGCCGCCGTTCAGAGTGTTGATCCCGCCGCCGCCAGAGAGGATGTTGTCCTTGGCGTTGCCGGTGATGGTATCGTTGCCCGCGCCGCCGTAGACATTCTCGAAGCCGCCGTTGCCGCCCAGCACATGGCTGGTGAAACCGGTGACGAGGTTGATGATGACATCGGTGAGATAGCGGCTGAAATCGAGCAGGTCTATGTCGCCATCGCCGCCCACGCTGCCGGTGATGCTGGCGCCATTGTTGAAGATGAAGGTGTCATCGCCAGCCCCGCCGAGCAGGCTGATATCATTCCCACCGGTCATGGTGAAGGTATCGCGTCCGGAGCCGCCGGTGGCATTCTCGAAGGAGGTGAAGCCGAGAATGGGGTTGGTGCTGTAGATATTCGTTCCGTCAATCTCCCAGGTGCTGTCGCGATCCATGCCGACCAGTACATCCGGGTTGATCGGGTCGGAACTGCCCACCAGGTAATTGATGTTGTTGAACGTGCCGGTGAAGGCGGTCGGCGTGCGGGTGGTGTTGTCGGTGCCGCGGAAGCCATCCACATCGCCGAAGCCGGTCAGGGTGATGGTGCGGGCGGTCAGGTAAGCGCTGAAGTCCAGCGTGTCAAATCCGCTCTGGCCATTGAAGTCGGCGAAGAGGCGGGCGCCATTGTTGAAGGCAAAGGTATCGTCGCCCGCGCCGCCGAACAGCGTGTTGGTCTGGTTGCCGCTGATGGTGAAGGTGTCGCTGCCCGCGCCGCCCTGCAGCGTCTCGAAGCCGGTGAAGCCGAGCGCCTGGCCGCCGCTGGTGTAATTGCTCGCCGCGCCGTTCACCTGCCACTGACTGGTCGCACCCAGGCCGGTGAGGGTATCGCCGACCGCGCCGCTGCCCGTCAGGGTATTGATGTTGCGGAACTCGCCGACGATCGGGGCGACCTGGCCGATGAAGCCATCGCTCGCGCCAAGGCCGGTCAGGGTGACGCCCTGGCCGGTGGTGTACGCGTTCAGGTTGAGGAGATCGCTGCCGGCGCCGCCGTCAATCGTGCCGGTCAGGGTCGCGCCGTCGTTGAAGCGGAATTCGTCATCCGCGGCGCTGCCGAAGAGATTGATCACCTGCGCGCCGCCGATGATGAAGAGGTCATCCCCGCCGCTGCCGATCACGTTCTCAATGTTGGTCTGGTTATGCGTGGCGGTATTCCCGCCGCTGGTGACCGTGACGCTGCCCAGCGTGACCGTGACGCCCGTGGTGACCAGGGCGAAGTCCATCGTATCCGTACCGCCCGCGGTCGCCTCGGTGACCGTATCCACGCCATAGGTGTTCTCGAAGACATAGGTATCGTTCCCTGCGCCGCCGGTCAGCAGGTCGTTGCCCGTGCCGCCCCAGAGGGTGTCATTGCCGGCATCGCCGCTGAGGATATCATTTCCGGCGTTGCCAAACAGGGTGTCATCGCCGTCGCCGCCGCTGAGGGTGTCATTGCCGTCGTTGCCGCGCAGGATGTTGGAAACCGCGCTGCCGACGATCGTGTCGTTGGCGCTGCCGCCTGTGACGTTCTCGATGTTGGAAACACCAGTAGTGCCAGTAGCCGTATTGAGCACCAGATCAACATTGACTACCGTGAGGTAGGCGGAGTAATCCAGCAGGTCGGTGCCGAGGCCGCCGTCCATCATGCCGGTCAAGGCTGCTCCGTTGGCAAAGACGAAGGTATCATCGCCCGCGCCGCCCTGCAGATCGTTGATTAGCGCGCCAGCGACATTGAACGTGTCGTCGCCAGCATTGCCGATGAGCATTTCGAACTGGGCGGTGGTGAGCGTGCGTCCGCCGCTGGTGTAGGCGGTGGCAACCGTCCAAGTGGCGGCGGCGTTCATGCCGGTAAGGGTATCGCCGGCCACGCCGCTGGCGGTGAACGTGTTGACGTTGTCGAACGTACCGCCAATGCCGTTCACTGTGCCGGTAAAGCCATCGCTTGCGCCGTGGGCGTTCAAGACGACGTTGCGCGGTGTGGTGCAGGCATTGAAGTCGAGCGTATCGTTGCCATTGCCGCCGACGAGGTTGCCAGTCACAGCAGCGCCATTGGCGAAGACGAAGTTGTTGGCGACGGTCGTGCTGCCGAGGAAGTTCTCGAGGTTGCTGCCGTTGTGGGTGATCGAGTTCGTCCCATCGCCGATGTTGAGCGCAGCCGCGCCGAAGTTATAGGTCAGCGCCAGGGTCGCGCCGGTGAGGTCAACTGTGTCGTTGCCTTCGCCCGGGTTCTCGACGATGGTGTTCGTGCCCCAGTTGGCGCCGCTGAAGCGGTATGTATCGTTCCCGCCGTGGCCGACGAGGGTGTTGTTGCCCGGGCCGCCGATGAGGACATCGTCGCCAGTAGTGCCTTCGAGGGTGTTGTTGCCCGTGCCGCCGATGACCTGTTCGATGCCGCTGACGCTGCCCGCCGCGCCGCCGTTGACTGCGGTTGCCGAACCGGCCGGCAGGTTGACGGTCACGTCGGCGCCGTAGGCCGAGTAATCCATCACATCCCAGCCCAGGCCGCCGCCGAGCGTGCCGGTCAGCGCCGCGCCCGGCAGGAACCCAAAGGTGTCATCGCCCGCGCCGCCGTTCAGGTTGAGGGTCTGTGCGGCGCTGATCTGGAAGGCATCCGCGCCGCCCGCGCCGATGTATGTATCGAAGCCGGTGATGCCGAGGGCAAATGCGCCAGCGATGTAGCGGTTGGTGCCGTCAATCTCCCAGGTGGCCGCGGTGTTGAAGCCGGTGAGTGTATCGGAAGCCGCGCCGCCAACCAGCGAGTTGATATCGAAGAAGCCGCTGCTGAGATTGGAAGCAGTGCCGTCGAAGCCATCCGCATCCGCGCCGGTCAGGGTCAGGGCGACAGGCGTGGTATAGGCTGCGTAGTTGAGCGTATCCAGACCTGCGCCGCCATCTACCTGGCCAGTGAGGGTCGTCGCAGCGGCAAAGTTGAAGGATTCGTCCCCCAGGCCGCCGAACAGGCTGGAGGTCCAGGAGGCGTTGACGTTGAAGGTGTCGTTCCCGCCGCCGCCAATCAGGGTCTCGATGTTCGTCCCGGCGTAGTTGAGGGTGATGCCCGTGCCGGTGATGAGCAGGTTGGCAACGTTCAGGTTGAAGGTCAGGATGCCCGCGGCTAACGTGAAGTCGAAGGCATCCAGGCCAGCGGTATCGGTGACGTTATCCGTCCCGGCGTTGTCGCCGAAGCGGTAGGTATCATCCCCCGCGCCGCCGGTGAGGATATCGTCGCCTGCGCCGCCGGTGAGGATGTTCGCGTTGCCGTCGCCGGTGAGGGTATCGTTGAACGGGCTGCCGGTGGCGTTCTCGATGCCGATGAGGGTATCGGTGCCAATCGCAGCGCCGGTGGCCGTGCCAGCCGCCAGGTTGACAGTCACGGAGGCCGCGCTGTTGCTGTAGTTGACGGTGTCGCTGCCCAGGCCGCCGGTGATGATGTTGGGCCCGGCGTCGCCGGAGAGGTCGTCATCGAAGGGGCTGCCGGTCAGGTTCTCGACGCCAGTTACGCCGTTGGCGCCCGTCGCGGTGGCCGTGCCGAGCCAGGCGGTGACGCCCGACCCGTAGGCGGAGTAATCCAGGTGGTCAACGCCCAGGCCGCCGGTGATCGTCCCGCCGACCGTGCCGGCGCCGGAGAAGGCGAAGTGATCCTTTCCAGAGCCGCCGGTCAGGTTCTCGACGCCGGAGAAGGCCAGCGTGTTGACCACGGTGTACGTGCCGCTGACCGCGCCGTTGATAAGCCATTCGCTGTCCACGTCCAAGCCTGTCAGCGTATCCGTCAGTGCGCTGCTGCCGATGAGACTGTTGATGTTGCGGAAGCCGCCCGTCACGCCACTGGCCGCGCCATCGTAGCCGTCGGTCAGTCCGGCGGCGGTCAGGCCGAAGGTCCGGCTGGTCGTGTAGAGGTGCATGTCGAGCGTGTCGTTCCCGCCGCGGCCATCCACGTAACCGCCCAGGGTGAAGGTATCGGCAAAGGTGAAGGTATCCGCTGCGCTGCCGCCGATGAGGGTATCCACGGAGGCCATATACAGCGTATTGGCGCTGACGTACTGGCTGTAGAGCGGCAGGACGTTCATCGTCCACTGGCTGACCTGGTTCAGGCCGGTCAGAGAATCGAGGGCCGCCGCGCTGCCGACCAGTTCGTCAATGTTGGTTGCGCCGCCGATGAGGCTGGTCGCCTCGGTGAGGCTGAAGCCGTCGGTCGCGCCGAGGCCGGTGAGCGTGAAGGTCCGCCCGGTGCTGTACTGGTACTCGTCGAAGGTGTCACGGCCGGACTGCCCGTCAAGCGAGCTGTTGAGGGCCGCGCCGTGGCTGAACATGAAGTAATCCACGTCGCCGCCGCCGAGGGCATCCAGCGAGTTCGTGTTGGCGAAGCGGAAGACATCGTTGGCGCTGCCGCCCTGCAGGGTCTCGAAGGAGGCGAAGTTCATTACGCGGAACCAGGCCGCCGAAACGCCATTTTCCGCGTCGAGGGCCACCTTCCGGCGGGCGGTGAAGTTGTTCTCGGTGCCGGTGAAATTGATCGGGTTCAGGACCGTCGGAACGAAGGACACGTAGCGGTTGGTGTTATCCACCTCCCAGTAGGCGTCCACATTGCGCCCGAAGAGGCGGTCGGTGGCCGCGCTGCTGCCGAGGATCGCCTCGATGTTGTCGAAGCCCAGCCCGGCGAAGTTGATGCCCGTGGCGTTGCCCTCATGACCATCGGTGGTGCCCAGGTTGACAAGGGTCACATCCCGCCCGGTGGTGTAGCGCGAGAAGTCAATCGTGTCGCCGTCGCCGCCGCCGTCAATGCGTCCGTTGAGAACGGCATTGTCGTTGAAGATGACCGTATCGTCCCCGCCCTGGCCAAAGATGTCATTGGTCTGCGCGCCGGTCAGGGTGTAGGTGTCATCCTGCACGCCTCCAACCAGGTCATCGAAGTTGGAGAAGATCAGGGTGCGGCCGAGCGCAGTGTAGGTGTTGGTCGGATCGCCCAGCGTGGCGTGGATATCCCAGGCGTTGCTGGCATCCAGGCCGCGCAGCGCATCGGTGGTAACGAGGGTGCTGCCCACCATGATGGAGATATTGTCGAAGCCGTCCTGGATCACGGCGTCATCCGCGCCGGCAAAGCCGACCTGGGAGCCGAGGTGTGTGATCAGGACATTGGAGACGATGGTGTGGTTGGCAAAATCGAGCGTGTTGGTGCCTGCGCCGGCATTGATCTCACCCATCATGCGGGCTGCGCCGTTGAAGATGAAACGATCATTCCCGGCGCCGGTCAGCAGGCCGACCTGGTTGAGCGCGCCTGGATTGGTATGCGTCACCGTGTAGCCGTTGCCGGCGATGGTCGTCGTGCCGACGGTCTGCGTGACGGTCATATCGGCAGTCGTGGTCGAGAAATCGAGCGTGTCAATGCCGCTGCCGGTCTTGGTCAGGATATCGTTCCCCCAGTTGCCGGTGAAGCGGAAGGTGTCGAAGCCGGCCATGCCGTTCATCGTATCGTCCCCATCGCCGCCGAGGATGAGGTTGTTCATCCCGTCTCCGATCAGGGTATCGTTGAACGGAGTGCCGATGATGTTTTCGATGGTCGCGATGGTGCCGGGGCCGGCATCCACCACGATGATGCCGGTGGTGAGATTGACATTGACCGCAATGGTCGTGGCGCTGTAATCCACCGTATCCGTGCCGGCGCCGCCGCGCAGCGTATCCGCACCGCGGTCAGCCACGATCCAATCGTTCCCGCCCATGCCGTAGATGATGTCATTGCCCACGCCGCCGGTGAGGTTGTTATCCAGGTTATTTCCATAGATGGCATTGGCCGCCGTGGTCGAACCGGTGACATGGATGATGCCTGTCGCGCCATCGCTCGCGCCAGTGAAGAGGAAGGGCGGGATCGGCGATACCTGGGCGATGACCAGGCTGTAATCGAGCATCACCGATACCGGTGTGGTATAGGCGCTGTAATCCAGCGAGTTGGTTCCCGTCCCGCCATCTATGCTGCTGTTGACCGGAGGCAGGGTGCCGCCATCACTGAAGACGAACGCGTCGTCGCCGCTGCCGCCGATGATATTCTCGATGGCGGTGAGCGGTTCGCTGCCATCTGTGCCGTAGGAGAGTGTGCGCTCTAGGCAGGTGGTGCAGGTATAGGTATTCAGGATGTGGCGGTTAGCCGCAGTAGAGTTGATCGTCCAGGTGCTGGTGACGCCGTCCAGGCCGACCAGCGAGTCGATATCGCGGCTGCCGATGAGCGTCTCCATGTCCGTGAAGTACAAGACGTGATCCTGTTCGGTGCCTGTGAAGCCATCCTGCGCGCCCAACCCGGTGAGGATATAGTGTCGCGCCTTCTCGCAGTTGACGCAGATGAAGGTATCCGTCCCGGTCCAACCGTCCAGGTACCCGGCGATCTCGACGAAATCGAGGAACTCGAAGCGGTCGTTGCCCTGGCCGCCGACGAAGTTCTCGATGTTCGTCGCGCCGTGCGTCGCCTGGTTCGCGCCGTAGGTCACGTTGACATCGTAGGTGGTGAAGTCGAAGAGCAGAGCGTTGCCGGAGGTGACGAGCCGGAAGGCCATCGTATCGTTGCCTTCGCCGGGGTTCTCATTGACCGTATCGCTGCCGAAGGTATCGCCGAACAGGTAGGTATCGTCGCCCAGACCGCCGGTCAACACGTCATTGCCCGGCCCGCCGTTGAGGACGTTGGCGCCGGTATCGCCAGTCAGGGTGTCATTTGCGCTGCCGCCGGTGATGTTCTCGATGCTGACAGGGAGGTGAGCAATATTCGGGAAGATCTGGGGTACGGCCAGGAGATTGACAATCAACGGCGTGTCGTAGGCGCTGTAGTCCATCGTATCGGACCCGGCCGCGCCATTGATGAAGATGTCGATCGTCTTATCCTTGGCAACCTGGAAGGTATCGCCCGCGCTGCCTCCGAACACATATATGAAGTCCGAGAAGGTCAGGGTCTGCGCGCCGATGGCGTATTGCTGATCGTCGAAACCTGCCTGCAGGCGCCAGGTGGCGTCGAGGTCTGCGCCGGTCAAGGTATTGGCTGCTGTGCCGCCGAGCAGCACATCCACGTTGCTGAAGCCGGGCAGGATGCCGGTCACAAGGCCGTTCATACCGTCCGTGCCGCCGGCTGCGTTGAGTACGGTGTTGGTGGAAGCCGTGTAAGCGTGCAGGTCGAGGGTGTCGCTCCCGCCCTGGCCGTCAATCACGCCGGTCAGGGTTGCGCCATTGGCGAAATTGAAGGCATCGTTGTTCGCGCCGCCGTTCAGGTTGATGGCCGGGGCGCCGGTGATGTTGAAGGTATCCGGAGCAGTGCCGCCGGTGGCGGTTTCGACCGCGCTGAAGGTAAGCGTGTTCGCGCCGACCGCATATTGGAAGGTCGCGCCGATCGCCCAGGCGCTGCCCGGCAGGTTCGCGCCGATCAGGGTATCGTTCCCGCTCCCGCCGATCAGGTTGGTGGCGTGGGTGAAGTTGACGCCGTCCACCGAACCATCGAAGCCGCCGAGGACGTTGGTCGCAGTGAGCGTGACCGTGTGGGCCGCAGCGGATGAAGAAAGGTCGAGGTTATTGGCCGCGCCGGAGCCGAGGATGACTTCCTCGACGTTCGTTCCGGTGTGCGTGGCGGTGTTACCCGATCCGTCGCTGACGGTGATGCTGCCGGTGACGACGGTCAGCGGGACGGTGACGGCCGAGAAATCGAGCCGGTCGTAACCGCCGCCGGCGCTCTCGACCACCGTATCCACGCCCCAGTTGTTCTCGAAGATGTAATCGTCGTCGCCCGCGCCGCCGGAGAGGATATCGTTGCCCGCCTTGCCATTGATGTCGTTGCTGCCGCCATCGCCGGAGAGGGTATCATTCCCTGAGCCGCCATTGATATTCTCGATGCCGGTGTACACTCCGTTGGCGCCCGCAGCGATGTTCATCGCCGAGCCGCTGGAGAGGTCAACCGTGACCGGCGTGGTGTAGGCCGAGTAATCGAGCGTATCGCTGCCCGCGCCGCCGTTCAAGAGCGTAGCGGGGTTGGTCAAGACAGCCGCGTTGGCAAATGCAAAGGTATCCGCCGCCGTCCCACCGAGGTAGATCTCGATGAAGTTGCCGGTATGCGTGGCGGAGTTCGTCCCGCTGGTGACAGTCACTGTCGTCAGGGCGAAGTTGAAGGTGAGTGCGGTGGTGACCAGCGAGAAGTCGAAGGTATCCAGGTCGGCGCCCGCGGCCTCGATGACGGTATCCACGTCCCAGCCATTGGTATAGACGAAGGTGTCTGCCCCACCAAGTCCAGTCAGGGTATCGTTACCGACGTTGCCCCTGAGGGTGTTGTTCAGCGCGCTGCCGGTCAGATTGTCGGCCCCCGCGCCGCCGTACAGGTTCTCGAAGTTGGAGGCGCTGGTCGCGCCGGTGGCGGTGTTAGCGCCCAGGTTAGCGGTGACCGGATTGGCCGCGCTGAAGGCAGAGTAGTCGAGCAGGTCAACGCCCGCGCCGCCATTCAACGTGCCGCCGAAATTCACACCGTCGGCAAATTTGAAGATGTCCGCGCCCACGCCGCCGATGAGGTTGTCAATGGCGGTGAAGGCCAGCAGGCCATCCACATTCCCGGCTTTGCTGCCGGTCAGGGTGAAGGTCGCGCCCCCGGCCGGGCCGGTGAGCGTGTCGCTGCCGGCGTGGCCGGTGAGGACATTGATATTGGCAAATGTTCCGCTGATGCCGGTGGCTGTGCCGTTATAGCCATCTGTCGCGCCGGCTGCGGTCAACACCACGGTCGCGGCGGAGGAGTGGCCGCTGTAATCGAGGGTGTCGCTGCCGCCCTGCCCATCCACCACGCTGTTGACCGAGCCGCCCTTGAAGTTGAACAGGTCGTCGCCCAGCCCGCCGCTCAAATTCAATGCCGCCGCGCCGGTGATGTTGAAGGTGTCCACGTCGCTGCCGCCCTGGGCGGTCTCGAACGCGGAGAAGGTGAGCGTGACCGCGCCGAGTTTGTACTGGAGCGGCGCGCCGATGACCCACTCGCTGGCGACATTCATGCCAGTCAGGGTATCCGCCTGCGCTGAGCCGACGAGCGTATCCATGCCGCTGAAGCCGCCCGAAAGGGCCGTGGCTGTGCCGTTGAAGCCGTCCACGCCGGAGGCGGTCAGCAGGATATTGACCGCGGCGCCGAAGGCGTTGTAGTCCAACTTGTCGGTCCCGGTCTGGCCGCTGACCGCGCCGGTCAGGGCAGCCGCGCCGGAGAGGTTGAATATATCGTCACCGGCTCCGCCGTTGAGGTTGATCGCCGCCGCGCCACTGACATTGAAGGTATCCACGAGCGCGCCGCCCTGGGCATTCTCGACAGCCGAGAAGCCGAGCGTCCGTCCGCCAGAGGCGTACTGGTTCGCCGCGCCGATCGTCCAGGTGTTGGCCGCGTCCAGGCCGGTCAGGGTGTCAGAGCCAGCCCCGCCAACCAGAGTGTTGATGTTGGCGAAGGCGCCGGTGAACCCGGCCTCGGTGATGCGGAAGCCATCCAGCGCGCCCGCGCCGGTGGGTGTGATCGTCTGGGGAGCAGCCAGGGCCGCGAAGGAAAGCGTGTCGTTGCCCGTGCCGCCATTCAGGTTCTCGAAGGCCGAGACATCCAGCGTGTTGCCGCTGACGTACTGAACGGTGGTCGCGCCGGTCACGTTCCAAGAGGCGGTCGCGTTCAGGCCGTTGAGGGTATCGCCCGCCAGGCCGCTGCCAAGGATGGCATCGAAGTT
>Ga0194111_10008365_pt1 | contig 11403 bp, 8 predicted proteins | sample TA2KigC300mmetaG_FD_146194 | JGI IMG/M metagenome (GOLD analysis project Ga0194111, IMG submission 146194) | Freshwater microbial communities from Lake Tanganyika, Tanzania - TA2015033 Kigoma Deep Cast 300m | ecosystem: Environmental > Aquatic > Freshwater > Lake | place: Tanzania: Lake... | reverse complement strand
GCACGATCCTCGGGATCGAGTCCATCATCGGCGACCTGAGCGCCCTCAGCCTCGAAGGCCGCCGCTTCGCCACCGGCCCCGCACGCACCAACGGAGGTGCGTGAGGCCCACAGCGCGCATTTCCCCGTGGCCGTACTACCGAGCGCCCTCGCCCGGAGTGGAACCGTGAGCATCCATCGCCTCGCTCGCGCGCTGGCCTGCCTCAGCCTCCCAGCCCTCGCGGGCGCCCAGACGCCCGATATCCTGGTCGCCATGAGCGGCTCCGGTCGGGTTGAGCGATACGACTGCAAGACCGGCCGATGGCGCGGCACGTTCATCTACGGGATCCCCAACCCGGCCGGCCTGGCCTGGGGAAGTGACGGCCAGCTGTACGTCTCCACCGGCGCCCTCAACGGCCCGGGGAAGGTGCTGTGCTACGACGGGGACGCGGGCGCGTTCGTGAGGGAACTCGTCGCCTACCCGCCCGGCGCCGACGGATTCCTCCTGCGCGCCAATGGGCTGGCGTTCCACAACGGCGACCTGTTCGTCGTCGGCTGCGACAACGGGAAGATCATCCGGTACGACGCGGCCACCGGGGCCTGGAAGCGGGACTTCGCCTCCGTCAGCACGACCTCCGTGACCCAGATCGCCTTCGACGAGCGCTACCTCTATGCCGCAGACTTCAAGAGCAACTCGATCCTGCGGTTCGACGCGGAGACAGGTGAGCCGGCGGGCGCGCTGACGACGCTTCCGGGCTTCGCTCCCTGGGGCGTGGCGATCGACGGGGAGGGGCGGGTCTTCTGGAGCGGCAGCGACAACACGATCCGCCTCTTCGACGGTCAGACGAATGAGGTCTGGGCCGGCGGCGAGGGTGTGCTCGACACTCCCCTGTGGCTCGCGATCGGCCCCGACGGCGCCCTGTACTGCTCCAGTTGGCACGGCAACACCGTGGATGCGTGGTCGCTCACCACGAGGAAGCACATGCTTCACATCGAAGGGCCGGAGGTGCGCGGACCGGTGGGCCTGCTGTTTGCCTATGGCCCAATGCCCAAACGGCGGCTGATCGCGCTGGGCGACACCAGGCCGCCGCGGAAGGGAGGGCGGGCGATGGTACGGATGGAGGCGGTGAGCGATCAGGCCCTCGTCACCCACCTCGGCTGGGACACCGAGGGCGGCGATCGTGCGAAGCACAACCTGCTGCGGGCGCCGCTGGCGCTGCGAGTGAAGCAGGGCGACACCTGGCGGAGCGTGGCCGAGTTCCCGGTGCGCGGGCAGCCAGTCGGACGCAAGGGCATGGCCTATGAGTTCCCCCTGACGTCCGCGACGTCGCTGCTCTGGGACCTGCAGACCGAGGGCGGGAACCTGACGCTGCGCTTCGCCCAATCGGGCGGCGAGGAGGGCGGAGTCGAAGGGCTGGAGCTGACCTTCCCCTTCGACCCGCGCCTGTGCGCAACGACCGTCCTCAGCGGCGACTGGGGCGAGGGTGGCAGCTTTCGTCTACCGGCCGTGATCAGCGCGCCGGACCTCGGCCAGATGCTCGTAACCTGCCCCCGCCGGCCGAACCTTGGCTGCCGCCTGCTGGGCAACCGCGCGGAGCAGTGGGTCGATGTGACCTTCGAGCTGCCGGCGCCGGATGCCGAGGGGCTCACGCTGGAGTTCGCGCCCGTCCGCCTGCCGATGCCTGAGGGCTTCCACGACACCGCCCGCTGGGCCGCCGGTCGCCGGGGATGGCTCAACTTCCTGCAGGTGAACGCCCAACCGCAGGGCGCCGGGGTCTGGGCGAACAACGTCATCAGCAACCCGGTCAGCTCCACGGTCTTCTGGCTGGGCGACCAGGTCCTGCTCATCCCCGAGGCCGCGCCGGGTGTGCCGCTCTCCCCGCTCCTGCGCCGAACGCTGGAGTTCTGGATGTACGACGCCATCCAGCCGGATGGGCTGATCGACTACGTCGAAACCGGCCCGGGCTCACCGATGATGGATGCCAACCCGTCCGTCCTGGTCGGCGCATGGTGCTATGTCGAGGCGAGCCGCGACACGACCTGGCTGCAGGCGCAGATCGAGCGGCTGGAGTTCGTGGCCCGCTACCTCGAGGGCCGCGACGTGGACGGAGACGGGCTCCTCGAGTCCCCTCAATCCGGGAATCGCGGAACGCACACCTTCGGCGACACCGCCTGGGACACGTACAGCAGCGGCCACAAGAACGCGTACGTGAATGCCCTCGCCTACCGCGCCTTCCGCTGCCTGGCGGACCTGGAGAAGCAGCTCGACCGCACCGAGCAGCAGGCGCGCTATGCCGAGCGGGCGGATCGCATCAAGGCGATCTACCGCGAGACCTTCTACAACCCCGAGACCGGTTGGCTCGGCTGGTGGCGCAGCGAGGACGGCTTCCTGCACGAGGTCTACTCCGACGTGGTCACCGATGTCGCGATCATCTACGGCCTCATCGAGCCCGCGGACGGTCGCCGGATGCTCGACGCGTACTGGGCGGAGCTTGAGCGCAGCGGCTTCGCGCGGTTCGACCTCGGCGTGCCGCTCAACGTCCGCCCGGTGCCCCGCGATGACCAGCTCGGCGAGTGGGGCGGGAAGAAGGAGGACGGATCGGACACCTTCGGCAAGTACCTCAACGGCGGGTGCTGCGTCTCGAACGCGTACTTCTTCCTGCTCGCGAACACCATGGCCGGCGACCGCGAGCGCGCCGACAAGGTGCTCGACGCGATGCTGAAGCGCCAGGCCGAGGGCGTCTTCCCAAACGGCGGCGGCTTCCAGAACGGCGTCGTGAACCGCTACCCGGATGGCGCCGAGTTCTTCGACTGGCAGGGCAACACGTGCGGCTACGAGGGCCATCTCGTCTACAGCTGGATGTTCCTGCAGGCCATGCTGTTGCGCGAACCGGCTCTCCGCGCGCGCCTCTTCCGGCCGTTGCTCACCCACGAATAGGTGGTGTGCCCCATGCCTCCGCCGATCCCGCGCCTGATGATCCCCGGCCCGACGGAGCTTGCGCCGGAGGTGCTTGAGGCCCTGGCGCAGCCTGCCGTCGCGCACTATGGCGAGGAGTGGCTGGCCGAGCATGACGAGACGATCCGGCTCCTCGCGCAGGTCTTCGAGACCGAGACGGAGCCGGTGCTGATCGTCGGCGCGGGGACAGCGGGCCTGGAGGCCGGGGCGGGGACGTTGCTGCCGCCCGGCGAGCGCGTGGCGGTCGGGGTGAACGGCGCGTTTGGCGAGCGCCTGGTTGGGCTGATGGAGACCCTCGGCTTCGTGGTGGTGCCGGTTCCGGCGCCGTGGGGCGAGGGGATCACGCGGGAGCACCTCAGCCGCGCCCTGGATGGCGCGAGCCCGGTCTCGCTCGTGGCGACCGTCCACGGCGAGACCAGCACGGGGGTGCTCAACCCGGTGGCGGAGCTGGCCGCTGAGGCTCACGCACGGGGCGCGATGATCCTGGTGGATGCGATCTCCTCATTCGGCGGGGTCCGGCTTCCCGTCGATGAGTGGGGGATCGACCTCTGCGTCGGCGCGCCGCAGAAGTGCCTGGGGGCAGTGCCCGGCGTCTGCCCGCTCACGGTCAGCGACCAGGCGTGGGAGCGGATGGAGGAGACGGTCGCGGCCAGCCCGCGCCCAGGCTGGTGCCTGAACCTGCTGCAGTGGCGCCGATACGTGAGCGAGCGCGCCGTCTGGGAGCCGTACCCGGCCACGATGCCCTGCGCGCTCGTGCGGGCGCTGCGGGCCGCGCTGCGGATGCTGCTGGACGAAGGGCCGGCCAATCACTTCCGCCGGATGGAGACCCTCGCGCGCGCCTTCCGGGAGGGCGTCCGCGCGCTAGGTTGCCGGACGGTTGCCCATGAGGAGTGGGCCTCCCCGACGGTGACCGCGGTGCTGCTGCCGCCCGGCGTCTGCGGGCTGCGGGCGCGGGCGTTCCTGCGCGACGAAGCGGGCTGCCTGGTCGGCTTTGGCGCCGCCGCCTACCGCGACCGAGGGTTCCGCGTCGGCCACTTCGGTGCAGCTGCCAACTGGGAGGCCCACGCGCAACTGCTGCGGGGGCTCGGCAGGTATCTGATGCACGCAGGCATCGAGGTGGATGAGGAGGCTGGCGTGACGGCCGCAGAGCGGTGTCGGGTTTGGAAGCCCGACCTACGAGACACGTAAGAGCGTGTATGAGAAGGGTGGCTGGGCGCCATGAATGGCGCCCCTACACGATTGGGCGCGATGAATCGCGCCCCTACATCACAAACGACCGTAGATCGCCGTCATGTAGGGGCACGATTCATCGTGCCCGAGTGTAGGGGCGTGATTCATCACGCCCGATGCCGTGCTTCTCATACACCCTCCAAGAGTGAAACCCACTGACGGGGCGGTCGTGTATTCCTCCACAGGGAGCCTGCGGGAGCGATGGCGGCGAGCGACGAGCGTCTGGCTCAGCAGGCCCTGCGCGGGGACCCGGAGGCCTTCGACACGCTCGTCCGTCGGTACTACCCGCGAGTGCTGGGCCTGTGCCGGAAGCTGCTCAACAGTCGGGAGGCCGCGCACGATGCGGCGCAGGAGTCGATGCTCCGGGCGTACCGCAAGCTGCATCTGTACGATCCCTCCCGGCGCTTCTCGGCGTGGCTGATGACGCTCACTGCAAGGTTGTGTGTGAGCCTCGGTCAGCGCTCGCAGCGCGAACCGGAGCCGTGGGAGGAAGTGGGGGAGACCGACGGCAGTCTCCCGGACGCCGCCGATGGCCCGGCCGAGGCGACGGAGAAGGCGCAGGTGGCGGCGCGTGTCGCGGAGGCGGTGCGGTCGCTGCCCGATCTGTACAAGCCCGTGTGCGTGCTGCGGCACGTCGAGGGGCTGAGCTACCAGGAGATCGCGGAGGCCACGGGGCTGCCCATCGGTACGGTCAAGGTGCACCTGTTCCGCGCCAAGAAGCACCTGCGGGAGCAGCTTGCCGATCTGGCGGAAGCGGAGTTCGAGGAATGAGCCACGATCCGTGTGACACCATCCGGGACCTGTTGCCGGCTCACGTGGACAGCGCGCTGGACCCCGGCGAAGCCGAGGTCGTAGACGCGCATCTCGCCGGCTGCGTGGCGTGCCGACGCGAGCGTGAGCGTTGGGTTGCTCTCAACCGCCTGCTGGACGAGCACTTGGCGGTCGCGGAGCCTGTCACAAGCGCAGGGGTGGAGGCCGTCGTGCAGCGCGTGCGCGCGGAGAGGCCTGCATGGCGGGTGGCGCCGACGCCGGTGCGGTTCTGGCGAGCGTGGCTGCCCGCGGCTGCGCTCGCCGCCGCGGCGCTGGTGCTGGTGCTGATCGGAGGGTACGCGCCCGAGGTGCGGCTGGCGGACGCGAAGGGTGCACTTCTCGATCAGGCCGCTGCCATGGCGCAGGGGTCGCGCACGCTGCCGCAATCTGCGCCGGAGGAGGCTGTTGCCTTCTACGCGGACGCCGTCGAGTGGCCCGGACAGGCGGCGGCCGGCGCGGTGCGCGGATGGGACAGTAGCCAAGCCTTCACGCAGGCCCTCGTTCGCCGGGTCGGCCTCGCGCCGCTGGCGGCCTGCCTCCTGTTGCTGCTGGCCGCGAACCTCATGGTAGCGCGCGGCGCTCGGCTGGCGCCCCGCGCCGTCTCGGGGAGGTAGAACCCCATGCACCCATCCCCTGCCCAGAACCCCGGCTCGCGATGGTCAGGTCTGGCCGGGACCACCGTTCCCGCCGCCGCCGCCCTGGCGCTCATGGCGGCGCCCGTGTTGGCCGCGCCGCAGAGCAGCCCGCGCCAACAGGTGGCGGGCCTGCTGTTCGTGGCGGTCCTCGCCCTGGCGAGCGGCGCCCTACAGCCCGTGCTGGTGGCGCTCTTCCCGCGCTGGACCGCGGCAACCCGCACGGCGGTGGAGCAACGGCGGGGTCTGTGCCTGCTGTGGGGCTTCCTCATCTCGCTCCTCGTGTTCCTCCTGCTCGTGCTGAGCAGTGCAGTGGCCAAGTGGCTCGGGGCAATCGCCGCTCTCCTCCTGCTATTCGTGGGCCTGATGGCGGTCGCTGGCTATGTGGGCATCGCCGCCTCCTTCGGGGCCTGCCTGGTGCGGCCGGGGCTCGGCAGCGAGGACCGCACGCCGCTGCAGGCGCTGGCCGGTGGCCTCACGCTGTGCTTCGCGAGCCTCGTGCCGATCCTCGGGCAGATGCTCGGGCTGGCCCTGCTGTTCGCCTCGGTTGGCGCGGCGGCCCTCGCGATGTTCCGGCGGCCCGAAGACCCCCTGGCGACCGCAGAGACGCTCTGAGCCGACAAGGCCTCTCCGCGCCCGCCGTGGAACCCCCGCTTCGCAATCCCGACATCCTGGGTGAAGCGGGGGTGACACCATGCCCGACTGCCTCTTCTGCAAGATCGTCGCCGGGGAGATCCCGGCCACCGTCGTCGCCGAGGATGACCAAGTCCTGGCCTTCAAGGACATCAACCCTCAGGCCCCGGTCCACGTCCTGGTCATTCCGAAGCGCCACATCGCCAACACCGCGACCGCGACCGAGAGCGACGAGCCGCTGATCGGCCACGTGCTGCGCATGGGCTGCCGCGTCGCGGTTGAGGCCGGCGTGGACGAGTCCGGTTTCCGACTCGTTCTCAACCGGGGCCCGGACTCCGGCGAGGCGGTGCCGCACCTGCACCTGCACGTTCTGGGCGGGCGACGGCTGGCCTGGCCGCCGGGGTAGAGGTGGATTGCGTTGAGGAGGGGCTCTGTGGCGGAAGGACCCCTCTCCTACGCGGCCCACGTATCTCGTAGGTCGGGATGCCAATCCCGACACTGCCTTTGTCAACGCAATCTATGTTGTGCCCCTCAACCGACCCTCACCTCCGAGAGGACCCTTCGCCATGCCCGGCCTTCGCCCCACCCTCAAGCTCGCTTGGCGGATCGGCGTGAACAACTACGAGACCGACGCGGCCTTCGACCGGCTGATGGCGGTCCTCGGCGCTCACCGCGCGATCGTGGATGAGGTCTGCCTGTTCGAGACCGTCACTCATCACCTGTACATCCCCCCGGAGCCGCTGGCGGAGCGGGTCGCGATCATCGGGCGGCGGCTGGCGGCGCTGCATGAGGCTGGCGTGCCCAGTGCGGGGGTGAACGTCCTCACGACCCTCGGACACATGAACGAGGCGTGGGACTACATGCCGCCGCTCCCGATGGCCCCGATGGTCGGCCACGACGGCTCCGTGTCGCGCGGCTGCGCGTGTCCGAACACGCCGGAGCTGCGGGAGTACATCCGGGACAAGTACGCGTTGGTCGCCGAGCTGCGGCCCGACTTCATCTGGGTGGATGACGACATCCGCATGCACAACCACGGGGTGACGTATGGCTGCTTCTGCGAGACGTGCCTGCGGCTGTTCGCCGAGTGGAGCGGCTTCGAGCACACGCGCGAGTCGCTGGCCGCCGCCCTGAACGAGCCAGGCGGGGGCGCGCTCAGGGAGGCGTGGGTCGAGCAGAATGTGCGGACGCTGGAGTCGCTGATGGCGCACGTCGCCGAGGCCATCCACTCCGTCGATCCGGCCATCGAGACCGGCCTGATGACCGCCGGGCCGGGCTGGACCACGTACTCCGGGCAGGCGCTCGACCGCTGGTTCGCGGCGCTGGAGGCGGTGAAGTCACGGCCCGGCGGCGGCTTCTACAACGATGACTGCCCGAAGCAGATGATCCTCAAGGCCTTCGAGGTGGGCCGCCAGCGCCACGGATTGCCGGACGCCGTGACCGACCGGCAGTATGAGCTGGAGAACTTCCCGTACCACACGCTGCGGAAGTCCTCGCGTTCAGTGACGAATGAATGCACGCTGGCGTTGGCGAGCGGGATGAACGGGATCGCCTTCAACGCACTGGGCGGCGGGGAGGGGGCCCTTGACGACTACCTGCCCCTGCTGGCCCGGATTGGCGAGCACCGACAGCTGTGGGAGGCCCTCGTGAGCCACGCTGCCGATCTCCCGACCGCGGGCCTCTGGGCGGCCTGGCACCCACGCCTCATGGCGAGGCGCACCGTGAGGCGCGGCGAGGACTGGTTCGCTGCAGGCGGGAGCTACAACACGACGGTGGCGTGCGTCCTCGCCGAGATCGGGCTGCCGATGGCGACGGATGCGCCGGGGGAGGCAGTTGTGCTCTCCGGTCGCGTGGCGGAGGGCTTCAGCGACGAGGAGCTGCGCGAGTTCCTCGCTGGCGGCGTGCTGATGGACACCGCGGCTCTGGACGTTCTGACGGAGCGAGGGCTCGCGAACCTGACGGGCGTGCGCATCGGGCGGCGGATCGACAACGGCGTCATGGAGCGCTACACCAATGATCCGCTCAACGGGCCCCATGCCGGCGAGCTTCGCGACTGCCGGATCGAGTTCTGGGGCGATGCGCGCGGCCAGGCGGATGTGCTCGAACCGCTCACCGACGGGGTGCGCTTCCTGGCGAACCTGGAGACCTACTTCAACGAGCAGTACGGGCCGTGTCTGTCGGCCTACGAGAACGACCTCGGCGGGCGCGTTGTCGTCATGGGCTACGCGCCCTGGATGTTCATCCACTCCGGCGCGAAGCGGACGCAACTCCTCAACTGCGCCGACTGGATCACCCGCGACCGTCTTCCCGTGCGCATCCGCGAGACCGTCCCGCTCGTCCCGTTCGTGAGGCTGTCGGAGGACAGGACGCGAGGGCTGGTGGTGCTGCTCAACGCGGGCTTCGACCTCCTGCAGGAGGCAGCCGTCGAGGTGCGTGCGCACGGCCGGCCCACCGTGCGGGAGCTATCTCCGGCGGGCGCCCAGGAGGCGCGGTTGCTACCAGCGACGAGCGGGTGGCGGACCAAGGTCAGGGGGCTCGGACCATGGGAGACACGCCTGCTGGTGTGGAGCTGAGGCAGGGCATGGCCGGGAGGAGGGTTCTGGCGACGTCTCGTGAAGAAGCGCCCTCAGTTCCCGGGCCGCAGACAACGGAGGCTGTGCGATGAACGCCGCGCTAGTTACCGGCATCATGCTGGCCCTGCTGTACGTGGGGTACCGGTTCTACGGCCGCCACGTGGAGCGGCGCTGCATCGGTGCCGATGCGGAGGCGCCGACCCCGGCGCACTCCATGCGGGATGGCGTGGACTACGAGCCGGCGCCCCCGCTCATGCTGTTCGGCCACCACTTCACGAACATCTCCGGCGCCGGGCCGATCGTCGGGCCTGTGATCGCGGTCATCTACTTCGGGTGGGCGGCGACGCTCGGGTGGATCCTGCTGGGCGCGGTGCTGATCGGTGCCGTTCACGATTACCTCGCCCTCATGGTCTCCGCGCGGCAGAAAGGCCGCAGCATCTCGGACATCGCCGGCCGTCTGGTCGGCCGACGGGCGAGCCTGGTGCTGTCGGCCTTCCTGTGGCTGGCGATGGTGCTCGTCATCGCGGTCTTCGGGATCCTGTGCGCGAAGACGCTCGTGTCGACGCCGAGCGTGGTCCTGCCCAACGTCGGGTTGCTGCCCGTGGCGATGATCATCGGCTGGCTGGTCTACCGCCGCGGCGTGCCGCTGTGGGCGGCCTCGCTGGGCGGAATCGTCGCGATGGGCGTCCTGATCTGGCTGGGCTACCTGTACCCGATCTCGCTGCCGCAGTCCCTGGGGGACCCCTTCCCGATCTGGTTCGGCCTGTCGATGCTGTACTGCCTTGTGGCCTCGGTCCTGCCGATCTGGGTGCTGGAGACCCCGCGTGACTACCTCAGCTCCGTGATCGCGGTCGGCGGACTGCTGCTGGGCTTCGTCGCCCTGTTCCTGGCGGCTCCCGTGGTGAACGCACCGGCGCACGTGGGCGTCGTCACCGAGAAGGGCCCGCTCTGGCCGATGCTGTTCATCCTGGTAGCCTGCGGGGCGGTATCGGGCTTTCACGCAGTCGTCGCAGGGGGCACGACCGTCAAGCAGCTCCGCAAGGAGACCGACGGCCTACCGATCGGCTTTGGCAGCATGGTCCTGGAGGCGGCGCTTGCCGTGCAGGTTACGTTCCTGGTGGCGGCGGGACTGTATTGGGCGGGGACGCATGTGGGAGTGGACGGGAAGTCGCTCGTGCTGGCGGAGATCGCGAAGGGGGCGGGCGGGCCCTCCGAGGTGTTCACGCGCGGGTTCGCGAGCGTCGTGTCCAGCGGGATCCCGTTCATCGGCTTCAGCTTGGGTCTGTTGTTCGGCGCGATCATCCTCAACGCCACGCTCGTGGACACGCTCGACACCTGCACCCGTCTGGGTCGGTTCGTCCTGCAAGAGGCGGGCATGGAGCGCTTCCGCTGGCTGGGGAACCGGTGGCTGTCGGGGCTCGTGACGGTGGCGCCCGCGACGTACCTTGGCCTGTCCGGCAGGGCTGATGCCATCTGGCCGGTGTTCGGCGCCTCCAACCAGCTCATCGCCGCCCTGGCGCTGTTCGTGGTGGCCGTGTACCTGGTCGGTGTGCGCAAGCCCAGCCTCTATGCGTTCATCCCGGGCGTCTTCATGCTGATCACAACGGTTGCCGCGCTCCTGTACCAGGCGTACGGGTTCCTCCTCGGCCCTAAGCCCAACCCTCTGCTCGGGGTCTTCTCGATTGTGCTGGTGGCGTTGGCGGTCTACGTCGCGATTGAGGTCGTGCCGCGCGGCATTCCGCGGCGACAGACGGACAAGACCCCCGTGAGCGCGGGGAGCGAATGAGAGGCATCCATGTCACCCGATTGCCCAGCACCCGGAACCGACCGCCGCCGCTTCGTGCGCAATGCCGGCCTCGCCGCCGGCGCCTTGCTGTGCGGCGCCGTCCGTGGCCGAACCCAGAAGGAGAACCGGATGAGGCTGCGTCCCGATCTGCTCGACGAGCGCTCGCCGAAGGACATCGAGGTCATCCAGCTCACCACCGAGCCTGACGTACCGAGTTCGCACCTCTACATGGAGGCGCAGGTCTTCACGCCGGACTCGAAGCGCTTCGTGCTGCACCGTTCGGCGAGCGCGCACGGCGGCGGCCAGAGCGACCCGAAGCACCAGTACCTGCTGTGTGACATCCAGGACGGCTGCGCGCTCAGTCCGCTCACCGAGGAGGTTGGGGTGACGGGCGCGCCGGTGAGCCCCGACGGCAAGCACTGCTACTACTTCCACAACGAGACGCAGATCAACGGCGGCAAGCTCACGCTGAAGCGGGTGAAGCTGGACGGGACGGAGCGCGAGACCATCACGGTCGTCGATAGCACGCTACCCGGCACGAGCTTCCGACCGAGCCACATCTACCCGCTCTCGACGATTTCCTCGGACGGAAAGCGGATCGCGATCTCGTGCTTCCTGGGGGATGGCAACACCGAGAACGCGCCGTGGGGGCTGATGGTGTTCGACATCCAGGCGGCGACCGTGAACCTGGTCATCCAGGGGCCCTCGTGGTGCAACATGCACCCGCAGTACTCACGGTCGCGCGACCGCAAGGAGTGCCACGACATCCTGATCCAGGAGAACCACGACAACCTTGCCGATGCGCGCG
>Ga0194111_10008363_pt1 | contig 11405 bp, 8 predicted proteins | sample TA2KigC300mmetaG_FD_146194 | JGI IMG/M metagenome (GOLD analysis project Ga0194111, IMG submission 146194) | Freshwater microbial communities from Lake Tanganyika, Tanzania - TA2015033 Kigoma Deep Cast 300m | ecosystem: Environmental > Aquatic > Freshwater > Lake | place: Tanzania: Lake... | reverse complement strand
GACATACCCGCCCTCAACGCCCGCCCCCGGTCCCAGGTCCACGATCCAATCCGCGGTGCGCATCGTCTCCTCGTCGTGCTCCACCACGAGGACGGTGTTGCCCATGTCGCGGAGCTGCTCCAGGGTATCCAGCAGGCGGCGGTTATCCCGCTGATGCAGCCCGATGCTCGGCTCGTCCAGAATGTAGAGCACGCCCACGAGGCCTCATCCGACCTGGCTGGCCAGGCGGATGCGCTGCCCCTCCCCGCCGGAGAGCGTGGGGGCTGGCCGATCGAGGGTGAGATAGTGCAGGCCCACGTTGAGCAGGAAGCGCAGGCGCTCGCGGATCTCCTTGAGCACCTCGGCGGCGATCTCCATCTGCTCCGCGGAGAGCCCTTCGCTGGCGCCCTCCCCCTCTTCCGGGTGCCGGAGGGCCTCCACCCAGCGATAGGCTTCCTCGATGCTCATGCTGGTCACGTCAACGATCGTTTTGCCACACACCGTGACCGCGGCGCTCTCGGGGCGCAGTCGGCGGCCACGACAGTCGGGGCAGGGCTGCTGGCTCATGAAGCGCGTGTACCAGCGGCGCATCCCCTCGGACTTGGTCTGGTGGTAGCGGCGTCGGGTGGCGTTCACCGTGCCCTCGTACTCCCAGTTCGCCTGGCCCGAGCCGCGCTCGTTGTTCCACTGCCAGGCCACGCGCACGCCGCCATAGAGGATCGCCTGTTGGCACTCGGCCGAGAGGTCGCGCCAGGGCGTGTCCATGTCAAAGCCAAAGTGCTCCACCATCTGCTGCGCCATCTTGTACGTGCCGCTGGAGCGCTTCTTGCCCAGCTCTCCCCAGGCGCGCATGCCGCCCTGGTTCAGGGAGCGATCGGGATCCACAAAGCGCTCGGGGTCGAACTCGATACAGGTGCCCAGCCCGTTGCAGGAGGGGCACATCCCCAGCGGCGAGTTGAAACTGAACATGGCCGGCGACAGCTCGGGGAAGCTCAGGTTGCAGACCGGACAGGCGTTCCTCTCGGAGAGCAGCCACTCCTGCCCATCGCCCCGGCCAATGAGCACCAGGCCATCGCCCATGGACAGGGCGGTCTCGATGGAGTCGGTCACGCGGCTGGCATAGGCGTCGGGGCTCTCCGAGGACCCGTCCGGGCTGACGAGCCGGTCCACCACCAGGTCAATGTCGTGCTTGTCGTTCTTGTTCAGGCGGATGCGCTCATCGAGGTTGAGCATCTCGCCGTCCACACGCACACGCGAGAAACCGTCCGCCTTGGCCTGAGCGAGGACGTCGCGGAAGGTGCCTTTGCGGTTGCGCGCCAGAGGGGCCAGGATCTGGTAGCGCGTCTCCGGCGGCAGGGAGAGAACTTGCTCCACAATCTCTTGCGCCGATTGCGCCCGCACGACGCGCCCGCACTGCGGACAGTGCGGAATGCCCACGCGCGCATAGAGCACGCGCAAATAGTCATAGATCTCGGTCACCGTGGCGACGGTGGAGCGGGGGTTCTTGCTGACGGCCTTTTGCTCGATGGCAATGGCCGGGCTGAGCCCGCCGATATAGTCCACCTTGGGTTTTTCCATCTGACCGATGAACTGCCGCGCATAGGCCGAGAGCGACTCGACATACCGCCGCTGGCCCTCGGCATAGAGCGTATCGAACGCCAGCGACGACTTGCCGCTGCCCGAGACCCCGGTGATGACCACCAGGCTGTAGCGCGGCAGGACGACGTGGATATCCTTGAGGTTGTGTTCTCTAGCGCCTCGAATGACGATCTCGTTCGGCTGCATACGCTCGCCCGCACCCTCCTGGCAGTCTCGACCGTCCCCACTATTATAGCACAGGTTCCTGTCGGATCATGTCATGATATGACTCAGGATTAGAAAATCTGTTCGCATCCTGCTCATGCCGCATGCGCCGCTCTGGCGGACGATGACCTCAGCACGGACGCCTGTGTCGTTCATCCGTAGGTGTGGCATGCTGCCGCGGCGCGCGCCAGAATAGTGCGCTTTGGCATGGAAGCAGTATAATCCCCGTGATCCCTCAAGACCAGAGGCTGGGCCGTGGTCGCGGATCGGGAGCAGAGCCCACGGATGATAGGATCGGTAGCGGACTCCGCGTCGCAATGCCCTGACAGGCTCTTGGCGGGGATTGCGCAGATGGCGCTGGAGGCGGTCCCCGCGGCGGCCAGGTGCGTCATCCACCTGCTGGATCCCTCGGGAAGCGCACTGCAGGCGCGCTATTGCTCGTCGCCATCCTCCGGCGGCGCCAGCCAGGTTGGCATCCCTGTGGGCGCGGGCATCGCCGGGCGGGCGCTGCAAGAGCTCCGCCTGATCTGCGTCGACGACGCCGCCGAGGATCCTCGCTTCCTTCCCCTGCAGTCGGAGGCCGATATCCGCTCGTTGCTCGTCGCCCCCCTCTGCCTGAGCGACGTCCCCCTGGGCACCTTGAGCCTGAGCAGCCCGCGCAGCCACGCCTTTGGCCCTGTTGATTGCCAGAGCACGCGCTGGGTGGCCGCCCAGGCCTCCATGTCGCTCTGGATGGCGAGCATGCCCCTGGAGGCCGGTCTCCAGCGCGCGCTGGATGATGACCTGGCCGATTGCGCTCCGGACGGCCTGCTGTTCCTGGACGGCCAGGGGCGCGTCGCCGGAATCAGCCCTGGGCTGCGGAGGATCCTGGAGCTCGACTCGGGGGAGGCTGGCAGCGGCCTCTTGCCGGGCGCCCTGTATCTGCTGGACGACCCCTGCGGCGCGGTGCAGGGGTCATACAGGGCGGAGCTGGATCTCGCGTCGGGAAGGCGCGTTATCCTGCTCCTCCGCCCCCTGCCGCTGAATCCTCCCCAGATGGCCAGGGCCTTCCTGGTGCGCGATATTACCCGAGCGCGCCCTTTAGCTCGGACACGCATGCTCCCCGTCTCTCTCGTGTCGCACGAGCTGCGCACCTCCCTGCAGGATATGCTCGGTTTCCTTGCGCTGCTGAACGATGGCTGCTCGACTCGCGAGGAGTGTCAACGCTACTTGGGCCATATCGAGGACGAGATCGAGGGGATGAGTCGCCTGGTGGACGACCTGGTCGGGCTCTCGCAAATCGAGATGGAGCGCTTCTCTGTGCGCGCGGAGCCGGTGCGGATGGATCTGCTGGTGCGCGACGTGGTGAGCCGGCACACGCCACGGGCCGAGCGGGGTACGCTTTGCCTGAGGATCGGGAGAGCGAACGAACCCTTATGGGCGCTGGCCGATCGCTTGCGCACAGAGCAGGTGCTCAAGAACCTCATCCACAACGCCATCAAGTACGCGCCGGCGGGCAGCGCGATCGAGGTCTCGGCCAGGCGCGACCAGCGCCAGGTGATCGTCTCCGTCGCCGATCAGGGGCCGGGGATCTCTGCAGAGGACCTGCCGCACCTGTTCGATCCCTTTTACCGCGGAAGGCCCGGCGCGCACAAGCCCGGCATGGGCCTGGGCCTTTACATCAGCCGGCAGATCGCCAAGGCGCTGGGCGGCGATGTGTGGGTCGAGAGCCAGGAGGGTGCGGGAAGCACCTTCTCGTTCTCTCTGCCGGCGCATGAACAAGCCTAGAGGCCTTGGCTCGCGTCTCGTCGCGCGCCGCGGCGGCGGCCGCCCTCTACCTATGGGCCGTGAGGCTACTTGTCCGGCGCGCTCCCGTTGAGGTTGGTCTCGACCTCTTCCATGGCCTCCTCCACGGCGACGTCGGAGGCCAGCGCCAGCTCGCTGGCCAGCAGCTCCTTGCCCTGATCCAGGAGCTGCCGGTCAATGGTGCCGAGGGGACGGCGCGTGTTCATCAACAACAGCGTGCGCACGACATCGGCCACCTGCGCAAAGCGACCCGATTTGAGCTGCTCGCGCATGTCCGCCTGCCGGGCGCGCAGATCGGCCTTGATCTCCTGCGCCGATGCCGCCCCCCCGCACTCGGCCAGCATCCGGCGCAACTTGGGGGCTTCGCCCACGTCGCGCAAGCCCACCGTAGAGGCCCGTCTTACGGGGACCATCACCTGCATCGCTCTGGCCACGGTGCTGATGACATAGTATTGATGGCGCTCGTCGCTGATGGTCTTCTCCTGGATGCGGACGACCGTGCCAGCCCCGTAGCAGGGATGAACCACCTTGCTGCCCACAATGTACATATCTGTTTGCGCCTCCCAGATATCGCTCTGCCCGCGCTGCCGATGCGCCGTTGTGTCCAGGCTCTCGCTTGCCGCGTCCATAGGACGTAAACAGACAAGGGCTGTCAGCCTGAAGGGACGGACAGTCCTTGTCTGTTCATCTCATAGGCCACTGGACTACCAGCCTACCCCTTGATCGTATGACATGTCGGAGGACCATGGCGCATACAGATTATACCACGGGACCGCATGAAGGCCAAAGGTCCCGGAGGAGGGCAGACATTTGCTATAGCGTTTCCCCGGTGATATACTCTGCCTACAGGTGCCCCCTTAGCTCAGTGGATAGAGCACCGGCCTCCGGAGCCGGGAGCAGGCGTTCGAGTCGCCTAGGGGGCGCTTTTCTGTTTCCTCGCCGGTGTTGCCTGAAACGCGCTGTTGACAGGGCGTCGCCCTTGTCTAGAATCCCGTCTCAGAAGGCCGTAACGTCTTTGGGAGGAAGCGCCATCCCATCCGCGTTCGCGCGTCTCGACCTGCGTCCGGCAAGACTTGCTCTTCGCTTGCGCAATGAGCTTCGGCTGAGCCTCGGCTGGCGGTTCTACAGCGACGTCTTCAGGCTCATCTGGGAATACCGGGGCTTTGGCCTGGCCATCGTCGCTGTGACGATCCTGCAAGAGTTCGCCGCTCTTTGGCCGGTGAGCCTCTTGGGGCAGTTCGTTGACCGCCTGCAGACCGGCGACCTGGGCCACGTGGTGTGGCTCTTGATGGGCGCCAGCCTCCTCTACCCCGGCATCGTGCGCGGGAACACGATCCTGCGCCACAAGATGTTCTATGAGACCGACTTGCAGAAACGAGTCGAGCTGACGCTGGAGGAGTCTGAGCGGGGCGATTGCGGCGACCTGGAGGCCGCCGGCACGGCGCATACCCGCGTGGTGAACGCTGTCTCGGGGATCACGAATGCCGCCTTTCACATCCTGGGCAGCTTTGCGCCGGTCATCATCAAGGTGGTCGTCGTCGCCGGGAACCTCTTGAACTACAACCGGTTGTTGGGCGCGGCCTATCTCGGCAGTCTCGTTGTGCCAGCGGTCATGACCGTGGTGTTCAACAACAAGCTGCGCGTGCTCCGCGATGCCGAGTATTCGGTGATCAGTCGCGGATCCGGCATCGGCGTCAAGGTGATCGCGCAGAGGGAGGACACAGACGCCCGGCATAAGTTCGGCAGAATCATGTTCGAGCGAAAGGGCGTGCTCATTTCCCTCGTCAACCAGAGCCAGTTGTATATCTACTTTCGGGAGGCCGCTCTCGTCGGCAGCCAGTTCCTGGTCGTCTTTTTGGCGCTGGCCATGCGAGAGGAGATCGCCCTCACGCCGGGCGACTTTACCCGCATCATCGGCTATACGACGCAGGTGGCGGCGGCCTTTATCGGCACAGCCTCGGTTCTGGATGCCATTATCAGCTACAGCCGCGCCTACTATGCCTACGTCAGGCGTACGGATCAGGCGCGGAGCTGACGGCGAGGTCCTGGGGCGCGTTCAGGCCGGTCCCCCGTCGGATACGCCGAGTCCTAACGCACTCGCACTCGCGCGCCTCGCGCCCCGCTTGACAAACCCGCCCATCCGTGATATGCTTTCGGCAACCGAATAGGGAACGACATTGTCCGCTCACCGGCATGCCGTGTGGGCGGCGACCAGGAAGAGTACGCTGCGAGACGAGGCTCAGAGAGTCGGAGGCAGGTGAGAGTCCGACGCTCACGACGCAGCGGAATGGACCTGCGAGTTGTGCGCCGAAAGCCCCACAAGGGCGACTAGTCCGCACCGGCTACGCTCCGTTACCAGAGCGCGGGATATCGGGCAACTATCCGTGGATCGCGATGGGCGCCCCGTATCCGCAGAGAGAGGTTGGCCTGTTTTTCTACCCGTCTCTTGACGGGTTTTTTGTTCCAGGCCGCCTAAGGCGGGTGGCACCGCGGGGGATCGAAGCGACCCCTCGTCCTGCGAGAGACGAGGGTCGCTTTTTGTTTCTACAGCGCGGTGATATACAGGAGGCCTGCTATGACGATGGAAGAGATGATCGCTCAGAGGGAGAGGCTGCTCTCCCCCGTGTACCGCGAGCTGCCGGCCGATGTGGACACGCCCATCTCGGTCTATCTCAAGCTGCGGGGGCTCGGCCCCTCCTTTCTGCTGGAGAGCGTGGAGGGCGGAGAGCACCTGGCGCGCTATTCCATGATTGGCGTGCACCCCCGAGCCGTGCTCCGATCCTCGCGGGAGCGTGTGGTCTACGAGGCGGAGGGGGAGTGGCGAGAGGCGCCCCTGGACGGCCAGGACGCGCTCCATGTGCTGGAATCCTGCCTCCCCCGCTATGCCGGCGCCCCGCATCCGGAGCTGCCGCGCTTCACCGGCGGGGCGGTGGGGTACATGGGATACGATCTGGTGCGTTCCTTTGAGCGGCTTCCTACACACTCGGCGGACACGCTGGGTGTGCCCGAGACGACCTTTCTGATCTGCGACCGCCTGGCGGTCTATGATCATGCCAGGCACCGCCTGCTGATCATCGCCCATGCCCACGATTCCGATCCGCAGTCGGTGCGTGAGGCGGAGGCCGCGCTGGACGAGATGATGGCCCGCCTGGGGAGGCCCCTTCCCGCGCGGTTCGCGTCGGCGCCCGTCCCGTCCGCAGCCAAGGTCCCCGACACGCAGTCCGCTTTTTCCCAGGAGGACTATGAGCAGTCGGTGCGCAAGGCCAAGGAGTACATCGCCGCGGGGGACATCTTTCAGACCGTGCTCTCGCGGCGCGTCCATCGGCGCACCCAGGCCCAGCCGTTCGACATCTATCGCGCGCTGAGACGGATCAATCCCTCGCCCTATATGTTCTACCTCGAGCTCCCCGACGGCCTGCGGCTGATCGGCTCCTCCCCGGAGGTGCTGGTGCGCCTCGACCAGGGCGTGGTCGAGACGCGCCCCCTGGCGGGGACGCGCCCTCGCGGCGCCACGCCCGCGGAGGACGAAACCCTGGCCGCGGAGCTCCTCGCGGACCCCAAGGAGCGCGCCGAGCACGTCATGCTGGTGGATCTGGCGCGCAATGACGTGGGGCGCGTCTGCGAGTTCGGCACGGTCCACGCGCCCGTTCTCATGGAGATCGAGCGCTATTCCCACGTGATGCACATCGTCTCCCAGGTCTGCGGCCGGTTGCGGCCCACCAAGAACGCCTTTGACGTGTTGCGCGCCTGCTTTCCCGCGGGGACGCTCTCCGGGGCGCCCAAGGTGCGCGCCATGGAGATCATTGACGAGCTGGAGCCGGAGCAGCGCGGCCCTTACGGCGGCGCCGTAGGCTACTTTGGCTTCTCGGGGAACATGGATACGTGCATCACCATCCGGACTATCGTCATGAAGGGGGATCGCGTGGCCCTGCAGGCGGGAGCCGGCATCGTGGCCGACTCGGACCCCACGCGGGAGTACGAGGAGACCAACAACAAGCTCCGCGCTCTGTCGCAGGCGTTGCTGCTGGCCGAGCGCGGCGAGTTCTAGCGCAGACGGAGGCGCCTCATGATCGTCGTCATTGACAACTATGATTCGTTCACTTACAACCTGGTCCAGTACCTCGGCGAGCTGGGCGCCGAGCCCTGGACCTTCCGCAACGATCGGGTCACCATAGCCGAGCTGGCCAGCATGCAGCCCTCGCACATCGTCATCTCGCCCGGCCCCGGCACGCCGGAGCGCGATGCGGGCATCTCGAATCAGGTCATCCGGCGCTTTCACGGCCAGGTGCCCATTCTGGGCGTTTGCCTGGGACACCAGTGCATCGCCCATGTGTTCGGCGGGAAGGTGGACCGGGCCCCCAGGCTGATGCACGGCAAGGTCTCGCGCATCCGGCATGACGGAGATCCGCTCTTCTCCGGCATCCCGACGGCCTTTGACGCCACACGCTATCACTCGCTCATCGTCCACGAGCCGGTGCCCGAGGTCCTCGAGGTGTTGGCGCGCACCGACGCGCGCGAGATCATGGCCCTGCGCCACCGCGACGCGCCCACGTATGGCGTGCAGTTCCACCCCGAGTCCATCCTGACGCCCCACGGCAAGCGCCTGCTGGCCAACTTTCTCGCCATGGCGCGGGCCGACGGGCAGCCCGCCGAGGGCGCGCCCGCTGCCGAGCCCATCACCATGTCCCAGGCCATCGAGCGAGCGCTGGCCCGCGACCACCTCACCGCTTCGGAGGCCGAGAGCGTGATGGGCGCCATCATGGGCGGCGAGGCCACCCCCGCGCAGATCGGGGCTTACCTCGCGGCGCTGCGCGCCAAGGGCGAGACCGTCGCCGAGGTCACCGGCTTTGCGCGCGCCATGCGCCAGCACGCCACCGCCGTGAGGCCCACGCGGCACCCGCTGATAGATACCTGCGGCACGGGCGGCGATCGTTCGCACACCTTCAACATCTCGACGACGGCCGCGCTGGTCGTCGCCGGAGCGGGCGTGGCCGTGGCCAAGCACGGCAACCGCTCGGTCTCCAGCCAGAGCGGCAGCGCCGACGTGCTCCAGGCCCTCGGCGTGAGCCTGGCCCTCTCGCCGGAGGATGTGGCGCGCTGCATTGACGAGGTGGGCTTTGGCTTTCTCTTTGCCCCCAGCCTGCACCCGGCCATGAAGCACGCGATCGGCCCGCGACGCGAGATGGGCGTGCGCACGGTGTTCAACATCCTCGGGCCGCTGACCAATCCCGCCGGGGCGTCCGTGCAACTGCTGGGCGTCTACGACCGGCAGTGGATCGAGCCGCTGGCGCACGTGTTGCGCGAGCTGGGCTCCGACGCGGCGTATGTCTGCCACGGCGCGGACGGCCTCGACGAGCTCTCCACGACGGGCTCCAACCAGGTCGCGCGCCTGCGCGACGGCGTGGTGGATTGCCTGGAGGTGGATGCCACGCAGTACGGGCTGCCGCGCGCGCCCTTGGCGGCCCTGCGCGGCGGCGACGCGGCAGAGAACGCACGCATCACCCTGGACGTGCTCAGCGGATCGCGCGGCCCACGCAGGGATGTCGTGGTGCTCAACGCGGGGCTGGCCCTCGTCGCAGCGGGTGCGGCCGCCGAAGCGAGGGAGGGCCTGGCCATGGCGGAGGAAGCCATTGACAGCGGCCGGGCGCGCCAGGTGCTGGATGCGTTGATCGCCTTCACCCAGGGGGCCGCGTGATCCTGGAGGCCATCCTGTCCGACACGCGCGCCGCGGTGGTCCGACGCAAGGCCGAGACGCCAGAGGAGGCGCTGCGCGCCCAGGCGCGCGACCTGCCGCCCGCCCTCGACTTTGCGGGGGCCCTGCGCCAGCCTGGGGTCTCGGTCATCGCCGAGGTGAAGCGGGCCTCGCCCTCGAGAGGCGCGCTCAACCTGGGGCTTGAGCCGGGCCAGATGGCCGTGGCTTACGCCGAGGCGGGCGCCGCGGCCATCTCGGTGCTGACGGAGGAGCGACGGTTCCACGGCAGCCTGGAGGATCTGCGCGCGGCGCGAGAGGCTCTCGATGCGCAGGGGGTGCGCCGCCCCCTGTTGCGCAAGGACTTTGTCCTGGACTCCTACCAGTTGCTGGAGGCCCGCGTCTGGGGCGCGGATGCGGCCCTGCTGATCGCGGCGGCGCTGGACGACGGACTCCTCGCCGAGCTGTTGGCGCAGGCGTTGGCGCTTGGGCTCTGTCCGCTCGTGGAGGTGCACAGCGAGGAGGAACTGGCGCGCGTGCTGCCTCTAAATCCACCCGTCATCGGCATCAACAACCGCGACCTGCGCGATTTCACCGTGAGCCTGGACGTCACGCGCCGGCTGCGGCCCCTTGTCCCGCCGGACGCGGTGGTCGTCTCCGAGAGCGGCATTCGCGGCCCGGAAGAGATGCAGGAGCTTGCCGCGCTGGGCGTGGACGCCGCGCTGATCGGCGAGGCCCTGGTGACCGCGGTGAATCCGAGCGCCGCGCTCGCGGCGCTCAGGGAGGCCGGGCGATGACCGCCGTCAAGATTTGCGGGCTGACCAACCTGTCCGACGCGCGCTGGGCCTGGGAGTGCGGGGCCGACCTGCTCGGCTTTATCTTTGTCCCCTCCAGCCGACGCTACGTCACGGTCAGCGAGGTCGCGCCCATCGCAGAGGCCTTGCGGCGCGAGGGCTGTCCGGCGCGGCTGGTGGGGGTCTTTGCGGGCGAGCCGGCCGCCGCGGTGCGGCGCATCGTGGCGGCCTGCGGCCTGGATCTCGCCCAACTGCACGGCGGCGAGTCGCCCGAGTACATCGCCGAGCTGGGCCTCCCAGCGATCGTGGCCCGGCCCATGACCGACGGGATGTCCTGGGCCGAGCTGAACGACTATGACGCTTGGGCCTACCTCCTCGACACCCACGATCCGCAGCAACTGGGCGGCACCGGCCGGACCTGGGACTGGCGTCGCCTCGACGAGGTCCACAAGCGCCCCACGCGGCTGATCATCGCCGGCGGGCTGACGCCGGAGAACGTCGCCGCCGCCGTGCGCTGCATCCGGCCCTGGGGCGTGGATGTCTCCTCCGGCGTCGAGGCCTCCCCGGGCCGCAAGGATCCGGACAAGGTGGCCGCCTTTATCCGTTCCGTTCGAGAGGAAGACCGTCATGCAACCAACTAGAGAACCCATCGCCGTGAGGGATTGGCCCGATGCCCGGGGCTACTACGGCCCTTACGGCGGCCGCTATGTCCCCGAGACGCTGATGACGCCGCTGCTGGAACTCGAGGAGGCTTACGAGGCAGCGCGAGGGGACAGCGCCTTCAGCCGCCAGTTCCAGGAGCTGCTGCGCGACTATGTCGGGCGGCCCACGCCGCTGACGCACGCCGCGCGCCTCTCGGCGGCCCTCGGCGGCGCCGCGATATGGCTCAAGCGGGAGGACCTGGCCCACAGCGGCGCGCACAAGATCAACAACGCCCTGGGGCAGGCGCTGCTCGCCCGGCACATGGGCAAGACCCGCCTGATCGCCGAGACGGGGGCCGGGCAGCACGGCGTGGCCACGGCCACCGCCGCCGCCCTGCTCGGCCTGTCGTGCGTGGTGTACATGGGCGTGGACGACATGCGCCGTCAGGCGCCCAACGTGCTGCGCATGCGCCTGTTGGGCGCCGAGGTCCGCCCGGTGGACGCCGGCAGCCGCACGCTCAAGGACGCGATCAACGAGGCTCTGCGCGACTGGGCCCTGAACGTGCGCGACAGCTACTACCTCCTGGGCTCCGCGCTCGGGCCGCACCCCTACCCCCTGATGGTGCGCGATTTCCAGAGTGTCATCGGGCGCGAGGCCCGCGCTCAGGCCCTGGAGCAGCTTGGGAGGCTGCCCGACACGCTCATCGCCTGCGT
>Ga0194111_10008360_pt1 | contig 11409 bp, 5 predicted proteins | sample TA2KigC300mmetaG_FD_146194 | JGI IMG/M metagenome (GOLD analysis project Ga0194111, IMG submission 146194) | Freshwater microbial communities from Lake Tanganyika, Tanzania - TA2015033 Kigoma Deep Cast 300m | ecosystem: Environmental > Aquatic > Freshwater > Lake | place: Tanzania: Lake... | reverse complement strand
TCGAGGAGGCGATAGCCTTCGGCCTCCTCGCCGGCGCGGAGGAGGTTCATCCCGGCGAGGAAGTAGCCGTGCCAGTGGTCGGGGTCGAGCGCGATGGCCTTGCGTGCCCACTCGACGGCGGCGGGGGTTCGGCGGAGGCGTTCGCTGGCCTGGGCGAGCGTGGTGTAGAGCTCGGCGTACTTGGGGTTGATCTTGAGCACCTGCGCGATGGCCTTGTCGCGTTCCGCGGCGTCGCCCACGGCCTCGTAATGCGCGGCGAGGAAGGCGAGGGCGTAGGGATGGCTGGGGTTCACGGCCAGCGCCGCCTTCACCTCGGCCAGGCTCTCGGCGTGCTTCTCGTCCACCGCCAGCATCGTGGCCCTCACGAGGTGGGCGAGGGGCAGGTTCGGGTTGGTCTTGAGGGCGGCGTCCACGCCTTGCTGTGCGCCGGTGTGGTTGCCGTTGGCCAGTTGGATGATGCCGAGGCCGAGGTGGGCGACGGCCAGGTTGGGATTGACCTTCAGGGCGCCCTCGAAGCACTTGCGGGCGAGGGGCCAGGCATACTTGTCGAGGCAGTGGTAGCCTGCGGCGGCCAGGATGTCGGTGGACTTCGGGTCGAGGCCCATCGCCTCCTGATAGGCGTCCCAGGCACCCTTTGGGTCCTCCTTGCGGACGGCGCGTGCGACGGCGGCGAGGGCCTCCGCGCTCTTCGCCTTGTTCTGGTTGTAGAGCGCGAAGAAGTGGCTCACCTGGGCGTCGAAGGCGTCGCGTTTGCCCGTGAGGTCGGCCAGCTCGAGGGAGAGGACGCGAGCCTTGAGGTGCTCCTTGTCGCGTTCGATGGCGCGGGCAAGCGGCTTGGCCGCCTCGTCGTAGCGGCCGGCCTCCATGAGCGCAGTTGCCTGCCAGCAGAGGGCGTCGGGACTATCGGGTGCGGCCTTGGCGATGGCCTCGCCCTCGGCCACGGCCTCCTTGTAGCGCCCGGTCTCAAGGAAGGCCCTGATTCGCAGGCCGCGGGCATCGGCCTCGGCCTTGGGGTCGGGCTTGGCCAGGAGCGCATCGAGGGCCTTCAGGCCGTCTGCATATTTGCCCGCGAGGATGGCGTCGCGAGCCTTGTCGAGCTCGCTCTCGCCGGCGCGCGCCGCCAAACTGAGCAATAGTGCAGCAAAGGACAGGGTTGTGACACGCCGCAACATGGTCCTGATCGCTCTCCTCTTGCGGCCCTTAGGTCCCTGGGGTCCCTGTGGTCCCTTCCGCGCCATAGGGGGAAGGGACCACAGGGACCACAGGGACCACAGGGACCTAAGGGACACGGAACAGATCCCTCACTTGTCCAGTGCCTCCGGTGCCTGCTTGCTCAGCCTCATCGGCGAGGCGGCGTCCCAGGCGAAGGGCCTCAGCCGCACGGCGAAGCGCATGGGCCGGGCGAAGAGGCGGTACTCCTCCAGCTCGCGCGGGCCGCAACTGTTGCTGCCCAGGCCGTTGTGCGCGTGGTCGAGGTGCAGCACGGTCTCGGGACGCGGCACGAGGTCGCAGGTGTGAGTGGCCCTCGTCATGTCCTCCGGCGTGTTGTGCTGCACGTTCGCGTTGATGAGTGGCATGCCGACGGCGAGGAGGCCGGCGCCGCGAATGGTGGTGACGGCGGCCCAACGACAGTCGGCCTTGTTCCCATTCTCCTGCGGCCTGACGTAGGGCACATGTTGCGCGCTCACCGTGCCGCAGTAGACCCCCAGGCGCCCGCTCTCCTTGCGGTCCGCGTAGCACTCGTGGGGGCCGAGGCCGAACCAGGCGAACTGCTCGAAGCCCTCTGGCAGGTGGAGCTCGAGGCCGAAGCGCGGCAGCGGCGGCAGGCCATCCTTCAACGGCTCGAGGGCTGTCTCGATGATCACGTCGCCGCTGCCATAGATCGAGTAGGTTTGCTCGCAACGGAAGGGGGGCACGACGGCCCATGCGCCGAGGATGCACTCAACCCGCAGGCGAGCATTGGTGGCACAGGCATCTTGCCTGTGGCCGGGTTCGAAGCGGGTGATGCGTGGCACGAGGCGGTCATAGCCTGCGGCCCGCCATTCGTTGGCCACGTGCCTATCGTTGTCGGTGGGCGCGCGCCAGAGCTGCACCTTCGGCCCGCGGGCGAGGAGCGAAAGGCCGTTCCACTCCCAGGCCGCCATCTGCCCGCTATGGCGGTCGAAGGCGATGCGGAACTCGTCGCCCGCGACCTCGATCTCGTCCCTGGACTCCGTCACGAACAATGGGGGCATCGAGCCCGCGCGAATGGCGGGCGGCGCCGGCGCCTCGACAGGGAGCTGGAACTGGGCGAAGGCGACCTCGTGGCCCCTGGGCGCCCAGAGCGTCTCCTCCTTCAGCACGAAGCTCAGGTTCAGGAGTGTCCCGCGCGCAGGCACGGCGAACTCCTTGGACTCGTGAGCCGGAATGTCGAGCTCGGGCAGCGTGCCCTGGGCGATCGCACGGCCTTCTTCGAGGATGGCCCAGTGGCCTTCGAGGCATTCGAGCGAGGCGAAGTCGTTGCGGTTGGCGATGCGGATTCGCCCGGCCTTGAGATCGAGCGGCTCGACGTGGACAGGCTGGATGACGGCCTTGTACTCGATGAGGCCCGAGTGGGGCACGCGGTCGGGGAAGACCAACCCGTCAATGCAGAAGTTCCCGTCGTTCGGCTCGTCCCCGAAGTCGCCGCCGTAGGCGAACCACTCCTTGCCGTCGGGCGTGCGGCGGCGGATGCTGTGGTCGGCCCACTCCCAGATGCAGCCGCCGACGAGGCGCGGGTAGGCGCGGATGGCCTCCCAGTATTCCTTGAGGTTGCCCGGCCCCTGGCCCATCGCGTGGGCGTATTCGCATAGGAAGAAGGGGCGCGGGTCGTCCGCCACTTTGCCCTTCTCGATCAGGCGGTCAACGTGGGGGTACATCTCGCTCTCGACGTCGAAGAGGTCGCGGGCGAGGGGATGGGGGTTCTTCTCGGCGCGCTGGACGCAGTCGGCGCCCTCGTAGTGAATGAGGCGGGTGGGGTCGGCCTGGCGCATCCAGCGGGCCATCGCGTCGTGGTTCCGCCCGTAGCCCGATTCGTTGCCAAGCGACCACATGATGACGCAGGGATGGTTCTTGTCGCGCTCGACCATGCGAACGGCGCGGTCGAGGTAGGCCGCCTCCCATTCGGGGTCCTGCGAGAGGCGTCCCCAGGGCGCCATGCCGTGGGTTTCGAGGTCGGCCTCGTCAATCACGAAGAGGCCGTAGCGGTCGCAGAGGTCGAGCAGCCGCGGGTCGGGCGGGTAGTGCGAGGTGCGGATGGCGTTCACGTTGTGCTGCTTCATCAACCGGACGTCGAGCTCCATCAGGCCGATGGAGACCGCGTGGCCGGCGTCGGGGCTCATGTCGTGGCGGTTCACGCCGCGGATCTTGATGGGCGCGCCGTTGACGAGGATGCGCTGGCCCTTGACCTCGACCTGCCGGAAGCCGACGTGGAGGCGCTCGACCTCAACGGTCTTGCCCTTGGCATCGCGCAGGCTAAGGAGAAGCTCGTAGAGGCAAGGCTCCTCGGGGTTCCACTTGCGGGGGCTTGGGACCGCGGCGGCGGTTTCGACTGCGACCTCGCGCCCCGCGCCGATGATGACCTTCTGCATAACTGGCTGCTCGAGCACGACCGCGCCGTCGGCGTCGAGGAGCTTTGCGAAGACGCCATAGCCGCGGACGTCCTTCCGGCCGTAGTTCCGGAGCGACACTGCGACGTCGAGCCGCGCGTCGCTGTAGTCGTTCTCGAGCGGCGTGCGGACCCGCACGTCGAACATGTGGACGCTCGGGGTGGCGAAGAGCCAGACGTCGCGGAAGATGCCGCTGAGCCGCCAGAAATCCTGGTCCTCGAGGTAAGCGCCATCGGACCACTGGTAGACCCGGACGGCGAGGGTGTTCTCGCCTGGGCGAACAAGGGGCGTGACGTCGAACTCGGACGGGAGGTGTGCCCCCTGGCTGTAGCCCACCGGCTCGCCGTTGAGCCAGACGTGAAAGGCGGAGTTCACGCCCCCGAAGTGCAGAAACACCTGCATCCCAGCCCAGGCCTCGGGCAGCGTGAACGTGCGCCGGTAGCAGCCCGTCGGATTCGCGTCCGGCACGTGCGGCGGGTCAACGGGGAAGGGATACCGCACGTTGGAGTAGACGGGCTTGCCATAGCCGTGGAGTTGCCAGTTGCCCGGCACGGGCAGGGAGTCCCAGCCCGCGGCATCGAAGTCAGGCCGCTCGAAGCCCTCGGGCGCCGCGGCGGGCGAGGCGGCGTAGTGGAACTGCCAGGTGCCACTGAGGAGCTTTGCCCAGGGCGAGAGGCCCGGCTCGCCCAGCCGCGCCGTCGCCTCGTCGGGGAACGGCACCAGCGTCGCGTGGGCGTCAACTCGGTTGCGCTGGAGAACGTGCTGGTTCGCCCAGTCGGGGGCGGCGGTTGCCCGGCTCATCGCGTGCCTCCATGCCAAGGTAGTTTCCGTTGCGGAAAGTCCGGTCACAGGCGGGACGCCTGTGCCACCGCTGAGACAAGGGGCCTGGTGGCACAGGCCTCTGGCCTGTGATTGAGGCAGCAGCCCCTGCCACTTTCCGCAACAGGAACAAGGTAAGCCATCGAAACCCAACCATGATTCTATCAGCGTGGCGGCGGCGATCAAGCCCGTGTAGGCGAGCATGGCCCCCAGTTCTGGTAACTTGCTCGGGAGCCGTCTGAGCACTCGCCATGAAAGGAGAGTAGCATGGGAGCATGGCCCCCAGTTCTGGTAACTTGCTCGGGAGCCCCGACAGGGGCGTACTATATCAGCCCAGGGCGAAGCCCTGGGCAGCGGGGCCACCCGCGGGCCAGCCCTGAAGGGGCGTACTATGAGGCACGGACGACACCGTCTCCCCGTGGCGGTCAGTACGCCCCTACAGGGCTGCACCGGGGTGGTCTCCCGTTCCCAGGGCTTCGCCCTGGGCTGATATAGTACGCTCCGTTCGGAGCTTCGGAACTCACAGGGCTCACCAGGATTGGGGGCCATGCGCTGTGTAGACATGGTGGAGACAAAGCCCTCAACGCACTTGCCTGAGCGCTGACTACCCGGGGCCGTTCAGCTCCGCTTCGCAATCTCGCCCCTAAGCCACTCAACGGACTCCAGCTCCAGGTCGCAGAGGCAACTTGCCAGGAAGATCATCCCCTCGATTCGGCCCTGCCGAAGCCACTGGACACCCAGGCGGTACTGGTGCTGGAAGAGGTCGAGAGGCATGGGCTGGCGGGTGCCGTAGTCCCACATATAGCAGCCGAGGACCTTGCGCACGCCGAACGACACGGCCTCGAAATGTGTGAAGCTCGCCTCCAGGTTCGCGAGGTCGGCCGCCTTCCACGTCCACAGCGTCGCAATGTCGCACTGGCGAAGGTGGTCCCCGACGGGCAGGTTGAGCTGATGGGCGTAGAGGACGACCCAGAGGTCGAGCGGCCGCGGGCCGGCGCGGAGGCGCTCGCGGAAGCCCGCCAGGTCGGCCACGCTCCAGCGGGCGACCCGTCCCTCGGCGTCGGGCTCGTGGAAGAAGTCGTCCATCATCGCCCCGGCGATGTTGGGGAACCTGGCGGCCAGGCGCAGCACCTCGCCGAGGTCGGTCGCCTCATCGTTCCGCTTCGACGAGGAGTCGCCCACGATTGACCAGACGACCCGCTTCAGCGAGCTCATGGCGAGGGCGTGCTGGTCGAAGGGCGGCTGCGGCTTGCCGCCGTAGACCACCATGATGACGTTCGGGATGCCCATGTAGTGTGCCGCCTCGGTGGGCGTGATGCGGGTCGGCCGCGGCAGCCCCCACCCGGCGTTCTGAGCGCCCTCCTCGTGGGACCATAGCCAGAAGCGATTCCCGATGTCTTCCCCGCGCGAGTTGCTCATGCCGGGCCATCCTTTCCATTCCTGATCCCACATGATATGCGCGTGAGGCGTTCGACACAAGCAGCGCGTCCCATCCGGGTGCGATAGCAGGCCCGCGTGGCCTCAAAAGAGCGTGCTACGACGCTGCTGGGGAGGTTCCCTCCCGGCCCACGGCCTAAGGTCATCGTGCACGCCGGAGGCACCCGGATGCTCTCCCTTCTTGACCGCGGAACATGATTTCACACTTGTACAAGTGTGGAATCATCTCCCGGCGTCCGGTGCCTTCCGCAAGCGCCACCTGGGGAGTGCCGCCACGACTCCAGAGTGGCCAGTCGCTGCCCGCTCGCCGGAGGTGCCTCCCCCCGCCGCTGCCGGCCCGGGGAAGCGATTCCACACTTGTACAAGTGTGAAATCGTCTCCCGGCGTCCGGTGCCTTCCGCAAGCGCCACCTGGGGAGTGCCGCCGTGGCTCCAAAGTAGCCCGCCGCTGCCCGCTCGCCGGAGGTGCCTCCCCCCGCCGCTGCCGGCCCGGGGAAGCGATTCCACACTTGTACAAGTGTGAGATTATTTCTCGGCGCCCCTTGCCTCCGGCAAGTGGCATCGGAGGAGTGCCGCCGTGGCTGGAAAGAGCCATCCATCACCCGCGCGCCAGAAGTACTTCTCCGCTCTCGCTTCCGGCCCGGGGGGAAGATGATTCCATACTTGTACAAGTGTGGAATGACAGACGCGCACAAACTCATGTGAACGAGGACGGAAGGGACAGTCACGACGGCTGAGTGGCGCCCAATCACCGGTGCACCCAGGCAGGCCCGGCGCAGTCGAATGGGGGGGCCTGGTGCACAACGCCTCAATCGGGTCCGCCCCATCCCCGGCAGGCCCGCCGGCCGGTCAGACGCAGGCGAGCTTGAGGATTTCGTCGGCGTGGGCGGGGGACTTCGCGCCGAGGCTGATGAGGAACTGCTTGAAGCCCTGGCCGAACTCGCGCTGGAGGTCGAGGAGGTGCTCGGCGCCGTCGCACCAGAGGAAGACCTTGCGGCCGGACTCGATGGTCTTGTGGAGATAAGGCCACCAGCGGCGGTGCCAGGCCGGCTCGTGGCCGTCGCCAGGCGTCCACTGGAGCATCTTCAGCCTGGGCACCGACAGCAGGGCGTCGTGGTGGCACAGGGCGCCAGGGCCGTCCCAGTGGTACATGCAGTAGGAGACCCGCTCCGTCATCTCGGTGAGGACGGGGACCATGAAGTCGCGGAACATCGCCGGGGCGATCATGGCGGAGAAGTCGCACTGGAACTTGGCCATGCGTCCCGGCGCCCAGGCCCAGAAGACGGAGCCACCAACTTCGTCGCGGAACATGTCATAGAGGATGTCGTAGTAGTGGAAGTAGCGGTCGGTTATCTGGCGTAGGCAACTGCGGACCCATTCGGGGCGCTCGATGAGGTCAAGGAGGAGCGGCTCGGAGCCGCGCATGGCGGCCAGGGTGTCGAGGCCCTCGATGAGGTCGGGGAACTGGAGGAGGAACTTGCCCCTGCCGAGGCGGAGCTGCTCGCGCGCCAGGCGGAGGGAGAAGTCCCAGTAGAAGTTCGCGGGGTCGTAGTCGAAGCGTGCCTCTTCGGGGCTGGCCATGCACGGCTCGCACCAGACGGTCCCTGGGGTCTCGACGCCTCGGCAGCCGAGGTAGAGGGCGAGGCAGTTGGGCGCGAGGTCGGGCGCCACGCTGGGCACGGCCTCGCCGAGGTAGTGCGTGCCCACGCACGCGCGGGCCGACAGGTTCACGCGGTAGGCGAAGTTGGTGGTGGAGTAGCCCGTGACCCAGCCTGGGGGCTCGGGCATCGCGGGCCCGTCCTCGATGGGCCGCTCGCGCGGGGCGTAGAGCTGGAGGGCTGGACGCCCGATGTCGCCGCCGTTCCACCAGGTGGTCAGACGCTTGCGGACCTCATCCATGTCCTCGCGGTAGAGAAGATGGGACACGTGGCTCTCCTTCTGCGTCCCTGTGGTCCCTGTGGTCCCTGTGGTCCCTGTGGTCCCTGTGGTCCCTGTGGTCCCTGTGGTCCCTGTGGTCCCTTCGGCGCCAAGGGACCACAGGGACTACAGGGACATCAGGGTTTACGGGTTGCCCTGCTCCTTGGCTTGCAGGCCGGCCCTTCGCTTGAGGTCTTCGACGTCGAGCTCCTGGATGAAGCGCGGGAGGTTGCCGAAGATGGCGTGGTGTCCGAAGCCGCCGCGGGTCATCTCGCGGATAGCCTCCTCTCTTGTCCAGCCCTGGACGACGATGCGGTAGAGCGCGCATGCGAGGCCGGTGCGGTCGGCGCCCTGCTGGCAGTGGACGAAGACCGGGGCTCTGGCCTTGTCGGTGACGATTTTGAGGAAGCGGACGGCCTCATCGGCTTCGACGTGCCAGGGCTTCATGGGGATTTCCTCGCAGGCGAGGCCGGTGTCGCCCAGCTCATCCTTGTCGGAGCCGGACATTCGCAGGTTGACGAGGGTCTTGACGCCGAGCTTCTTGAGCTCGCGCATGCCCTGGGCGGTGGGCTGTGCGCCGCGGTAGAGGGCGTCGGAAACCTTGTGGAGGTTGGGCAGGCCTGGCAGCTTGAGCGGCGTCGCCCACTTGTCGGGCCGAGGGACTTCGCCGCGGCGGTCGGGTTCGCAGCGGGCCATGTAGAGGCCGGAGAAGAGCCACACGCAGGCGAGGAGGACCGCCGGGAAGAGTCTAGGCTTCATTGCCGTGATCATCCTTCAACGAGGGCTTCCACCACTCACCGGCAAGGAACCGAGGAAATTCGAAATCCGAAGCACGAAACCCGAAACAAACCTGAAATCCAAAGTCCCAATGATCGAAACAAGAACGGCGTGCTGCGCAAGGTCCCAGGCTAGTGATTTCGGCAATTTGTGCTTTGGGCTTTGCTATTCCTTCGGATTTGGGATTTCGGATTTCGGATTTCCCGCAGTTCGTGAGAACTGCGGGTTTGCTGGGGCCAGGCCGAGGTCCTTGCGCATCTGCTCCACGTTCATCGCCTCGAGCCTGGCCAGGACTCTATCGTACGCCCGCTCGTCCCATGGCCCGATGGAGCGCATCTCCTCGAGGGCGCGCTCCTTGGTCCAGCCGCAGAGGAGGATGCGGTACATTGCGCACAGGGCGCCCGTGCGGCCGACCCCGTCGTGGCAGTGGATGAAGACGGGCGTGCGCTTCTTGTCGGCGACGATCTCCAGGAAGCGCAGGACGTGTCCGCCGTAGATGCCCCACGACTTGATGTCCACGTGCTCGTAGTCGAGGCCCGTCCTCTCGGTCATGTGGCGGTCGGAGTGGTAGTGTCGGAGGTTGACGATGGTCTTGACGCCTATGGACTTCAGGGCCTGGAAGCCGACGAGGGATGGCTGCGCGCCGCGAAGGAGGTCGTCCGAGACACGCCGGAAGTTCGGCACGCCTGGGACCTCCGACGGGATGTCCGGGATGGGCAAGATGTCGAGGTCATCGGCGTCCCTCGGCTCGAGGCTCTTTGCGCCGAAGTAGATTGCGGCTGCGGTCCAGAGCGCCATGAGGACGAGCTCGGGTGTGCGGCGACGCTCGCTCATCAGGTGCTCCGAGCGCGAGGAGTAGCATCCGGGGGGCCGGCGAGTTGCGCGGTGAGGAGGCGTTCGAGGAAAATCTCCGTGCCGTCCGCCGCGGCAGAGATGCGGTCGCGGGCGTCGAGGTCCACGTCGCGGGTCGAGGTGCCCGCGGCGCGGGCCTGGGCGCGGACGAGGCGCTCGAGCTCGGCCCTGGCGTAGGCGTGGGCGTCGTGGAGATGCGCAAAGTCGCGGGCCTCGGGCAGGCCGTGCACCGCGAAGCCGCCGGCGGCGTTCGGCTCGATCCGCGCGTGCCTTGTCACCACGACGTTGCTGGTGATGGCCCCGATGGCGTTCGCAACGTCCGCGTGAGGCGGGATGACGGCCTTCGCGCCCAGGAGCCGCGCGGCCTGTGGCAGGAAGAAGCGCACGGGCGCGCCCAGGCCGATGATGGGCCGGCTCAGCTTCACGCGCACCGCGAAGTCGCCGTTCCCGCCGCCCAGCAGGTTCTTCAGCAGTGCCTGGCACGCCGGGCAATCGTCCATCGCGTCGGGCTGCGTCACGTCGTCGAGCTGCTTCTTGAGCAGCTCGGTGGCCAGCCGGCCGATCATCAGGTTGAAGACGCGCTCGCGGAGCTCGTCGGGCCGGGAGCCGCAGATGGCGCCCACAAGCCCGCAGAGGCGCTCGGCGGCCGCAGCATCCCACCGCCGGAAGAGGCCCTCACAGTGAAGGAGGTCGGTGGGGGTCAGCCCGCACCGCTGGACGACGTAGTGTTGCTCGAGGCGGGCCACGGGGAGGAGCTGGTGGTGGAGCGAGCCGGCCTTCTCGACCAGCTCGGCCACGGAGTGGGGCCGCTCGGCCAGGAGGCGGAGGATTCGGGCCTCGTCCTCGCGCAACCGGAGGGCGTCGTGCCGCCCGGTGAGGGCGAGAAGCTCCATCGGGCGGGTGGAGCCATCGAGGTCGCCGAGGCGCGCCGCCAGGTAATCGAGCGCCTCGCCGCTGCCCGGGCAGTGCGCGGCGAGCCAGGCGACGGGTGCCACGCGGGTGGGGCCGACCCGCAGCTCGCCCCGCTCGAAGGTCACAAGGCTGTCGCCCCCGAGGCCCACGGTGCGCATGTCGAGGGCGGTGACGTGGGTCTTCCAGCCGCCCACACGCGCGCCGCTGGCCTCGGTGCGGACGACGCCGGCGCTGAGCGCCGCTGTGTCGGTGGTCGTGCCGCCGACGTCCACCACCAGGGCGTCTTGGTGGCGGGTGAGGTAGCGCGCCCCTGCGACGCTTGCGGCCGGGCCTGAGAGGATGGTCTCGATTGGCCGCTCGATGGCCGCCTGGGCGCTCATCAGCGTGCCGTCGCCCTTGACCACCATCACGGGCGCGTGGATGCCGCGTGCCGCGAGCGCGGCCTCCACGTCGCACAGGAACCGCCGCAGGAGCGGGATGATGCGCGCGTTGAGCACCGCGGTGGTCGCCCGCGTGCGGAAGTTGAGGAGCTCGGAGAGCTCGTGGCCGCAGGTCACGCTCAGCCCCGTGGCCTCGGCGGCCGCCGCCTTCACCTGCCGCTCGTGCGCGGGGTTCACCGTGCTGGCGTAGCCTGAGACGGCGAAGGCGCCGACGCCGTGGCGCTCGGCCATCGCCCGCGCCAGCCGCCCAGCCTCGGCAAGGTCGGGGGGACTGATCTCCCTGCCGTCAATCTCCAACCGCCCGCCCACGACCGCCTTCGGCTCGTGCGGGACGTCGGCGGGGTCGAAGATGCCATAGGGCGGCATAAGGAGCAGCCCCACCTTCTGCCCGCGGCCCTCCACAATGGCGTTCGTGGCGAGCGTCGTTGACACCGCCGCGAGGTCCACCCGCCCCAGGAGGCGCGCGGGCAGGCCGGCGAGCGCGTTGCCGATGCCCTCCGTGTAGTCCCACTTCGTCGTCAGCGCCTTGCTCTTGGCAAGGACCGCCCGGCGGGCGAAATCGTAGACCACAGCGTCCGTGTAGGTGCCGCCCGCATCAATGCCCAGGCCCAACCGCGCCTGCGGTGGCAC
>Ga0194111_10008356_pt1 | contig 11413 bp, 8 predicted proteins | sample TA2KigC300mmetaG_FD_146194 | JGI IMG/M metagenome (GOLD analysis project Ga0194111, IMG submission 146194) | Freshwater microbial communities from Lake Tanganyika, Tanzania - TA2015033 Kigoma Deep Cast 300m | ecosystem: Environmental > Aquatic > Freshwater > Lake | place: Tanzania: Lake... | reverse complement strand
CGCCCGATCTTCCGCCGTTTCCGCCGGCGCGCCCAGCGGTCGCGCCCTACCACGCCGCAAGAGGTAGGGCTGGACCGCCGGGCCAGCCGCTGGGGTCACGGGGCGAAACGAGGAATCGAACAAACTCGGCGCGCCCGATCTTCCACCGTTTCCGCCGGCGCCGATCAGGGGGGGCGCTGGCGCCTTGCACTCCGCCAGCTTGACCGGTAAGGATAGCTTGTTGTTTGTTCATACACCCAGTGGACGTCGAATGTTGTTTGCGCGTCCACCGGCATTGATGCCACTGATTTGCAGACGGTCGTCTATCCCATGGCCGCAGTAGCCGCCGCCGCCGCGGTGCTGCTCTGCGCCAGGCCGGCTTGGTGCGGCGACCCCGACGGCCCACGGAACCTTGCCCGCCAGAGCCGCCTGCCGAGCGGCCCCGGCCTGGCCGCCGCTTTCCCGGGGGACCGTGGTATAGCGGAAAATCCGCAAGTAATATTCGCCGACGATTTCGAGTCTGGCCCGCTCGGGGAGGGCTGGGACGAAGCGCGCAATCCCGCAGGCAAGGTGCTCACGTTCGCTGTTCCGGGCGCCGACGCGGGGGAGGGTCTAGGCCGGCGCTGCCTTCGGGTCGAGGCGCACCTGGCGAACGACACGGGGGGCGGCCTGACCAAGTGGTTCGAGTCGGCCGAGACACTCTTCATCCGGTTCTACACCCGCTTTGATGCTCAGTGCGACTACGTCCACCATTTCGTGACCCTGCGCGCCAACAAAGGCCTGCTCGGGAGCCATCGGTGGAGCGGGTTTGGCGGCGCCGGGCTCAAGCCGGAAGGCACGGAGCGGTTTTCGACGGCGATCGAGCCGTGGGGCAACTGGGGGCGCTGGCCGGCGCCGGGCCGGTGGAATTTCTACAGTTACTGGCACGAGATGGCGCCGGCGCGAGACGGCAAGTACTGGGGCAACTCGTTCGGCGTTCCGGACGCACCCCTGATCGCGCGGGATCGATGGATTTGCGTCGAGTTCATGTTGCAGCACAACACGCCGGATCGGCCCGACGGCGAGCAGGCCTTCTGGATCGACGGCGTCCTCCAGGGGCATTGGCAAGGCATCAACTGGCGCAAGACGGCCTCGCTCCGCGCCAACGCCCTCACCCTCGAGAGCTACGTCACCGATCGCTGGACCCAAAACCCCGTGAACGTGGTCTGTTTCGACAACGTCGTGATCGCTCGGGCGTACGTTGGGCCTGTAGCCCAGCGGTGATCGCCCCGACTCGAGCCGCCGGCCCAACCGAACCGCGAGCACCGGCACCGGCCTCGGCCGCGCGCAGCCGACGGGTGTGTGCCGTCAAAAGCACACTTCCCATCCGGCCGCATTTGGTCTATTCCCCCCGCCGCGCGCAGGTGCGTTCTTGGGCCGTTGCGCTTGGGGAGGCCGGGCGGGGCGGGACCGCATTCGCCGCGGCGGGGGAATCGGTTTGCATTCGTTGGGCCGGTTCGACATCGTACGCAGTTTGATTCTCGGCGTGAGACAGTTCATCACCATTGCCAGTAACGCGTTTATGGAGCTGGTGCGGCAGCCGGTCTACCTGCTGCTCTTGACGGCTTCCGGCGCGTTCGGCGTGTTTCTGGCGGCCGTGCCCTACTTCGGCTTCGGCGACGATCCCAAGATGGTGAAGGACAGCACCTTGGCGGTCATGCTCTTCTCGGGGCTCGTCGGGGCAGTCTTGAGCGCCTCCGCCTCGGTCGCCCACGAAATTCGGACCGGGACGGCCTTGGCGGTGATGGCCAAGCCGGTGAGCCGCACGCAGTTTATTCTGGCCAAGTTCATCGGCCTGGCCGGCGGCCTGACGTTGTTGACCTACTTCAACCTCCTGGCGACGCTGCTGGCCAGTCGGATGGCTTACGACGCCTACGACGCCGCGGACCGACCGGCCCTGCTCATCTATTTCGGCGCGATGGCCCTTGCATACCTGGTGGCCGGCTTCTTGAACTACTTTCTGCAACGGCCGTTTGTGGCCGATGCCGTGTTCGCGCTGGTGATCCTGGCCACAGTGGCGGTGGTCTGCATCGAGTATTTCACGACGCGGGAACTGGCCTTTGGGAAGAAAGGGGTGGTGGACTGGCGGTTGGTGCCGGCCGCCGTGCTCATCTTACTGGCCCTCTGGGTGCTCGCGGCCTTGGCTCTAGCCTGCTCGACCCGCTTCGAGATGATCCCCACCCTCGCCATTTGCACGGGGGTCTTCATCTTGGGCCTGATGTCCGATTACCTCTTCGGCCAGCGCGCCGAGCAGGGCGAATGGTGGGCCAGCCTGCTCTATACCCTCCTGCCCAACTGGCAGTTGTTCTGGATGGCCGATGCCCTGGACAACCAGAAGTCCATCCCGTGGAGCTACGTCGGCCGAGCCATGGGCTACACGGGGGCGTACCTCGGGGCCGCCCTGGCCGCCGCCCTGATCCTATTCGAAGATCGCGAACTGAACTGAGAGGCGCATGGAAGCAACGATTCACCGCAAAGGTCTGATCAACTGGTGGCTCCTGGGTGCCCTCGGCGCCGCTACCGTCGCCGTGGCGCGCTACGCGCACTCCGCCGCCGGCTTGGTCGGGGCTGTCTTTCTCGGCCTAGGATTTCTCGTCGCAGCCGTCAGCTACTTGCAGATGCGCCTCGAGGAGCGCGAGCGGCTCGAGCAGATGGAGTTCGATGAACTCAAGAAACGCGCCGGCAGCGCCAGCCTCTTCGCCGAGCAAGCCGTCGATACCTTTCCCGCGCGACGGGCGCGGGAGCAATTCGGGCGGTTCTTCGTCCCGGTCTTTGCGATGGTGCTCTTGCTGGCCGAGGGTGTCGCCGTCTACCTGCTCTGGCAACACCTCAGCAACGATCTGCCCGCCCCGCCCGAGCGCGGCACCGTGGCCATGGCCCTGTATGGCTTGTTCGCCTTGCTCGCCTTCCAGTTCGGCAAATACTCCGCTGTCCTCGCCCGCCTCCAAGCCCATCGCCTCCTCCGCCCCCAGGCTAGCTACCTCCTCCTCGGAGCCCTCTTGAGCCTGGTCAGCGCCTTGGTCGAGGTCGCCGCCTGGGCCGGTTACCCGGGTGTGGACCTGGTGGTGGCGCGCCTGCTCGTGGTCGTCTTAGGCTTGGTCGCCCTCGAAAGCCTCCTCCGACTCGTGTTCGAGATCTACCGGCCGCGAGTCAAGGGCCAAGCCGCCCTTCCGCTCTACGAGAGCCGGTTGCTCGGCCTGTTGAGCCAACCGGGCGGGCTCATCACTACCGCCGCCCAAGCCCTCGACTACCAGTTCGGCTTCAAGGTTTCTGAGACCTGGTTTTACCGTTTCCTCGAGCAGGCCCTGGCCCGGCTGGTGCTGATCCAGTTGGCGGTGGTCCTGGTCTCCACCATGTTCGTGGTCATCGAGCCCGGCGAGCAGGGGCTCCTCGAACGATTCGGCCGACCTGCCGCGGGCCAGGCCGTCCTCGATCCCGGCCTCCATCTCAAGTTGCCCTGGCCCATCAGCCGGGTCTACCGCTACCAGACCGACCGCATCCAGAGTTTCACCATCGGCGTGGCCCACGACGAGCACGAGGACGATCACGACACGCATGGCAGCCCTGCCCCAACCGCGAGCGAGCGGGTCATGATCTGGTCCAAGCCCCACCACGCCAAAGAAGAGTTCAACCTGCTGGTCGCCAGCCGCACCCAAGACGCCACCAACCGTCTGGCCCTCGAGCAAACCGTCCCCGTCAACCTCCTTGCCGTCAATATCCCCGTCCAATACCAAGTGTCTAACCTGCGCGACTTCGCCTACCAACACGTCAACGGCGGCGAGTTGCTTGAACGCCTCGCCTACGGCGAAGTCACCCGCTACCTTGTCAGTGTGGATCTCGACGACATCATGGCCGCCGGACGGCAGCAGGCCGCCGAAGACCTGCGCGCCCGGATCCAAGCGCGCGCGGACGAGTTCGAGATCGGCGTCACCATCCTCTTCGTCGGCCTCCACGAAATCCACCCGCCCGTCAAGGTCGCCCCGGACTTCGAGCGGGTCATTGGCGCCCTGCAAGAACGCGCGGCCACCAACCTGTTCGCCCGCGGTTACGCCGCGACCAACGTGCCGGTTGCCAAGGGCCAGGCCGCCCGCAAACTTAACGAGGCCCTCGCCTACCAGACCCGCGTGACCGCCGTCGCAGAAGGGGCCGCCGGCCGCTTCACCAACCAGATGGCCGCCGCCCAGGCCTCGCCCGAGGTCTACCGGCTGCGGACTTACCTGGACACCCTCAGCCGCTCGATTGGCAGCAGCCGGAAATACGTCCTGGTGCCGACCAACGTCCAGGATGTCGTCACCCTGAACCTCGAGGACAAACTCCGGCCCGATTTGCTGGATGTCCCGGTGCCTGTCCCGCGGAACTAGCCCGCTAGACGTTTGCCCGTGTCTTGTATGAAACGCAACACCCTCACCCTCCTCACCGGCGGCGTGGTCCTCCTGATCTTCGTCGCGATGCTCTTCGGTTACCAAGTGCGCAAGACCGAGTCCGCCGTCGTCACCACCTTCGGCAAATACTCGAGTACCCGCAGCGAACCGGGACTTTACTTCCGCCTCCCCTGGCCGATCCAAAGCGTCCACCGCTTCGACAATCGCACCCGCAACTTCGCCAAGAAATACGAGCAAACCACCACCCGCGACGGCCGCATCCTCATGATCGAGGTCTACCTGGGCTGGCGTGTCACCGACCCGAGGATCTTCCTCGAACGCTTCGGCGGCGACCTCGACCGCGCCGAGTCCAACCTCGAGATCCTCTTGCGCGCCGCCCAAAACAGCGTCGTCGGCCAACATCCCCTCAGCGACTTCATCTCGACCAACGCCGACGAACTCAAGTTCGATGACATCGAGACCGAGATGCTCGCGGCCATCAAACCCCGCGCCGCCGCCAACAGCGGTATCGAGGTCGTGCTCCTCGGCATCAAACAAATCGGCCTGCCCGAAAGCATCACCACCAAAGTCTTCGAGCGCATGAAGGCCGAACGCGAACAGCTCGTGAAACAGTTCCAGGGCGAAGGCGCGGCCGAAGCGATCCGCATCCGTTCCGAGGCGGACTACGAGCGCGATAAGATCCTCGCCGAGGCTGAACGGCGCGCCACCGTCATCAAGGGCCAGGCTGACGCCGCCTCCGCCGCCGCGCTCAAGACCTTCGAGCAAGATCCTGAGCTCGCCGTGTTTCTGCTCAAGCTCAACGCCCTCGAACAATCCCTCAAGGAACGCGCCACGCTCATCCTGGACACCAAGACCCCGCCGTTCGATCTGCTCAAGGGCCAGCCCGAGTTGCCCGCCAAGACCCGCTAAGCCACCCGAGGACGCCTCCCATGAACGATCCTCATCATCCGCCCGCTCAGCCCTCCTCACCGCAGCCCCCGCCGGCCCCCGCCGGGCCGGGGTCGACACCGCCTGTCCCGCTCGAGGACGCCAGCTCGCAGGCCCTCGCCGAGGCCCTGCGCAGCAGCTTCGCCATCGTCAAAGTCATCATGGTGGGCTTGGTCCTGCTCTTCCTGGGCTCGGGCATCTTCGTGGTCAAGCCGGGCGAAGTGGCCGTCTTGCTCCGCTTCGGCAAACCCGTGGGTACAGGCGCCGAACGCCTCCTCGAACCCGGCTGGCATTGGGCGTGGCCTTACCCCATCGATCAGCCGGTCCGCATCCGCGTCGGTGAAAGCCACACCGTCACCTCGACCGCCGGCTGGCATGCCACCACGCCCGAACTCGAAGCCCAAAACCAAGACCCCCCACCGCGCGGGTTCCTCAGCCCCGAAGCCGACGGGTACACCCTCACCGCCGACGGCAACATCATGCACGCCCGCGCCACCATCAAATACCGGATCTCCGACCCCATCCAATACACCTTCGACTTCGCCAACGGGAACGAGATCCTGACCAACGTGGTCAATAACGCGTTGTTCTATGCCGCCGCCCGCGTCACGGCCGACGACGCCCTCTACAAAAACAAAGCCGCCTATCGCGACTTGGTCCTCGAACGCGTCCGGCAGAAAGTCGAGACGCTCCAGCTCGGCATCGCCCTCGAACCCAGCGACGTCGAGACCAAAGCGCCCGTGGACGTGCGCGAAGCCTTCGAGCAGGTCAATGCCGCCGAGCAGGAGAAAAGCAAAGTCATGAGCGACGCCCGCGGTTACCGCGACGAAGTCACCCGCAAGGCCGTCGGCGAAGCCCAGGCGATCCTCAGCAGCGGTTTGGTCAGCAGCAACCGCATCGTGTCCGACCTCGCCGCCTTCGCCAGCTATTTCCAGGACCAATTGCCCTACTACCGCCGGGACCCGCGGCTCTTCGAAAACCGCCTCCTCACCACCACCATGGAGCGCGTCCTCACCAACGCCCAAGACAAGTTCTTTCAACCGGAACGAATCGACGAGCTGCGGCTGCTCTTGAGCCGCGAGCCGCTCAAACGGGAAGTCCCGGCTACCCGTTAACCCCGCACCCCTCAACGCCCACTAGGCCATGCAGGTCACTTCTCTCCTCAGTCGTAAGCAGCGGCACGCCCACCCCCACCACGCGCCGGGGCACGATCACCACGATCACGACCATGACCATGACCATGACCATGGCCATAGCCATGCCCACGATCACGAGCACATCCCCGTCCGACTCTGGCAAACCCTCATCGGCCTGATCCTCATCATCAACTCCTACGTGGTCGGCAGCCTGTTCCCAGGCGGCAAAATCGTCGCCAGCGCCAGCGCCATGATCGGCGCCATCGTCCTCGCCACCCCCATCATCCTCACCTCCTACCGCGACCTCCGCCGCGGCATCCTCAGCATCAACGAGCTCGTCAGTATCGCCGTCCTCGCCGCCTTCGCCGAAGGCGCCTTCGGCGCCGCGGGCGAGGCCGCCGGTTACCAAACTGCTGGACTGGTTGCCTTCTTCATGCTGATGGGCGAAATCATCGAAACGCGCACCGCCGCCGGCGCGCGCGCCTCGATCGAGTCCCTCATCAAATTGACCCCCACCAAAGCCCGCCGCCTCCTGCCCGACGGCAAAGAAGAGGAGGTCTCAGCCAAAGAGCTTAACTTGGGCGATGTCATCCGCATCCGGCCCGGCGATAACGTCGCCGCCGACGGCACCATCGTCACCGGCCAAGGCTCCTTTAACCAGGCCAACATCACCGGTGAATCGCTCCCCGTCGACAAGAACCCCGGCGACCAGGTCTTTGCCGGCACCCAAAACCTCACCGGCGTCCTCGAAGTCAAAGTCACGCGCGCCGGCCAAGACACCACCCTCGGCCGCGTCCGCGAACTCATCCTGGCGGCGGAAAAGACCAAGCTGCCCCTCATGCGGATCGTCGACCAGTACATGGTCTATTACACGCCGTTCGTGCTGGTGTTGGGCGCTCTGGTCTGGGCCTTCACCCACGACCTCAACCGCGTGATTGCCGTCCTCGTGGTCGCTTGCCCCTGCGCCTTCATCCTCGCCTCCCCCTCCGCCATGGTCGCCGCCCTGTCCGCCGCCGCGCGCCTCGGCATCCTGGTCAAAAACGTCGCCGACCTCGAACTTGCCGCCCGCATCAACGCCTTCATCTTCGACAAAACCGGCACGCTCACCACCGGCCGACTCGCCGTCAGCCGACTCGCCCCGCTCGGCGAAGTCAAAGCCTCCGAACTCCTCCGCCTCGCCGCTTCGGCCGAGAAATACAGCAACCATCCCACCGCCAAGGCCCTGGCCGAGCTCGCCGGCGAGGCCGGCGTGCCGTTGCTCGAACCCAAGGATTTTTCGGAAACCGCCGGGCGCGGCATCAAGGCCAACGTCGAGGGCGCCAAGGTCATCATCGGCCGCGCCCAGTGGCTCAAGGACAACGGCATCACCGACGACGTGATGAAGTCCGTCGACCTGAACGAGACCGAAGGGTTCAGCCTCATTTTTGTCGCCCGAGACGGCCGGTTCGTGGGCTGGATCGGTCTCAAAGACGAAACCCGCAAGGAAGCCAAGGAATCCCTCAGCGGCCTCCTCGGCGGCGGCGTGCGGCGGGTGGCCATGGTCTCCGGCGACCGCCAACCCGTCGCTGCCCGGGTCGCCCGCGAGATCGGCTGCGACGAGGTCCTAGCCGAGTGTTTGCCGCAGAACAAAGTCGATTTCGTGCGCGAGATCCGGTCCAAGGGCTACCGCGTGGCCGTGGTCGGCGACGGCGTGAACGATGCCCCCGCTCTGGCGGCAGGCGACATCGGGATTGCGATGGGCGCTGCCGGCAGTGAAGTGGCCATCCACAGCGCCACTATCGCCCTCATGAACAACGACCTGCGGCGGCTCCCCTTCCTGGTGCGCCTCTCCCGCAGCACGCGCAACGTCATTAACCAGAACTTCCTCTTCGGCGTGGTCTTCATCATCGGCGGGCTCACCCTGGCGGCCTTTGGCTACATCAACCCCATCGTCGCCGCCATCATGCACAACGCCGGCTCGCTCCTGGTCGTCTTCAACAGCGCCCGCCTCGTGCGTCTGGGTGAAGAACTCGAGCCGTTCCGACCTGCCCCCGCCGAACTCCCTGCTGGCCCAGCCGGTCCCGCCGCCCTCCCCGCGCCGTCCCCGGCCCCCCGTCCGGCCTAGCGGGGCAACACGAATGCTCATCAAGCCCAACGCCCGGCATCGAGCTCAGTGCGGTCCACACGCGGCTGGGGTCCAAGCGGTGGGCCAGTTTCGGGGCAACCCGAATGATGATGACCACGGAAGGCAGTGACTGCGACACAGTGCTTGCGGTCTATCGGGTGCCCATTTGGGATCGACCTGCCGACCAGTACCGGGTGGCCCAAGACGACGACAGCGCAGGCGATGGCAACAATGCGCAATGGCGCGCCTTCCTCGACCAGGGTACGGTCCTGGACTTGGGGACGCTCGGCGGTTCGTGGAGCGAGGCCACGGCGATCAACAACATGGGCCAGGTTGTGGGCCATTCAGCCGACGCCGGAGGAAACGCGCGAGCGTTCCTGTGGGAGAACGGCGTGATGACAGCCCTTCCCACACTGGGCGGGAGCGAAGGATACGCCTACGGGATCAACGATGCGGGACAAATCGTCGGCTGTGCGCGGACCGCTGCCGGCCAGATCCACGCCTTCCGCTGGGACAATGGGGGCATAGTCGATCTGTTGACCTTGGGTGGTACCTTCAGCGTCGCCAACGACATCAACGACTACGGGCTGATCGCTGGCAGTTCGACTCTCGCCAGTGGCCTCGAACGCGCCTGCGTTTGGGAGGATGGGGCCATCACTGACTTGGGCACGTTGGGCGGAAGCACAAGCCGCGCTTTCGCTGTCAACAACTTCGCCCAAGTGGTCGGCGCGAGCCAACTCGTCAATGGCCAATGGCGCGCGTTCCTCTGGGAGAAGGGCCATGTCTACGACCTCAACTTTCCGCTGCGCTATGGTGACGTGGTCTATCGCATGAATCCAGGTGTCAATTACACCTATACGCAATTCACTTACATCAGTGGCGCGTGGTCCCCGTACGACCCGATGCTCAACGTGGGGGAATCCTTTTGGAGCGAGAAACCGGCGCCCGACGAATGGGAATCGGTTAACCTGCACTTCCAGCCGTATTACTAGCTCTGGCGAACATGACTCTCGACGATTACAATCCTGGCGATGCTATGACTGGAGATCGGTTCGCAGGGGGCCGAGGATCTAGCCTCGAGCGTGGCGCGGACGGACTGCAAGCCGGCGCTGGAGGCCCTTACCTCGCCGCTGGATGCGGAACCCGGCCCGGGGATTCAGGTCCCTGGCTGCCTCGGAGGATGCGTCGGCGTGCCCCGAGGGCAAACCTGCTCTGCGGGATGAGCCTCGGCTGCTTGGTGCTCTCGGCCCTGATCGGTCTGGCGGCGGAGCCGGGCCAGGTGCGTTGGGAGGCCCAACTGGACGGGGAGGCCTTGACGGCACCGGCGCTTGGACTGGATGGCGCGGTTTATGTCGCAACGGCTCCAGGGCGGCTGTGGGCGCTGGATTCGAAAGGGCTGACGCGGTGGGTTTTTTCGGCCTCGGGGTATTTCTATACATGGCCGGTAGTGGGCGGGGACGGCACGATCTACGTGGGCAACTACCGTGTCTATGCGGTGTCCCCCGAAGGGCGTGAGCTGTGGCGTAGTCAACTGGGTACCGGTCCGGCGCTCGCGGTGAGCGCAAGTGGCCGAGTCTATGCGTCGTCGCTGGGTGGATCGTCGCTGCACGCGCTGGATCGTCACGGTGGGTTGTTGTGGCAGTTTGGCGGCACGGCTGCGGCGGGCGCGTTCGTTGCCCCGGCTATTTACCCCGACGGTAGTGTTTTGGCTTTGACCAATACCCCACAGCGAGCGCAATGGTCTTTTGAACTCGGAGGGTCGTTTCTTTGGGTGCTCAGTCCGGAGGGCGAGCAGCGCTGGCGCATCGGCGGGTCGACCATCGGCCCGGTGGCGATCAGGTCAGACGGAACCGTGTTGGCGCCCACAAGATCCTTGCTCGCTGCTGTTTTCAGCACTTCTGATGGCAGACCTCAGCGATATCAGGGTTTGCCGGTCGACTCGTTCTTGTACTCCTCCCCGAGCGCCCCCGTGGTTGGGCATTCGGGTGCCGTTTACTTCGGTGAGAGTAAGGATTTCGTGTGGAAGCGGCCGTTCTACGCCATTTGGCCTGACGACGGCCGAATCCGATGGCAGTTGGAAGTCTATGGAGCAATCCTGGGCGCCGCAGTGGACCTGCACGAGAACGTGTACTTCGGGACCAGCCGCGGGGCGTTTCTGGCCGTCGATACCCAGGGCCAGCCGCGGTGGGAGTTGGACCTGGGCAGCGCCGTCGGGATTCCCGCGCTCGCCCCGGATGGCACGATCTACGTCGGAACCGCTGCCGGGAAGCTGTTCGCCATCCAGGGTGAGGCCGGCCCGGACAACAGCTCCTGGCCACAGTTTCAGCGCAACGCTCAGCACACCGGAAGTCTCGAGACGTACTTGACGGTGCCCCGCACAGGTCAAGTGACGGTCCACGGCATTCCCAGTCGGACGTACCGGCTCGAAGTCAGCCACGATCTGGCCCAATGGACGGTCTGGACGAATGTGACCCTGACAGCGGACACGCAGGTGCTCGACGATCCCGCCTGGGGCCACTCCCCCGCGCGGCTGTACCGCGCGGTGCTGCTGCCCTGAGTCCCAGCGAGGCAGGCAGCGAGACGCCCAGCGAACCTCCCCTCGGCGCGCAGACTTAAACCCGCGAAGCTTACTGGGGCTCGGGCGACTCTCCTCGCCGAACTCTGCGCGAATTCCAAATCCTAAATCCTAAATCCTAAATCCTAAATCTGGAGTCCCTCTCGCCTGGAAAACCTGCTTGACAACTCCCAGAACCGGTGATCTAAGTGCCACCGTAATTCCACTCATGGTTATGAAGACTGCCTCGCCCGTCCGCCTCGCCCGTCCGCCTCGCCCGTCCGCCTCGCCC
>Ga0194111_10008347_pt1 | contig 11424 bp, 12 predicted proteins | sample TA2KigC300mmetaG_FD_146194 | JGI IMG/M metagenome (GOLD analysis project Ga0194111, IMG submission 146194) | Freshwater microbial communities from Lake Tanganyika, Tanzania - TA2015033 Kigoma Deep Cast 300m | ecosystem: Environmental > Aquatic > Freshwater > Lake | place: Tanzania: Lake... | reverse complement strand
CACCCGCCGCTGCAACCTCAAGTGTGTCCACTGCTACGCCCATGCCACTGCCATTGCGCCGGAAGGTGAACTCTCCCTGGACCAGGGCCTGGCCCTGTTGGACGACCTGAAGGCCTTCGGGGTGCCGGTGGTATTATTCTCCGGCGGCGAACCTTTGATGCACCCGGATCTATTGACCCTGGTGGAACACGCCGTGACCCTGGGCCTGCGGGCCGTCATTTCCACCAACGGCACCCTCATTGACCGGGAGATGGCCGGTCAGCTCAAGGGTTTCGGCCTCTCCTACGTGGGCATCAGCCTGGACGGCGTGGAGGCTACCCACGACCGTTTCCGGGGCCAGGTCGGGGCTTTTGCTGCGGCCATGGAGGGCGTCCGCCAGTGCCAGGAGGCCGGGATCAAGGTGGGCCTGCGCTTTACCATCAACCGTCATAATTACCAGGAAATCCCTGCCATTTTCGACCTCATCGAGACGAGGGACATTCCCCGGGTCTGCTTCTACCACCTGGTGTATTCCGGCCGGGGCAGCCGCCTGCGGGAGGCCGCCCTCAGCCACGAGGAGACCCGGGCCGTGGTGGACCTCATCATCGACCGCACCGCAGACCTCTTTGCCCGGGGCAGACCCAAGGAAGTCCTCACCGTGGACAACCACGCCGACGGGCCCTATATCTATCTGCGCCTGCAGCGGGAAGGGAATCCCCGGGCCGAGGAAGTCCTGCAACTCCTGCGCATGAACGAGGGCAACAACTCCGGCCGGGGCATCGGCTGCGTCAGCTGGGACGGCCAGGTCCATGCCGACCAGTTCTGGCGGCACTATTCCTTCGGCAATGTCCAGGACCGGCCCTTCAGCCAGATCTGGACCGACCTGAGCAACCCCCTCATGGCGAAATTAAAGGAGAAAAAACGCCACGTCACCGGCCGCTGCGCCGCCTGCCGCTGGCTGGACACCTGCGCCGGCAACTTCCGGGTCCGGGCCGAAGCCCTCACCGGCGACCTCTGGGCCCCGGATCCGGATTGTTACCTCACCGACGCTGAAATCGCCTGAATCTGACCCGATCTGAGCTGTGCTGCTAGCCTCGCCGGAGCCCACCTCGTCTGGAGGGATTTTCCCCCAGGTAATGCGGCCCCAGAGGCTCTCGGGCTTACTCACCTCTTAATCCGGCGGCGGGCCGCCAGTTCCGAGACCCGTAAACCCACCAGCATGGAAACCTGCATGATCAGGTAGATCTGGCCGATGACCGCCTCGATCATGGCCAGCGACCTGGCCATCTCACTGGCCGGGGCAATATCGGTATAGCTTAGGGTGGTGATGGTTTGAAAGCTCAGATAATTGTTTTTGCTGAAAGCTGATTGCTGATAGCTGAACGCCTACTCTTTGGTCATGCAAGACCGAAGTTTTTCAGCCAGGCGCCGAAATACGCCATGACCTCGGAACCATCCTCCTGTATTATCTGAACTTTCGAGACTCGAGATAATTATCCGGAGAGGCTATCTGGCCAAGAGCGGACTTTCATATTATAGTATTAATTCAACTCCGACAGATTATTTTGTATTTTTCGGAGTAGCATAAGATTTGGTTGGATTTTTCATGACGCCCAGACATGTCCTCTCACCCGCCCTGGCCCAGGCCCTGCCGCACATTCCCGGCAGCACCGGGGTCTATCTTTTCAAAGATGCCCGGGGGGCGGTGCTCTATGTGGGAAAGGCCGTCAACCTGAAGAACCGTCTGGGCTCCTATCTCCGGGACCAGGTGGGTACCCGCACGGCCGTTTTATTGGAACGGCTAACCCAGGTTGACTTTTTGGTCACGGCCACGGAACGGGAAGCCCTCATCCTGGAACGCAATTTAATCAAAGAACATCGCCCCCGCTATAATATCAACCTGCGGGATGATAAAAACTTCCTCTGCCTGCGGCTGGACGTCCGGGACCCGGCCCCCCGGCTGGCCCTGGTGCGGCGTTTTGCCCCGGATGGAGCCCGCTATTTCGGCCCCTATACCTCAGGAACGGCAGTCCGGGAACTTCTTAAGTTCATGAAGCGGGTTTTTCGCCTGCGCAGTTGTCGGGACCGGGGAATCCCGAAGCGGACCCGCCCGTGCCTGAACTACCAGTTGGGGCAGTGCCTGGGGCCCTGCTGCGGTCTGGTGTCCCTGGAGGACTATCGCCAGGCCGCCCGGGAAGCCTTGTTGTTCCTGCAAGGCCAGGGAAAGAAACTCAGGGATGAACTGGCGGCGAAAATGCATCAAGCTGCCGCGGCCTGGCGGTTTGAAGAAGCAGCCGGGCTCCGGGACCGACTAGCCCTGCTGGATCGCACCCTGGCCCAACAGGTAACCCACACCCCGAACTTCCGGGATCAAGACGCCCTGGGTCTGGCCCGGGAGGGGGACGCGGCTATGATCGTCGTCCTCTTGGTGCGGGGCGGCAGGGTCACCGGCAGCCTGCCGTATTTTTTTTCCCAGGCCGGAGATCTCGACCCTGACCTGCTGGAGGCCTTCTTAAAGCAATATTACTGCCCTGACCGGTTTGTCCCGGATAAGATCCTCTCCCCCCAGCAGCTTCCCGACCAGAAGGCCTTTCTGGAGCTGCTGGCCGAACAGAAGGGGGCCCCGGTGCAATTGCTGTTCCCCCGGCAGGGCCCCCGCCGTCAGTTACTTTCCCTGGCCGCAGAAAATGCCTCGGCTGCCCTGAAGCGGCAGCTCAGCCTGGGACCGCAGACCGATCCCGCGGAAGAACTCCTGGAACGCCTGAATCTGCCAACTCCACCCAGACGGCTGGCCTGCCTGGATATCTCTACCCTCCAGGGCGACCACGCCGTGGGGGCCATGGCGGTTTTTTGGGACGGCCAGCCCGATAAATCAGCCTATCGGCGCTTTCAGATCAAAGAAGTGGAGGGCCAGAACGATCCGGCCATGCTGGCGGAGATCATCCGACGCCAATTCGGCGCCCCGGAAGCCTCCCTGCCGGACCTGCTGGTAATTGACGGAGGAATGGGACAAGTCATGGTGGCCCAAAAAACTGTGGAAGAACTGGGACTGGCGGGAAAACTGCCGATAATCGGACTGGCCAAGGCCGGGACCCTGGCCAGCGGCCAACAGGTCCGGGATCGCCTCTACCTGCCGGGCCGGAAAAACCCGCTTTTCCTCCCGGCCAATTCTCCCGGACTCCTCCTGCTCATGCGCCTGCGGGACGAAGCCCACCGGTTTGCCATCAGCTATCACCGGAAAAAATCCCGAAAGTTGGCCCTGCAATCAATCCTGCAGCAGGTGCCGGGGTTGGGCCCCAAAAGGCGGCGGCTGCTCCTAACCCATTTCGGCGATCTGGACGCCCTGCGCCGGTCCACCCTAAAGGAACTGCTCACCGTGCCGGGGCTCCCCCGGTCGGTGGCCGAAAAGCTGTTGTCCGTTCTGCACGAGACGCAGCCTATGCCTTTATCTCAATCTGCTCCTGAGTCAGACCGAAACGCCGGTCCCGGCGTTGATAATCCATCAGGGCCGTCAGAAACTCCTCTTCCCGGAAATCCGGCCACAACGTCTCGGTGAAATAGAGTTCGGTATACGCCAACTGCCAGAGGAGAAAATTACTGATGCGGTATTCGCCGCTCGTCCGGATCAGCAGATCCGGATCGGGCATGTCTTTGGTGTAAAGCTGTTGCGCAAAAAGTTCGTGGGTGATCTCCTGCGCCGCTAGAACGCCCTGGCGCACCTGTTCCGCTAACTCTTGGGCCGCCCGGACAATTTCACTGCGAGACCCGTAACTCAAGGCCACGGTCAGGGTCATGACCGCACCCTCAGCGGTAGCCGCACTCGCGGCGTTTATCTCCCGTTGCACTTTCTGGGGCAGGAGAGAGAGAGCACCGATGGCCCGGAAGGCAATGTTTTGAGCCCGCAGTTCGGCCAACTCCTTCTTTAAATAGCGGCTGAGCAGGTGCATCAGAGACTGGACCTCGATCTGCGGTCGTTGCCAGTTTTCCTCCGAAAAGGCATACAGGGTCAAGTAAGACAGACCTAAATCCCTGGCAACCCGGACTACTGCCCGGACGGACTCAGCCCCTTCCTGATGGCCCCGGATGCGATTATAGCCCCGGCGTTGGGCCCAACGGCCGTTGCCATCCATTATAATGGCTACATGCCTGGGCAACCTGGTCAGATCTAACTGCGGCCGAAGGGGTGAAGTCATGAATGAGTATCGGGTTACGAGATGTTACAACGATTAATAATCAAACCGGAAAAAATGAGTGCTCGCAAGGTTGAAGGGGGCCTCCATGCCAGCCCCCATCAGAATGACATGATCTCTTTTTCTTTTTCGGCGCCCAGGGCATCGACTTTCTTAATGTAGTCGTCCGTGGCTTTTTGCACTTCGTCCTGGGCCTTGAAGATTTCGTCCTCGGAAAGCTGTTTCTCCTTCTTGAGTTCTTTGAGCTGTTCGTTGGCTTCCCGGCGCAGGTTTCGCAGGGCCACCTTGCTTTCTTCGGTCATTTTCTTGGTGGCTTTGACCAATTCTTTCCGTCGCTCGGTGGTCAAAGGCGGAATGGGGATGCGAATAATCTTGCCGTCATTACTCGGGGTCAATCCCAGATCCGATCTCAGGATGGCCTTTTCCAGATCGCTCATCAAGGCCGTGTCCCAGGGCTGCACCGTCAGGAGACGGGGCTCCGGCGCGGCCAGGGAAGCCACCTGACTGATGGGCATGGCAGTGCCATAAGCATCGACTTTGATGCCTTCCAGGAGGGCCACCGAAGCCCTGCCGGTGCGGATGCGGGAAAAGTCCTGGCGCAGCACTTCCAGGGCGCGGTCCATCTTTCTCTGCATTTCCTTGATGATTTCAGCTTTCATAACTTTCTCCCTCCACCACAGTGCCGATTTTTTGACCCTGGACCACTCGTTTCATATTGCCGGGTTCCATGAGCTTGAAGACAATGATGGGCAGATGCTGCTCCAGAGCCATGGTTATGGCCGTGGTATCCATCACCCTGAGGCCTCGGCGCACCACGTCCATATAACCCAAACGATCGAATTTTTCGGCCAGGGGGTCAAGCATGGGATCACGGTCGTAAATTCCTTCCACCTTGGTTCCCTTTATCAAGGCCTGGGCCCCGATTTCAGTGGCCCGCAAGGTCGCCGCAGTGTCGGTGGTGAAAAAAGGATTGCCGGTGCCGGCCGCAAAAATAACTACCCGCCCCTTCTCCATGTGCCGGATGGCCCGACGGCGGATATAGGGTTCGGCGACCTGGCGCATGGAAATGGCGGACATGACCCGGGCCGGGACCCCTTCTTTTTCCAAGGCGTCCTGGAGGGCCAAGGAGTTGATGACAGTGGCCAACATGCCCATATAATCGGCTTGGGCCCGGTCCATGGCCTGGGCGCTGGCCGCCACCCCCCGGAAGATATTCCCCCCGCCGATGACCACCCCGATTTCCACCCCCAGTTCCCAAACCTCCCTGATTTCTTGGGCTATGGCCCGGACAGTCTGAGGGCACAGTCCGAACTTCTGCTGGCCGGCCATGGCCTCGCCACTGAGCTTTAAGAGGATGCGTTGATAAGGCAATATTTCTGATTCCGCCATGGGTTTACTCTTTCCACCACATCGCCTGCCACGTCCCACAGGGTAAGGTATATCCGGTTCCTAAAGGGGGGGAGGGAATGGACTGTTTAGGGGAAACTAACTCCTGCGACACGGGGCGACAGTCCTGAAACGCCCCTCTATGAGGTTCCCAACTGAAAACGGACAAAACGGCGGATGATAACATTTTCCCCGGTTTTGGCCCGCATCTCATTGAGATAATCCTGGATCAGCATATCCGGGTTCTTGACATAGGGTTGCTCCAGCAGACACACCTCGCTGAAAAATTTCTTGAGACGGCCTTCCACCATTTTTTCCAGGACGTTCTCCGGCTTGCCGGTCTCCCGGGCCTGGGACAGCAGAATTGCCTTTTCTTTTTCCACCACTTCGGCATCCAGTTCTTCCCGGGCCACGGCCATGGGGTTGGCCGCGGCGATCTGCATGGCCAGATTTTTGGCGAACTCATGGAATTCCGGGGTCTTGGCCACAAAATCGGTCTCGCAGTTCACTTCCACCATCACCCCGAGCTTGCCCCCGGTGTGAATGTAGGACTGGATGACGCCCTCACTGGCCACCCGGTCCGCCCGTTTCCGGGCCACCGCCAGACCTTTTTCCCGTAAATAGACCGCGGCCTTCTCCAAATCGCCGTTGGTCTCCTTCAAAGCCTTCTTGCAATCCATCATGCCGGCGTTGGTTTTATCGCGCAGCTCTTTTACTTTTTCAGCAGTTATTTCCAAAAGCTAATCCTCCTTAGATAACTTCCCGGCCAAGGGGCGGTCTCACTCCCGCCGGTGCACCTTTATAACCTTACGGCTTTCATATCCTCTGGACGGGATGAAGCAGCTCCGCCCAGAACCGGCCGGGTTCCGGCTCGCATTTATTCGGGGTATTCTGCTTCGGCGGCCGCTGGCGCCAGTTCCCCCGGAAGCTCCAGTTCTTCTGCCGTAACGGCGGCATAGCGATGTTCCTGCTCTTCCTCCGCCGCCAAGGCCTCCTGCTCTTTGTCGCTCATAGCCTGGAGACGCTCTTCCCGTAACTTCAGGCCCTGGGAGCAGGCCTGGGCAATCCGGGAAGTAATCAGGCGAATGGCCCGGATGGCGTCGTCATTGCCGGGAATCACATAATCAATCTCCGTGGGGTCGCAGTTGCTGTCCACAATGGCCACCACCGGAATCCGCATCTTCCTGGCTTCCTGCACCGCAATATTTTCTTTATGGGGATCAACCACGAATACCGCATCCGGCAGGCCGTTCATATTTTTGATGCCGCCCAGGGACTTCTCCAGTTTGGCGGCCTTTTTTTCCATGGTGAGAATCTCTTTTTTGGGAAACCGCTTCAGACTGCCGTCTTCTTTCATTCTCTCAAAGTTTTTCAGGCGGTCGATGGACTTCTTGATGGTCTGGAAATTGGTAAGCATGCCCCCCAGCCAGCGATGATTGACGAAAAACATGTTGCACCGGTTGGCTTCCTCAAAAATGGCATCCTGGGCCTGTTTCTTGGTCCCGACAAACAGCACTTTGCCCCCGTCCGCCACCCGGTTGATCACGAACTCATGCGCCACTTTAAAAAGTTGGACGGTTTTCTGCAGATCAATAATGTAAATGCCGTTGCGAGCCCCAAAAATAAAGGGCTTCATTTTGGGATTCCAACGCCGGGTCTGGTGCCCGAAATGGACCCCTGCTTCCAAAAGTTCCTTCATGGTGACCGTAGACATACTTACTTAACTCCTTCAGCTAGTTTTTTCCGCCGCGCCGGCTGCCACCGGATTAACTTGCCTGGCAAGCACTAGCCCGGCCCACCGGCGCGTGAGATTTTAAACAAATATTTTTATCATAATAAAAGCCAAGATGGCAATAAATTTTATGCTTAGGGTTATTTCTCGTCTGCCCTGCGAATAGAGTTGACAATTATGCCTTCACTGGCATAAATATATCGCATTCTTCATCCGCTGTTCAGGTCTGAGGAAAATAAGAGAGGTTTTATGCAACCAGCTTATTTCTTAAAATTAAAGACAGAAACGGGAACCAGCTTTTTATACCCAACGCCGCTGCCGGTAAGTAAGCTCCAGACGCGGTTTGCCCGATTAAACTATGGAAACCATCTATCTCGGCCTGATCCAAAGCGTGCATCTCCTCCTCAGCGGTGACCCGGAGCTCTACGGCATCATTGTCCGGTCCCTCCTGGTATCGGGCACCGCCGTGCTGCTGGCCGCCCTTTGCGGTATTTCCGGGGGCATTGGGGTGGCCCTGCATGCTTTTCCGGGCCGTCGTCTGCTCATCAACATCTTAAACACCCTCATGGGCCTGCCACCGGTGGTGGTGGGTCTGGTGGTTTACGTGATACTCTCCCGCAGCGGCCCCCTGGGCGCCCTGGGGTTGCTGTTCACCCCCACGGCCATGGTCATCGCTCAGACCATCCTGGCCACCCCCATCCTGGCGGCCCTGACGGTGAGCGCTCTGCTGGCGGTAAAACCTCAGGTGCGGGACACGGCCATGTCTCTGGGTGCAACTCCCCGGCAGGCGGCCTGGACAGTGGTGCGGGAAGCCCGCTTCGGGCTCATGGCCGCAGTTATTGCCGGGTTTGGGCGGGTGAGCGCCGAAGTGGGGGCGGTGATGATGGTGGGTGGCAACATTGCCGGCTACACCCGGGTCATGACCACCGCCATTGTCCTGGACACCGCCAAGGGGGAATTCGCCCAGGCCATTGCGCTGGGTATTGTGCTTATTATGGTAGCTTTCCTGGTCAATCTGGGGCTCAATCTTTTTCAGGGCCGGGGTGCGGTCTAAAATAGCCATGGCGGCGATTTTTACCCTCAAGCAGGTCAGTCACCAGCGCCAGGGCCAGCAGGTGGTGGAGCAGTTCAGCCATACCTTCGAGGCGGGTTGCAGCCACGCCATTATCGGTCCCAACGGTGCCGGCAAGACCAGCCTGCTGCGGCTCCTGGCTCTCCTGGAAAAACCCGGCCAGGGTCAGCTCTTCTTCCGGGACTTGGACATTACCTCCCTGTGGCCCCAGTGCCTGGCCCTGCGCCGCCGCTTGGGGTTCCTGCAGCAGAACCCCCTGCTTTTTCAGGGCACTGTCTGGGATAATCTGGCCATGGGTCTAAAATATCGCGGCTTCCCCAGACGGCAGCGCCGTCAGCGGCAGGAAGAGGTCTTGGCAGCCTTCGGCCTGACGCCCCTGGCCCGGCGTCAGGCCGCATCGCTCTCCGGCGGCGAAACACAAAAAGTTGCCCTGGCCCGCATCATGGCCTTTAACCCGGAGGTCCTGCTCCTGGATGAACCCACCGCCAACCTGGACCCTTATGCTACATTTGAGTTCGAAAGGCTTATTGCCGATATACCTCAGCAACAGGGAAAAACCATAATCCTGGTAACCCACGACCTGGGCCAGGCCCAGCGTCTGTCCCAGAGGCTGCTCTTCCTGCACCGGGGTCGCCTGGTGGAATCCGGTCCCACGGGACTGCTGCTGCGCCAGCCCGAAGATAACCTGACCCGGCAGTTCCTCAACCGGGGACTCATGGTGTAATGGTGATTCCGGTTCTCGGTTTTTGGATGACATAGTAATAACCCTCAGGCTAACTTATTTCTTTTCACCGCCGAGACGCAGAGGGCGCGGAGTTTTCCCTCGGCCTACTCCGCGCCTCTGCGTTGAATAATTAGGTTATGCTCTGCATTAGATGGCAGCGTCACGAAAATACCTCGAGGTCAACCCCATGGCTTGTCGTTGTGCCCTTATGGTCCTGATGGTCATCCTGGTCTGTCTCACGTCTTCGGCCGAGGCTGACAGACCCAAACCCAAGCTCCTGGACGGTGAACTCATCGAAGAAGGAGAAACCTCCCCGGAACCTCCCCCGGCTTTCCCACCCGAAACCAGGCCTGAAACCCAGACCTCCCAGACCGTCACCCTGCTCAAGGAATTCAGCGTCTCCCTGCCTGCCAATCCCTCCACCGGGTTCGGCTGGAAAGTAATCTCCTACGACCGGGAGTTCCTGCAACTGCTCCGGACCCGTTACCAGAAACCCGCCCAGCCCCTGCCCGGGGCCCCCGGCCAGGAGTTTTTTGATTTTCTGCCCCGCCAGACCGGCACTACCACCATCATCCTACATTATCAGAGACCCTTTGATAAGCAGTACACCCGGGAACTCCGGCACACGGTGATTATTAAATAGGACAGGCGCGTTTGAGCGTCTCGGCGCCCTCCGCGCCTCCGCGGTAAAAATTAAAAATAAGGAGGTCTGTTAAGAGGAAATGGTGTGAAGGCGGCAATCTAAAAAATCTCAGGACTTAGGGAAAAAAGTTGTCCCGAGAACTTTTCAGATTGCCCCGTTGGAGCTCAAAAGGGGTGATTTAAGGTAGGCGTTCAGCTTTCAGCAGAAACAATGGGTTAGGGAAACTAAGCGAAAAACCAGTGATCCGCCACCTTAGAATAACTATTTGAATTTAATACATTAGCTGACGGCTGTAAGCTGACCGCTGAACGCTTACCTTAAATATTTCCGAGATTCGTAATACTGAGCTATAGCATTATAGAGGACTGTTACTAACCGCTGTTGATACTTGGGGTCACTCAACAAAAGTTCATCGTTACGGTTCTTGATGATGCCGCATTCGAATAATACAGCCGGGATATCCGCTGATTTGAGGACGACGAGGTTATCGAATCGATAAATACCCCTGGTCTTATCCACCAGTACTTTGTTGCCTCTGTTGGCATGGTGTAAGGTAGGGGTAAAGCCGCGGCGCCGCATTTCCGAGCCCAGGATGACGGCGAAGCGGAAGCTCTCGGCCGTATCGCCGTTTTTTTCCGAATAAAAAATGGAGTGTCCCGAGAACAGATCACAGTAATCCATGATCTTGCCCTGATAGAACCATTGCGACAGGTCCTCGGGGTACACCGAATCATGGTGGATGGAGAGCAGCACATCCCCGCCTTGACGTTCCGCCCAGGCTGACCGGCCTGACAGCGAAATGGCCTCCCCTGTTTCATTGATTATGAACGAATCCTTAAAGCGCGGATCCTGTCTGAGTTCGGCCAGCAGAAGGGTGGCGATGTTTCTGTTGAAGCGATATTCCGGCACGCCCCGGGCGCTGATGGCCCCCGGGTCCTTGGGGCTGTGGCCGATATCGATGGCCACCCGAAAAGCAGAGGCCCAGCAGGCCGTGGCTGAAAGCAGCCCCAGAAGAAACCAGACAAGGCAAGAGTGCAGCAGACGTAAAGCGGTAACGGTCATTTTTCCCCTCAGGAATGGTAAGCGTTCAGCTATCAGCAATCAGCTTTCAGCAAAAACAATGGTTTAATCAAACCAATCAAGAAACCAGAGATCTGCCATCTTGGAATAACTATTTGAATTCAAAGTATTAGCTGACCGCTGAACGCTTACGCCGCCCTTGTGGAGCATGCCCTTGACCCGGATTTTTAATAGGGAGGCTTCATTGCCCATGAGTTGTTTCCTCGAGGCGTTGACAGATTTTCTGGTAATCTGCCGGTGTGTCCATTTCCAGGACAACACCCTCGTCGTCCACGGGTAAGAGGGTCACGGTGTCGGGATGCCTTTGGATGATCTCCCGAAGATTGAACCCCTGATAAATTTCCGTGAGCAGGGTCCGGGGAAAGAGGCTGGGGTGCCCGCGGCGTCCCTGCCAGGTGGGGATGATGATCCGTTCGGGGGTGGTCAGGGCCGCGGCTACCATCTGTTTCAGGGTGCTGGATTGCACCAGGGGATAATCCACCAGACAGACCATAGCCCCGGTGGCCCGGGGCAGCATGGCCTGCATCCCCAGGCGGATGGAGGTGGTCATATCGCTCTCGGGGAGAGGATTGACAATTTTCTTCACTGGCATTTCTTCAAAGTGCTGGGCTGCGGCCA
>Ga0194111_10008339_pt1 | contig 11431 bp, 12 predicted proteins | sample TA2KigC300mmetaG_FD_146194 | JGI IMG/M metagenome (GOLD analysis project Ga0194111, IMG submission 146194) | Freshwater microbial communities from Lake Tanganyika, Tanzania - TA2015033 Kigoma Deep Cast 300m | ecosystem: Environmental > Aquatic > Freshwater > Lake | place: Tanzania: Lake... | reverse complement strand
GGAAGTTGCTTGCGTCTGAGTTCATAGGGTCACCTCGTGCGTGAAGTTGGTTTTTTCACCTCAGACCAGTGACCCGCAGTATATCTCAGATGTTACGCATAAGCAAACCGGTTAGTACGCATAACCGCAGATCGGGGTGCGGAAAGAAGTGGATGAGCTAAACGCCCACGCTTGGTTGGAATATGAAGGCCAGCCCCTCGGCGAACCGCAAGCTATTGCAGTTTACTATGCACCGTTGGTAACCGAGGAGGCCGGCCGATGAGCGGCATCTGTGGCATCGTCAACTTCGACGGCGCGCCGGTTGATCCAGAGTTGCTTCGCAAGATGACGGAGGCATCGGCCTATCGTGGCCCTGACGGCATCCGCTACTGGATCGAGGGCAACGTGGGCTTCGCCCACCTGGCTCTCAACACCACGCCCGAGTCGCTGCGGGAGCAGCAGCCGTTGCTGAGCGCCGATGGCCTGGTTTGCCTCACCGCCGACGCCCGGGTGGACAATCGCGACGAACTGATCCGCACCTTAACAGCCAAGGGGCACTTGCAAGAGAAGAATCCCACCGACGCCGACCTGATCCTGGCGGCGTATCAGTGTTGGGGTGAGGCCTGCCCAGAGCAGATCATTGGTGATTTTGCCTTCGTTATCTGGAACACGGTGCAGCGACACGTCTTCGCTGCTCGGGACGCGATGGGTATGCGAGCCTTCTACTACCGGATCGAGCCCCGGCGCTTTCTCTTCGCTACCGAGGTGAAGCAGATCCTGACAGCGCCCAATGTGCCGGCCCGCATCTTCGAACCAGCAGTTGCTGCACATCTCGCCACCTGCGCTGGTCTGCCGGAGTGGACTTTCTATGAGGGCATTGCCCAGCTCCCTTCAGCCCATGCGTTTCTGGTAGACGCGGCAGGTAGCCGCACTTGGCGTTACTGGGACATTGACCCTGACTACTGCGTCGAATACGCAGACGAAGCGCAGTACGCAGATCACCTCCGGGAAATCCTTACAGAGGCCGTGCGTTGCCGGCTGCGGAGCGTGAAGCCGGTGGGCATCTTCCTCAGTGGCGGCATGGACTCAGGTAGCGTGGCCTCTATTGCTGGCTGGTTGCTCCGGCAGAGTGGACTTGGAAAGCATCCCGGCATCCGTGCTTACTGTTGGGTCTTTGACGAACTGACTGAGTGTGACGAGCGCTCCATTAGTGACCGGATCGTGCAATATTACGAACTGCCCGTCACTTATATGCTTGCTGAGGAAGCCTGGCCGCTCAAGGACTATCCTGCCTACGGGCCTGATCAGGATGAGCCCTATATCGGTCATTACCAGGTGCTACATGCGAAAGCACTAAGGGAAGCCCGGACGGATGGAATGGGTCAAATGTTCACTGGTCGGTCCGGCGATCTGATGGTAGGGGGCACCATTGTCGAGTATGTAGACCAACTGCGAGCCGGAAAACTACGATCTCTGTGGAGAGATATGTGGGCCGACAGTAAGCGTGCCAGGTTCCCACTGTACCAAGTAATCGGTGCTTATTTGCTAAAGCCGTTTCTAGCAAACCTTTGGCCGCAGGGCAAGGTGAGCTGGCTGCGCCGAGTCTTGCCCCGTGTGTTGCACCGCTCCAAATTGTATCCCAGGTGGGTCCGCCCGGAGTTTGCAGCCCGAGTAGGATTGGCCCAGATTGTCCGGGAGAACGTGCCACAATCCAACATCAATGGCTTGGCGCGACGACAACGCTATGAAAGGGTCTTCGCCTACTGGCAAAGTCGTACTGCTGTATGGCTAGAGCGTACTTACACCCATTTTGGCTTGGGCTTTGGTGATCCTTGGGGTGACCAACGTATTGCCAGTTTTGTATTGGCAGTACCGCAACGCATGATTCACCGCCCTGGGGAATACAAGTGGCTATCCAGGCGGGCCATGTACGACGTGATGCCTGAGGAGGCCCGCAGAGCATCCCGTAAAACTTTGATAGGGCCGCTCTATGAGCGTGCCATTAGAGAGCAAGCCTGTGAGACAGTTCTGGACCTGTTGACAGATTCTGAGGCCGTATTGCGCGGATACGTTAGCGAGGATACATTGCACAGTCACTATGAGCTCGTTCGTCGTGGAGAGGTCGTGGATCCTTACTTGTATCAAATGCTTACCTTGGAAATGTGGCTACGCCGGTATTGGCAGCAATGTACATGATTAATCAATAGGGGGAAGGAATATGCAAGAGAAGCACATGCCTAGCAAGGAGCATGAGGTTAAAATAGGTGCTGGTACGAGGAGCAGGAAGCCCTACGAATATCCCAAGCTCACAAAATGGGGTTCGCTGACCCAGTTGACGCGGACCGGAAATCAAGGTTTACAAGATTCCGAAGGGGGCAGTACTCCGGAAACCTTCTAGAATCATCCATCGGTATTGCTGTCTAATACTTTCCATCCTCGGTGGAGCGAGCTCTACGGCTGGTTGGCACGTCTAACCGAGACACTCACCAAATGGCCTGCTTATCCGCACAAATGACGACATGGAAAACCAGATTGGAACTCAAAACAGGTTTGTTTACGAAATCTTTGGCCTGATCCTGGTCAGCAACTTCCCTCTCACCTTTCAACCTGCACACTGCGTTGGCACTGCTGACTTGACCCTTACCTGCGTTGACCATTGTCCCCTTTTCATCAACTGGGAACAGGTCAAACCTACCTATGCAAGTTCCAACCGCACAGATGGCGGAGAAAGTGCCGGCCATCTCTACCGGTTGGACGCTTGCGACGTACTGCGCTTTACCCACGTCACCGACTTCTATCTCTGGCTTGACCGCATCGTTTGCCACCTGCTGGACCCAACTCAAGACCACATGGTGGGGATTCACCTGTTGGGTACGGTGCTCTCCTTCTGGCTGGAGCGGCAAGGCATCCCAGCACTGCACGCCTCGGCGGTTGTGGCAGATGGTCGGGTCGCAGCCTTTCTCTCCTGTAGCACGAGTGGCAAGAGCGTGCTAGCTGCGGCCTTAATGCAGGGCGGCTATCCACTGCTCACCGACGATATCCTCCCCGTGGAGCGCAGCGGCGGCGCATTCGTTGGCCGCCCTGGTTATCCTCAGATACGACTCTGGCCGGACGAAGCCCAGCACTTCCTGGGCCACTACCAGGACCTGGAACGGGTACACCCCGAACTCTCCAAGCGCCGCGTCCCCGTAGGCCCGGATGGTTTCGGCACCTTTTGCGACGAGTCGCAGCCCCTGGCTTGCATATACCTGCCGGAGCGGCGTGATCCGGCACAGTGGGGAACAGAGATCGAAATCACGCCGGTCTCACCCCGGGACGCGGTTATCGAGCTGGTGCGCCATTCCTTCACGCCCCGCGTGGTGGAGGCCATAGGCTTGCAGCCGCAGCGCCTGGACTTCTTCGCCCAGATGGTCCAGCAGGTCCCCATGCGCCGCCTCGCTTACCCCAGCGGCTTCGAACACCTGCCCCGCGTGCGGGAGGCGATCCTGGAGGATTTGGAAACGCTGTCGTAGCCGCGATGCCCCTGAGCTAAGACCTCCGAGGTCTTCGGCCGGAACCTCACAGGCACAAAGCAGGCCGTATTTGCGGTCAGGTTCCGTCGCGCAAGGGTCACACCAGACCTCGGAGGTCTAAACGTTGCTTACAGCTCGGGCAATCATCTGCGGAGGGCCGGCGTGATGATGCACACCCTACCCACCCCGCCCCACGATAGGCAGGAACAACTCAAGCAGCAGCGGCGGGCCCAGGTGATACTCAGGTGTGTCCCACTCCCGCCCGGCAAACCAACCACCGAAGCAATCCCCCAGCTTCACGAAAGGCTCCAACCGCCCCTCGACGACACGCACGGCCTCCCCCTGGATCTCCAGTTTCACTACCTCGACCTGCAGCGGGCCCGCCGCCGTGCCAACCCTGCTGCTGGCCATCAGGGTGATGATTGCCGTCTGACTCAGCGACCCAGGCTGGAGTGGCACCGACCAGGCCCGCTCCGCTGCGCTCAGGCCATTCACGGTCGTGGTGTAGACCCCCTGTTCCGTCTCCGCGACCACCCCCACGTCCAGCGGGAGAAGCCCATCGTTGGCCACCGTTACCGTCAATGCGCCAGTACCCGCGTCCACCCCGCTCAATCCCACGTTGGGCGTGGCCGCCAGCAGGTACAGGTTCCAACGCCGCCAGCGATCAACTGTCAGCGGGATGTCGCCCGGCGAGGGGTTGAACCCCTCACCGATGCTCAACCCGACGGTGTAGGTGTTGGTGGTGGTGATGCGCTGGGTGAAGGACAGCGCGCTGGCGCCGTAGACCTCTGGACTCCAGGTCAGGATCCCCCGCTCGTACAGCCAGTCCATGGTGCTGCCGCTGCCAGGGTACAGCCCCCGCGCCGTCCAGGTGTGGGGCGCGCCGTGGAAGCCGTTGGCCTCGGTGAGCTGACTCCCCTTGCGCGATAACATCTCGTACCAGAAGACGTCCGACAGCTCGGCCGTGGTGGACCAGCCCCAGGGATGCAACAGCACGTCGCTGCCGGAGTGGAAGCTGGAGGCGGTCACGACGTTGGGCCGGGCCAGCACGAAATCCCGCACGGCGCGGGTCTCACGCTCCGAGAAGGCGGCCGGGCCACGGTAAACCTCCTTCCTGGGGTCGTCATTCCCCAACTCCCAGTGGCTGTCGTAGTTGCGATTGGCGTCTACCCCGCCGGGCGGGTCCTCGCCAGTCTGTCCATCCCCATCGTCGTCAATCTGGGGGACCTCTCGCCCCTGGCTGTCAAACACGCCCAAAAACCTGCGGCTTACCAGGTGGTCTTGCCAGCCTTCCTCGAAGGGATCATCCGGGTGGGCGGCTACCCAGTCGGCATCGAACTCGTAATGATACACGTCGTACGTGCCGTAGCCGGCCTCCTCACGTCCGTCCTCGTCAAACAGGCCGTCGCCGTCGTCGTCGCTGGCCGTCGGGTTGGCCGTCCTGCGCTGTCTCTGGTCCGAGTCGAGGAAGATGTCGTTGCCGTCGGGATTCACGGACGGGATGGCGTACACCGTCCGCGTATCCAGCAGGTGGGTCACCAGTGGGTCGTTGCCGTACTGCGAGGCCAGGTACCAGGCGAAGTACAGCACCACCTGGGCGCTGACCGCCTCGCGGGCATGGTGCTGCCCGTCAACGTACAGCGCCGGCCGGCCATCCGCCTCGCCCGCCGTGTGGTTGCCGATCCGCACCGCCAGGATGGGCCGCTCCTGCCACGACTCCCCGGCCGCCAGCACCTCTACCAACCCAGGGTAGGCCGCTTTCAGTTCGTCCAGAAACACCGATATCGCTGCGGACGTCGGATAGTGGGCAAAATCTATAGCGAAAGATGGATCGGGAAGGGGGATGTCCGCCCGTCGGCGGGTGGGCATGGGGCGCGACAGTCGTGGGCCATGCTCGCGCGGGTAAAGGTCGTCGAGGCCCTGGACCCACTGGAATCGGTCCAGCGGTGCCGGGGGCTGGGCGTGGACGGGGGCCGGGTTGATGGAGAGACCGGCGAGGGTCACGACGATCAAGCCCATTTTCAGCAGCCGAGCAAACTGCATCATGGTATTCCTCCTGCGGTAGGTTGCAGCAGAAAGTATACCATTATCCTGGCCTGGAATCAAACAGAGGCAGGTCCATTGGGTCTGTTTGAAGGTTCCAGCGGCCGTCTCGGTCGCGCTCTGGTGTCAGAAGAGTGTTTGACAACAGGCGTTAATTATGATACACTAAGAACAGAAATGCTACCAAGACCGTCGAGAGTGTAGCCATGATCAGATGCAGCTTGATTTTCGTCCTGGTGTTTGCTTCTTTATTGCCTGGCCCAGGTGTAGCCACAGACAGCTCCAGCGAGTTCCACGGCCCTATCTCGGCCATGCCGGGAGCCCAGGCCACGGCCACGCCAACGGCCACTTTTACCTCTGTATGGAAAGCCACAGCGACAGCCACCGCGACCGCCACAGTCACGCTCCCCCCACCGCCAACAGCCACCAGCCCTCCCTGGCCGACAAGCACACCGACCTCGGCGCCGGCAGTGGCTCTCACTCGGACGCCAACGGTAACAAGCTTTCCCACCAGCACGCCTACAACATCGGAAATCAGTTCTCCCACAAGCGCTGCGACAGCGACAAAAATCCCGACTGTAACACTTTCGCCCACGCCGCCGCTCGAAAAGCCCACGACGCTGTTGCCGACCAGTTCTCCAACTTCAACGCCCATGGCCCCTACAGCCACCCTACAGCCACCAACGGCCACCGCCACCCCAACGGCCCTGGGCTTGCCTCGAAGGACGCCCACCCATACTGTTACTCCTGCTCCAGAGGCGTTGCCGATCTCCCGTCGCCCTGTGGGTTTGGGCCATCTCTGGTTAGTTGGCCTCTTGCTCATTGCCCTGGGAGCAGGACTGGCATGGTTAGCCTATGCGTTCATCAGAAGGAGGCGCTAATGAGATACCTTATGACTGCCCTTATCCTGGCCTTGATCGCATTTAGCCCGCTATTCGCCCCTCTCGACATGAGTACAGCCCTTGCTCCAGTTGGGGCGCAAGACGTTGTTCTACAGAATCCAACCGTGCGTATAGACCCCGCCCAGTCACTTGCAGACGTCGGCCAGACGTTCACTACCAGGGTGATGATTGACCAGGCCAACGACCTGGGCGGCTTCGAGTTCGCTCTGTTCTTCGTCCCTGCGACGGTGACGGTGGACAGCGTGACCGTGGGCGATTTCCTGGGCAGCACGGGACGGACGGCCGGCCTGCTCGGTCCCAACATAGACAACCAGACGGGAAGGGTCAATTTCGGAGCGTGGACCCTGGGCAGCGCGCCAGGGCCCAACGGGACGGGCACTCTGGCTACTATCACTCTCACCGCCCAGGGCGCAGGCATCAGCCCGCTCGATTTGCAGGACGTGCGGGTGCTGGACACGAAAGCAAGGGGCAAAACACCCACCGTCGAGGACGGCCTGGTGGTGGTGGGCAACGTGCCCACCTCGTCCAAAATCTACCTGCCCCTGGTGCTGAAAGGGTGGTGAGGTGTCAACTTATGAGAGCGATTCAGACCTCGGAGGTTTTCAGATGCGATTTCGTCAGCAAACCAATCGGATAATCAAGGTAACTTTGCTAGCAGAGGCATGGCCGGAAACCTCCGAGGTCTTGAGCAAATGATGAAGTGCTATGTCTGGCTCACCATCTTCTTGGCCCTCGCCCTCCTGGCCGCTTCCCCTCAATCTCCCCCTCTTTCCCCCCCATTGGGGGGGATGAAAGGGGGGGTGGGGGGGAAGCTGGCCCTGGCCGCGTCTTCGTTTGCCCCCCGTTTGTGCTGGGGAGCAGGGGGGCCAGGGAGCAGGGGAGCACGGGAGCGGGGGAGAATTCACCCCTGCACCTTGCGCCCTTGCGCCCTTGCTCCTTGGGTGGAACTGGCCCAGCAGGATCCCACGGTGCGCATCGAGCCCGTCGAATCCACGGTGAGGGCAGGCCAGAGCTTCACCGTCTCGGTGATGATCGCGGAGGCCAGCAACCTGGGCGGCTTCGAGTTCACGCTGCTGTTCGTCACCACGACGGTGACGGTGAACAGTGTGACGGTGGGCGATTTCCCAGGCAGCACGGGGCGGACGGTCCTCCCCGTCGTCGGCCCCATCATAGATAACCAGGCGGGGCAGGCCAGTTTCGGGGTGGTGACCGTCGGCAGCGCTCCCGGCCCCGGCGGGACGGGCGTGCTGGCGACTATCACTCTCACCGCCCAGGGCCCTGGCGAAAGCCCCCTCAATTTGCGAGACGTCCTGGTGGTGGACACCCGCGCCCAGCTCAAAACCACCACCGTCGAGGGCGGGGTAGTCAGTGTGGGCTTCGGCATCTACCTGCCCCTGATCCTGAAAGAATGGCAAAATGAGGGCGGTGAAGTTCGATGGGTGCCGCGGTAGGTTGGAAAAGGCAGGCCTCGAGTTCTGGCTCGTCACCTTCCTGGCCATTGCTCTCCTGCCCGCGCTGGTGATGGCCGCGCCTTTGCTTGCCCCCCCAGCCCCCCAATTCTGGGGGGAGGCAGGGGCAGCCCCCCAAGGTTGGGGGGAAAGGGGGGCAGCGGCTCAGCAGGGTCCCACGGTGCGCATCGAGCCCGTCCAATCCACGGTGACTCTGGGCCAGAGCTTCACTGTCTCGGTGATGATTGACCAGGCCAGCGACCTGGGTGGCTTCCAGTTCGACCTGCGCTACGTCACCACCGTGGTCACGGTGGCCAACGTGACCCTGGGCAGCTTCCTGGGGAGCACGGGGCGTTCGGTTTTCCCTCTTCCTCCCACGATAGATAACCAGAACGGAAAGGTTACCTTTGGGGCTTTCAGTTTTGGGGCGCAGGCAGGGCCCGACGGGACGGGCGTGCTGGCCATCATCAACCTGACCGCCCAGGGCGAGGGAGAGAGCCCCCTCGACCTCCAAAAGGTGCAGGTGCTGGACGCATTCGGCAATCCCCAGGCGGTTACCGTCGAGGATGGCTCGGTGGTGGTGGGGGCCGCGCCGACCCCGACTTCCACTCCCACCCACACCCCCACGCCAACTGCTACGCCCACCGATACGCCCACCCAGACTCCGACCAGCACCCCGACGGCCACGCCGACGGCTACCCCCACCAGCACCGCCACACCGACGGCCACGGGGACGGCAGTGGCAACATTTACTCCCACCGTCACCAGCACCCCCACCGAGACGCCCGTCTCGACCAGTACCCCTACGCCGACGACGACCGGCACGGCCACCGCAACGCCGGCAGCGACCGCTACGTCCACCGCCACCAGCACGCCCACGGCGACGTCCAGCCCCACAGCGACGCCGACCCCCACAGCGACGGGCGCTCCCACCGCCACGCCCACGGCCACCCCCACCGTGACGGCCACTCCCACGGCGACGGCCACGCCGACGATGACGCCCACACCTGCGGCCACGCCCAGGTCAGCGATCACTGTCTACCCAACGGAGGGCCTGGCCGGGCAGGAGTTCACTTTCACCGGCCTGGCTTTCACGCCCCTCGGCCTGATACACGAGGGGCTCACCGATCCCAATCAGGTCTACCATTACCACGATTCTTTCTTCGCCGACCCAGCCGGAGGGTTTGGGCGCACCATCGCCTCGGAGGTGGATTGGCTGGTGGGAGTCTATACGTACGTAGCTTTTGATTTCACCGCCAGCTACAGCGCCAGCGCCCAGTTCACGATCTCCGCGCCTCCGCCGACCCCTACGCCCAGCATCACGCCGCAGCCAGTGATCACCGTCTATCCAGGCAAAGCGCTGGTGGGAGATTGGTTCGTATTCATCGGCTCTCATTTCACCCCCCATGGCCTCATAGGGGCCTGGCTGTCCGATCCCCATCATGCCCCGCACCAGCTTAAGCACTTTTGGGCCGATGCGGGCGGGGGGTTTATCCGCAAGCATAACTGGACGGGAGACTGGCCGACAGGCACGTACACCTACCTGGCTTTCGATTTCACCACGTCCTTTTGGGCCTCCGTGGAGTTTGAGATGGCCAACTCCCCAACGCACGAAGTCTACCTGCCGATCGTCGTGAAGAACCACTGATAGCACCATGCTTACGTCCCAACGGGAGATCGTCAGCGAGCTGATACGAGAAGAGATGGGGCAGGGGACCACCTTCCGCTTCCGCGTGATCAGCGGGAGCATGGCCCCTCTCATCGCCGCCGGGGACGAGGTCGTGGTCCAGTGGGCCAGCGCGGACAGGTTGCGCCGCGGCGACGTCGTCCTCTACACGGTCAATGGCACTTTTCATACCCACCGCCTGCTGGCCAGGCGGAGACGAGGAAACGCGACCCTCCTGGTGACCAAAGGCGACGCCGCCCTCCATCCCGATCAACCCTGGGGGGAGGAGCAGCTTGTGGGGAAGGTGGTGGCGATCAAGAGAGAGGATCGAACGATTGACCTGGAGGGTAGAAAGTGGAGGGCGATAAATCGGTTGCTAGGCATCCTCGCCGTCCTGCAGGTGGCCGCCTTCCGAGCGGCTCGCCGGGTGAAGGTGGCCGTCGTCGGGAACAGGAGGGCGCGGTGGACGCCGTTGGTGGCCAGGGCCGTCACTGCTCCCTCTCGCTGGCTGATCAGGGTCGCCAGCACCGCCCTGAGCTGAACCTCGCGGGGATGATGAAGTTCCAGAAAATGATCAGGTCTGGTTATAAGACAGCGCTCTGGTAAGTGGCACTACATCATGAATGATGTAGTCTGGGCAGTAGATAGCCTGTTTGGCGATACGGACTGGCCCAATCTACACCTTTCCAAGGTGTAGTGCAGCAATAAGAATCACCCTGCGGCTACCCAAATGAACTCTCACAATTTGGGCCCAGCTTGAGCCTCTGAGGTGTAAGAAACCATGAAGAAGAATGGCATCATCTCGATTCTGATCGCTCTGATCGCTCTGCTCGGTGCGAGCCATGCGCTGGCCGCCGTGACCCTGGCTTCGTTCACGGCGGCGGGCGGCGATGGCCAGGTTCTCCTGGAATGGGAGACGGCCAGTGAGATCAACAACATTGGCTTCAACCTCTGGCGCAGCACCAGCCAGGCGGGCGGCTACGTCAGGCTCAACGCCTGGCTCATTCCCAGCAAGGCGTTAGGCTCTGTGGTAGGAGCCGACTACGATTACACCGACCGCGAGGTGATCAACGGCACTACTTACTACTACAAGCTGGAGAGCATAGCCACCGACGGCTCCAGCGAGTTCCACGGCCCCATCTCGGCCACGCCGGCATCCCAGCCGACGGCCAAAGACCATTTCCATTTATGCGGCGCGTAAGGAGGAACACATGTCACCGCAGAAGCTGTTCAAGTATCGCCCCAATGCTTACCACCACGTAGTGTTTGCCACCAAGCGACGCAAGAAAGCGCTCGTTGGGGAGATCAAAGAGCGAGTGCATTACTGGTTCGGCAGAATCGCAGAAGAGCAAGGTTTCGAGCTCCTGGAGTACAATTCGTGGATCAACCACGTGCACATGCTGATCTTTGTGCGGCCAGGCGAGGACTTGAGCTACATCATGAACATGTTGAAAGGGGTATCGGCACGGCGCATCTTCGAGGAGTTCCCTGACCTCAAGAGCCAGATGGGTGAGAATCACCTTTGGGGAAGGCGATTCCGACCGGAGGAAGTGCCGGAAAGCGGTCTGGAGCCAGTGAGGCATTATATCCGCGATCAAGAGTCCATCCACTCGCGGCGACTGGGGAAAGCTCCAATCGAAGAGATGGAGCGCTGGCGGGATCTGGGGGATTAAGTGCCCCAAGAAGTGAGGGGGTGGCTTGATGGCAGCCCTACAGCCTGAACGCTGTAGCGTCTCTTGATTGCAGCCCTACAGCCTGAACGCTTCATCCCCTGTCATTTTTACAAGATATGATGCAGATAGGCGCCAGATGTGGTAAAATATAGCATACGAATTGCTATCACGTCGAAAGGAGCCTATCATGAGCTATCAGCAGTTGTAC
>Ga0194111_10008338_pt1 | contig 11432 bp, 9 predicted proteins | sample TA2KigC300mmetaG_FD_146194 | JGI IMG/M metagenome (GOLD analysis project Ga0194111, IMG submission 146194) | Freshwater microbial communities from Lake Tanganyika, Tanzania - TA2015033 Kigoma Deep Cast 300m | ecosystem: Environmental > Aquatic > Freshwater > Lake | place: Tanzania: Lake... | reverse complement strand
CCTCCTCTAGCTATTAGCCTAAGTTTTGTGCAACCAGAGGCTGAATCGTGGAAATCGGCCTCAAAACGCAAGATTTCGAACCTTACCAAGTGAATCCAAATCGTGTATGCTTATGACCATTCCACGATCAGGAGGGAATGGCCATGAGTAGCGAAGACACCCAGGTTCAGGAAACCCAGCACGCCTTTCTGGTGGCTTGGGGGTGGTTTGCCGAACATATCGGCTTGATCCAGTCCTTGCAGGGCGTTCATCTGCACCAAAAGAAGTACACGCACACACCCCAGACGAAGGTGTTAGAGTTCCTGGTAGCGATCTTGGCCGGGTTAGAGCATCTGCAGGACATCAGCCTGTCAGCCCACCCACTGGATGTGGATCAGGCCGTAGCCCAGGCTTGGGGCCAACTCGCCTGGGCTGACTACTCTGGCGTGAGCCGTACGTTAAGTGCGCTTACCTGGGCCGAGGCGCACGACATAGCGCAGGTGCTGGAGCAAGTCAGCCAACCGCTGATCCAGGCGGAACTGGATGTCCTGCGCTGTCGAGGCCAGCGGCTGCGCTTCGACGGGGACCTGACCGGCCTGCCGGTCTCTCATAGCAGCCGGACCTATCCCAACGCAGCCTTTGGGCACATGGACGATGAGATCCGTCTGGGGTATCAGGCTGCCGTCGTCAGCCTGGACAGTCCAACCTACCGGCGTCTATGGTTGGCCATCGCCCACCATCCTGGGGAAACGGTGTCCTGCACACAGGCCGAGGCGTTGGTGTTAGCCGCCGAAGCCCGCACCGGCTTGCGCCCCAGGGGGCGTACCGAGTTACTGCGCCAACGCATCGAGGCCTTCGAGCAGCGGATGCAAACGACACGCCAACGCTGGTTGGCACAACAGGAAACGGTACGCTTGGCTCACAACCGTTTGGCAGAGGCCCGGCAACAAGCACAAGAACGGCAAGTCATCCTGGCCAACCTGGAAGAGGCGTATCGCCTGCGCCAGCGCTCAGAACGCCCGACCAGTCGGTTGGCCTTGGCGCGCCAACGCCTGAAGGCCGCTGAACAGCGCTGCCAAAGCCGTGAGAAGGCCTGGTTGTTAGCGGAACAGCGGTTAGCCAAAACACAAGCGCAGTGGGATGGGCAACAAGACGCGCTGAATGATCTGAAGGACCGGTTGGCGCGCTTCGAGCAGGACAATGCGACCAACTCAGCACCGGTAGAAGCAGAGTTCCGTCTGGATGCTGGCTTTGGCACCTATGAAAACGTGGCCCTGCTGATCGAAATGGGCTATGAAGTCTACACCAAGGCACACAATCACCAGGTGGTGAGGTTTCTCAAAGGTCAGGCCAGCCCGGAGATGTCCTGGACTCGTGTCGGCGCCAATGCCGAGATGGTGGCCTGGGCAGACCTGGCCCTGGCGCGTTGCCCATACCCATTGAATGTCGGCCTGGAACGGTTCTACACCGGTCAGACACTGAAGCACAGTGCCTTGCTGCATTTCGGCCAAGACCCGGTCACCGAGAATCTGCCTGCCTGGTTCAAGCAGTACAATGGTAGACAGACCATCGAAGCCGGGATCAAGGAAGCCAAGCGCGTCTTCTACCTCCATCGTATCAGGGTGCGTTCCGAACCGGCCATCTACTTGCAGGAGTGCTTCGTCATCTTCGCGGCCAACTTCATCCGTTGGGCTACGCACTGGTTTGCCAACCAGGCTGTATCCACTCCATACGGCTTGAATGTGTGCGCGATGGGTGTTAAACGACAGGTGCAAGTAGGGGCACACGTCTCAGCGCAGGTCATCCAGGATTCACGAGGTAAGTTGTTAAAGTTCAGCGAGCGCAGCGTCTTGGCAGGCAAACTGCTCACACTGCCCGGTTGTTACTATTCGGGCGCTGCGAGTGAAGAATCTTGTAGTTTGATGCCGTTTTTCAACAAATCGCATCTGATTGCACAACCGCTGGGCTAGATCCGCAACTTTGGATCAAGTTTGTCACGTAACCAATCGCCAACTATGTTTATCGCGAGCACCACTGTCATAATCGTCAAACCAGGGACTGTAGCCACCCACCAAGCCACCATTAAGTAATCTTTGCCTTCCGCCAGCATTAGACCCCAGGATGAATAGTCTAAGGCGCCTGGCCCCAATCCCAGAAAGCTTAGAGCCGCTTCAGCAATCACGGTTCCTGCAAACGTGAACGTCGAAAGCACAATTAACGAGGAGGCAATGTTCGGCAAGATGTGTCGAAAGATAATCCAGCGTTCGTGAACGCCTACTGCTTTCGCTGCCTCAACGAACTCAACTTCGCGGAGTGGTAATACCTTTGAGCGGACGAGTCTCGCGTAAGGAGGCCATGTTGCAATGGTCAGGACTACGATGACATTCAGCAGACTCGATCCCAAAACGACAACCACAGAAATGGCCAGCAAAACAAAAGGAAACGCCAATTGCACATTTGTGAGCCAGTTAACGAGGTCATCAAAGACCCCACCGTAGTAGCCACTCCACAGACCCAAGATGGTACCGATAGTTCCGGAGAGCACCACCACTATTGCTCCGACACCAAGGGAAATCCGCGCTCCGTAGATATTGCGGCTCAGGATGTCACGGCCCAGGCTATCAGTTCCTAAGACATGGCCTGGTGATAGAGGTGGTTGGAATCTCTTCAGAAGGTTCTGATCACCAGGATTGTTAGGGGCAATAAGAGGCGCAAAGACAGCGACCAGGATGTAAAAGACAACCAAGGCTACGAAGAAGATCACGATTCCTGCGCCTGGTTTACTCGTATTCCTCACGCTTGTTTGTTTGCGCTTGAGCCAGAGAACTTTAGCCAAAGAAAAAAATACCCGATGGCGCATTGTCTCAACCGGGCCATAGTTCAAACAGTCAAGTTGCCGATCCATTGTTTCTACTCTTCTAACGGTACCATGCGGCGCAATCCAAAAGTCTTGTAAATTAGCGGAGCGGGCTCCTACTCCTGCGTTTCAGGCGGCATGGGGACCGCTGCTTATTGGGTTTGCGGACAGATGCGCTTGACTCAATTGCAACATCCAAGGCAGAGCTATTTGAGGCGGACTCTAGGATCGAGAATCACATACAACACATCTACCGAGAAATTTATCACCAAGTATATCAAAGCGACAACAATTACAACGCCCTGAACGACGGGATAATCACGACCGTAGATTGCATCGACCGCAAGACGACCAATTCCAGGCCATGCGAAAATTGTTTCGGTGATCACCGAGCCAGCCAAGAGGGCTCCTAGATCCAGTCCAATGAGAGTGACAATGGGTATGAGAGCGTTGCGCACGACATGTCGCCAGACCACAACTCGTTCAGCCAACCCCTTTGCCCTTGCTGTCCTAATGTAATCTGCTCCCAATACTTCCAAGAGTTCAGTACGAAGAAGCCGGGTTGTGCGAGCCATGTTGAACATCCCCAGAGTAATACTCGGAAGAATTAGGCTACGCCAACCCTCACGAGCACCCGTAGCGGGCAACATTTGCAGGTTCACTGCAAACACTAGAATCAGCAAAATGCCCAGCCAAAATACTGGCATGCTCTGGCCGATGAGCGCGAAGATCATCAACGTCCGGTCTATCCATGTGTTCCTATTTAGGGCAGCCAATATGCCAAGCGGAAATGCTACAAGGAGTGCAATGAAGAACGCAGTAAAAGCAAGTGTTCCGGTTGCAGGTAGCCGCTCCAGGGCAAGGGACAGGACAGGTTGACCGCTGCGGATGGACTTGCCGAGGTTACCTTGCACGGCCTGGGTGAGAAAGCGCCAGTACTGTTCATGCAAAGGGCGATCCAGTCCGTGCGCCCTGTAGATAGCCTGGAGTTCTTCAGCCGTTGTGTCGATGGGAGCCAGGAGCCGGATTGGATCCCCACTCAGGTGTAGCAGGAAGAATACCACTACGGAGAGCCCAAGCAGCACGAACAAAGATTGCCAGGCCCTCCGCAGCAGGTAGGACAAGATGCCGCTCATGCCAGCTCCCCTTCACCCAGTCCACCGTTGGACATCAACGAAGTTGAACTTACCCAATTTGATGGTCGGGACCAGTGCCATGGTTGGGAACCACAGCTCATCGGTGAAATGAACCTTACGTGCTCGCGATATCGCTTCCACTGTATCAAACGCCGAAAAAATGCGGTCCATCCAGCGCAGATTGCGGATGGGCCCTGAGATCCGGCCGTTTTCGACCAGGAATAGCCCATCGCGCGTCGTGCCAGCCAGGTATCCTTGCTTGCTCGATAATGGATTGACAAATCCGTGGATCCGACTGACCAGCACGCCATACTCGGTGGATTCGATCATATCGGAGACAGAACTATCGCCTGCGTCCATGACGAGGTGCAGAGGTGTTGGTCCAAACTCGCTTGTGGGCGGTAAAGCATGCCCTGTTGGAGACTGCTTGAACGCTATTGCTGTGGTCAGGTTGTGCGCGATACCTTTGGCTACGCCCTTGGTGACGAGTTCGAGACATTTCTTTTCAACACCCTCAAAATCGAATGGCATCGGGACCAATCCCTCGGTCGTCGCATCATCGTGGATCGAAATCATCGGAGAGGTTATTGTCTTGCCGATGTGATCAAAAATGAAATTCTCACGGAGGCCAGCGGACTTTGCCCCGAAAAGGCCAAGGCTGCGATAATTCAGGTGGAAGAGCAATTGTGCAACTGCAAGCGGTTCAAGTATGGCCGTCATAGGTTTGGCTTCAACCACCTTAGGTTTCCGGCCCATCAAGCATTTCATGGCAGCGACTGTCGCCAGTCCTTCAGGATCCGAAGCCTCTATGTCGCGCCCTATCCAGTTATTGTAACCAGAAGACCAGTTGGTCTCATCCGTGGCCGTCACAATCAAACCAATGATCGAAAACGGAGTATAGCGGCGCAGGCCTGCCGAATTGCCAACCGCCATCTCGAGTTGTTGTACCCGGATATTGCCCGAGCCGTTGACACCGTGCGTACGGAATACTCCACATATTCGATTCACGATTTCGGCTCGGCTTTCCAGACCGCAGGCCGCCGTGGCTGGATTGAAAGTAACCATCTCATCTTGAAGTGCCGGCTGTTTCCCTCGGACAGTGTGGGCAAAATCGGGAACTATGGCACTCGGTGAGACGGCACCAGCCAGTTCCTGGCTGCGGTGGAGTGTCTCTTTGATGGCACTTCTCGAAAGATCATTGCTCTCTATGACTACAACGCGGTTGCACCAGATAGTCCGGAAGAAGGCTTGATATGAAATCTCCGACACATTCTGATGTATGGCAAGGTTGGCGAAGCGTGTAAGATCTGTGCGTTCCGCCATAATCAGGATCTCAGTCACGTCCGCTGAGCTCTCCTTCAAACCAAATTCGATCGCCTCAAGAGCCTGTTCTTGCCCAAATGGAAGTGATTCTGATTCGGCGCGATTGTACATCGATGCCTTGCTCCATTGAGCCGCGCATGCGGCGTTAGCACCCTTGTTAGATTCAGTCTGACCTTTCATGTTATGCCCCCCCCCACTTTTATCCCTTCGAACCGTGTTGGAGGTCCTCCCTGGCCTGTTGGAATATGCTGCCATGGTTGACCTTTGCCACACCCGGCCAGGCCAGTTACGTGATCCTCCTCAGGTCCAGCAATGCCCGTGCAGTTTCGCCAGAAGCTGGGTGTTTCACCGTAAATGACTGGGTTCTTGACTAGCCCAACAATTCTGCCATTCTTAATTTGCCAGCCGCGCTCGCCGATGAAGCTGAAGGTCAGCCGTTTGTCATCAATATCCGCCCCTTTGGCGGTCTCTATGTACAATCCCTCGTCCGTCTCCGAAATCAACTGTTCTTTGGTAGAGTTGCCGGGTAAGAGACAAAGGTTGGTGAGCCGAGCCATCGGAATCCGATTCCAACTGCTTGCGCGTGCAGTACCGTTGCTGCAAAGCCCTAGATCGGCCGCACATTCCCGGGACATTAGATAGTTTGTGAAAATGCCCCGTTCGATGAGAGGGAATCTTTGGGCTTTTACTCCCTCGTGGTCATACCCGTACGTTGCCACAGCGCCAGGTCGTGTTGCATCTGCAACGATAGTCACCAACTCGGATCCGTATCTGAAATTCCCGAGCATATGTAACCCCAAGAAACTCGGCCCAAAGTTATCAGATTCATCGCCTAGGGCCCGATCGAGTTCGGTTGGATGCCCTACCGTCTCGTGAATTACGAGTCCAAGCATGGTTGGATCCAGGATGACAGTAGTTATCTGGGGTTCGCAGGATGGGGCATTGAGCAGTTCGATCGCTTCCGGCACCATTTGCTTGGCCGCCTCCATCGGCTTCAGCGCCAATACACGCTCGAAACCCCCAGTACTGAGGTCACCGTGGCGGTCTGGATATGCTCTCTGGAATACCTGCCCGTTCTTCTCCACGACGACTGCTATGGCCAGTCCACTCATGGTAAGGGTCTGCTTGATTTCTGTCCCCTCTGACGTTACCAGATAGCAGGTTTCTCGGCGAAAATCCAAACTTGCTCGTGTACGGCTAACCAAGTCGCTCGCAGCCGACATGGTACGCGTGATCGATTGAACAAATTCCACTTTTTCCGAAATCGGCATGCCAAATGGATCCTGTTGACAAGTCGTCTCAAAACTATCTTTGACAACCGGCACTTGGGCCAGCCGTGCGGTTCGGGAGCGCTTTGGCATTGCACGGGCCAGAGAGATGGCCCGCTTGACAACTTGGTCAGCTTGATCTTGATGTGACAGATTCGCGCTCGCAAATCCCCAGTGACCATCCACCAGCACGCGAATGCCAAAGCCATAGGATCTTATTTCAGATATGCTGGCCTTTCCGTCGGCACTGTTGACGATCTGCTGTGTCTGGTCCACTACTCGAGCCTCACCGAATTGAACTCCCATGTCTAAAGACATCGAGATTAGTTTTCTTGCTAGATCGAACATCACTACACCTCCTGCCTGCACAGTTGCCCAATCACTGGATGGGGAGGAACAGGGCGCACCGTGTTCCTCCCCACCAGAAGCCCATTATCGTTCGCGTGGACCGCTCACATCGACGTCCCGGAAATAGATTCGACCATCAGGGTAGGGTTCGAAGTTTTGGACCCGTTTGTGGACCCCGACAAGGAGAAATTGCTGGTGCAAGAAAGCAACAGGAGCATCTTCCCGGAAGTACTTGAGTGCCTCCCACACCAGTTGAGTGCGCTTCTCTTTGTCAGTCTCAGCTATAGCGGCATCAATCATTTTATCCAATTCTGGGTTGGCGCGCTGAGAATTCGGATGCGAGGAGTGGAAGATGGAGAGCATGCGAGCAGCATCCGGTTCACTCATGTACCCAACCAGGAAGATCGGCCCACCTCGCTGCGTGTAGAACTCCTTGTTGTGCACGCCGAACTCCCGAATCTCGAGATCAAGGGTGATCCCGACATCCCTCAGTTGCCCCCCGACCGCCTGGCAGATTTCGGCGTCCATCATGTAACGACCGCGCGGGCATGACATCCGTATCTCGAAACCATCGGGGTAGCCCGCTTCGGCAAGAAGTTCCTTTGCCTTTTCCGGGTCATACGGATACGGCTCGAGGTTAGGGTTAAAGTCCCAGTACTCCGGACTCTCCGGTTGGCCTTGCAGCACACTCCCATAGCCGTTGAGGACGGTCTGCACGATCGCTTCCTTGTTGATGGCGTAGTTGAAGGCCTGCCGCACCCGGACATCCTCGAGCGGTGATTCGATGCGGGTATTGAACTTCAGGTACAGACAGCGCATCTCCGGCCTCTTCAAAGCGGTGAGATTTGGGCGCTTCTCCACTTCGGTAATGGTTGCCGGCTGCAGGTCCATCACCACGTCTGCTTCACCGGCCAAGAGGGTGGCCACCCGGGATGCGATGTCCGGCACGGTGCGGAAGGTAAGGATGTCGATCTTGGGTTGAGGCCCCCAGTAGTCCGGGTTCCGCACCATGGTGATATGGTCATCCTTCACCCATTCCCTCAAGATGAATGGCCCGGTGCCGATCGGTTCCCTGGCAAAGATCTCATCGCCCACCTCGGTGACATAGCCCCTGGGCACGATGGGGAACTTGGAGAGGTAGAGATCGAACAGGGGTACCACGCCGTTGGTGTGGAAGTTCACCGTGTATTCGTCCACGACTTCCACTTCGGAAACCCATCGTGTTTCACCCTTGCGCATGGAAGTGCTGGCCGGGTCCATGACGCGCTCAAAGCTGAACTTGACCTGTTCTGCGTTGAAGGGCTCACCGTTGGAGAACTTCACCCCTTGCCGAAGCTTGTATTGCCAGACGGTGGGTTCGATCTGTTCCCAGGAGATCGCCAGGTGCGGCTGCAACTCCATGTCGACGTTGTAGTTGAGCAGCGGTTCGTTGATGTGATGCCCGATGTTGACGACGACTTGCGCGGTGATCATCTGCATGTCCATCGTCTGCGGTTCGGTGCCCTGGACAATTACAAGTTCCTTCTCTGGCTCCACAGTGGGAGTGGGTTTAGCTGGTACCTCCACCACGACGGTGTGCACAACCGGCTTCTCGACGATCACTGTCTCGACCACTGGCTTCTCGACGACCTTCTCCCTCTCGACGATTACCGTCTCGACCACCGGCTTCTCAACGACCACCTCTTTCTCCACCACTTGAGGGGTAGCCGGTGCACAGGCGGACAGGATGGTGATAGTGATCACGAAGAGGCCCACAAGGCCCATCAACTTCTTATTCCCAAACATTTTGCTCCTCCTCTTGTTTTGTCAAAGTATTTGAATACACATCGTGTAGGCTCAGAGTCCTACCTTAACTCTTCTCTTGCCTGTACATCACCTCCACTCTAACAGCGAGATTTACGGAAAGTCCCAGAGCGCGTTTCCCCGAAAGAGCACACTTGACATGCTCAATGACGTTCTCCATGACGGTTATAACAAAGCCTCCAGGGCAACAGGATCATGTAACGTATGAGTTGGGGTTTGAACAGAGAGCGCACCAGAGCTGCCACCTCTTCCGGCGATAAGAGTATCTGGGCGTTCCAGACACCCATCTGGCCGTTAATGCACAGGGTAATGCCTTTGACGTCTATTCCCTGGATGCTCATCTGTAGGTCCCCGCGAGGATGGACTAGTCTGGCCATTATTTCGGATGCGCCCCACCTCTCTCCAAGGTGGGCAAAGAAGATACTACTGCAATCTACTCCTCGTGCCACAGTGACATATGCCGCTGGATGGTCTCTGAGACAGCCTCCGGAGGATAGAACTCCTTGTAGAAATCAAGATCAAGATGATGCACAGTGACCATGATGGGTAACTGGACAGTGTCTACCATGGCTGGAAAGCGACCGTAGGTGTGGTACACGTAATTGCAGAAATCCTTCGTAGCTTGAATAGCTTCTTGGCTTGGCCTCCCTGCCCTTGAAGCGACCGAACGCCAGTCCCTCAAAGGTGTTGGGCCCTGATATTCAGGCAACAAGATGCCATTCTCCCCGTAGCGGATAGCGAGGAGATCATCCACCGCTTCGTCCATATTCTCAAAGTAGGGCGGACAATGTCCTTCCAGATAACCATCCAACCCTACAGGATTGGGCTCTCCCTCCTTATCTGAAATGAAACGACAACCAAGTCCCTCCGTGAACGGAGTTCCGCCTAGCACCACGGGAGTGATACATCGGGTGATAACGTAGCCAAGTCCTATTGCCTCACATGCTAACCCTAAGTTTTGCCCCATGAAATGAGCAGCGGCTATTTGGCCGTGTAACGTGTGATAGTCTATAAAGCGCAATGTGACCTCGGGGCCTTCCAACATGCCGTTGTCTATCCATTTCCCAATACCAGCCCATTGCCCAGTTCGCTCGTCCACGACCCGCAACTTCTCCCGTTCAAAGGCAGCCAGCATATCATTGATGTGCTCCGCGCTCAGATCAATAAGGGGGAAGAATACAGTGGATCCGGGTCTATTGGCCATCCAGACGTTAGCCGATATCCACGCTGCCTCAGTGAAATCCGGTCGAGTATCGCTTAGCTGCCGGATGCCATCTCGATAGGCCTGCACGATCTTTTCACGATCTTTCCCCGTGGCGATTTCCACCACCTGCATGGCGTCAGGTGGCTGATAGGCAAATATGCCATCGTCATTGACGATAATGAGTAACGCGTGCTGGTCATTACAGGAGCTTGGATGCACGCGACCATTCCAAGTAGAGTGCACGCCGGTTGTCACTTGGCCTTCCCCAAGAGCAAGCCCGTTGATGCCGTGGGCTGCCCAGGCCAGCAACGCAGTCTCAAGTTCGTCTAGGGGAACTGGCTGCTTATCGGATTTGTATCGGAATGTGTCCTCGGTGAACTCATAACCCAGGCCAAAACGGCGAACACGACGATGGGCCAATGCTTCAAAAAAGGAGAACTGAAAAACTAAGTCTAGTTTGTCTTTCCAAACTGTAGAGATCATTGATAGACCTTCGTAGAGTTTCGGAGCACCGCTTCACTGCCGACCTATCCGATTGCTATACCAATTCTTGGACACGAAGCGATGACCCCTCCAAATGATGCCTCATAAGCTCTGCTGCCTGCTTCGCATCGCGCTGTCGCATGGCTTGAAGAATGGCACGGTGCTCCTTGAGGGACTCAACCAGGTGAGGCCCGGGTTTGGACTGGGCGAAACGCCGAACTATAGTGATGCGATTGGTGAGGCTATCTAAGATTTCCTTCAACAGCCCGTTCTCGACGAAGTCGAGGATTGTCCCATGGAAATGAATATCGCTTTCAAAATGCTTAGTGGTATCTCCAGCGTCAATCTGTGCCTGGGTCTCAGTCAAGGACCTATCCAACTCATTGAGCACTGACTCCGGAATCGAGGGGGTAACTTGCCGTACGATCTCGGCCTCGAGCAGCCTGCGGATTTCATAGACTTCGCGGATGTCTTGTGGGGAAACTTCAGCGATGAAAGCGCCATGGTGAGGACGAACTTCGATGAACCCTTCGGATTCCAGTCTCTTCAGCGCCTCGCGAACTGGCGTGCGACTGACCCTCAGCTCTTCTGCTATGAGGTCTTGATCAAGTTTCTCACCGGGCTCGAAATAGCCATTGAGAACCGCTTCTCGAAGGCTGGCAGTTACCCAATCGGCTAGTACTCTTACTTCTTGTTTTGCGTGGGGAAGAGGCACTTTCACGCCTTTTTACCTCAGGGGATAACATACCGGGAAGGAACTTGTTTTATCCAAATATATTATACTATATAAATTATAAATTGTCAAGTATCAATTATCAAATTTTTCGGCAAATAGAGCAAGGACGCTAAGGCCAATTTGCCTAACCTTCCTCTTTTGGTGTATACTTAAAGAGGAGGCTTTCAGTGAGGGTCTATCTGGAGCGAGTGGGCTGCAAGCTGAATCAAAGCGAGATCGAGGCTTTGGGGCGCGGTTTCGTCCGGGCTGGCCACCAGTGGGTTCAAGCGGGTGAAGAGGCCGACCTGTGCGTGGT
>Ga0194111_10008334_pt1 | contig 11436 bp, 6 predicted proteins | sample TA2KigC300mmetaG_FD_146194 | JGI IMG/M metagenome (GOLD analysis project Ga0194111, IMG submission 146194) | Freshwater microbial communities from Lake Tanganyika, Tanzania - TA2015033 Kigoma Deep Cast 300m | ecosystem: Environmental > Aquatic > Freshwater > Lake | place: Tanzania: Lake... | reverse complement strand
AATCGTGAGTCACCACTGCACCACTCTCCTCCAGGGTCACCTTTAAATTGTCGAGAGCCTCTTGAAGGATCGTCTCACAGTTGATCGGTTCGAAGGTATGGCCTCGGGTGCCCACTCGGGAGTAGGCCAACAAATCATTGATCAGCTTCCACATGCGCATGGTCCCGTCTACGGCAAAGTTGATGAAGTCGTCAGCATTTGAGTCGAGCTTTCCTTGGTATCGCTTGGCCAGTAGCTGGACAAAATTCGTCACCGTGCGCAAGGGTTCCTGAAGGTCATGAGAAGCCACATAGGCAAATTGTTCCAACTCTCTATTGGACCGGGCCAGTTCCTCGCTCTTCTCCTTCAAAACCTCCTCTGCCTGCTTCCTTTCCGTGACGTCCCGCACAATTCCCCTAAACCCTATCGGTTTACCTGATGAATCTCTTTTTAACGATGCATATCCCTCAACGCATCTTCTGATCCTATCTTTTCTTATAATCTCCCACTCGCTTCCTCTAAGGGGTTCCCCTGTTTCGTAAACTTTATTAAAGGCTTGAAGGAATTTTTTTGCGTTCTCTTCATCCATATACTGCTGGTCATTCATGCCCATCAATTCTTCTGTGGGGTACCCTAATATCCGGCACATGGAATTGTTGAAAAAAGTAAAGCGACCATCGAGGTCTACTTCGTAATATCCATCTTCGATGTTTTCAAGAATGGTTCGATATTTCTCCTCGCTCTCCCGCAAGACCTCTTCTATCCGCTTGCGCTCGGTAATGTCGCGCAGGACAACTATTTGACCTTCGATGCGGCCCTTCCGGCCCTGAATTGTAGAGACACGTAGGTCAAAGATACACGGTGTGTTCCCGTAATCCAGCGTCACTTCACCATTTTTGTTGGTGTTGCCGGTCCAGATTGAGATTGGTCCTGGCAGGAATTGTTCCAAAGGCTTTCCAATTGCTTGCAACGCAGGTCCGCCCATCAATCTTTCAGCAGCCGGATTCATGTCCACAATTCGACCGTCTCCATCCAAGACGATAATGCTATCGCTAACGTTATTGAGGATTGCGCCGCGAGAAAAAGACAGCAGGTCTCGTCGCCGAAGCGGAGCTAATACGTAAGCCACCACGATGCTGCCAACGGCAAGCCCCAATGCTGTCGTAGAGAATGGCTGAAGAGGACTCACTCTGAAGATATCCAGCGCGCTTCCAAGGATGGCCAGAATAGCCGCGATGATAACGGCGCTAGCCTGCCACCCATAGATTCCGCGTGAGTGAATTAACAATCGAGCCAGGAAAAAGCAGCCGAGCCCCATCACGAAATACGAGTACGCTACAAAGACCCAATACCAAATGCCTGCGTCCGCCGCAGTCAAAAAACGTATCGAGGTGACGATAGACACTGTGTTTGCAGGATTCCAGATCCAACCATGGATTTCATTTGTGAAGATCAACCCCGCGGTTAGCGCGGGAAACACGCCGAGCACGAACCGTGTGCGGCGTGTGAGCACATACCCCAATCCACTATAACCTAGCGCAAGACAGAGGAATGCGGTAGGAGTAATCGTGAAACCGAAATAGATCATCTTGTACCAGAAGACCTTGGTTGCTAAATCAGAGCTGATACCCGTTAAGACACGCGCCCAGTTCAGCTCAGCACAGGCGAGCAGCATGATTATGCCGTCTTTCCAGGTTGGTTTGTGCCTGCGCGCGACGACAACATAAAGCGCTGTCAGGCCAAAACCGACTGCTGCAACGATTGATATCAGCATATCTGCCGTCATTCCCTGGACCCCATCGTTCTCCTTAGGCTAATAGGAGTTTACATGAGATGTTGAAATTCGCGGTTTGGCTTTATCGGTCTACCTATTTTCTCAATTAACCACAGGCAATAACGATGCCACTTGGATTCAAATGCGATAACTTATCGAAATTTAATAACTATTCTGAAAACTGTTTTCTTGTATACATGTTTTAAAGTGCCTAAGATTGTCTTTCTTTTTGATTCTATGAAATAGACTTCATGCTGGCATCGAAATCTTCTCTTGAGGATAGCAGGAAGCACTTCTTACCTCATTTGACATTGTCTGTCGGGTAAAGCATCAACTTTTACATCTAACTTAAGGTTTTCCGATCCCTGCCTGCGGTAGGCAGACAAACCCATCCAAAACAAAAAGAGAGGGCTTCTGCTTACTGCTTACTGCTTACTGCCTTCTTTCTTTTTTGATTCCTCCCATAGATAATTCGCAACCCTTCCAGCGTCAGAAACTCATTCACCTCTTCAATCGTCTCTGATTCTCCGGCGATCAGGCCTGCCAGTCCTCCGGTGGCGATTACCCTGGGATTTGATTTCGTCTCTTTCTTCATCCGTTTGACAATTTCATCGACCAGTCCCACATATCCGAAAAAGATGCCCGACTGCATGCTTTGAATGGTATTCTTTCCGACGACCTTTCCGGGTTTGTTGATCTCAATCCGGGGCAGTTTTGAGGTCCGTTGAAAGAGGGCTTCTGCCGATATCCCGATTCCTGGGGCAATGGCGCCTCCCATATACTCCCCTCTGGATGAAACATAATCAAAAGTAGTGGCTGTTCCGAAATCAACCACGATACAACTTCTTCGGTACCGATCATAGGCCGCCACCGCATTGACGATCCGGTCCGCTCCCACCTCTACGGGATGATCGTATAAAATCTTCATCCCGGTCTCGATATCGGACCCCACGATCAGGGGTTTGACATGAAAATATTTATCCGCCATTTTCTGCAGCATATCGAGGACCGGCGGAACGACTGAGGAGATGATCATTCCTTCGAAATCTTTAATATCGATATGATCAAACCCGAAGAGATCGCGAAAGAGGATCCCCCACTCGTCAGCCGTCTTCTCCCTCTCCGTCCTGATCCGCCAGTGATCAACCAAGACTTTCTCATCATAGACCCCCAGAACCGTATTCGTATTGCCAATATCGATGACCAGTAGCATAAGACCTCCTCCACCTGGAAGGTGGAAAGTCGAATGTAGAAAGTGGTTAAATTACTTTTCCACTCTCTACCTTCCACATTCTACCTTCGAGAATATTCCACATCTCCTGCGACCACTCTTTTCCGTTTCCCATTTTCCATTCTCAATATTAAAGCGCCGTCCGAATCGATATCAACCGCAATGCCTGAGATGGTTTCGCCAAAAGAGGTCACTTTGACCGGTTTCCCCTTGATCCGGGCCTGTTCTCTCCAGGCGTTCAGAATAACATCGCCGCCCTCTTTCAAATAAATCGCATACCACTCTTCCAATTGCTGTAAAAGAGAGGAGAGAAACTCCTTTCTCGAAATCGCCTGTCCCATCTCTTGTTTCATCGAAGCGGCAACTGAACGAATCTCTTTAGGAAATGTCTTTTCGTCAAGATTGAGATTTACGCCGATGCCAAGGATAACGAAATGGATTCTATCCGTTTCCGACTGGATCTCATTTAGAAGGCCTGCCACCTTTCCACCCCCGAGAAGAATATCGTTGGGCCATTTGATCAACGGGCGAAGGCCGGAGCATTTCTCAATGGCCCCTGCCGTTGCCACGGCCGCCATCAGGGTGATGAGCGGAGCCTGATGCGGAGGGATTTTGGGACGGAGGATCACCGAAAGGTAAAGATTTAAAGAAGGAGGCGAAAACCAGTTTCTTCCCAGCCTTCCCCTCCCCTTCTCCTGAGACTCCGCAATAACCACCTCTCCTTCTTCTGCGCCTCGCGTGGCCAGCTCATAGGCTTTGGAGTTTGTTGAATCCAGACTCGGGAAATAGTGAATCTTCTTCCCCATCCACTTAGTCTTCAGAAAGGGTTTGACTTCAGCCGGAGTCAAAAGGTCAGGAGATTGAATCAACCGGTAACCCGAGCGGGTTGACGCTTCAACCTCGTAGCCAAGGGATCTCAGGTGCGTCATTCTCTTCCAGACCGCTGTCCGGCTCACCTTCAGCCGCCGGCCAATCTCCTCGCCTGAAATAAAACCGGAGGGGTCTTCTCTTAAGAGTTGAAGAATTTCTTCTTCCATCATTATATCCACCGGCAAAAAAGTGGTTCGGTTAAGGTTACGAAGCCCCTGCCTATCGGCAGGCAGGCGTTTCGTAATTCGGTAACGGTTACGTGAAAAGAATTAAGAGACGATAAACGTAGCCTTTTATTAACGATACGGGCATCCTTACCGTTACCGTTTAACGAAATTTTTATTTTCTAACTGATCATCTTATCATAACGTGAGAACTGCATCGAGAAGGTCCCCCGACCCTGGGTCAGGGACCTTAAGTCCGTGGAGTAACCGAACATCCGGGTTAATGGGGAGAGAGCCTTGATCAGAGCGATCTTCCCTTTCGGGGTGATCGCCTCAACCGAACTCCTTCGTGCCTTTAAATCACCCACCACTTCCCCCATGAACTCTTCGGGGACAATGATGTTCGCCTCCATCATCGGTTCCATTAACACAGGTTGTGCTTTCCGGCAGACCTCCCTTAAGGCATTCGATGAGGCAATCTTGAGGGCGAGAGGAGAGGGATGATTCGGATCTGCATTGGCCTTTAACAGCGTAACACGAATGTCTGTCAAAGGATAACCCATGATTACTCCGGCAGTGGAGCCTTCTCTCACCCCTTCTTCGATGGAGAGAAGATATTCATGGGGCAGGGTTCCTTCAGGGACCTCGGAATGGAATTCAATCCCCTTTCCCCTGCCATGGGGTGAGATACGCAAGAAAACCTCCCCGAAAAGCTTGATCTCTTCCATCTCTTTGGAAAATTTAAAGGAAGCCTCTGCCTCCTTCTCCACCGTTTCCCGGTAGACGACCTGTGGTCTTCCCACATTCACTTCGAGATGGTATTCGGTTAGTAGACGATTGATCAGAACATCGAGATGCAACTCCCCCATTCCAGAGATGATCGTTTGGCCTGTATCCTCATCCAACCTGACCTGGAAGGTGGGGTCTTCTTCGCTTAACTTTTCAAGGGATTGAGCGAGTTTCTCCTGATCACGGCCTGTCTTCGGTTCCACGGCCACCGACATCACCGGCTTATAGAAATCGATCGGCTCAAGGAGAATGGGATGACCGCGATCGCAGAGCGTATCCCCTGTGGTCGTCTCTTTCAAACCCATGACAGCCACAATCTCGCCTGTCTTTGTCTCTTCTGTCCGGGTTCGCTGATTGGCATGCATCTGGAAGATTCTCGAAATCTTTTCATTCTTCTTCAATCTCGGGTTATAGACCTCTCCGCCCACTTTGAGCGTGCCCGAGTATATCCGGATATAGACTAACTTCCTCCCCTCATCCATGAGCACCTTGAAGGCTAAGGCGCTGAAGGGCGCCTCATCCTTCTGCATCCTTTCCTCTCTCTCTCCGGTGACCGGGTGGGTTCCCTCGGAAGGAAGGATATCGAGAGGAGAAGGAAGGTAGTCCACAATAGCATCGATCAGGGTCTGGATCCCCTGATTTCTCAAGGCCGCCCCGCAGAGAACGGGAACGGCTTTCATCGAAATGGTCGCTTTTCTGAGAACCCCTTTCATCTCCGCTTCGGAGATCTCCTCTCCATTGAGATACTTTTCCGTCAAATGGTCGTCCAGCTCGGCAAGGGATTCGATCAATTTCGACCGATGCATGGAAACTTCCGCTTCCATATCTCCGGGAATGGTGATCTCCTTATACTCAATGCCCAGGCTGTGCTCATCCCAGACAATCCCTTTTAAGCGGATAAGATCGACCACTCCGATAAACCGGTCTTCCATGCCGATGGGAATCTGGATGATCAGCGGATGGGCTCCCAGCCGGTCAACCATCATCCTGACGGTTTCGAAAAAATTGGCTCCGAGCCGATCCATCTTATTGACGAATGCTAATTTGGGGACACGATATTTGTCCGCCTGATGCCAGACCGTCTCCGACTGAGGCTCCACTCCTTCCACCGCGCTGAAGATGGCGATCGCTCCGTCAAGCACCCGGAGGGAGCGTTCCACTTCCATGGTGAAGTCCACATGGCCCGGCGTATCGATGATGTGGATGATCTTTCCTTTCCACTCCGTGGTCGTCACTGCGGAGGTGATGGTTATCCCCCTCTCCTGCTCCTGAACCATCCAGTCCATCACCGCGGTTCCATCATCGACTTCGCCCATCCGGTGGACCTTCTTTGTATAGAAAAGCACCCTTTCGGTGACAGTTGTCTTCCCGGCATCGATGTGGGCCATAAACCCTATATTTCTGGTTCGAGCAAGCCGCTTCTCTCCGGCCATCTTCTAAATCCGCTTTCCAAAGGAGATATATCTCGGCAATATTAAAGGGATTTTTTCTAAATGTCAAAGAGATTTCTGAAGAAACTAAGAAATCTCTGATTACACCCATTGGGAGCCGATTACACAGATTAGAAATCCTTCGTGAAATCAATTAAATCGGTGTAATCTTCTTTTGAAATCTGTGTCATCATGGAGCGGAAATAGTTTTTAAGAGCTCTCTAAAATTTCCCTTGACAATTCAATCGGATATGTTTTAAATTCAATCCAAAAGGAAAGCCTATGGGAAGCGTCTCCAATTTCTACTATTTTTATTTTTATTTTGATAAGGGTCACCCATAAAGGCCTTCCCATAACGGGATGATGAGCCATGGGTGACCGGTCAGGCCCCATGGCTTTTCCATTTTTTGAGCCATAGGGGCAACCTTATGGCTTTTTTGTTTGCATTTATTGTTCGTTTCATTTGTTAATTTTTACAATAGAAAGGAGAAGAGAAGAATGGCGATTTCGGAGAAGGTGAAAAACGCATTGGAAGGCGCCTCATGGGTGAGACGGATGTTTGAGCAGGGAGAGGAAATGAAAAAGCTTTATGGCGAGGAAAATGTCTTTGATTTCTCCCTTGGAAATCCCAACCTTGAGCCTCCGGCCTCATTGAAAAAGGCGCTCAAAACCCTTGCCGACCAACCCATTGAGGGAATGCACCGTTATATGCCCAATAATGGCTATGTCGAGACACGGAGGGCCATTGCCCAATACATCGCCGAAGAATCCGGCCTTCCCTTCGAAGAGAGACATATCGTGATGACCGTCGGAGCAGCCGGTGGGCTCAATGTCGTCTTCAAAGCTCTCCTCGATGATGGCGATGAGGTCATCGTTCCTTCCCCTTACTTTATGGAATTTAAATTCTATATTGAAAATAGCGGTGGCCGGATTCGTCTGGTCGAAACCCATGACAATTTTTCTCTCAATCTGAAAGAGATCGAGAAAGCCTTTGGAAAGAAGACCAAAGCCGTTCTGATCAACTCTCCTAATAACCCGACAGGCGTGGTCTATAACAGGGAATCTCTCGAAGAGCTGGGAAAATTGTTGAAGGAGAAGAGCCAGGAGCTGAAAAGGACGCTCTATCTCATTACGGATGAAGCCTATCGCAGAATCGTCTTTGACCAGGTCAAACTCCCTATTGCCTTCCAGTGCTACCCTCACTCCATACGGGTCACCTCTCATTCCAAAGACCTCTCCCTGCCGGGAGAGAGGATCGGTTATATTGCGGCCAACCCCTTCTGTGAAGAAGTGGTTGAATTGATCGCCGCCATTGTTTTTGCCAACCGGACCCTCGGGTTTGTCAATGCTCCGGCTCTGATGCAGAGGCTGGTCGCACCCCTTCAGAGAAATTCGATCAACATTAAGGAATATGAAGAGAAAAGGGATCTTTTCTACCATTCCCTATCCTCTTACGGTTACCAGATCGTCAAGCCTGAGGGCGCCTTCTACCTCTTCCCGAAAGCGCCCATTAAAGATGATGTCGCCTTTGTGAAAGAACTTCAGTCGAAAAGAATCCTGACCGTGCCCGGAACGGGTTTTGGCAAACCCGGTTATTTTAGAATTGCTTATGCCGTCGACAGAAAGGTCATCGAAAAGTCTCTTCCGGGGTTTAAAGAGGTGGCCGATAAATACGGCTTGAGCGGAAGATAATCCTTTGGATCATCTCCAAATGAGTGGTCCAATCAAAAGGGTTTCCTTAAAGAGGAAGCCTGGGGTCAGGTCTCAACAATCAACAAAGCTTTTTCAAGAGTTGACCCTTAGTTTCACTTAGTCTTCACTTCTTCAAGGATTCATTTTTTTGCTATGGCAGCCCGTCCCAATCTCCGGCAATAGGCTCATCCCCAACAACTCCAAGTCCAAATGTAATATCGGCGTATCCATTGGTATTGGAGTTCCTTAAATAAAAGACGCCATTCCTGTAAACACCTATGGTATCCACCCCGTCTCCATCCCAGTCTCCTACCACAGGCTTGTCCCCAGGAAGACCATATGTGAGCACTATATCCGCGAAACCAGTCGTATTGGTATTCTTTAAATACAATGCCCCATTAGAGGGACGAAATATCCCTACCGTGTCAAAACCTTTTCCAGTCCAATCTCCAGCAATAGGTACGTCTCCCGGGATTCCCAAAGTCAATACGATATCCGGTGCGCCAGAACTATTGCTGTTTCTCAGGAAAAATGTACCATCTCGGTATACCCCTATGGTATCGATTCCATCTCCATTCCAATCCCCTGCTACAGGCAGGTCTCCAGGAAGTCCAAAGGTAAACGAGAGATCAGCATACCCATTGGTATTGGAGTTCCTTAAATAAAAGATGCCATTCCTGTAAACACCTATGGTATCCCGCCCGTCTCCATTCCAGTCTCCTACCACAGGCTTGTCCCCAGGAAGACCATAAGTTAAGACAATATCCGCGAAACCAGTCGCATTGGTATTCTTCAAATACAATGCCCCATTAGAGGGACGAAATATCCCTGTCGTATCCGGATTACGTCTTGTCGTTGTCACTGTAATCGTAGCTGTATTACTATTTGCATAGCCACAAGAGTTGGATACCCTCACCCAGTAACTGGTTGTCTGAGTCAACGCTGGTGTTGTGTAGTTGTTCGAGGTTGCTCCGGAGATTGGGTTTGATGTATCTCCACTCGTCCCTCGATACCATTGATAACTCAGGGGAGCTGTGCCAGACGCCGTTACTGATAATGTGGCTGTCTGTCCGCTCTGAATCGTCCGACCCTGAGGATGGGTAATAACGGATGGAGGTGTGCAGACGCTACTCTCAGTCCAAGTGGCCTTTATTGTGTAAGAAATAGTCCCTGTAGCCCAGTTGTTGACACCAATCCACCACGTCCCGGAAGAGGGTGTGCCGAAACTACATTGTTCACTTGTTGTCCCGGAGTTCCAAGATCTACAATCGTACGTGGACGTAGTGGGCTTGCTTCCTCGCCGGACATAGAGATCCGCATCATTAGAGAGATTGTATAATTGAAGAACGAGGTTAGTGGCTCCACTTCCGAGTTCGGCGTAGTAATAAACCCAATTGCTTTGAGCAGAGGTTCCTGTAATAGAGCCACTCTGAGGAACACCATTCGTAAGGTTTGTTTCAACCCTTTCCTGTGATACGGTGAATGTCCTGCCAGCAATGGTCATCGTGCCTGTTCTTGCACTTGCGCTTGTATTTGAGTCAACAGAATAATTTACTGTTCCACTACCAGTGCCACTGCTGTTAGACGTAATTATTATCCAGGATGCATTGCTCACTGCTGTCCAGTCACAACCGCTCTGGGTTGCCACACTCACGCTGCCTGTTCCACCATTTGAATTAAACGACTGAGATGTTGGAGAGATGGAGTAAGTGCAGATGGGACCTGTAGAAATATTCCATCCAAGGTCTTTTAAAAGGCCCCTGGTAATGGGGCCAGGATCATGAATAGACTCACCTGCTGAAATGGCATACACCATCAGCTGATTTAACGTATTGTTAAAAGTATCGTAGTCCAGGTGTGAGTAACTGGACCCTGCCCTCCATGTTGAGGGAGCGTACATTTTGACTCTCCCGCCGCTATTCGCCGCCATAGCATTGCTCCCATGAAACCAGATGTCGTCAGACGTCAAGGCACTACCAAGGGCTGTGGACGGATTGGCATAGACACCCGTATCAATAAGCTGATTGCCCGAACCATCTCTCATAAAAGTATCGTAAATGTTGGGATAACCAGTGCCATAGCCCCAGCTTCCCTGCCCTCCCGAATAGGTCATAGAACCGCTAAAGTTGAGTCCGTGAGCTATTTCATGCAGAACGACGGTCATTAAGTCATGCTGGGTTGAAGGTGTATTGCCATCCGTTCCGTAATACCAGGAAAAATTGAGATTGTAGGTAATGTGCATATCGAAGCGACTTGGATCCAGATCAGAACCCGCCAAAGCATTCGCCAACGATCCCGCGTACCAAGTATTCGCGAGCGGGGCGCCGGCAAAATTCCTACGTAAAGGTCCCCCACCGGAATATCCTAAACTGCTGCCAGTTAAACTTGCCCAACAGGCACTGATAGTAACCGGCACAGACGACTGAAGAATATTGGCCCAAATGTTGGCGGCGGCATCAAAAGGGGTTTTCGCTTCCTCAGGAAAGGTGTAACACCTTTCACCCCAAGGGTCTGTGCCGCCATCTGCCACATAGGTAATTGAAAAAGTGGCCGTGGCATATTCAGGTAGTTTAAGAAGGTCAAACCGTGCCGGAATGCGTAGCGGTACGTAAGAGGGATTGGGGTTATCCACATAGACTACTGGCTGACCGGCGTTGTATAACGTCTTTCCATCACTGGAAAGTTGCGGCTCCAGTGGCGCCGGACCAAAATACTCAATGGCAGGCGACGCCCAAGCATATTGTGTAAACAGCAAAGCAACCACCACCGCCACTGCATAACTAAATTTAACTAAAGTCTTGCATTTTTTTAAGCCCATAATTGTCCAAGGTAAGTATCGAGAATACTTTGTTTAAATCGGATTCTCATGGCGTTTAGAGTGACGCTGATATTCTCAAGTAAAATGTTATTGCGTACCTGGAAGGCCAGTCGCCGAATGGATAGATCGAGACACCTCTTTTTATCCTTTAACCATTGAAGGATCTTGAGAAGGATTAAAACAAAATAACTCAACAGGACCAACGCCACATGACGCTCGATGGCTTGAAGATCACGAACTTGATAATCTCCGAACCCTAACCGTTGTTTGAGATCTTTGATCATCTGTTCGATCTTCCAGCGTTTGGCGTAGTATTTGATGATATCGATGGCAGCCAAATGAATATTGGTACAGACAAGATAAGTCGGCTTCTTACGTTTCTCTTTCACCACCACGACGGCCACTTTCCCCAGGCCCTTAATGTCTCCCATGAACCTTGCGATGCGAAGCGTTTTGGTCCTTCCATACACGAACAGGGAAACCTCTCGATAGGAAGAAGTCAGATTCAACAGGCTTTTGACGCTGGTCTTTTTCTCATCAATCCAGAGGACCGAATTGGATTTGAGTTGCGAAATCATATGGTAGCCACACCTTCGACAGGCATTAGCCAGGGTTTTGGCCCAGTACCAGCTATCGGCCAACACATAGAGTTTACAAGGGATCGGCAACACAAGGGCTCGGATGATCTT
>Ga0194111_10008314_pt1 | contig 11454 bp, 7 predicted proteins | sample TA2KigC300mmetaG_FD_146194 | JGI IMG/M metagenome (GOLD analysis project Ga0194111, IMG submission 146194) | Freshwater microbial communities from Lake Tanganyika, Tanzania - TA2015033 Kigoma Deep Cast 300m | ecosystem: Environmental > Aquatic > Freshwater > Lake | place: Tanzania: Lake... | reverse complement strand
ACATCGAAGGTTGGAATCCGGTCAAGCCCAGCAAAACCTTCCGCAAGGCTGCGATGCATGCGCTTCAGGATCTCGGTGCGCGCATCGTGGAACTCCGAGAGGAGCAGATCCGCAGGCTGGGGTTGCCCGAAAGGCTCAGCGACGCAATCCTCGCCTGCCAGCACATACGTCAGCGGGAGGCGCGACGGCGCCAGCTGCAACTCATCGGAAAGCTGATGCGAGGCATTGATCCCACTCCGGTCGCCGAAGCACTCCAACAGATGCTGCCGCCAAGATCGTCGCAAACACGCAAGCGTTCCAAGGTCTCGACCCTTCCGGTTCGGGGAGGTGCTTCGCATCCTGCAGACCCGTAGAAGCTGCTCGAGGCAGTGCTCCGCGTAACAATGCCGTTTCGCGCCGGAGTACCTTAGGCTTGCTGCAACAGCGCACTGAGGAGCCCAACATGTCACACGAAGATCGCAACGACGAGCCCCGCGAAGCCGCGCCAGCGCCTGCGCAACCGATCCGGTTGCTGCGCATCGGACTGATTTCGGTCAGTGACAGGGCAAGCCAGGGCGTCTACACCGACCGGGGCCTTCCAGCACTCAAGGAATGGCTCGAGCGTTGCCTGATCGGCCCACGCACTTTTGAAACCGCACTGATCCCAGACGACCTCGACACGATCCAATCCACCCTGCGGAAGTTTTGCGATGCGCTGCGGTGCCACCTTGTTCTCACCACAGGCGGCACCGGTCCGGCGCGCCGTGATGTGACCCCGGAAGCAACTGCTGGCGTGTGCACCCGTGAAATGCCGGGCTTTGGCGAACAGATGCGTCAGATCAGCCTGCGTTTCGTACCCACTGCGATCCTGTCCAGGCAGTTTGCCGGTCTGCGCGAGTTACCCGATGGACACACGTGCCTGATCGTCAACCTGCCCGGTCAGCCCAAGGCTATTGCCGAAACACTGGAGGGACTTCGTGACGCCAACGGGAGCATCCTTGTCCCGGGCGTCTTCGCCGCAGTGCCCTACTGCCTCGACCTGATCGGCGCCCCCTTCGTCGACACGGATCCAGCCGTTTGTGCCGCCTTCAGACCAGGAAAGCGGGCATCCTGAGTACCTAGCGGTCGGCCCACTGCGTCCCGATCTGTCTTTCCGGATGGCGCTCGAAGAGCCGCCGAAACGTCAGGCAGTCGCAACGGTGTACCGACACCCCGTTTCCCCGGGTCACAAAGCCAACGATGGCCTCCGGCGGGGCGGGCCTGCAACACCGTGCCACTTGCGTCATGAGTGAGCCAACCCCTTCGACCAGCACCCCGGAGGGCTTGTGCAGCATCCCTGCCCTGACACTACCCTCGCCATCTCCCCCTGAAGCCTTGCGACGGGTACGCACTTTCCCATGCCCCAGGCCGCATGCAGGGCCGGTCTCCTGGAGGCGCGGGACGTCTGAGCAGGCTTCGCCCTTCACCTGGCGCAGGCACAGTTCAACGGCCCTCGCGCCCAACTCATCCCGGGCAAAGGCGATGCAAAGGTCTCGCGGCTGGACAAACCTGAGCCGGCGCGCAAGTTCGTCGAGCGACACGCCCATCGCAGACTCACGGCGCATCAGCCGAATCAGGCGTGCGCGACCCACCGCCTGGTCACGATCCTCGTCGAGCGCGTGAAACCACTGCCTCACCTTGGCGCGAGCGCGCGAGGTCTTCAAAAAGCCAAGCCGGGGATTGAGCCAATCTCTGGAGGGTCCGAGCCTTTCGCCCTGGCGCACCGCAGCCCCCCCAGCCGCAGATCCCGCCACCCTTGCCGGGTTGCCCGGGCCGCGCAGACCGGCGCCCACCTGCTGCCCAGTGTCCCGGAAAGTGCCCGCAGGATCGCCTCTCCGCTCACCCGTTGCAACCCCAGGAGCAGACCGGGGAGGGGCGGCCTCCACCCGCTGCGACACATGCCGCGCTGCAACGATCTCAACCGTCTGCCCTGAACGCAGCGCAGTGTTGAGCGGCACCATCACCTCATCGACCCGTGCACCGCGGCAACGATGGCCAAGTTCGGTGTGAATCGAGTAGGCAAAGTCCAGAGGGGTGGCACCAAGGGGCAACTCGAGCACCTTTCCCATCGGCGTGAGAACAAAGATCGTTCGCCGTGCCGGGCCCTCGAGGGGATCCTGGGCAATTTCCTGCTGCCATGCAAGCAGTCTCCGCACAAACGAGATCTGGTCGCGATCGGGCCCGGTCCGCGAATCGCGACGCAGCCCTGTGCTCATCTCCTTGTAGTCCCAGTGCGAGGCCACGCCAAACTCGGCCTCGCGATCCATCGCCTGCGTGCGGATTTGCACCTCGAAGGGTCGACCATCGTCATGCAACACCACGGTATGCAACGAGCGATACCCGTTGGGCTTTGGCCGGGCGATATAGTCATCAAATTCGGCCAGCAGTGGCGTGAAACGCTGATGAATCCAGTCGAGCGCCGTGTAGCATCCGTCGACGCTCCCCACGATTACACGGCAGGCTCGGAGATCGAGCAGCCGATCGAACCCCACCGACTTCGTCGTCATTTTCTGGTGGATGCTGTAGATGTTCTTGGGTCTTCCACTAACCTGCGGGTCCAGACCGAGGCCTCGCAAGCCTCGCCGCAACTCCTGCACCAGTCCATCCACAAAGGCCTCGCGCTGACTGCGCTTCTCGTCGAGGCTGGCCGCAATCTCGCGGTAGCGCTGTGGCGAGGAAAAGCGAAACGCCAGATCCTCCAACTCCCACTTGAGTCGACCAAGCCCGAGCCGGTTGGCGAGTGGAGCGAGGATCTGCAGCGTGAACCGACACGCGTCGGGATCCGGTGTGATCCCGGAGGCGGCATGAAAGCGAAGGGTCTGAAGCCTTGAAGCGAGGCTGAGCAGGACCAGGCGAGGGTCCCTGCTCATCTCGAAGAACATCTGCCGGACCAACTCCCGCTCGGCCAGCGCAGCCTTGCCGTCGCTCAGCTTGAGCGACTGCAACTGGAGGAGTGATCTCAACGAGGTTGCCAGCTCCAGCAACTTCGAGCCAGCATGGCGCTCCACGAGCGCCGCTCCCACCACAGGTAGTGCCCCTGCCACCCACATCAGCAGCGAAAGCGGCCGCCCTCTTTCGAATTCCCCTGCCAGGTCGGCATTTTGGAGCGGCGCAAACACCGCCTCGGGTTCTGATCCGGGATCGCCTTCGGTTCCGGCTCCAGTATTACGCCCCGCCCCCAAACCTCTGCCTGATCCTGCCCCCTCCCCTGCTCCAGAAAACCCCAGGTCAGCCAGGATCCTGAGCGTTTCACGGCAGTGGGAAACGATCGACTCCCCCGAAGACGTTCTCTCGTTGCCGACGAGTCGCAGAAACGCCTCGGGCAGCGTCTCGAAGGTGAGCGCCATCGTCATTCAGCGCAACAAGACTCCCGAATCCACGGGCCCCGTCGTCACTGTCCTCGGCCGATGCCCAAATACTCGAGACCCCTTGCGCGAACGGCAACAGGGTCATACAGGTTCCTTCCGTCCAGGATCAACGGTTGACGCAGCCGTGCCTTGATTTCGTGGAAGTTTGGCGAACGGAACTCCTTCCACTCGGTGACCAGCATCAGGGCATCCGCCCCGCGAACGGCCTCCAGCGGCGATGCTGCAAGCACCAGATCATCCCGGTCGCCGTAGATCCTTCGACACTCGTCGATGGCAACCGGATCGTAAGCCGCAACCGAAGCACCCTCAGCCCAGAGCGCCTCCATGATGGTGCGCGAGGCCGCCTCGCGCATGTCGTCGGTGTTTGGCTTGAATGACAGTCCCCAGAGCGCGATGCGCAAGCCACGCAAACTCCCGAAACGCGCCCTGGCCTTGTTTACCAACACGAGTTTCTGGGTATCGTTCACGCGCTCAACGGCGTTCAATAGCGAGGGCTGCAAGCCATGATCCTCGCTGGTGCGGATCAGCGCCTTGATGTCCTTCGGAAAGCACGAACCGCCGTATCCTGCACCTGCGTACAGAAAGCTGTACCCGATCCGCGCATCAGACCCAATGCCAATCCTCACCTGCTCGATGTCCACCCCAACCCGGTCCGCAAGCCTCGACACCTCGTTCATGAAAGAAATTCTGGTTGCAAGCATTGCGTTGGCTGCATACTTGGTGAGTTCTGCCGCGCGGCGGGACATCAGGATCGTTCGGTCGTGGTTGCGTTGGAACGGCGCGTACAACTCCCGCAGCAGGCGTTCGGCGTGCGCATCCTCCACACCGAGCACGATCCGGTCCGGTTTCATGAAGTCCTCGACGGCTGCGCCTTCCTTGAGAAACTCCGGGTTTGAGGCGACCGAGAAGGGGTGATCCACGCCCCGCCGCAAAAGCGTCTCGCGCACCCTCTGCTCGACACGATCTCCAGTACCCACCGGCACCGTGGACTTGTCGACGATGCACCGGTAGCCATCCATGTGTTGCGCAACACACGCGGCCGCATCAAGGACATACTTGAGGTCTGCGGAACCGTCTTCGTCGGGTGGCGTGCCCACCGCAATCATCTGGATCTCACCAAACTGCGCCCCCTCGGCGGGGACTGCGCTGAAGCGCAAGCGTCCGGCGGCAACATTGCGCTGCACGACCTGATCAAGCCCTGGCTCGTGGATCGGGATTTCCCCGCTGTTGAGGCGATTGATCTTTGCCTCATCCACGTCCACACACAACACCTCGTTGCCCATGTCCGAAAGACAGGCGCCCGTCACAAGCCCCACGTATCCCGCACCAATCATTGAAATTTTCATCGCGCGTGCCAATCAAAGTCGAAGCCGGTTCAACCGGATTGTAGGGGGCAGTGAACCGCCCCGGTCCCAGCCGGAGCAGCCTCGGTGAGCAGCGCCCGGATCGAGTCCGATACCCCGCCGACGGGCGTGTTTCCTCCCGCAGCGCCGCCTCGGGCGCTACTGCGGATCCCTCCGATGGACTGCCGGTGAAGCACCTCAGGGGATCGAAGTCCCCCACCTTCTGTCAGCGCACTCGGGAGTGATACAGGTGAGGCGTTCTGGGGCATTGTCAAACCCAGAGACCCCTCGTGCTTCAGGGAGCCGTTGAGCGGCAGGTTCAACGGCGATGCGGCGATTGACGCAGATCCAACCCCCCAGGCCGCTCCCGATGCTGACGATTGACCCACGCTGGGGGAGGGCAGCCTACCCGAATCGGCGCTATCCCCATCGCGTCGGGAGAACAGACTCGGCGGAACAGCCATCCGCCCCCCGGTACCGAGCACCCAGTGCCACCGCCCACCCTCGGAGCAAAGCCCCTGCGAGCCCCAGCTGCGCTGCACCGAACTGTTGGAAGCAAAAGGGCCCTCTCTGGCAACCCCGGCCCACCCGATCGGTGCTCCGGCGATCTGCGCATCAGCCCCCCACCCTCCAGCTCCTTGAGATCCCTGAAAGATCTGATCACATCCGAGATGTGCGCCAAGGGCTCGCGCGAATGCAGCCCCAACCAGAGGAACCTTGAGCGGCACCGCGTAGCTCACCGACGCAGAAAGGTGATCCGGGCTGTCCGCGTCGGTACCCGGACGCGACCCACCATCCCAGAACGAGCGCGTGCCCAGAGTCGCTTCGCGCTGCGCCGATGGGTCGGCTGCCGCAGCACCGTCGCCCGCATACGCCTCGGTCGACGCCGAGAATTGCGCCGAGGAGAGTCTGCCCGGGACAAGCTTCCAGACGACACGCACTGGAGCGTCGAGTCGTCCGGTCCAGCCCGACCCCCCTGTAAAGTGGCCCGAATGCGTAGGGATGGAGCGGACACGGTCGCCATAAAACCGGGCCCACGCCTCCAATCCGTCCGCAAGTCCGCTTGCGAAGCGGCTACCTGGGTCTTGACCTGTCGAGCCCGCACGCGAATCCAGACCGGGTTCGGGGGGAGTCGAGGCGTGCCGCAGCCCTTCCCGCATGGCGTGCCCGAGATGAAGTCGCGCAATCCCGAGAAATGCCACCTGAAAGATCAGGGCAAAAAGCAGCATGAGGATGGGCAGCGCGAGGAGGGTCTCGAGGGTGCCCCAACCCGACTGCCGATTCACCGCCGGATCGTGCAACTGCGGATCGGCCGTGCCGCGTGTTTGCGGATCGGCCGTGCCGGGCGACGGCTGGAGAATGCCGAGACCCGCTCGGCAGGGAACAGAGCCCCTTGTTGCCTCGAAGGCGCCAAAACCTGACGGGAAGCCCTTCTGGCGGCCTTGCGAAGGGCCTTGATGAAGGCGCTCCCAAACGCCTCGTGCTCCGGGGCAACGACGCATTCGTAAGGGCGGCACTGCCCGATCAAGCCTCAACACCCGGCCCTCAGCGTCAACCCAGACCAGATCGAGCCGACGCGTCATCGTGAGGGTGTGGATGGTTGAGCAACGGTCGAGATACGCCCAGACGCAGGGCTTGGACCTGGCAAGCCTACCAAACGGACTCATCCCCACCAATCTCGACAGAAAGCTCTCGAGCCTGACGCCTTCAGGCGGCTGGAAATGCCGCCCGATCATCACACGATCAAGGGGGTCGTGCGCGTTGTGGATCAAGGCCCCGCCCGGATGCCTCGAGGCACTTGGTCGGGTCTGGTTCATCGCGCAAACTCCTGTTGCACCCGAAAGAGCACCGGAAAGAGTAGGACTATGAAGGTCGACGGAAAGATAAGAAGCACCAATGGCACCAGCAAGCGAAGCGGCGCCTTCATCGCGTGGTTCTCCGCTGCCAGATACAGGTCCTGTCGCAATTGCAATGCGAAGTTTTTCATGGGCTCGGCAAGGGGTGTGCCCTGCGCGAGGGAGAGCGACACCATGATTCCCAACTGCGAGATTGGCTTGATCCCGAGTCCCCGGCCAAGTCGGTTGAGCGACTCGCTCAGACTCATGCCGCTTTGCATGTCTCGGATCACCCGGAGTTGAACAGGCTTTGTAAGGGGGTCGGTGAGCTGTGACGCCGCCTGAACAAAGGCAGCGCCCACCGACTGACCCGACTCGAGCCCGATTGCCCAGAGGTCAACGATGCCAGGGAGCCGAACCAGAAGCCGTTTCCGGTAGCGCTCAAGGAGCGCTCGAAGGTCTGCGAGCAAAAGCTGTGGCAACACGATCGCTAGGAGCAACCCGAAGATGGTCAAACCGGCGAGTGCCTGAACCAACGCGCGCGAGCTGTTGTGCCCCATCAAGAGCAAGACCGCGAGTATTCCCGCAAGAGCCATGAAGAGCAGCCAACGGCCCCCGATCCAGGCCTTCGAATCGATGGAACGGCGCAGAAAAAGGTCCTGACAAAGCCTCGAAGCGTCGCCCAGGCGCTCCAGCGTTGCGGGGGTGACAAGCAACAACACGCGGCCGCCGAGCCACACCACTGCGTGGCCGACGAGTTCGCGCTGCACAAGGTCCCGGATCCGAGTTCGAACACCGCGACCATCTGCCGACGCTTGGTCGAAGGTTGAGCCCAGGAGGCGAGCCAGTGCGGCTCCGCCAAGGAACACAACCAGAAAGACGACCAGCGCGACGGTCAATCCAATAGCAACCTCTGTCACCATGGAAAACTCCTTTCGCAAAAGCAATATGGACAGAAGAGAACCGAGGGGAGCTTGGCCGAGGAATCTTTGTCCCGGGATCGGTCACCTCGGGCGCGGCCTCTCAGCACGCCGAAGCACCGACGGGCACAACCAGCCTTTCGTGCGGTGGGTAAGGCGCATGCAGTACCGCGGGGCCCGGGTCCCTGAACCGTCAATCAAACGAGGGCAATGCGAGGCGGCGAACCCAGATCGCGCCAGCGAGATTCATGAGAAAGGCTGCGGCAAGCGCAAGCTTTCCGGGCAGCGTTTCGAAGAGTGGGGCAAGTCCGTCGGGGTCGACGAGGTAGAGCACGGCAACCAGTCCACCCGGCATGCTCGACATCACCCACGCCTGGCCTCGCGCCTGCACCGTGAGCACACGCAATTTCGCCCGCAGATTGATTCGTGACTGAATGTCTCGGGCGAGTTGTTCGAGGGTGGGCGCAAGCGTACCGCCCGACACGATCCCGAGTCTGAGACAGTTGCTGAACAGACTGAACTCATCCAGCGCCAACCTTGACTCCTGACGACGAAGCGCGTCAGACAGCGAAATCCCGATGCGCAGATCCGTTCGGACCGTCTCAAAGCATGGCAGGAGTGCATCGTCAACCACCTCTGCGAGATGCCCAACCGCCTGATGGAGCGCCTGGCCTGAGCGCAGGAGCCCGGCAGTCTTCAGAATGGTGTCGGGCAGCGCTCGCTCCATCGCGCCTCGCTCCTGGAGTGACAGGCGATGTTGCACCACAAGGGGCAACCCGAGCAGGCAGGCGAGAAACACAAACCACAGCCACGGGTGCAGCGGAAAGAGCACAAGACCAAGGGTCACGACGACCCCGAGGTAGACATAACGCCAGCGCGACACTGTCGCCATCCACTGTCCTGCAGCGCTGGGATCGGTTGAACGCGCAGGCCTTGGTGCAACCCCTGCAGTCGACGAAAGGCGGAATGCCCACCACTCCTCGGCAGCACGAACCACGTGTAACAGACCGGGAAGGATCTGGATCCAGACCAGGGCAAGCGACAGCAGGAGGATCGCCCACGTAGCGACGTTGTTCAGTTCCATGGCTCAGGATGCTCCTTGAGTCAGCCGGAATCCATCACCGGACGCGAGGTTGCCGCCGTACTTCCGGATGCTGGGTTGAAGAACCGGTCACAGGCCCGGAGATGCACGCACAGCGCGAGGCACCGCATGCATCGCTCGGGCACCCTCGGGATGGGAGAAGATCTGCAGGATGTGATCGGACCCCTGCGATGCGCGATCCCGAAGACAGGCAGGCACGCCTGTGCAGAGTGCGTAGCGCGGGGCGCCCCTCTCCTTCGCTGCGTCGAGCAGGAAGATGTCCTGCATGCGGAAACTGCCGCCCTCGAGTCCGCTGAGTTCGCTCACCGCACTGATCGTTCGTTTCCCTTCATCGGATCGAACAATCTGCACAACAAGATTGAAGGCGGAGGCGATCTGCGACCGGATCGCTGAAATCGGGATTTCGATCCCGGACAAGAGCGTCAGAACTTCAAGGCGGGCAAGCGCATCACGGGGCGAATTGGCATGGATCGTCGACATAGATCCGGCGTGCCCGGTGTTGAGCGCCTGAAGTAGATCGAGTGCCTCCCCTCCGCGGCACTCCCCGATGATGATGCGGTCGGGACGCATGCGAAGCGCGTTGCGCAACAACTCACGGATGCTGATTTCGCCAACCCCCTCATAGCCGGCAAGCCGAGCCTCAAGACCCACGCAATGCGGGTGGCCGAGGGCAAGTTCGGCCGCATCTTCGATCGTGATGATGCGCTGGAAGGGCGAAATCTGGCTCCCCAGAATGTTGAGAAGAGTTGTCTTGCCACTGCCGGTTCCTCCCGACACAAGAATGTTGAGGCGGGCCTCGACAGCCCACTGGAGAAAGGCGCAAAGCGCGGTGGAGGCAGAACCCTTGTCGACCAGGTGCTCAAAGCTCAGGATGCGCCGCGAGAATTTGCGTATCGTCATGTGCGTGCCTCGCAGGGCGAGCGGCGGGATCACCAGATTCACGCGCGAGCCGTCCGGAAGTCGCGCGTCCATCGTTGGTGCTGCGGTGTCGAGCCGCTTTCCAGCGCGCGATGCGATCCGCTCGGCGATCAGCCGCAAGGCAGATTCCGAAGAGAACTGTTGATCGCAGCGCTCAAGGACTCCGCCCCGCTCGACGAAGATCTGTGCCGGGCCATTCACCATGATTTCGTCGACAGACGCATCGTCCATTAAAGGTTGAATAGGACCAAATCCAAGGCATTCCTCGAGGGTAATCCTCACCAGAACTTCTTCCTGGTCTGCGGTGAGCTTTGTGGACAGCGCATTACGCGCGGCCGCCGAGGTCAGGATTGCGCGGCAGATGTCGCGCAGGATGCCGGCAAGTTCGCCAACGCCCTGATCGCCAAGCCGCAGGCCCCGTCGGTCGAGTTCCGAGAAGGCCGCAGCCCGAAGCCACCCCACCGACTGCGGCGAAGGTGCCCATGCCGGTTCGACCTGGGCGGGCGCGGTATCGCGTAGGGCCGAAACTGCAGTCGCCAGACCCGGTGGACAGAGGCTTCCAGGAGCTTCCGGATCAAGGGTGGCAGAAGCTACCGGATCAAGGGTGGCAGAAGCTTCCGGATCGAGGCTTCCAGGAGCTACCGGATCGAAGGTCTCGAGAGCAACCCAACCTGCAACGGTAGGCGTGGTTGAATGTACGCATGCTGGCGCCCTGGGACCATCGCCTCCCGGACCATCGTCACAGAGGTCGCCAGGCCCTGCCCCATCGCCAAGTATCGGCTCCTTCCTCACCAGGCGATATGCGCCGACCGCCGGAAGGAGCGGGAGTGCGCGATCCAGATCAAGGTTGGCAAGGGTTGGCTGCCTTTCCGGAAGAAGGACGCTTGCCGATGGGAGCCTGGGCTCTCCGGGAAGGTGGGTCGGAGCGCGAACCGACCGAACTTCCGCCGCGGCCGTGTGTATTGCGGCATCGAAAACGGGCGATCGACCCGCGCGGTTCGGATCTCTTTCGATCCACAGACGATAAGTACCGATTTGTACAAGATCCTGCTCGATCAGCGGCCCAAAGTTGCGAACCCGCTCATCGTTGACCTTGAGGCCGCTAAAGCTTCCACAGTCGTGAACAAAAACCTGTCCGTCAACCGTTCGAAGTTCGGCATGGTGACGTGCAATACCCCAACCCTTCAGGCGGATTTCGCACGACAGGTCCCTCCCGAGGCTCAGCGTGTCGTTGACAAAGTGCTTTGTTTCGTGCGACGGGTCTCCTTCATGAGCCCAGCACACCCAGATCGTGCTCATCGAAGTGCCGCCGGGAGGGGCGTGATCGCTCCCGGATGGGGGGCGACGGATCCCGAACCCGCGCGGCCCGGGGGAGCCCCGGAAGAGTGCGCCGCGATTGACGAGGGCTTGACCAGGCGGGGCGACACAAACAGCAGCAATTCGCTGTTTCGGTCGCGGAACTGACGCGACCTGAAAAGGCCCCCGATTCCGGGGACGTCGCCGATCCCGGGCACCCGCTCGAAACTCTTTGCGACATCATCGGTGATCAGTCCAGCGACCACGAGGGTATCGCCAGAACGCACCTGAACCTCGGACTCGGTTCGCCGCTTGGCGATGCCAGGGATATCCTTCACCTGCGCCTCGAAGTTGATGGAGGATATCTCTGCGGTGAGCCGGATGTTGAGGATGTCTGCGGTTGCAACCGTGGGGGCAATCTCGATCCGGACACCGTATTCCTTGAAGAGGACCGAGCCCTGCCCAAGTGCACTGCTCACCGGGATCGGCAACTCGCCACCCGCCACGAAACGGGCGGATCCGCCAACTTTTGAGGTGAGGCTGGGGCGCGCCAGAAGGACCGCGTCTCCATCGTTCTGCAGGAACTGCAGCATGGAGGTGAACTGCGAGGCGAGACCCAGGGTCCAACTTAAGGGATTGAAACGATCCACCGAT